>Ga0209699_100850_pt1 | contig 10899 bp, 6 predicted proteins | sample SynthPrep_1_END__FD_187204 | JGI IMG/M metagenome (GOLD analysis project Ga0209699, IMG submission 187204) | Synthetic microbial communities from Ohio, USA - SynthPrep_1_END_DS7_MetaG (SPAdes) (version 2) | ecosystem: Engineered > Bioreactor > Aerobic > Activated sludge | place: USA: Ohio...
GAAACGACCAGCACGTCCGGCTTGATGCCATAGGTCTCGCAGGCAAACATCTTGCCAGTGCGGCCAAAACCGCAGATCACCTCGTCAACGACAAGCAGAATGTCGTATTTCTTCAGGATCGCCTGCACGCCTTCCCAGTATCCTTCCGGTGGCAGGAGAACCCCACCGGCGCCCATCACCGGCTCGCCCCAGAAGGCGGCGACGGTTTCGGGGCCTTCGCGAAGGATCAGGTCCTCCAGCTCCTTCAGGATACGCGCGGTGAAATCCGCCTCGCTTTCGCCATCCTTGCCGAAATGCACATAGGAGGGGCAAGCGGTATGCAGCATACGGTCCAGCGGCAGGTCGAAGCTTTCATGGTTGCGCGGCAGGCCGGTGATCGAGGCGGACGCGATGGTCACGCCATGATAACCCTTGATGCGGCCGATGATCTTTTTCTTGTCCTTTTTGCCCAGCGCATTGGAGCGATACCACACCATCTTGGCGGCAAGATCATTCGCCTCGGAACCGGACGACGTGAAGTGCACCTTCGACATCGGCACCGGCGAAAGCTCGATCAGCAATTCGGCGAGATCAACGGATGGGCCATGCGTCTTGTAAGAGAAGGTGTGGTAATAGGGCAGCTTCTGCATCTGCTTCACTGCGGCATCCACCAGCCGCTGTTCACCAAAACCGAGCGCCACCGACCACAGCCCCGCCATCGCCTCGATGTAACGCTTGCCGCTGCTGTCGGTGACATAGATGCCATCACCGCTTTCGATCACCAGACCGCCGGTCTTTTCGAATTTGCGCAGGTTGACGTTCGGGTGCATCTGATAGGCGATATCGCGTGCCTCGACGGAATTCGGCAGAATGGTCATCGATAAAGGCTCCGTTCGGTTGGATGGGCTTGAAGCGTCAGACGTGCTGGCCGCCATTGATGTGAATTTCCGCGCCGTTGATGTAGCTCGACTGGTCCGAGCAGAGGAAATAGATGGTCTGCGCCACCTCCGCCGTGGTGCCAAGCCGGCCGAGCGGCACCTGGGCTTCAACCAGCTCCGCCGTTCCGGGGGAGAGGATGGCGGTGTTGATCTCGCCCGGCGCAATGGCATTGGCGCGCACGCCGCGCGGGCCGAATTCATGCGCCAGTTCCCGTGTCAGCGCCGCAAGCGCTGCCTTCGAGGTGGCATAGGCCACACCGGCGAAAGGATGCACGCGCGAGCCGACAATCGAGGTGACATTAACGATGGAGCCTTTCGCGGCCTCCAGTTCCGGCAAAAGCGCGCGGGCGAGCAATGCCGTTGAAACGAGGTTGACGTTGAGTACCCGTGTCCAGATGTCAGCCGTGGTATCCGCCACGCCAAGTCGGCTGCCGCCTTCGCCTTTCGGCGAAATCCCGGCATTATTGACGAGAGCCGCGAGCTTTCCCTCCGGCAGGCGCGAACGCACCTCGGCCGCCAGATCTTCAATGCCGGATAAATCCTCAAGATCGGCCTGGATATGGCTCTCCCGCGCCGATGGCCAGCGGCATTCCTCCGAGAATGGTTGCCGCGATACCGTGAGGATTCTCCAGCCCTTCTCCTGAAACAACTTGACGGTGGCGTGTCCTATTCCACGGCTGGCGCCGGTCAGAAGCATAAAAGGAACTGCCATATGAGAACTCCCGTGCCATGCGGACCGTTGAGCCGATCGAACATTCAGCCCGCATGTTAGAGAGTTACAACCGGTGGACAAGGGCTTTTTTGTCGCGGCGCCCCAGCGGCAAACGCCCCACGGGTTAATCCCATTTGATGGGCGCCTTTCACCCGAAGGGAATATTTGAAGCCAGCCGTTTGCCCATAAAATGAAGCCTCCCGAATGTGTGATCTGTATTGGGAGGGGGCAAGAATGCGTATCGACATCATCGACACCGACGCCGGTTTCGAGGCGATCCGGCAAAACTGGGAAGCGGTGTTCATGGCCGATCCCCATGCGCGGCATTTCCTCTCCTGGGGCTGGCTCAGGGATTATATGCCGCGCCGCAAGCGCTGGTTCATTCTGGCTCTGCGCGAACGCCCGGAAGGCTCGCCCTATGTGGCGTTTTTCCCGCTGCGCCTCGTCACCGAGCCGGACAAGAAAACCGGCCGCTTCCACGACAGCATCGTCATGGCCGGCAATGCGGCGGCGGATTACACCGGCTTCATCACCCTGCCGGATTATGAAAATCACGCCGTCGCCGGTTTCTGTTCCTACATTCGCCAGCAGAACTGGACCGAACTCAAGCTCGATTACCTCTCCGGCCCGCCGGAACGGCACAGTGCGATGATCCGTGCGCTTCAGGGGCCGCTTGTCATGTTCCGCGACAACATGCCGACCAACCCCTATAACATCAACAATTGCATCTGCCCGGTCGTCAGCCTGCCGGACACTTTCGACGGCTATCTCGACAGCCATATGAGCAGCCAGACCCGCCAGAAGCTCAGGCGCTTTCTGCGGAAAGTGGAGGGCGACGATGAATATCGCATCACTTTCGCAACGAAAGAAACGATCAAACGGGACATGGACATCCTGTTCGACTTCTGGCGCATCCGCTGGGCGCCGCATAAGGGCAAGGAACGCACGGAACTGCTGATCGGCGCAACACGACAGATGCTGATGGATGTTTATATCCGTGGCGATCTGGAAGTGCCTGTCCTGTGGTTCGGCGACCAGCCGCTGGGCGCGCTTGCCAACATCATCGACCGGCAGAAAAAGTCGGTGCTGTTCTACATCACCGGCCGCGACGAAAACTGGAAGACGCCCTCGCCCGGCCTCGTGCTGCACGGGCACTGCATCCGCAGGGCCATCGAGCAGGGTTTCAAAACCTATGACTTCCTGCGCGGCAACGAGCCGTATAAATATTTCTTCGGGCCGGAAGAGCAAAAGCTCAGCTGCACGCTGTTCCGCACCCGCTCGGGCGACAATCTCGGCGGCACGCTGCATCCGCGCAGTATCCGTTTCGTCTATGAACAGGGCCTCAAATTTTACAAGTCCGGCAGTAAACCGGCCGCCAGCATCGCCTTCACCCAGGTATTGGCGGCAGCGCCCGACCATTCCGGCGCGCAATTTGGTCTCGCCAACCTGACTTTCGACCGGGGTGAGTTTCGGGAGGCGGAAATCGCCTTTCTGGCGCTTCTTGCCAGCGGTCAGGACCCGGTTCTGCTCTGGATGCGCATCGGTGAGGCGCGGCTGGCGCAACAACATTATCACGAGGCATCCGAGGCCTTCCGGCAGGTGACCAATCGCGCTCCGTTCCACCGCGAGGCGCTCTATAAATGCGCCGTCGCCCTCATCGCCGCCGAACGAGCGATGGAAGGTGCTGAAATCCTCGACAGGCTGCAGCACTATCATTCGGACGACGCCGCACATTTGGAATATGCCGAGAAAGCACGCGCGGCCCTTGCACGGCTGGAACTGGCCAAACCAAAGGCCGCTTTGCCTGCCGATGTCATCACCCTTGCCGCCAAGCCCAAGACAACGGGCAAACGCTGGCACCCGCCAAAGGTTTTGCATTGAAGGCGATGATCTGTAAGTTGCGGCTGGGAAAGCCGACCGCAACTTACAGGGATTTTTATGTTTCTGACCAATAAGGACATGCTCGATCTCGTCGAGCTTCGCCATGATCTGCATCGCCATCCGGAAATCTCCGGCGAAGAAAAGGAAACGGCGGGGCGCATCCGCGCTTTCCTCGAACAGGCAAAACCCGACCGGCTTCTCGCCGATCTGGGTGGTCATGGCGTTGCAGCCGTCTATGACAGCGGCAAAAGCGGCCCGGCGATCCTGATCCGCTCCGAACTCGATGCGCTGCCCATTCACGAAAAAAGCGAGGCCGACCACCGCTCCGGCACCGACGGCAAGGGCCATCTTTGCGGCCATGACGGCCATTCGACCATTTTGACGGCGCTAGCGCTTGGCCTTTCCCGCAACCGACCGCAAACCGGCAGCGTCATCCTCCTTTACCAGCCGGCGGAAGAAACCGGCGCGGGGGCGGCGGCCGTCATCGCCGATCCACGCTTTGGCGAGATAAAGCCGGATTATTCTTTCTCGCTGCATAATCTCCCCGGCCTGCCGTTCAGCCATGTCAGCGTCGTGGAAGGGCCGGTCAACTGCGCCTCACGCGGCATCAAGATCCGTCTTTCCGGCAAGACCGCGCATGCCTCCTCCCCGGAGCACGGCGTCTCGCCGATGCGGGCAATATCAGAACTGATGCCGGCTTTGACCGATCTCGGTTTCGGTTTTCCACCACAGCCCGATTTTTCGATGGTGACGATCACTCATGCCGCCATGGGAGAAGCCGCCTTCGGCATTTCCCCGGCTGATGCGGAAATCTGGGCGACGCTCAGGACGCTGACCGACGACCGAATGGAAAAGCTTTGCGCGGACGCGGAATTGCTGGCGAAGAAGATCGCGGATGATCAGAAGCTGACCCTCGACATCAGCTATGACGATATTTTCCTGCATTGCGAGAATGCACCGGAAGCCGTCGCCTATATCCTGCAGGCGCTGCTGGAAGAGAAAGTTTCAAGCAGCTCGGAAGGTCTGCCCATGCGGGCTTCGGAGGATTTCGGCCGCTTCCGCGCCGTCTCGTCATCGGCAATGTTCTTTTTGGGTGCTGGCAGGGACTACCCCAATCTGCACAATCCCGACTATGACTTTCCGGATGGGCTGATCGATATCGGCGCACGCATCTTCATGCGCATCATCCGCAATCTCACCGACGCGGAATAAGCAGCGGCCACTCTTGGCCGCCGCCGTCAGCCGCCGCCCTGCGGCCCATTGCTTGGTCTGGCCGCGCGGACCGCGGCCAGTCCCCTGATGCCTTCCTTATCGCCGATTGACGTCAGGCTTTCGAAAATCTGCGCAGCATCGGCATAGCGGCGCATGGCAAGGTAGGAATATCCGCGCAGCACCATCAAATCGGTTCGTTCATCGGCAAGCCGCGCCCGTTGATCGAGCAGGAGAAGCGTTTCCGCATAACGTTTCGACTGGAAGGCTGAAACCGCCCTGTCCGCCAGGATCGAGACCTGCAATTCCGTCGCCCGTGGGCGCTCCATCTGGGATTTCGTCGCCGAAACGGCCGCATGGTCCGTCAGCCCCATGCGCAGATAGGCAAGACTCTGGCCATAGGCTGCATCGCTTTTGACCGTCGACTGGCCACCTTCAATGGCGGATTCGAAAGCTTTCAGGGCCTCCGCCGGTCGGTTGGTCTCCATCAGGCACCAACCAAGATCGAGTGCCTGCTGCGGCGGCAGTCGCTGCGGATCAGGATAGGCTGCGCAGGAACGGGAGCGCGATGCGGCGCTGGCTTCCCGCTGCGCCTGCGCCGGGCGGCGTGCCTGCTTGCGCGAAGGCTCCGAAGCCGATTGCTGAACGGCTGCCTGGCTGTAGACCACCCCCGTCTCCGCCTGCGGCGCATAGGGCGCGGGTGCTGTCATCGGAGAGGCTGCGGCAACAGGCGGTGCGGTTACCGGCGCCATCGGCTGGCCGGACTGGTCCACCATGCGTGCGGTTCCCACATCGGCGATGCGCTGCGAGCGGCTTGCCCATTGCTGCTGGATGCCGCGCAGACCGGCAAGATTGCGCAGGTCATGATAGCTGAGCGCCACACCATAAGCCGAAGGTTCGTCATCCGGTTTCCAGCCTAGCGCCGTACTGAACCATTGCAAGGCAAGCGGCGTCTGCCGGAAGGCGAGCGAATACCAGCCGAATTGCTGTGCCGTCGCAGCATCCTTGCGCGCCACCGTTTCGGCGGCGATGCGTTGCAGCACATCCGCCGGCAGCACGACAGGCGGTTCAAGCGCCAGAAGATTGGCCGTTGCAGCAAGATAGGTGGCGAGCGCGTCATCGGAGGAGGTGCGCCATTTATACATGACGTCCTCGGCCTCACGCGGCTCGTTGCGGTCGATCAAAGCCAGCGCCAACCCTTGCGAGGCAGAAGCGCTGTCTTCTTCCTCTCGCGCCTTGCGGAACCATTTTTCCGCCTCTGTCATGTTCTTCTGGCGAATATTGTACCAGCCGAGCAGCAGGGCGTCGCTGGCCAGCTTGTCGGTCTCGGCAAGTCTTTCAAGCCGCATCAGGTAAGCGGAAGGAACGGAAATGCCTTCCTTCTCCCCCGCCTTTGCCACGAACTGGCGAGCGAGATCGTTCTTGACCGGTTCGAATTCCAGCTGGCCGTCGGCGCCGGGCTTTTCCTTGGCCAGCAGCTCGCTCATCATCTCCGCTGGCAAAAGCGCGGATGCCTTCTGCACCGTGGCGAGCCTGTCGCTTGGCATCGTGCAATTGTTGAGAATGTAGAGATAGGCGTCCCGCGCCCGCCCCATGCGGTCGGTATTGGCAAATGCATCGGCCACCCGCCATAAAACATCGACTTCGCTGCAGGTCAGCAGGCCGGGATTGTTTGCCGCCGCATCAACCACCGTCGCATATTGCTTGAGATCAGACGCATTGACGAGCCGCTGGCGGGCCTCGGCAAGGGAAAGCATGCCCGTCAGATTGTCTGGTGGCTGCCAGCCGGGTTCCGCCTGCTGGCGGTCGGCGATCGCCTTTCTCACTTCGGCGTAGCGGCCATCGGTATAAAGCTGCCACATGGCATCGAGTTTCGGATCGCCATTTTCTGGAATGGCGAGAGGATCGGCCGGTGGCGTCCAGTTTGGATAAAGCGTGCGCAGCCGGGCAATTTCGGCCTGAAGGCGCTGGGTATCGCCCCTGGCTGCGAAATAACGCAATGCGCTGAGATCGACTTCAGGCATATCGGCCGAGGCCGGCTGGGCCGAGCGGGATGCGGGTGCCTGCGCCGTCAGTGTCTGCGGTGTCTGCCCACCGGTCTGTGTCATCGGCGGCGGATCGGTCGCCGGCACGGTCACGGGTGGCGTGGCAGGCTGTGTCAGCTGCGCCATCTCTCGGTTTTTGACGAAAGCGTTGATTTGCGCCGGATTGGCCGCTGCCGGAGACATGCGCGGCACCGCGCGGTTGTCGCCCACCGCCGAGGTGTGCACATCAGACACTCGTCCAAGAATGCTGTCGCGCCAGTGGAAGGCGGCAAGCGCAATCAGAAGCAGGATGAGAGCCGAGGTCGACAGTGGCTTGTTCATCGGCATTCCCCGTTATTTCTTGCCAGAAACGACAATGCCAGAAGATGCAATGTGGAAGGATAATAAAGTGTTGGCTGGAAGCTTTTAAGTTCGGCGGGAATGGCCGGGCCACCGGCAACGCAGGCTGCCAGCGCCGGAATGACCCGATAACCGGCGTCCGACAGCACATCCTTGACCGCTCCGCTCTTCAGGTCGAAAGTCCCTGCGGCACCGCTTTCCACCGTCATGCCGTCCTTCAGCCGCGCAAGCAGTTCCGGCGCTCCCATTTTTGCCCTTGAGAGGTAAAGCGGTATGCGCACCGCATTATAACCGAATTCCGGAGGAAAACCCGCCGCCGGCTGCGGCTTCGTCTTCACCGACACCCAGTCGGCCGGCAGCTTTCTGTCGCTGAAGGCGAAAGCGCCGACCTGCGCCACGCCGTCATCGGCGAGCGCTTTCCACAGCGGTGATGGCGCAACCAGATCAAGGACCGGAAACGCCTCGAAAATGAGATAGGAGGGGTTGACCACCGGGCCATCGCCTCGGTCATCCTCACCAAAACCGCTGGCAGCCGGCAAAAGCAGCGTTCGCCCGCCGCGCTGCACCACGATCTTCTTGAGGATGGCGGATGCGATGGCTGCGGATGCCTCGGCATAGTCCTGCCGGTTCCACTGGCCGGCGGCGAGCGCCAGCGCATAGGCGATCAGGATATCGCCATCGGTCGCGTTGTTGATGTCAGTGACGTGCGGCCGGGTGCGCGGATCCCATTTCCAGGCGGAAAGCCCATCGTCGCGCACCAGCAGTTCGGTGCGGGTGAAGCTCCAGATCAGTTCGAAATCGGCAAGGTTGTCGGAGAGCACGGCGAGCCACATGCCGTAACCCTGCCCTTCGCTGTGGCTGATATTGCCGTTGCCGGTATCGATGATGCGCCCGCCGGGATCAAGGAAGGCATTTTTATACGCGGACCACGCCTCCGGCGACACCGATGCAGCGCGGCCGGCGGAGATGCCGGCCGCCAACGCCATCACGGACAGGCAGATAATGCGGGCAAGTTTCGAAATCCGGCCCATCATCGATGTCGTCCCATCAGGCGCAGCATCACGAACGTGGCGAAGCCCAGAAGCGACACGAAGCCAATGAATGCCAGCGAATAGGAAAGCACATTGGAGGACAGCCAGTTGGCAGCGATCAATCTCCAGTTCCAGAGCGAAAACGCCCCGGTAATATAGAAATACGGCCGTTCCACCTCGACTGTCTCAACCTTTTCCGCAGCCACGTCGTAAGCGGCGACCCGTCCGGTGACGTCACCCCAGCGGTTCTCGCGCGTCATCGCCGACATGCCGTCGAGAAGCTCTGCCGACGTCGGCGCGGTGGCTAGCGTCCAGACGCCTTCCCCGGAAGGGCTGAGCCCCTGCGCCAGCATGAAGGAGGCGCTGGCAGGCGGGGCATAGGGTTGCTCGGCAGCCGGCAGGAAACGCAGCGTATCCGAACTCAGATCGAAATTCCGCTTCATCCAGTCCTCAAAGGACGAGACCTGCCCCTCCCAGACGCCGCCATCGACCCTCTCCCGCCAGTCGTTGAACAGGGTTTCGCTGTTTTGCGCGGAGGGCTGGACGCCGGTTCCCACTTTCCAGGATATCTGGCTGGAGGGAACGAGATTGAACTGGCTGATCAACGCTTGCGGGAACTGCGAAATCGTTCCGACAAACAGCGCGTCCCGATCGCCGATGACCAAAGGCGAGGCAACGGTCTCGACGTCGATCGGATGTCCCGCAACACTCGCAAGCCGGCTGACGAGAGTTGCCGCCGCAGACATGGTGTCAGTATCGAACCGGTCGAGGGAAAGCGCGACCGGGCCTCCAGCAGCCCTGTAAGGCTGACCAGTGCCGGCCATCGCCGCGAGATCCGGCTTGCGACCGATGCGGGCATAATCCGGAATATGGATTTCGGTGGTGTCGAACAGGGCAAAACGCGGGGTCGTGCTGGCCGGCGCACCCGGCGCGCAGGCCTGATCCTGCGCCGTCATCAACACCGCCTCGATCGTAATCTTGTTCGGTCCCGGCTTCAGGTGGCGCATCGTGACTTTGATGGGCAGATGCCGGAAAATGCCGCCGCCATTGTTGGAGATCGGCACGGTCGAAGCGATCTCGTTATTAACGTAGATGTCGATATGGCTGCCGGGCAAGACCTGCGAGGAATAAGCGGCGTCGAGCAGCAGCGATGCCTCGCCATAGGCTGACGCATAAAAATCGGCTGGCATGCCGATATAAAACTCGTTGCGGAAACGGCGTCCGCCGAATTCGCTGCTCTCAAGGCCGAGTTCGGAAAGCGCGATACGGCGGTCCGAGGTGATGAGCGGAACATCCGGCGCATGCCAGCTGCGGGTCGAAAAAGCCGTTCTCTGGGCGCCGGGGGCGCGCGAGATCGAAGAAAACAGTGTCTCTATCGCCGCCTGCACCGCCTGCGGAGTGGGACCGCTGACGAAAAGCGGCGAGAAACCGCCCGGCGCAGCACTGCCAAATCCGGCGAAGGCGCCTGCCGACGCTTCGGACGGTAACGCGCCGGAGATACCCGCAATCTCACGGGCGGTGCCCACCAGAACCGTCAGCGTTCCGGGCTTGCGCTCGGTGGAAGGGGCTGTCACGAAGCGGATCGACTGGTTCGGCATCAGGGTTCGAAGCGCCAGCGCCTGCGAAAGGCGCAGGAGTGAATCTGCAAATGCCGGATTACCGAGCGACGGCGCGACGATCTCGATCGAGGTCGTGGCTTTGCCATCAGGTCCAGTCGCCTGGATGTCGTCTATATTGGCGAAAGCGCCGGCAACATCGGCATTAAAGCCGATATAGGTGTTGGCCGGGTTGACGTCGGTCCACAGATCGTAGGTGGACTGGATCGTGCAATCGGTCCTGTGTCGCTGCTGCACACCGAGCGTCACGACGTTTGAGCCGACCTGCAGCACACCGGGCGGGATTTTCAGGGAGACATTGCCCTCGCCGTCAGGCGCCTCAATGCGCGCCACATCCAGTGGAACATTGTTCAGGCTGACCTGAAAGTTCGAGCTTTCAGGCGCGACCACGATGGCGTTCTGATAACCGATATTAAGTGAAACGGCGGCATTGGCCTGCTCGGGCGTCAGATAGATACCCCATTGCCGCCGGTCCATCTCGCCGGAAAGGCTGAGCTTCTCGTAGGGCAAAATGTAACGGCGGCGGCTATCAGCAGCGGATAAGGGGGCCTGCACCGTAGCTGATCCTGCTCCCTCCTGACGCGGAGGAACGGTAACGGGCGGAGCTGATGCCGGCGGAACGACGGGAAGCTGCTGCGGTTGCGACACGGGTGCCGGTTGAACCACGAAGGGCGGCTGCGCCGGTGGTATGGCCGGAGGCTGGACCGGCTGGCGGGGCGCTGGTGGAATGGCGGGCGGCGGCACTGGTGCGGGGGCAGTCTGCGCCGGCCTTTCGGGCGACATATCAAAGGGTGAGGACTGCGCCATCGCACCGGTTGCGACGGCACCCCACATCAATGCTGTCAGAGAACCCCTGATCTTTTTACCGCCGGTCATTTTACAGCTCCGGCAGGTTTGACGCTTTTGGCGGCGGGCCGGAGCGCCTTGGCCAGATAAAAAAGACCGCGCTGCGTCTGAAACAGCGATATGGCCAGAAAGATCGCCGTACCGCGAATGAGGCCGGGGTTCCTGCGGCGCACGCGCTGGAACTCGCTCCACTGTTCGGAATTGGCAAAGATCAGGTCAGCGATCAGGCGGTGATCGACGGCACGCTGCGGTGAGAAGGTGCAGCCGATGGACACCAGTCCTTCGCCGCGAACCGTCCGGACC
>Ga0209699_100854_pt1 | contig 10875 bp, 7 predicted proteins | sample SynthPrep_1_END__FD_187204 | JGI IMG/M metagenome (GOLD analysis project Ga0209699, IMG submission 187204) | Synthetic microbial communities from Ohio, USA - SynthPrep_1_END_DS7_MetaG (SPAdes) (version 2) | ecosystem: Engineered > Bioreactor > Aerobic > Activated sludge | place: USA: Ohio...
TGGATCGCGTGGTGGGTGATTTTCACCGGGAGGGCTGGGGAGAGGGGGCGCCCGTCAGGGCGTCAGCAGTTGATCAAGTGCAGCGCCCCCCTCTCCCAGGGCCGCTGCTCCGCGCTCCAGCCCTGCGACCTACCGGCCACAGGGCGCTGCGGTGGGCGAAGCAAGGCTTCGCTTTTCCGCTTACGCCCCGCCAGGGGAGAGGGGAGAGGGGAGAGGGGAGAAGGCCGCCGCTTCTCCGCTTGGGGTCTGGGGGCGGTCGATGAAGAAGCGCTGAAGCCGAGACGGCCGGGACTGCCGGAGAGAACGCAGGAACTGGATCAGGCAGGCGACGAAGCCACCGCCCGGCCATGTGGGCTGGCGCGTGCCAGTCCGCCACTCCAGCCCTCAGCCAGGGCTCCCCACGACCCGCACCAGCGCCGCCAGCGTCTGGCCGTCCCGTCCGTCCAGCAGCAGCGGCGCCGGAAAGCGGCCGAGGCGGGCGCGCAGGGCGGGCCAGGGTTGGCCGACGCAGTCCAGGCAGGTGCTGCCCTCGGCTTCGGTGGGTAGCGCCAGCAGGCGGCGGGCGTGGCGGTTGCTGGCCAGCAGCCGGCCTTCTGCGTCGAACACCATCAGCCCTTCCAGCGGCGTGCCCAGCAGTTCCGGGTGGCTGTGCAGGTGCAGGGCGATGCAGCCACCGGGGGCGGTTTCGGTGAGGCGGTGTTCTATCAGCTCGGCGGTGGTGCGCAGCAGGGAGAGCAGGCTGACCACACCGCCGTGGGACAGCCGCGCCGAGGCGTCCGCCAGGCCGAGCAGACCACGGGTGCGGGTGGCGATGGGTTCGGCCAGGCACAGCCCGCTGCTGCCGCCGGGCGCGCCGGCGATGGCTTCCATGCGGGCACTGCCAGGGGCGATGGCGAGGTGGCCGATGGCGGCCAGTACCAGGCCGTCGCGGTCGGCCAGCAGCACGGTGAGATCCGGGCTGTCCGCCAGCCGGTGCAGTTGTTCGGCGGCCGGCAGGGCGAAGGCGAGCAGGTGTGCGCGGCTGCCGTCGGAATCCGCGGCAGGGGGCGCAGGCATGGCGGGCATCGGGGATAGGGCCAGCGCGCGGAAGGGATTGCGTTCCGGCGTCGCCGATGCCGCCGGCAGGGGGCAGGGGGGGCTGGTGGCGGCCATGCCGGCGAGAACGCAACAACCATGCCGTAGCGCAGCAATGCCAGGCGGGCAGGGATTGCTCCGTGGCGTTGCGACGAAATGGAACAGGTGTTCAGAACTGGAGCAGGTGCTTGCACACCCCGACCTCGCCGGCGCAAGGCATCTTGCATACCTCGCCTGCGCCGGGCGCCATGCCGGCCTGCTCCTGCTCCGCCCCCGGCGGCGCGCGCTCTCCCGCCGGTCAGCCGGCGTGGGCAAGCGCTGGTGGCATGGTCCATGCTGAACCGGTGGGGCGACGCTCAGCGTTCGACATCAGCGAGTCGCTCAGGCAGCAGTGCCGGAACGTTCCCGCCATCATCAGCGGAGCCCCCGGCTCCACAAACGCGGTGCCTGCCGCGCCCGGCCAAGCCCCGGACGCGCTGGCGCAACGGTGAAAACAGGAGGAGACACCATGCTGTACGCATTGCCCGGCCAGGCCGGCGCCAAGGTCCAGTTCAAGAGCCGCTACGACAACTTCATCAACGGCAAGTGGGTCGCCCCGGTACGCGGCCAGTACTTCGACAACGTCACGCCGGTCACCGGCAAGGTCTTCTGCCAGGTGGCCCGCTCCACCGAAGAAGACATCACCCTGGCGCTGGATGCCGCCCACGCCGCCGCCGACAAGTGGGGCCGCACGTCGGTGACCGAGCGCGCCCAGGTGCTCAACCGCATCGCCGACCGCATGGAAGCCAACCTGGAAGTGCTGGCCTACGCCGAGACGGTGGACAACGGCAAGCCCATCCGCGAAACCCTGGCGGCGGACATCCCGCTCGCCATCGACCACTTCCGCTACTTCGCCGGCTGCGTGCGCGCCCAGGAAGGCAGCCTCTCCGAGGTGGACGAGAACACCGTGGCCTACCATTTCCACGAGCCGCTGGGCGTGGTCGGCCAGATCATCCCGTGGAACTTCCCCATCCTGATGGCGGCGTGGAAGCTGGCGCCGGCCCTGGCGGCGGGCAACTGCGTGGTGCTCAAGCCGGCCGAGCAGACGCCCACCGGCATCCTGGTGCTGATGGAGCTGATCGCCGACCTGCTGCCGCCGGGCGTGCTCAACGTGGTGAACGGCTTCGGCCTGGAAGCAGGCAAGCCGCTGGCCTCCAGCTCGCGCATCGCCAAGATCGCCTTCACCGGCGAGACCACCACCGGCCGGCTGATCATGCAATACGCCAGCCAGAACCTGATTCCGGTGACGCTGGAACTGGGCGGCAAGTCGCCCAACATCTTCCATGCCGACGTGGCTAGCGCCGACGACGAGTTCTTCGACAAGGCCATCGAGGGCTTCGTGCTGTTCGCGCTCAACCAGGGCGAAGTGTGCACCTGCCCCTCGCGCGCGCTGATCCACGAATCCATCTACGACCGCTTCATGGACCGCGCCCTGGCGCGGGTCAAGGCCATCAAGCAGGGCAGCCCGCTGGACACCGAGACCATGATCGGCGCCCAGGCCTCCAACGAGCAGGTCGAGAAGATCCTCTCCTACCTGGACATCGGCCGCCAGGAAGGCGCCCAGTGCCTCACCGGCGGCGGCCGCGCCCAGCTCGGCGGCGATCTGGCGGAGGGCTTCTACATCCAGCCCACGGTGTTCAAGGGCAACAACAAGATGCGCATCTTCCAGGAAGAGATCTTCGGGCCGGTGGTGTCGGTCACCACCTTCAAGGACGAAGCGGAAGCGCTGGCCATCGCCAACGACACCCTGTACGGCCTGGGCGCCGGCGTATGGACCCGCGACGGCAGCCGCGCCTACCGTTTCGGCCGCGCCATCAAGGCCGGCCGCGTGTGGACCAACTGCTACCACCTCTACCCGGCGCACGCGGCCTTCGGCGGCTACAAGCAGTCCGGCATCGGCCGTGAGAACCACAGCATGATGCTGGACCACTACCAGCAGACCAAGAACCTGCTGGTGAGCTACAGCCCGAAGGCGCTCGGCTTCTTCTGATGCTCCTCCCTCCTGCTTGGTGAGCAGGCTTGGGGCGGCCGGGAACGGCCGCCCTTTTTGTTTTCCGGAAGGCGTTTTCCACGGAGGCAAGCGATGGTTCCGCGAGTGACTGCGACGCCGGCTGCGCTGGCGTTGATCGACAAGCTGGCCGCAAAACATGGCCCGCTGATGTTCCACCAGTCCGGCGGCTGCTGCGACGGCAGCTCGCCGATGTGCTATCCGCGCGGCGAGTTCCTCGTCGGCGACAGCGACGTGCAGCTGGGCGAGATCGGCGGCGCGCCCTTCTACATCAGCCGGCCGCAGTTCGAATACTGGAAGCACACCCAGCTCATCATCGACGTGGTCGAGGGCCGCGGCGGCATGTTCTCGCTGGAGAACCCGGAGGGGCTGCGCTTCCTGACCCGCTCGCGGCTGTTCGAGGATGCGGAGTGGGCGGAGATCGCGGAGGAGGATGCCCGGCGGGGGCGCTGAACGGGGAGAGAAGCAGCAGCGCGGCCCTTGCCCGCCGGCGGTGCATGGAGGGCCGGGCTGGCGTTGGCGAGCTGAGCTTGGTGGACTCTGCCGGCGGATGCGTCGTGCGCCGGGCCTGCCTGTTATTTCACTGGCCCTGGGGGGGCGCCAGCCGGCCTCCTTTTTCCGCTGCCACGGGTGTCCAGCGCAGGCGGGAAAAGGGCGGGGTGAGGGAGATGGGCAGGAGAGGGAAGCAAGGGGCAGCAAGGGGCAGGAAAAATGGCCAGAGAAAAAGAAGCGGCCCGGCGGGTTGCCCGCCGGGCCGCTTCGCTTGCTGCTCAAGCTTGCTTGAACCTGTTGCAGCCGGGCGCCAGCGGCCGGTCAGCGTCCGCCGCGCCCTGGCAGCATCCGCCCCAGCACGCTCCGCCCGCTCAGCGCATGCAGCACCACCGCGCCCAGGTGCAGCGCGATGAGCCCGATCAGCGTCCAGGCGCAGCCGGTGTGCAGGGCGTTGAACAAGGCGTTCCAGCCTTCGTCCGGCCAGCCGGCCTTGGGAATGACGATGCCGAAGAAGCGCATCGGGTAGGGCGTGAAGCTGCTGGAGAGATAGCCCGCCAGCGGCGTCAGCAGCAACAGCAGGTAGAGCGCGCGGTGGCCCAGGCTGGCCAGCTTGCGCTCCAGTGTGCCCAGGCGGACATCCGCCGGCGGCCGGTGGCGCAGCCGCCAGCCCAGGCGCAGCACCAGCAGCGCCAGCGCCAGCAGGCCCAGCGACTTGTGCAGGGCGATGGCGGCGCTGCGCTCCGCGCCCTTGGGCATCTCGCCCATCGCCAGGCCGATGCCGATCAGCGCCAGCACCAGCAGCGCATGCAGCCAGTGCAGGGCAATGGCGCCGCCGGAGTAGCGCGGTGCCGCGGGGGGCGCCACGCCGGCTCCGGCGGCCGGAACATCCTGGCCGGGCAGGGCCGGGCTGCTCATGGCCGTTCCGGCTCAGTCTTCATGCACGGTTTCCAGCCAGGCGCGGATGGCCCACATCGCCTCCTGGGTCAGCGTGCCTTCGAAGGGTGGCATGTACACCGCGCCATTGCGCGATACGCCGTGGCGGATGCGCTGGATGAAGTACTCATCGCCCTCGTTGCCCTTGGGCAGCAGCCGCAGGTCGGGTGCGATGCCGCCGGAAACCGCGCCGATGCCGTGGCAACGGGCACAGTTCTGGTTGAAGGCGGAGTCGCCGATGCGTACCGCCTCGGCATTGCCCCGGTAAGGGTTGGCCTCCAGCCAGGGTTCGCCCAGCTGCTTCAGCTTGGAGGTGTCTACCGCCTGCGGCACCACGTCGCCGTGGCCATGGGCAAGCCCGCCGGCCAAGGCCAGCACGGTGCCGGCGAGCGCACCGGCGAGCCGGGCGCGGGTGGATAGGCGGGGTGTCTCCTTCATCTCTTTTTTGCTCACTTTCCTGTTCCTCTTGAGGGGCATGGTGTCGATCCCGGCGGGGCCGGTTCGAGGGGGAAAGGGCAAGCTCCGTGCCACCGCGGCAGGCGCCGGGCGGAACGGGGGTGTGGCCGGGGCGCGGCCCGCTGCCTGAAGCGGGCAGTTGCGCGCCGTGGGGGGCGGGGCGGGGTTGCTGTGGAAAAAACGGCCCTGTTGCAAGGAAATGGCAAGCTCCTTGCTACTTTCCGTTTCGGTGTGCTGGACGCCGGTTGCCACAATTTGGAGCAACCGTGTCATATTGGAACACCTGCGGCAGCGGGACAAAAAAACACAAGCGCCGTAGGCAGGAAAGGAGGAGGAGGAGATGGGGCAGTTTCCCACGCCGGAGACGCAGGTCATGCGTCTGGCCGAGCTGCGACGACGTTTTCTCGAGCTGGGGCAGGTGCCGGAAGACGGGCTGACACCCGTGGTGCTGAAGTCCTGGCAGCGCTGCCGTGAGCTGGGCATCACCGCCGATGATCGCCACGAGCGGGGCGGCAGCGGCCGCGCCGGGCTGTCGGAAGCGCGGGAGCGCAGCGAGTCGCTGCTGAACCACGCCAGCGGCATCATGGAGCATATCTTCGAGCAGATCCGCGCATCGGGCAGCATGGTGCTGCTGGCCGATGCGGAGGGCCTGATCCTGCACGGCTTGGGCGACCCGGATTTCGTCGGCCGTGCCAACCGGGTGGCGTTGCAGCCCGGGGCCAGCTGGAGCGAGACCGATCGCGGCACCAATGCCATCGGCACTGCGCTGGCCGAGGGCGCCGCGGTGGAGGTGTTCGGCCACGAGCACTACCTGGAACGCAATGGCGTGCTCACCTGCAGCGCGGCACCGGTGTTCGATCCCTCCGGCCAGCTGCTGGGCGTGCTCGACATCTCGGCCGACTACCGCAACTACCAGCGCCACACCCTGGGGCTGGTGCGGCTGGCGGTGCGGCTGCTGGAGCGGCGCCTGTTCGAGGCCGAGCATGCGCGCCAGATCCTGCTCTGCTTCCACGCCCGGCCGGAATGCGTGGGCGGCTTGCAGGAGGCGATGCTGGCGGTGGCCGCCGATGGCGAGATCATCGCCGCCGATGCCGCCGCCCGCGAGCTGCTGGGGCCGCTGCTCGCCAGCGGCCGCGGCACCGCCTTCGGCAGTGTGTTCAAGACCGCTTTCGGCGTCGCCATGGACAGGGCGGCGCGCGATCCCTCCTCGCTGCTGGCGCTGGAGTTGCGCAGCGGCGCCACCGTCTATGCCCGGCTGCGCACCACCCTGCTGTGGCCGGGTAGCCGTGGTGAACGGCCGGCGGGCGAGCGCAGCGGCACCGCCGCCCAGGTTCCGCGTGCCCAGGGCGTTGCCGCCACCACCTTGCACACCCTGGCCACCGGTGACGCCGGCTTGCAGCGTGCGCTGGACCGTGCCGCCCGCACCCTGGGCAAGGACATTCCGCTGCTGATCCAGGGCGAGTCCGGCGTCGGCAAGGAGCTGTTCGCCCGCGCGGTGCACAACAGCGGGCCGCGCCGTGACGGGCCCTTCGTCGCGGTGAACTGCGCCGCCATCCCGGAGAACCTGATCGAGTCCGAGCTGTTCGGCTACACCGGCGGCGCCTTCACCGGCGCGCGGCGGGAAGGGGCGGTCGGCCGCATCCAGCAGGCCCACGGCGGCACGCTCTTCCTTGATGAGATCGGCGACATGCCGCTGGGCATGCAGGCGCGGCTGCTGCGGGTGCTGCAGGAGCGCTGCGTGACGCCGGTAGGCGCCAGCCGCCAGGTGGCGGTGGATATCTCCCTGGTCTGCGCCACTCACCGCCTGCTGCGCGAAGCGGTGCGCGACGGCAGCTTCCGCGAGGACCTGTATTACCGGGTGAACGGCCTCACGGTGACGGTGCCGCCGCTGCGCGAGCGCAGTGACATCGGCGCGCTGGTGGACAAGCTGCTGGCCGAAGAACTGGCGGATGCCGGCTTCCGCCGCAAGGTGGTGGTCGGTGAGGAGGTGATGCGCTTCTTCGAGGGCTATGCCTGGCCTGGCAACGTGCGCCAGTTGCACAACGTGATCCGGGTCGCGGTGGCGCTGCTGGATGAGGACGAGACCGAGATCCTGCCGCAGCACCTGCCGGAGGAACTGTTCGGCGCCGACCCGGCCGACCTGCGCAAGCCGGCGGCGCTGGTCGAGTCACCCATGCCTGGCCTTGGCCAGCCGGCCGGCGGCGCGGCGGCGGTGGGGCGCAGCCTGGACGAGGTGGAGCGGGAGACCATCGCCGCGGTGATGCAGGAAGTGGGCGGCAACGTGTCGGCGGCGGCGCGGCGGCTGGGCATCAGCCGCAATACCCTGTACCGCAAGCTGGGAAAGAACCCCTGACGGAGCTGATGCCGAGGCGGTCATTGCGGCACGGCGGGGAGGGGCAGGCGAGGCAAAAAGCCCGGCGTGCCGCGGGCAGGGAGGGCTGCGGAGTGGTGCAGCCGGTGGTGACGCCCCGCGGCACTCCGGGCGCCGGCACTTCCGCAAGGGAAGGCCGGCGCAAGCTCAGGCGCGCAGCAGTGCCTTGACCAGGCGCTCGGAGAGCTGGTCGGCGGTGAACTGCGGTTCGTTGGGCGGGTACAGCTCGACTTCGTCCAGCGGGTAGCCGCTTTCGCGCGCCAGGATCAGCAGTTCCTTGATCTTCTGGCAGGAGCGCAGTTGCTCACCCAGCGCCGCGTCGCTGCGGGCCTTGTCCGAAAAGGCCTTGATGTCCTTGATTGCCATATCGTCCATTCTCGATTGCATTGATGACGGGAGGCGCCAGGCGCCCCACCGACGCGCGAACGCCGGCTGGCGCTTTCTGCAAATTTGGTGCCGTTCGGAATGGCTGGGTGAGCTGTTTTTAAAATTAATTAAAAACAATGGCTTGTTGTTTTTTCGAGGCCTTCTTCAGTCGCGTGCTGGCGTGGTTTTCGGCGGTTTTGCGACATTGTGGGAAGGATGTCGCAAGCCTTGCAGGGCGGCTGGGGCTCCGTGTTCCGTGCCCCGGTCGGGTTTCAGCGCTGCCTTCCCGCGTGCGGTCGCGGCCACGCCGCGATTCTGCGGTCGGCCCGCCGCGCCGGCGGGCCGCGCCGCGAAGCGCATTCAGAAGCGGTAGCCGAATTCCAGCCAGAACTGCCGGCCTTTCTCATAGACATTGACGCCGTCATTGTCTTCGATCGTATTCCTGCGATTCAGGACGTTGTCGATGGAAAGGGCGATGAAGGCCTCCTGGCCGGACAGGGTGGGGACGGCGTAGTTGATGCGCATGTCCCAGGTGACGGCAGGGCCGTAGGTGGTCAGCTCGTAGTTGGTGACGCTGGTGCCGTTGTAATCGGCCGTGCCGGCGCTTGCGTACTTCTGGTAGCTGTCGCGGTAGCGCAGCACATTGCCGATGGTCAGCCTTTGGGATGGGACCGAGGTGGTGAGCAGCAGGCGGGCGACATAAGGCCGGTTGTAGTTGTCGGCCGGGCGCTCGCTGTAACGGATGAACTTGCCGTCGTAGCGGACGATGCTGTCCCACTGGCTGTCGCTGACGCCTTCCTCGTAGTTGGCGTGGGAACTCTCGATCTTGTCGTGTTCCACGTTGAAGGAGAAGGTCGTTGCGGTGCGGCCCAGGCGCAGGGGGCGCTCTCCTTCCACACTGAGGGTGGTGGTGTAGGCGCTGGTGCGCCCGCCGTTCTGATAGCTCCAGCCGCCTTCGGCATGCGTCCGCCGGAGGACTTCGTCCCGGCTTTCCCGGTTCACCCATTTGAGTCCCCAGAGCGCCCCCAGCCAGCGCTGGCTTATACCGGCCATGCGTTCATCGCTATATGGCACATCCAGTTCGGAGGCCCGGTAGTTGCGCCAAGTGGTGGTGCCGCTCTCGCTCCAGTCGGTGATCAGGCCGCCGCTCAGGGTGCGAGAGGCTGAGGTCTGCAGGGCCAGAACCTTCTGGTACGTGTAGTAGGTCATGAAGTTGCGGCTGTAGTAGCGGTTCGCCCCGAGTTCGACCCGGGTCGTGGCGTCGCCGAAGACATCCCAGAAAAGCGCACCGCGCGGCGCGGTGGTTGCCTGCGGGGCGAGGTCGTCGTCTTCATAGCGCAGGCCCAGCCGCAGCCGCAGCCGGTCCCAGCGAAACTCGTACTGACCGAAGGCGGCGCGTAAGGTATTGCCGACCTCGAACTTGCCGGCATGATAGAAGGTCGCCCGGCTAAGGTACTGCCCGGGCCAGTTGCCGATCGAAGTTGTTCCCATCGCGCAGTTTTCACTGTCGATGCCGCCGCTCGCCGTGGCGCAAGTCGAGGTGGAGGCTGGCGTGAAGATCATTGCGCCGTCCTCCAGCCTGTGGAAGTAGCGTTCCTGCCGGCTGAGCTCCAGGCCGGCCTGGAAGCTGTGTTCGGTGGTGCCCAGCTTGAAGGGTTGCCAATCCGCCTTGGCCTGGTATGACCAGGTCTGCTGCTTCTGCTCGATGTCGCCGTACTGGCCTTCCTGGCTGTTCCAGGTCGTGGTGCTCGAACGATATCCCCAGTCCTTGCTGGTCGAGTGCCGCCAGGTGCGGAAGGTGCTGGCATCGGCGCTGCGCGAGCTTTCGAATTGGCTCCAGTTCAGCCGGTGGGAGAAAGTCACTCCATCGTGACGGTGACGCAAGCCGAGATTGACGGCTTGGCCGCCACTTTCGATGTCGAACCAGGAGTTCTTGGTGTTGACGATGAAATTGGTGCTGGTGCTGGGTGCGTGGGAAAGGGAGAAGTCGGCCTCGACCCCGGGGGAGGGAGTCCAGAAGCCGCGCAGGAAGAAGTTCTCTATGCGGCGCTGTTCGGTCTTGTCACTGTCATCGGACGTGCTGACGGCTCCGCCGTTGTAGGCCTTCAGGGGAATGTCGGAGGTTTTCAGTACATAGCTGCCGATCAGGCCCAGGTTCTCGGTGGGGCGGCCTTGCAGCGCCAGCCGGTAGGTCCGCTTGTCGAATTCGGGCTGGGCGCTGTCCGAGGTCGATTGGGCATACGCCTCCTCTTGGGAGCGGGTCAGCTTGTATTCCATCCACTCCGAACGGGTGATTTCCATCGATACCTGGCCGCCGAAATCCCGGGTCGGGGCGCAGGTGTCAGCGGAGACGACGCCGCCGCTGAAGCGGCCGTACTCGGCGGGGATGTTCGAGTCCCTCACCGTGATGTTGCACAGCAGGCTGGTGTCGATGTCCAGCCCCTGGCTGGAAGATGACGGGCGGTTGGCCTCGTTGGGATTGGTCTGGCCCGGACTGATGTCGTTGGAGAATGACATTCCATCGAGCAGGAACTGGTTGTCGTAGTACTTGGCACCGTGGATGCTGATTTCCGCGGGAGCGAGTTCCCCCTGGCGGCCGGTATGCAACTGGGCGTTGTCATACTGGATGTTGGGCAGGATGCGAAGGGCCGAGGTGATGTCGCCGTTTCCCGTGCCGAGGGTGTCCAGGGTGTGCCGGTCTATGCTGCGACTGCCCATGGACTCCGCCTGCGCTACCACCCGCACCTCCGGCAGCAGGCCGGCCGTGACGTCCACCTGCGGCAGTGCGGTTTCCTTGCCGGTTTCCACCACCACGACGTTGCCCGGCTGCAGCGCAAAGCCGAGGCCGCTGCCTTCGAGCAGGCGTTCCAGCGCCTGCAGCGGGGTCAGCGTGGCTTTCAGGGCCGGGCTGCTGCGGCCGCGCAGCAGGGCCGGATCGAACACGATCTGCAGCCGGGTCTGGTCGCCCAGGGTCAGCAGGGCCTGGGCCAGCGCTTGGGCGGGGAGGTCGAAATGCTGGGCCACCGCAGCAGCCTGGGCATGCGCAGCGCCCGGTGTGACGATGCCTAGAGCGAGGCCCAGGGTGAGGCCGGTGGCCAGCGCCAGCGGCGCGATGCGGCGGGGAGCGAGGGGGGCC
>Ga0209699_100857_pt1 | contig 10828 bp, 9 predicted proteins | sample SynthPrep_1_END__FD_187204 | JGI IMG/M metagenome (GOLD analysis project Ga0209699, IMG submission 187204) | Synthetic microbial communities from Ohio, USA - SynthPrep_1_END_DS7_MetaG (SPAdes) (version 2) | ecosystem: Engineered > Bioreactor > Aerobic > Activated sludge | place: USA: Ohio...
CGATGCAGGTCAAACTGCTGCGCGCGATTCAGGAAAAAGCCGTGCGCGCCGTCGGTGGCCAGCAGGAAGTGGTGGTCGATGTACGCATCCTCTGCGCCACCCACAAGGATCTGGCAGCCGAAGTCGCAGCTGGCCGTTTCCGCCAGGACCTCTACTACCGGCTCAACGTCATCGAACTGCGCGTGCCACCGCTGCGTGAGCGCCGCGAAGATATCGCCCAGCTGGCCGACGTGATGCTCGCGCGCCTGGCCGACGGCACTGGCCTGGCCGCCGCCAAGTTGCATCCCGATGCCTTGGAGAAGCTGAAGAACTATCGCTTCCCAGGCAACGTGCGCGAGCTGGAAAACATGCTCGAACGCGCCTACACCCTGTGTGAAGACGACCAGATCACACCCAGCGACCTGCGCCTGGCCGATGCCAGCGGCCCTGGCAACGAAGGCGGCGAAGCCAGCCTGGCGCAGATCGACAACCTCGAGGACTACCTCGAAGACATCGAACGCAAGCTGATCATGCAAGCCCTGGAAGAAACGCGCTGGAACCGCACGGCGGCGGCCCAGCGCCTGGGCCTGACCTTCCGCTCGATGCGCTATCGCCTGAAGAAGCTAGGTATCGACTGAGACAATACGCCGCTCACGCTTGTGTAGGAGCCAGCTTGCTGGCGATCAAGATAGTCCGTTTCACGTCCCGCAATCCCTTGATGCGGGGATGACGAACCACTAGCGCAACCGCCCTACTGGGGCATAGGGCGCCGGATCGATGATCGCCTCACGCCCGAGCATCAGGTCGGCCAGCAACTGGCAGGACGCCGGCGCCAGCACCAGGCCGTTGCGGTAATGCCCGCAGTTGAGCCACAGCCCGGGATGCGAAGAGAGCTCGCCGATAAAGGGAACCCCCTCGGGCGAACCCGGCCGCAGACCGGCCCAGTGCCCCACCACCTCGGCGCCCTTCAAGGCCGGCAGTAGCGCCTCCGCCGAATCCTTCAAACTGGCCAGCGCCGCCTCGGTCGGCGTCTTGTCGAAGCCTGCGTGTTCCAGGGTGCTGCCCACCAGAATATGGCCGTCGCGCCGTGGAATGGCGTAGCGCCCGCCTGCCAGCACCATGCTCGGCAGGAAGTCCTCGGCGCACTTGTAGAGGATCATCTGCCCTTTCACCGGCTCGACCGGCAACTCCAGACCAAGCGTTCTGAGCAGCTCGCCGCTCCAGGCGCCAGCAGCGAGCACCACGCGATCAGCACGAATCTCGCCGTCGGCCGTAGTCACTCCGCGAATCCGCCCGCCGTCCTGAACAAACCCGGTGACTGGACAATGCTCACGCAACTCCACACTCGGCATGGCCGCCAAAGCCGCCCGCAGCGCTTTGACCAACCGGGGATTACGCACATTAGCCACACCCGGCATATGAATGGCGCGCTGGAAACCACCACCCAGAACAGGAACCTGCTGATAAGCCTCAACGATATCCACCGGAAACAGCGCACGGCCCTCGCGTGCAGCCCAGGCCAGCGCCTCGGCCTCATCATCGAGGTCCAGCCAGTACAGCCCGGTGACATGCACCTCGGGATCGACGCCGGTGTCTTCCAGCAACTGCTGCGCAAAACCCGGATAGAAATCCTGCGACCAATGCGCCAACGCCGTCACCGCCGCGCTGTAGCGCCAGGGATAGAGCGGCGAAACGATACCGCCGCCGGCCCAGGAGGATTCTCTACCAATCTTTCCAGATTCGAGTAGCGTTACATCGATTCCAGCCTTGGCCATCTGATAAGCGGAAAGCAGCCCAATAACACCACAACCGACAACCACAAGTTTCTTCACGCACGTTCCTATTAGGCCCACCCCAACAGCTAAAGATGAAAGCAAACCCAAAAAAACAGAGGCAAGCGTTATACCGAAGCCCAGAAATTACAGTGAGCAGCCATATGCTCAAGCCCACCTATACGCTTGAGCATTAGCAAAAGCATAGTTACTGCAGCTGACGCCATGATTGACGCCCATACTTGCCTCCAGCCCCCTTCTCGGTAGTTACACCAAGCGAACCGCTCGAGCCGGACGTGTATTTATATTCCAATTCACCAGCGCTGATAATACCCGGCGTTTTAATAATCTCATCGAACCCCTTGCCGCCTGCTGGAACCTTCGATCCATCCGGAAGAGTTACGAAGTCATTATCATTGATTATCCCATCACCATTAACATCGAACACAGAAAACTCCAATCGACTGCCGTTGGTGGCATCCAACTCCATAAGCCAGCTTTTACCGCCAAAATCACACGCATTCTCTGATGGAATCAAGGTGGTAAAGATCACTCGCCCTTCACGCAACAGCGCCTGGCTGACAACTCTTTCGCCGGCCCCATTAGCGGCACCCGGCGACCGCAGGTCCAGATAGAAGCCCTTCTTAGTTGGATAATTCACCGTATTGGCAGAAGTCACTCGAAATGCACCAAAACCAGTTTGGGTCCCCTCATTCGTCACGGTCTGCTGCACCAAGTCCGCCATACTGACAGTGTTACCACCATCGTATACGCCGTAGAAACGCTGTAATTGCGGCGAATTTCCAACCACATTGTCGCCAGTTTCAAAGTATTTGCCGGTACCAAAATAAACCATCACACCAGTGCCCGCCTCAGGGTTTCGCCCTGCAGTCGCACGCGCGGTTATGGGTTGACCATTACCGGCGGCATCGACAACCCTTATTAGCGGTCGAGGTGTAGTGCCTTGCTTGTAAGCAACGTCCCAACGAGAAGAGTTTGTATTCGTCAAGTCAAACTTCCACATATTTCCCAGCAAGTCCCCCGCATAAACGACGTCAGTGATTCGGTCGTTATTGGTATCAACAGGGAGCGGAGTCGCCAGACCATTGCCTGCACCAGAAATACCCGTATCTATTGCTCTTAGCAGCTGCCCATCCGATAGCCGGACAACGAAAAGTTTCACGTTGTCGCCACTATCATAACCATTACCAAAGATAGCCACCCAATCGCCCGAGGCTAGCCTTGAGATAACCGGATTACTCATTGCGACACCCAGTTTATGAGTAGCATCAGGAGCCGTAGAAAACTCCCAAAGAACACTACTCGCCCCCAAGCTGCCAGGGTTACTTACATCAATTGCAAATACCGACTTACCACCAGCGCCGGTCGACCCAACCAAGATTGTTTTCCATGTGGAGTTGAGATAGGCATCCGAAGCACGAGCGGAACCATCGACAAAATATTGATGCGTATACGCAGGATCTGTTAACGCGGCTAATTTAGGGGCTGCCGCGGTGCCATAAACACCAGCCGGAATGAAAGCAAAAACTTCATTACCATTACTCGCATTAAACCCATGCAACATCCCATCATTTGCCCCCACATAGAGCATCGGCGTACGGCTTTGTTTACCTGCTACATAAGCAGCATAAGTAGCGCCCTCCGTAGGCAGCAAGGAAAATCCAAAATCTTCACTTTTCACATACAATGGATCAGAGTTCACAATATCGCCCAATAGCTTGGTGCGACTGCGGAAAATACCATTTGTTTGACCCACTTCCCTTGCATTCGAGCCTCGCAACCAATTCAGACGTGCTTGACCAACCGAATCCGCCTCGCCCTTATTCAGGGCATCGCGTTGCACTGTCGACAAAGAATCCCAGTTATCGACGGTAAAATTAATCGCTTGACTCCCGGTCCAAGTAACAATATTTCGATCAGCTGCCACCGGAATACCATTGTCAGTGGACCAAACCTGAGAAGTAGCCTGTCCGGTCGACCCCACGCGAAACGCGAGCAACTCGCCAGACCAATTTGAGCTATCAAACTTTGCCTGGTAAATAAATGTATCAGCCTCCAAACGCGTTGAGTTAGTTGCTACCGCGGATGAGGAACCAGTATCGGAGACAATGGTAGTAAGAGCTGTCTTGATGGCATCTGCAACCCCCGCTGGTGTACTGGCATTCAGCATCTTGCCTCGACCATTGATAGTTGCATGCCACAAATCGTCCACTGCGCGGGGACTACGATTAGTAAAACTAGTCCACCAGGTAGGAGGATTGGCATACGGATCAATCTGCGGATCAGCATCTGGATCAAAAAGAATACCCTTACTGCCAAGCGTCACGCCATAAGTCAGCATATGTAAGTTGGTATTACAGTTAGTACCTGGAGGAATATTGGCACCCGCCGTCGAGCAAACGTCAGGTACACGCACACGCCCTTCCGGAAAATTGGTGCCTGTACGCAATGGGGTCTTGTAATACTTCATCGCTATATCCGCCATGGTATCACTGACCGTATCAGCATAGGGTGACCCCTGGTCACCATCGGCATTGCCTGGGCTTGGATTCGGCGTCGAGGCGTTACTAAAACCATCGGTAAATAGAATTGTTGCGTTAGCTTGACAGGCAAATTGAATCGGCGCGCCCGCATTGGTACGCCTTAACTGCTCACCGGCATGGACAAGCGCCTCACGGTTGGGCGTACCACCACTCCCAGTTGGCGTAAGAACATCAGAGAAAAAACTATCACGATCGGCATTGACCGCAAGATTACGCATTGTTAAATCAGTACGGTTGTTGATCCGGAAAGTAGCTGCACGAATCGTCGTCATATCCTTGAAGGAAGCAGCCACGCCACCACGGGTGGCCAGCTGCCGCTTGCGATAATAACTAAACCAATTTGCGAAATTCTGAATAGCCGCTTGGTATTTTTCAGTTGCCGTGAAATTAGCCGGCTTAATTTCATACAAATATAAATCAGCAGTTACCGCCCCCGGCGAAAAGCCACTGCGAAGCGGGGTGGCTGTGTAACCGTATGACTCTGGAAGCAACTGACTGGAATAGAACGAAGCCGGAAAATAACTGATGGGGTAGCTCACATTGTTATTAACAGCCTGATTGCCCGGCGTAGACGTGAACGGTACAACACCCGAAGCAGCCAGGGTTACCCAGCTTCCATTCAGATATATTTTCGTACCCGCCGGAACAGGCATACCATCATAGAGCCTGAATGTATTGTTCGCTCCCGTTCCCTCTACGTTTGTAGTCAAGTTGAACGTCATGGAATTATCGAGCCAAGGGTCGGCTTTTGCAGCGTTTGCCGGCATATTCGTAAAGGTCTTACCGCCGACTGAAGGCCAAGGCGCATAGGTCTGGGCCGGATCGAAGTAGGCCTTATTGTATTCAACAGATCTAAAATAAGCGTACGCCGGCAACGGTGGAACGGCGTAGTGATCATGCGTACCATCTCCATAGATACGCCCTCCCGCCGAAACAGTATTGCCATTTGGAAAGAGATAGATAAATTTCTTCCAAGTAGCATCTGCCCCACCCGCTTGGTTGAAGTTTATCCGGGCGCCGCCATCAAAGGTATCGGCCGTAAAATCCGCGTTAGTGCCCCACCCCGAAAAACCGCGACGAGAAACATCTGCGTCAACACGCCACCAAGCCGCACCATCGTTAGTGGGCATTAGAAGCTCAGCATCCATACTTCCCGAGTCGTCGATAGCCATTATGACGTTAGGCGTAACCGATATACTCAGAAATAGCGGTTGCTGAGCGACCGTCAATGCCGAAGCAGACAGTGAAATACACATCGTCTGCACGAATGAGAAAGCGGCAATCGCGCAACGGCGGACTTTTCTGGAATTAATTATATGAAGCATGATTGACCGACCTCATTGACGCGAATATTGATATTTCATGCCAAGGTATCAGTAACGCCAAGCGCACTAACGTGCCGGCCTTACACCCACCTCTCAATCGCAACTTACTTAGCATGCAACCACAGATCAGCTTCTGGCGTTACAAGCAGCCACAACATAACAAGCCTAAAGCGATTGCCGTCCAGCTAAGGCCACCTATAGATAACACTGAGCCATAGGTAAAGCTGACACCGACCAAACCGCCGCCTTAATAGGACAGACGGTGGCAAAACATGCGACCAGGCAAAAACAAAGACTACATAAACTCAGCGCACAAATATTTGTGCATCAAAACAGAATCAACAGACCCATCCATAAAAATCACCAGCAGTCCGCTAGACTTTTTGTATTAGAATTTAGCGCACGAGCACCCGCATGGTTAATCTCAAAATTCCCGCAGGCATCGCTTGCCATACTACCTGCCCGGGTAGCACGCAACGTGTAAGTACTTCTGGTCGGGGTACCAGTAGCAGCGATATTATAATACGCAGTACCATTGGCGGGCACCGCAGCAGTAAACACAGCAGCAAGCCCACCGCCAGAGGCAAGATAAGTGCCATTGGCCGAATAATAACGCTCAAGATTCTGAACGGCTTCTAGCAAAGCAGCTTTGGCCTCGGCACGCTTCCCACGCTTAACATATTCCGTATAACTCGGATAAGCGATGGCGGCAAGAATCCCGATAATCGCCACAACGATCATCAATTCAATCAAAGTAAAACCTTTGACTTTACCCATCACCAAGACACCCCTAAAATCCAGAATAAAATAAAAACGACTTATCTTCGATAAGTCGTCTGCAATACAGCCATTGAATTCTCTGAAACACCAAAGCCACGGGCCGTCACTCGATACATCTCTATCTGAACCGGCGGAACATCGGCATCCAGCGGCGCATTGGCGTCCACCACCACCGGATACTTTTCAATAATATATTGCGGCTGACTATTTACATTTTCAACCCCAGACTGCCTTTCCCAACCGGTAGAACTCTTATTGCTCCAACTGGGTATTACACAACCAGCAGCTGTGCTAGCCGGATCACTGCAAATAGTGAAACGACCAGATGCCCCAGTAAAAGCGCCTAAGGTTGGCGACTGCAAATAACCCTCACCCGCACGCAATGCAAATTCTGCCGCTTGGAAGGCGGAGTTATAGTCACGCGCACTACCCGCCATTTGCTCTTGCAATGTGGAGCTTTGGATGGAGCTGATACCAATCATCGTCAAAATAAGCAGAAAAACCAGACAAATGATTAACGTAGAACCTTGCTGACGACGCCCAACTGCAACAGACATGACTCTCTCCTCACGGAACACGATTACGAACCGCAACGACAGTCCCGAATTTTTGACGCAATCTGCCGTCGGCAGCTACGGCGCTACCATTGTAGTTAATGCTCTGCACCATAGTGCCCGAGCTCCCAAGCACCTTCCCCTCAACACCCTGCATGAGCAAACTAAATCGAACACTTACCACCTTAGACCAATCGATCGAGGAACTAGCAGGCACATAAGAGTCCGCTAGGTTGTCATTCCCCGCATCGATTCCATATTCCAATTGCATATCTTGCACACCTTCGACCAGCTCGTAAGCCGTTGCTGCCTCGGCTGTCTTGCCCTTCTCTCGCCGCACATAAAGAGCACGAATAGCATCGCCATTGGGCGTGGTACGCCCCGTATCCTTCACATAATAGGCTACCGACTCAAAGACCAGCACTTCAGCATCTGGACCATAGGTCTTGCTGAGATTATTACTGGTGTTCCTGGCGTTTGAATGCGCAATCGTGACGGTACTCGACCCACTGGACACGTTGGTCGCACGAAAGATATCTGCATTAATACAATCCGAGATAAACAATATATCGCCAGCTTCAACGCCTAATGTATTGGATGCAACCTGTATATTTGCATTAACCGTGCCCATATTCCCGGTCAGCCGCATAGAGCCACTTGCCGCTTTACGAATTACGATGGTATCCGTACCTGCTGCTGCCCCCCAAGCATGGGACGCCGCCACATTATTCTCACCGACAATCACAGTATCGCTATCAAATGCAGAAACCGCCAAGCCACCGCCATCGGCCTGAGCGATAATATTTACAGGGATACGATCGGCATTTCCGCACCCCATGAAACCAGCCATACGAAAATCGTTAGCCATATAATTTACCGCAAAACGGCCATTCTCCTGTAGCCGAGCCATTGCCTCTTGCATACGAAAGGTATTTTTCGAAGAAATGAATATCTGCAACACCGCTGCACTAATCAACAAGCCAATCAACAGAGCTATCATCAACTCGATTAAACTCAGCCCCTGACTGCTCCGTTTATTAATTATTTTTCCACTCATAGCCGGGTCTCATATACGAATTGCTGACTCGCCTGCCCACCGACGCGTGATTCGTCCCACTGAACAGTAACGATAAACTTCGTCGAACTACGCGCTACCGAACCCGCACCACCCGGTAGTTGCTCGGCCAGGGAAGCTTTCCACTGCTGCAAATCGGTAGCAACGATATCAGTGCCTGTCGGCGCGCCAGCAGTAAGACTGATATCGTAGTTACCCGCTCGCGCCTTGGTACGATTGGCCCGCATACGGTCCGTAATGTCATAGGCAAGAAAAGTCGCTTGTGAGCGCACAGCCGCCGTCTGATTATATTTCAACGCATTTAACTGCAAGGCGGCCATACCCAGCACGCCAATACTAAAGACCAATACTGAAACCAAGATCTCTATCAGGCTAAAGCCCGAAGATCTTCGAGCGTTATTCATTAACAAGCCCTCCGCTCTGAAGATACACGGCCCAAGTGATTGATTTTGATGTCTCTCTCCAACGCGCAATGGCCAGTCCCCACCCGGAACTGCAGAGTCGTACTGCCACCTGGCGTTCCTCCACTCAGGTAACCTTGACTGGTGAACACAATGGACGACACAGTGGAAGTAAGCGTATTTCCGCCGGTAAGCGCAGGAAACTCCTTTATTACTTCGTTAGTTTGATAGGTATTATCATTATTTGCATCTACCCACACACGCCAGCCACCGGTCCAAGTCGTGCCATTAATCAAATTAACGCGCACGAGAGCAGAGCGGCGTATCGCCTCGCTACGGGCAAGATTAAGTGAGTTGACCAAAGTAGCACGTTGCGACTCAGCGCGATTGGAGCGAATCAAATCAGCAAAACTCGGGACAGCAATGCTCAGAATGATGGCCAACACAGCCAGAGTGACCATTAGCTCAACCAGGGTGAAGCCTTTAGATACGCGCATTGATTTACATCCTTTATTAGAATGTCAACCCTATGGAGTCGCCTGTGGCAAGTCACGCACAGCTAGACCACCGCGAGAAAATTGGCGACGAACGGTAGCTCGCGCGTGAGCGGTTGCTGGACTAGAGTCAAAGCTCACCATTTCAAGGCAGGAAGCCATGAATCGCATGAAGGGAATAAGCCTTGTAGAGCTGCTCACGACGCTCTCCGTCGCCACCATATTTTTCAGCGTTGCGATGCCTACGCTGTCCAGCATCGTGCATCGCTCGACCCTGCAATCTTCGACGGGACAGTTGATCAACGGTATCGCCCTGACCAGACAGCTAGCGATTCAGAGAGGTCAGGCGATCACTATGGTTAACCTTGATGGAGCTTGGAACAACGGCTGGAACATATTCAATGACGGCAACGGGAATGGGCTCCAAGACGAGGACGAGCCGTCTATTCGCACGCATCCCCCCCTTGATAGAGGAGTTCAGGTCGTAGCTAATCGACCTGTGAGCCAATACATACGTTACTTACCTGACGGCAGAGCACACCTGCACAGTGAAGGTTTCCAAGCTGGAACTATTTGGATTTGTCACGAAAAAACGGACATAAGCGCCGTTAGGCTTACACTCAACTTCGGCGGCCGTCTCAGGCAAAGCACAAGTGACTGCCCAAACTAAAAAGTTTCTTCGTTTTCCAGACGTCTTGACCCTGAGTTCCTTGAGCATGGAAAACGTCGCACGCGCAGTTCCACGCCGCGTACGACCTTCAGGTGACCATGCGCTCAACCAACCTCTCATCCCTGCGCCATGAACGCGGCGGGTTTCACCCGCCCTACATGACAATCCTCAGAGCGCCTTGACCCTGAGTTCCTTGGGCATGGAGAAGATGACGTTCTCCGGACGTCCGTCCAGCTCCGTCTCACCAATCGCGCCCCAGGCGCGTAGTTGTTCGACCACCCCGCGCACCAGCACTTCCGGGGCCGAGGCGCCGGCGGTAATGCCGATGCCGCTCACCCCGTCGAACCATTCGGCCTTGAGGTCCTCGGCGCCGTCGATCAGGTAGGCCGGGGTGCCCATGCGTTCGGCCAGTTCCCGTAGGCGGTTGGAGTTGGAGCTGTTCGGGCTGCCGACCACGAGCAGCACATCGCACTCGCTGGCCAGTTGCTTGACCGCATCCTGGCGATTCTGGGTGGCGTAGCAGATGTCATCCTTGCGTGGGCCGCCAATGGCGGGGAACTTGCCGCGCAGGGCATCGATTACCTTGCTGGTGTCGTCCATCGACAGGGTGGTCTGGGTCACGAACGCCAGATTTTCGGGGTTGCGCACCTGCAGGTCGGCGACGTCCTGCTCATCCTCCACCAGATAGATCGCGCCGCCATTGCTGGCGTCGTACTGGCCCATGGTGCCTTCCACTTCCGGATGGCCCTCGTGGCCGATAAGGATGCACTCGCGGCCCTCACGGCTGTAGCGCACCACCTCCATATGCACCTTGGTCACCAGCGGGCAGGTGGCATCGAACACCTTCAGGCCGCGACGCTCGGCCTCGGCGCGTACCGCCTGGGACACGCCGTGGGCGCTGAAGATGACGATGACGTCGTCCGGCACCTGGTCCAGTTCCTCGACGAAGATGGCACCGCGGGCGCGCAGGTCTTCGACCACGAACTTGTTGTGCACCACTTCGTGGCGCACGTAGATCGGCGGGCCGAAGACTTCCAGGGCGCGGTTGACGATTTCGATGGCACGGTCGACGCCGGCGCAGAAGCCACGGGGATTGGCGAGTTTGATAAGCATGTTGATTGTCTCGATTTACACCGCGCATTGAATGCAGAGTGATTCAAAGGCTCAAGGATATTCTTGGCGAGAATGAAGGACGCTGACCACTTCTATGCACT
>Ga0209699_100862_pt1 | contig 10756 bp, 14 predicted proteins | sample SynthPrep_1_END__FD_187204 | JGI IMG/M metagenome (GOLD analysis project Ga0209699, IMG submission 187204) | Synthetic microbial communities from Ohio, USA - SynthPrep_1_END_DS7_MetaG (SPAdes) (version 2) | ecosystem: Engineered > Bioreactor > Aerobic > Activated sludge | place: USA: Ohio...
TGTTTCCGGAGGTTAGCAGGAAGGTAGGGCGCGATGCCCATATTCCGGTCTCCCTTGATTTGGGGAAATTGATGCGGCAGTTGACAGACGGATTTTTGTTCTATATTTGTTCCATTCATGGAAACCTTTACCCATCTCATACGAATAGGTTGATCTCCGCCGGCCGTGATGACCGTCACGGCGACGATCAACTTTGTTTTGTTGAGGTATAAGAATGGGTATCGCCGAGCGCGCGAAATCACTTCGCACAAACCGCAATTCCGCATCTATCCGTACGTTCTCTCCGACCGCCACGATCAAATGCGACGGCATGACGATCTTCCGCTCTCAATCTGCTCGAGATGCGGCTTGCCTATTCGACGTCAATCCATCGATCGCCTCTTGGCACTGCATGCCGCTCTCACTGGATTACGGTGGAGGTGTCCATGTCCCCGACTTTGGTGTGACCGATTGCGACGGTGGGCGTTTGTTGATCGATGCGTCGGACAGAGTGATGCCTGTAGACTCGACGGTGATCGAGGGATGCGCAGCCCATCACGGAGCTAGGTATCGGCGATTGGTTGTCGCGGAGGTTTACGATGGACCACGGCTCCAGAATGCCAAGGACCTACTTATGTATGGCAACCACGCTTTAGCGCTCGGCGACCGGCTCCGGCTGCTCTCCGTCCTAAAGGATCATGGCGATCTCACCATTGCCGAATGCTTGACGGTTTTTACCGAAACCAAACCCATCGCAGGTCTGGCACAGTTGATCTTGCGCGGTTTTGTCGATGTGGACTTGGATACTGAATTACTCGGACCGGAGACGATGGTGCGACGAATACGGACCTGAGCGTCCCGTCGTCGTCTAGTTTGTTCCCGTTTTCCGAGGTATCCATGCAGCCGTACAGCGATAACCTGTTTGCCAACCGCGACCCGTTTCATAGCGCAAAATACGAGCTTACGCTGGCCACACAGCTAGCGATCGTTTCAATGTCTAGGCCAATCAAGCGGCTTCTAAAAAGGCGGTCACCATTCGTAGCAGCTTTCGTCATGCCGCCGAACGCAGACGCTCATGCGTATAAAATGGCGGCCAAATGGCTGCTCGAAGGCACAGTGCCGGTCGACGGTGAACATGGCAATAACTACGTTTTATTCGTCGACGAAGAAAAAGAGCTCACTGAAGATTTTGCGAGCTTCCGGAAGCTCCGAGAAATCAGGCGGGCAATCATTCTTCTTCGAGACGAAGCACTCCTTTCAGACGAAGTCCGCATTGCCGCCGACATTATCGTTTCTTTACCCGGACCATCTGCCAATGATTATCGTATTGTGGCGAACCGGATGGGGGGCTCGATCACGAACGCTGACTCCGAGTTTTTGGCAAAACAATCGGTGAAGCGGGTAGAACTCACTTGGAGGCGTGGCCGATCCATGGCGGTCAGCGTCGAGCGTCTCAGGCGATACCCGGGAGCCCAACAAAAGACGCGGTCTGTGGGCTACTCGTCATCTGGGCCGACACTGCATGAGTTGGCCGGATATGGAGGGGCCAGAGACTGGGGAATTTCACTCGCCGAAGACCTGAAGGCTTGGAAAGAGGGGGTACTTTCCTGGGCTGATGTCGATTGTGGTATTCTCCTTTCCGGTCCCCCCGGATCGGGCAAAACGTCATATGCCGCGGCATTAGCAAGGACGTGCAATGTTCCATTGATCCTCGGCTCAGCAGCGAGGTGGCAGGCACGAGGCCACCTTGGAGATATGCTCAAAGCAATGCGGAGAGCGTTCACCGACGCCGAAGCACAGTCCCCGGCGATCCTGCTGATCGACGAGTTCGATAGTTTCGCCAATCGTGACGATAGAACTGGAAGTAGCGACAACTACCATCGCCAGGTGATCAACGCGCTCTTGGAGTTGTTGGACGGTGCGCATGCGCATGAGGGCGTCGTTGTCATTGGAGCAACAAACTACCCAGGTATCATTGACCCGGCGCTTCTTAGGGCAGGGCGATTGGAACGCCACTTTTCGATCCCGCTTCCCGATGCTTCAGCTCGCCACGACATCTTTCGTTTCTATCTCCGAGAAACCCTTAGAGGCGAAACTCTGGATGGCATCGTGAAGGGAAGCGAGGGATGGTCAGGTGCAGACATTGAACGGTGCGTCCGAGAGGCACGTCGAACTGCAAGAAGAGCAATGCGACCAATTTCGCTTGATGATCTACTGGCCGCTATGCCGCAGTGTCTCCCGGTGCCGGTGGCAGTGCAACGCTGTGTGGCCGCCCATGAGTTAGGCCATGCAATCCTCGGAGTGTTGCTTGAGACAGAACCTTTGGTGTCCGTTTCGATTGCAAGGACCATCCAATATGGAAGGTCACTTCAAACAATGGGGCATACCGAGTTCGAAGAACGGCCTTTCAATAGAAGAACCGTACATTATTTTCGAGACAAGATCGCCACATTGCTCGGCGGAGTAGCTGCCGAGGAGCTGCTGTTCAGTGCTTTCGAGAATGGTGCCGGTGGCGATGTTACAGCGGACCTAAATCGTGCGACCGATATCGCTACTATGGTGGAAATCACTTGGGGTCTGGGGCAAACGCTCACCGTGGAGCCTGGCAATAGCCCGCGAGAATTGGCGGCGTATCGCAGTCGTCGTAAGGGGCTTGCCAAGTCTGTCGAGGGGACATTGCAGACGGAATTCGTGCGGGCGAAATCTTTGCTCGAAGAACACAGAAACGTTCTTCTTGACCTTCATGCCCAGCTTTTACGGGAGGGAACTCTATCGGCCGACGTCATTAAGGCGGCCGTGCGATCGCACCGGGAGGCCGGATCACGTGGCGAGCGCAATTACACTCCCGGGTGAGATATAATGTTCGGAAAGATGAATGGGCTCCCCTGAATGGCGCATGCCGGTCCTTTTGAAACCCGAGGAATACGACCTGAGTCCATGGCGATATTCAGGACGGAGCTTGTTTCGACGTTCCATCATCCTGGTACGGTGAGACAGGGGTATCGAGGGAAGGGCGCTGGAGCTACTCGCCCTCCAAGAGCTCAATGTCTGGGCCGGCCTGCTCGAGCTAGCCGGTGATGTTGTTCCGGCAAGCGAACGTGAGTTCTTCGACATCAGAGGGTGACGCTTCTGCAACGAGACAAGCAGCGCAGCTTTCTCCATAGCTCCAAATATGGTTAGCGCAAAACTAACGTGCTTGCTAACACCTTGGATATGCAGCGAATCCCATTTTTGAACATTTTATTATCAACACTTACAAAGGCTTACTCCGATTTTTCTGCTTGCAGGCGTTGTGCCGATGTGCTCCAGTTGGATTGATATTGGTAACCGGGCAACGTCGCAGAGAAGGAGGATATGAGCTATGCAGCATGCGCAGCAGCACCGAAATCATATCCCGGCGCTTGACCAGTCGGTTGCAATTAAAGCGCTCCGGGTCTGGGACGTAGCGATTATTGCCAAGCTTACTATCGGGGTTTCTCAGGCAGAAGACGTCTCTTTAGCCGAACCTATACGTCGTCGAAGACGACGATGGTTAACGGCAAACAAGGAGACATCATGCCCAATCTCGATATCACCAGTATCGGTCGTCCAGACGACACTCGCGGTCAGAATATCCCCCCGGTAGCTCCAACTGGCGCAGGAAGTATCCCTGAGCAGCAAAATGGGAACCGCTTCCATATCAGCTTCGTGGGTGGACCTGACGAAATCTATGATCAAGTGATCGATTGGCTAGGAAAGCACCCTGCAAACCTCGGCGACATCGTTACCGTGCGCAAGAACGGGTCGCTGACTTTCGAGGATGCGCCCGATGGTGGTTGGTTGGGCCGCTACGCCGATGTGATCTGGGAAGAATCGCTGCCGATGTGGGACTTGGGAGGCCCTGACGGTGAACCCATGGGAGCGTTCGATGCCGAGGTTCTTCAGCGTTTGATCAAAACTCATCCGCAGTCGTTTAGGGCTCTTCTCGCGGGCACAGGAGAGAATGATGCGCGGTGTAGCCCCTTTCTTGCATCGTTCTACTGCTACTAAGATCGCAGCCCCAGAGTTGATCCTCTGGGGCTTTCATATTTTTTGGACTGAGCGCTCACGCCGCATGTCTGGACTGCGCGGCGACTATCGAAATCGACGCTGTCAGAAGTTCGAAGACCGTCGACGACACAGAGAAATTTCGCGCCGGGCGGGAGGCTCTCCGAAACGATCTGAGCCTTGACCTCGTCCGGCCACTGCCGGTGAACCTCAAGTCCAGACTTCCTCGTCGTGAGAACCTCCAATGTATTCTCCATGGAGAAACTCCCGTTGCTTGTCCATGGAAAGGCGATCACAGATTAGGGCGGCGAGGACAATGTGTGATCGGAACACCGGTTACAATGGGTCAGCGATAGGCTTCAATCATCGATTTCGTAACGTCCTGTGCAAAACAGACTGGCGCATAACCGCCAGGCTTAGAATATGCACTTCGGTTGCCGCATCTTCGGCCCCTACGATCTGTGCTGTAGGGACAGGCGCACGTGCCGGGATAGTTGGCAAGAGATTCTGCAATGATCCGCTGGATGATGATGGTGGGTGATAGTGTCGGTGGAGGCTTACTCTTTGGTTCCGACGGTTTTGAGATTTCCTCCCGTTTTGGGTTGTCATCCTGCAAAAACCTGGTTGCGACCCATCCTTCTTTTTGAGTCAGAACATCTTTGACCCGGGACCATTGTGCCTCCGACTGAAGGAGGTCCACTTTTCGTCCTCGATCCAGTCTATCAATGATTTGAGATTTTGGGTTTGGCGCATCGCGCAGTGCGACACCGTTTCCGTTGACAAACTTGGTTCGTATTTCTGTGAAATTCGGCGAAGTGGGCGTCTCATCTCGTGGTGAAGCGGTTGTTGCTGAAGGGGAGGCGGGTTGTTGGTCAATCACCGTCGACGGCGGAGGTTCCGGGACTCGCGCACCAGTCGAAAAGCTTGGCGATGGTGTTGTTACGCCGGACTTCGACGGTGTTTCCCCCAATTTCGAAATGCCGAAGAGGATGAGTCCACAAAGCAGCCAGTATCTTTTTTTCATAGAAGAGCCCCCACGGCATATTGCCGATGGCTAAAATGCTCTGCAAGTAGCAATAGCGGCCACTCTCAACTTAATGGTTAATTTCGATGATGCATGGCCGGCAGGCGGTCGCTCTTGGCTTTCGGCGAGCGCGTGCGTGATCGGGCCGGACGCAGCCAGGTGGTTTTTAAGCTCGGGAAGTTCGTCGCTAAACTGAACTCAACGGAGGTTTTCGGCGATCGTCCGATAGCACGCATCGTCTTTACCGACGTCAGTTTTGGTGATCGGTTTCCAAATATCTCGGTCAAAATCGAAGAACTCGACCACACATGTATTAGTGTCGTAGTTCAGCCACTGAGCGGCCACCAGCCTGCTGTCGCGGCGAAAGTCCAAACTCAGATACATGTGTTCTTCGCCACCACGTGGGAATGACGCCGGGCGGCCCGTTTGATTGTTGGCGACGATAACGAATGAGCACCCTGTACCACAACCGATCTGGATAAGGGTATATCGGCCAGCGAAGTTTGGCCCTTGACGCATACCGTCTCGAATACGGGTTCTGAAACTGTTGAATTCGCGGTCGCGCCCCTTGAAGTCCGGCATTATAGTCTTTCCTGAGAAACGACCTTGGGCCGGGTAGTCGGAAAGGTCTGGCCGCTTGAACGTTGCGCTCGAAGAAACCGCTACCGCACTTTCCTGTTTATAGGATGTCGAGTCACAGGCATGCCATCGCATCTGATAGCCATATTCTCCCTCACGACCATAACACCATCCTGCAGCCTCTAGCTTGTTGCTGATGACTTCGCGTCGTTCGCAGGCCGCGTTTGTTTCCGGCAGGTCGCCGCTGCCGCCGCGGCAGGCACTATTCTGTTCCGTCCATTGGGATATCAGACCTACAGGTTGAGAGACGCCCTTGTCGGTCTGGATAACCTTGCTCGTTTCGGAGATGATCACGCCCGCCCTCTGGTCCCAAACCAGAGCGAACTCGGCCGAGCCGGATGAAATACGGTTCCCGACGTCGCGTTTCGTGTACCAGTCAACAATGCCGTCAACCTTGCAGGTTTGCGTGCAAGTCACCTTCGTCGAGCCTGGCTGCACGCTGTAGGCGCGGACTGGCCATCTGGTCGCGAAGTTACGTTTTTCGTCAATCAGAGCCGCCTTTGGAGTCGTCTTCCCGTAGAATTCGACCGTATTGGCATACGCCCTGGCCATAAAGGCGAGCGCTTCTGAATTACTACGAGACCAGGCGTCGTAGTACGCCGTCACAAAGGCCGATGCTTTTTCCTCTGTTGTTGGCAAATGGGCCTGATTGGTTTGTGGAGTTGCAGGCACCACCGTCGGTGCGGCCTTGGATGGAGCAGCGGATTCCGTTAAGTCGGCCAGACTTCCCCACGTCACTTTATAGCTCTGCATCTCACTGGCGGTGAGATAACGCATGTCGTTGCTGGGAACGGACAGGCTGAGTTGGAGCAGTTTCGGGTCGACATCCATCTCCACAAGGTACGTCATGATCTGGGCGGTCAGTGCCTGAACCGCAGCGACTGCAGTGTGCCCCTCGACAATCGTTTCCGGGGAGAAAGAGGATTGGTGCACACCGATCGCGCCGGGCTCTGCCTGCCGGTTCACGCCTCCGACGAAAGCGAGTGCACAGGCTGACGCGCATTCGGCGGACCGGAGCTGCAGCGTCGATAGACCGAGCGATCTGATCATCCTCCCATACGCCATCGCCGTAGCGACGTTGCCGCCGTTGCTGTTGAAGGTGATCAGCTTGGCACCGCTTGCGGCGACTTCACGCGCAAGTTGGTCAGGATTGTCCGATGTCGTGAACTCACCCTTCAGCAGGAGAACAGGTGAAGAGCCGTCAATTGGAACACGCTCAAGGGTGATGTCCGCATGTGAGACCCCGGCACAAGCGATGGATGCCGTAACCGCTACCAATAGAATACGCTGAAACACGACCTCTGCCCCCGTTCGCTTTCAGATGCATGCTATCGCGTCAAATCCCACGCGCAATATGGAAAGCCGCCACACCGGGTTTGACAGTAAGCCCACGGTGAAGGCCGTCTTGCGATAGAGGGCTTCTGACTGCCAGTCCTAGTGGTAACACCAGGAGTAGTCATATGACGAAGCATCCAATTGAGGTGATCACGTCTGTCGAGCGCCGCCGTCGCTGGTCACGCGAAGATAAAGAGCGCCTGGTCGCTGCCTGCTTTGAGCCAGACGCGGTCATCTCCGAGATTGCCCGCGCGGCCGGCATCCATGTCAGCCAGTTGTTCCGTTGGCGCAAAGAGCTTTGCCGGATCGAAGAGCCAAGGGCTGATACGGCGACTTTGGTGCCGGTGATCGTGTCCGAGGCCGCTTCGACAGTCTCTCCCGTTCAACCGGAATCGCCCACCACATCCCATCCTCGTCGGAAGCGTAGCGATGTGACAATCGAGCTTGGACGGGGTCGGCGCGTGCGCGTGGATAGCGACATCGATACGGATGCCCTTGGCCGGATTCTCGATTGCGTATTGGGTCTGCGATGATCCCGGTTCCTGTTGGCGTGAAGGTCTGGCTGGCCACGGGCTATACGGACATGCGCAAGGGCTTCCCCGGTCTGTCGTTGATGGTGCAGGAGGCGCTGAAGCGTGACCCGATGTGTGGACACCTGTTCGTATTCCGCGGCTGCGGCGGTGGCCTGATCAAGGTGATCTGGCATGACGGCCAGGGCGCTTGCCTGTTCACGAAGAAGCTGGAGCGTGGCCGCTTCATCTGGCCATCAGCGGCCGATGGCACGGTGGTGATCACACCTGCGCAGCTCGGTTATCTGCTGGAAGGTATCGACTGGCGGATGCCGCAAAAGACCTGGCGGCCGACGTCAGCCGGATAAGCAAAAACACTGGAATGACAGGCTCGAATATGATTCCATCCTGTCATGAGCAATACGACTGAAGAGCTTCCGGACGACCTTGCCAGTGCCCTTGCACTGCTGGCCCAGGAACGCGCCCGGCGTGTTGCAGCCGAAGCAGAAGCGGCGACCGCCAAGGCCGAAGCCGCCAGTGCAAAAGCACTCGTATCGCATTCCGAGGCATTGATCGCGCGGCTGAAGCTGGAGATCGACAGACGGGCAACTCGGCCGTTTCGTAGCCGGTTGCGTCACGCTACGAAGTTCTGGTACGGCCGCCATCTACCTCTGAACTGTATTCGCCACGGCGTATCGCGATCTCACGTGCAGAGCTGTCGTCTCACGGTTAAGACCTCGCCGACCCAGCAGGAGCGTTACTTGCCGGATCAGATCGACGACGCCTGAGGCTGATTTGACGACATACCCGTTGTTGGATTGCTGTGATACTGGCAGCCCCCAAGAGCGTTCAATAACCCATTAGCGTTTGCATCTCGCGTGCGGCGGCTGTAAGCGATCCTGCAGGCGTGTTGATCATTCCCGGTACGATCATTTCGCGTAGCAGCTTGGTTTCTACCTTATTGATGAGGTTTTTGTTTCGCTGCAAGGCGTGTGAGATCAATAGCTTCTCAAGGTAGGATACGTCCCTGTGTTTGGACCTCGAAGGGGTGGAAAAAGCATGCCTCGCCTTCGTTGTCCGCGCGTAGAAGTAAAGAAGCGGTGTCCCTTTGCCGACAAGCTTCATTGCGGATTCGTATTTCGTAAGCTTGTCCATCGTCAGGCTTTCACGCTTGAACGACTGACGTTCTGCCTTTCCAACGTACCATGGTTTTGTGCCGCCTCCGACTCGGATACCAAACACATAGCACCCGCAGGCGTCACTTAGGCCAGGGACAGAATATTCGACATCCTCCCAAAAAGCTTGGCGCTGATCGATGTCGCCCAATATCACTCGGCCATGATCTCTTGGAAGCTCATAGCCTCCGTAAAGGTAGTAACGCATAATGTGATCGTCTCAATTATTGAAATTCAACCAAACGACTAGTTTTTTTCGCTGGTTTTTATAAATATGCAACCACAAAATCCACATAATCGCCAATGGGATGGGGAAGATGCTTCGGACAATCGACGAAAAAACTATGCCTCCTTTGTCTGCGAATTTTTTAGTTTATTACAACCAGATCGTTGGCCGCATGGGGTCATCCGCTGTCGCTACTGCATCGGCATACGTCGATACATTGATTGCTAACCAAAGACAGGATGAGGTGCACGTCGCCAGCTGGCTTCCTGGCGCAAACTGGGAAGGAACGCCCCTTCAAGCAATCTGGCACGCGTGCGTCGCCCTCTATCCTAATGGCGATCCGCATGAGATGTCAGCGAGGTTCTTCGGACAACTAGTTCGGTCGCGATTTCATAACCATGCTGACATTTGGTACTGCACTCTGAACGAATACGTTGCTCGAAGCTGGATTTACTTTAGGGCTAAGCGGTAATGTCGTTGCTTGAGAGTGCTGTTGCAAATGCGGGTTATAGTCGGCGCGGCCGCGAAGAGGTTCGTCGCGCCGCTTGCGACGGCCACGCAAGGCAATGTGGCGTTTAGCTCCTTACCCAAAACGTCTACTGAAGGATTTTAAGGCCTCTTTTCCACGTCGGGGTTGAGGCATGTTCTCCCTAATCAAAGGAGAATGCCATGAACGTAGAAGAACTACTCGACAAAGTCACCCAGATGCCCCGCGGGGAAGCCGATGTGCCAGCAGTTCCGCCAAGAGAGCTCGTGGCGCTTGTCGTCAGATGGGTGCGGCAGATGAGAGGTTGGAAAGTTTCCACGCTAGCCGACTTCTCGACGGTCTCAGTTTCCACTGTCGAACGTGTCGAAAGGGGCGAGCGGGTAAGCGAAGAAGCCCTGGACCGGATCGCTCAGGCTCTTGGATACGAAAGCGGTGCGTTTCACGCTCCTCGGACCCCTTTGAGCGCTGAAAAGGCCGCTCAAGAGATGATCGACACGTTTGGGAATGTCGAGCGGGTTCCGGTGTCGGCCATGAAGACGCAGCGCGCGGTTCGTGAAGCCATATCTTGCCAGGCCTTCCTTGTGCACCGGCCGGAGGTTCCAGAGGTTTATGACCAGGACATCGCCAATCTGATAGAGTGGCTGGATTTTGCGTCCTTTTCGCTGAGTGGGGACATTCAGATCGAAGGGGAAGAGTCGCCCTCTCGACGGAAACTGTATGGCGACATTCTTGCTTGCGTGGCCGAACTCGAGAGGCGGGGCCTCACTGTTCTAAGCGGTGTGATGGACGCCCCCCAGCCCAAGATTCCCGAGTGGAAGGTGTCAATCGTTTCAATCACTCCCAAGCTCACCGATCCGGGTGCCGTCAAACGTAATCATGTCTTCGTGGATAGGAGGAGTGTCGTCCTGTCCAACATGGAATTCGGCGACATCGGGTCGATCATCAGGAGGACTTGAAATCGACGCCGTATGAACGCATCTATGGTCCATCACCCGTTCTCGATGGCCTTGCCGCAGTGACCCTGTCGCGCGCTGTGCTGTCCGGGTTGGCGAAGGGCGCTCTCCAGAAATGGATCGAGCGCCCTTCCTGTTTGGCAGTATCGGTGCGGGGGAGCGGGATCGAGCCGAGTTTGACGGCCTTTCGCTTCACCAGTGAGTTCAACCATCATCTTGTCCCACGCAATGGCTAGAACGTCCAAACCTATAGAATGCAAGCAAGCATCGACGTTGCCGAACTTCTTTCTTGAGAGCGGCGGTGCAAAAGTCGTCCACGGTAGCGGCGGCATAATGCTTCTGCGGGCGGAGTAAAATCCGGCCACCTATTTCCTTTCTGCAATGATCGCAGGAGGGACAGGGG
>Ga0209699_100863_pt1 | contig 10732 bp, 9 predicted proteins | sample SynthPrep_1_END__FD_187204 | JGI IMG/M metagenome (GOLD analysis project Ga0209699, IMG submission 187204) | Synthetic microbial communities from Ohio, USA - SynthPrep_1_END_DS7_MetaG (SPAdes) (version 2) | ecosystem: Engineered > Bioreactor > Aerobic > Activated sludge | place: USA: Ohio...
CGGAAAGAGGTTGGAAAGCTGGTGCAGCGGCGTATTGATGACCGGGCAGTCTTCCATACATTCGATCGCCAGCATGTATATCGTGTCATCGGCGAACCGCACGACGTCGGTGGCGCCCGGAAAGGCGATACGGCGCAACACCATCTTGCCGACTTCCACTTCCGGGGAAATCGTCACGTCGATGGACATGTTCTCGCGGCTGAAGAGATCGGCATATTCCGGCTTCAGATAACTCTGGTCACGGATGCGAGCAATCTTGGTCGGCACGCTGAACAAGGCATGCGCCACCTCGCAGGCGACGATGTTGATCTCGTCATGCAGTGTGACGGCGATGATCATGTCCGCCTGGTCGGCGCCCGCTTTCGCCAGCATATCCGGATGCGCGCCATGCCCGACGTAGCCGCGCACATCGAGCGTCTCGGTGATGGCGGAGATGAGCGGCGCGGCGGTATCGATCACCGATACCTCGTTATCCTCGCGCGACAATTGTTCGGCGATGCCGTAACCCACCTGCCCTGCGCCGCAAATGATGACTTTCATGCTGTCTCTCTGACGGAATAATCGGTTACGGCGATGCGCCTTGGTTCCTTATACGCCGAGAGATTTCAGTTTGCGATGCAGCGCTGATCTTTCCATGCCAACAAATTCTGCCGTGCGCGAAATATTGCCGCCGAAACGGTTGATCTGGGCCACCAGATAATCCCGTTCGAACATTTCACGGGCTTCGCGCAGCGGCAGGGTCATGATGTGCTGGTCGCCCTGCGCCGAAATCTTCGGCAGCATGTCGCCGATATCCGATGGTAGCATGTCGGCGGAGATCGGGGCTTCGCCGCCTTCGGGACGTGCGAGAATCATCAGTCGCTCGATATTGTTGCGCAGCTGGCGGATATTGCCCGGCCAGTCGTGCGTTTGCAGGACGGCCATGGCGTCGTCGCCGATCTTGCGCGGGCGGATGCCCGCCTGCTCGGAAATCTGCCGCATGAACATATCGACCAGGAAAGGGATATCCTCGCGCCGTTCGGACAGAGCCGGCACCTTCACCGGTACGACGGCAAGACGATGGTAAAGATCCTCGCGAAACTGGCCTTCGGCGATCAGGCTTTCGAGGTGATGGGCGGTCGAGGAAATGATGCGCACATCCACCTTCACCCGCTTGCCGCCACCGACGCGCTCGAACTGCTGGTCGACCAGTACGCGCAGGATCTTGTTCTGGGTTTCGCGTGGCATTTCACCGACTTCGTCGAGATAGAGAACGCCGCGATGAGCTTCTTCCAGCGCGCCGACCTTGCGCGGCTGACCCGGCAGCCCTTCGGTACCGAAGAGCGCGATTTCCATGCGGTCCGGCGTAATCGTCGCGGCATTCAGCGCCACGAAAGGTCCGGTGGCGCGCGAGGATTTCTTGTGCACCATGCGCGCTACGAGTTCCTTGCCGGAACCGGAGGGGCCGAGGATCATGATGCGGCTGTTGGTGGGCGCTACCCTGTCGATGGTCTGACGAAGCTGCGAAACCGCAAGCGAGGCGCCGACGAGTTCAACCGCGTCACCCGTGCGCTTCTTGAGTTCCTGAACCTCACGCTTCAGCTTGGAGTTTTCCAGCGCCCGTTCGGCGATCAGGATCAGGCGGTCTGCCTTGAACGGCTTTTCGATGAAATCGAAGGCACCGCGCTTGATGGCGTTGACGGCGGTTTCGATATTGCCGTGACCGGAAATCATGACGACAGGAATTTCGGGGTGGCGGCTCTTGATTTCGTCCAGCAGCGCCAGACCGTCAAGCTTCGAACCCTGCATCCAGATATCGAGAAAGATCAGGCGCGGCACGCGCTCCGAAATCGCGGCCAGCGCGCTGTCGCTGTCGAACGCCATGCGGGTTTCGTGGCCCTCATCGGAGAGAATACCCGCCACGATTTCGCGAATATCCGCCTCGTCATCCACGACCAGAATATCAGACGCCATATGCTGCTTCCTTGTTATTTTCGCCGCCGACCGCCTCGATATAGGGCAGCAGCACTCTGATCATGGCGCCGTGGCCGTGATCGAACTCCGGCGGGGCATCGTGGAGTTCCAGATACCCGCCATGCTCTTCGATGATCTTCTTGACGATGGCGAGGCCGAGACCGGTGCCCTTGTCCCGCATCGTCATATAGGGTTCGAGAATGCGATGGCGGTTCTCGACGGGAAGGCCGCGGCCATTGTCGATGATATCAGCCACGAAACGGGAATTGGCCTCGTCGAAAGAGGCGCGCACGAGGATTTTACCCGGCCGCTTTTCGCCTTCCACCGCTTCGATTGCTTCCGTCGCATTCTTGATGAGATTGCCGAACGCCTGCCCCAGCATGCGGGCATCGAACATGCCCTCCAGCGGGATATCACCCAGCTCGGTGGAGAACTTCGTGTCGGCGGCACTGATTTCCCGCAGAAACGCCGCGTCCTTCAGGATCGAGCGCAGGTCCGACTTTTCCTTCGTCGGCTTCGGCATGCGCGCAAAGGCCGAGAATTCATCCACCATCCGACCGATATCACCGACCTGCCGGACAATGGTGTCCGTACACTGGTCAAAGATGGCGCGGTCGTTCTCGTCGATCTGCTTGCCGAAACGGCGCTTGATGCGCTCGGCGGAAAGCTGGATCGGTGTCAGCGGGTTCTTGATTTCATGGGCAATGCGGCGCGCCACATCCGACCATGCGGTGGAGCGCTGGGCGATGACGAGATCTGTAATGTCGTCGAGGGTGATGACGTAGCTGTCGCGGCTGTCGCGGGCATCCTCGCGGGTGACCTGCACATTGAGCGTCCGTTCCTTGCCACGTCGCATGATGTTGATCTGCTTGCGGAAGTTGCCGCGCGACCAGGTATTCGCTTCGGTCACGACCTGTTCGATTTCAGGCGCAATCTCGGAAAGCTGCGCGCCGATAAGCTGCTCGGAGGTCTGCGCCAGGAATTCCTCGCCCGATGGGTTGACGATGGTGATCTTGCGGTTCTCGTCAACGCCGATAACGGCTGCGGTGACGCCTGATAGCACGGCTTCAATGAAGCGGCGGCGATCGTCGATATCGTCCTTGGCCTCGATGATCTGATCCTGCTGGCTGCGCAGTTCCGAGACCATCTTGTTGAAGGTGCGCGACAGGCGCCCGACGTCACCATCCACAGCCCGAACGGGCACCAGCACATGCATGTTACCGGTGGCGACGCTATCGGCGGCACTGATGAGAAGGCGGATCGGCCGGACGATACGGTCGGCCACCGCAATTGCGGTCCAGATGGCCGCCAGAAGCACGATCAGCGCAAAACCGAGATAGAGAATAGCAAAGGCGATCTGCAACGGTGCGCGGCCTGCCTCCATCGCCTTGTATTCGGCGCGGTTCTCCTCCATCAGCCGCATCGCGCCCATCACCTTGGGATCGACCGCGCGCACGGTATAGAGGAAGGTGCCCTGGATGCCTTCAAGCTTGATGATGGCGCCGACGAGATTAGTGATACCGGGCGGGATCAGGGTCGGTTGACCGGCGGCAGCTTTTTCGAGCGCATCATGCGGAATGGCGGGAAGCGGCTTTTCCGTCTTGATGTCGGCTTGAGCAACGGCGTCTCCGTCCTCCTGCACCAGAAACGCGCCCAGCAGGCCGCGGCCCTTGGCCTGACGGGTCATCAGATCAATGAACCCGGTGCGGTCGAGATAAAAAAGCGCGCGGTTGCGATCGAGGTCGGTGGCCATCGACAGGGTTTGTCCCTGAAGGTAGCCGGCATTTTCCATCATATAGGCCTGAGCGATATTGCTGGAGGAATCGACGATCGACTGGGTTCTAAGCGAAAACCAGCGGTCGAGACCGACATTCAGCGTCAGACTGGCGAAGATGGCGACAAGTACGGCCGGCGTGATTGCCACGATGGAGAACAGCACGACGATGCGGACGTGCAGACGTGCCGCCGCCCTGCCCTTTTTACGCGCTTTCAGCAGGCGGTTGATTTCGCGGCCGATCAAAAAAATCAGGCCGATCACGAAGATCGAATTGATGACGACGGAAGCAATGACGACATTCGATGTCGGCGCAATCGGCGTGACGCCGAGAAGTACGAAGAGGGTGATGATGGCGCAAACAAGGGCGACGCCGGCGAGCACCAGCCCCGGCAGAGCGAAAGACATCCTGCGATCGGCAACCACCATGCCCGCTGCCTCATCGGCAACGGCGTGTTCAGCGGCGGGTTTCCGCATGCACTACTCCCAATCGCTGGCCAGCCAGCACCACATTCCTGAAGTCAGGCGAGAAACGCTTCAAGTCGGCGAATCTCTTTCCTTCCTAGTGTTTTCCAAGCAACACAATGTGGCGAAAATGCAACGACAAATGCCGCCTTGTCAACATTCTCAGGTTGGGCGGGAGCTACGATAGACCGAGACGCCAAGCTCGCGGATCTTTTTGCGCAGCGTATTGCGGTTGAGGCCGAGGAGATCGGCGGCCTTGATCTGGTTGCCGCGCGTCGCCGTCAGGGCAGCGAGAATCAGCGGATATTCGAGTTCCCGCAGCACGCGGTCGTAAAGGCCGGGCGGCGGCAGACCATCGCCGAAGCTGGCAAAATAATCCCGCATATTCTCCTCGACCGCCTGCGAAATGCTCAGCGTGCCGGTGCGGACCGCCATCTTGTCGAGCGGGCTGTCAGGAACATCCGACTGCAATTCCTGCTCGATGATCTCGCGGGTGATGACTTCCTGCGGATAAAGCGCCATCAGGCGGCGGATGAGGTTTTCCAGCTCGCGCACGTTGCCCGGCCAGGCATAGGCCTTCATGACCTCCAGCGCCTCGCTCTCGAAACGCTTGCCTTCCAGGCCTTCCTTTTCGCCCGTCTGGATGAAATGGCGCACCAGATCGGGAATATCCTCGGCGCGGTCACGCAGCGGCGGCAGGCGCAGCGGCACGACATTCAGGCGATAATAGAGGTCTTCGCGGAAAAGGCCCTGATTGATCGACTGTTTCAAATCCTTGTTGGTGGCGGCGACGATGCGGACGTCGGTGCGGATCGGCGTGCGACCACCCACCGTCGTATATTCGCCCTGCTGCAACACGCGCAGCAGGCGCGTCTGGGCATCCATCGGCATATCGCCGATTTCATCGAGGAAAAGTGTGCCGCCTTCGGCCTGTTCGAACCGGCCGGTCGAGCGGTTCTGCGCGCCGGTAAAGGCGCCCTTCTCATGGCCGAAAAGTTCGGATTCAATCAGGTCGCGCGGGATCGCCGCCATATTGATGGCGACGAAGGGGCCGTTGCGGCGCTTGCCGTAATCATGCAAGGCACGCGCTACCAGTTCCTTACCGGTACCGGATTCGCCCGTGATCATCAGCGTCAGATCGGTTTGCATCAGGCGGGCGAGAACCCGGTAGATTTCCTGCATCGCTGCTGAGCGGCCAACGAGCGGCATGCCGTCCTGCATGTCGTCATCCAGCTTGGCCGGCTTGCGCTTCGGCTCAGAAAGCGCGCGGCCGATGATGGCGATCAGCTCCGTCAGATCGAAGGGCTTCGGCAGATAATCGTAAGCGCCCTTTTCCGAGGCCTTGATGGCGGTCATGAAGGTGTTCTGGGCGCTCATGACAAGAACCGGCAGGTCCGGCCTGGCCTTCTTAATGCGTGGCAGCAGATCGAAGGCGTTTTCATCCGGCATCACGACATCGGTCACGACAAGATCGCCCTCACCCGCCGAAACCCAGCGCCAGAGCGTTGCGGCATTGGAGGTGATGCGCACATCGTAACCGGCGCGGCTGAGCGCCTGGTTCAGAACCGTGCGGATCGCGGCATCATCATCGGCGACGAGGATCGTAGCTGTCATGGGTCATTTCCTGTCGTGTTCGGCAAAGAGCTGTCGTCGAGCGCCATTTCCGGCGAGACGGGCAACAATACGCGGAAAGTCGTGCGGTGGTTCTGGCTGTCGCATTCGACGATGCCGCCATGGGCGCCGATCAGCTTGGCAACAAGTGCCAGGCCGAGGCCCGAACCATTCGTCTTGGTGGTAATGAAAGGATCGAAGAGATGCGGCAAAAGATCGGCCGGGACGCCCGGACCATTGTCATGCACGCAGAATTCGAGCGGCAGCGAGATGCGTTCCCGGCTGCCGGCAACCGAAAGGCGCATGCCGGGACGGTAAGCGGTGGTCAGCAATATCTCGCCATCCGGCTGGTTGCCAACAGCTTCCGCCGCATTCTTCACCAGATTGAGAAAAACCTGCACCAGCTGGTCGCGATTGGCATAAACAGGCGGCAGCGAGGGGTCGTAGTTCTCGGAAATCTTGATATTGCGGGCAAAACCGGCCTTGGCGATGGCCTTCACATGATCGAGCACGGAATGGATGTTGACCGGTACACGGTCCACCGGCCGCTCGTCGGAAAATACCTCCATGCGGTCGACCAGCGAGACGATGCGGTCGGTCTCGTCGCAGATCAGCCGCGTCAGCGCCCGGTCCTCGTCGGCAACCGACGTTTCCAGCAGCTGGGCGGCGCCACGAATACCGGACAGCGGATTCTTGATCTCATGCGCCAGCATCGAGGCAAGGCCGGTGACCGAACGGGCCGCCGCGCGATGGGTCAATTGCCGGTCGATCTTGTCGGCCATCGACCGTTCCTGAAAGACGACGACGACCGATCCCGGTTCGCTCACAACAGGCGCAACGTAAAGGTCGACCAACTTGTCCTGTCCGAGACGCGGAGAACTCAGATCAACGCGATATTCGTTGACCGGGGCCCTGCGCTCCCGCACCTGATCTATCAGCGCCAGCAGCGGGCTGCCGAAGGGAATGAAGGTGGAGACGCGGTAGCGGGCAAGATGGGAGGCGCTCGCCCCGAAAAAGGCTTCGGCTTCCCAATTGGCGAATGCAATGAAACCCTCGGCATCCACCAGAATGACGGGGTTCTGCACCGCGTTCAGAACCGCCATGGCGAGCGGGTTTGCATCTGCCGGGCTGTGTTTGTCAGCGCTCATGCGGCCTTCCTTGCGGCTTCTTCGCCCGCATTTTCGCAAAGGGCGGAACGCAGCAGATCCGCCACTTCCCCCGTGTCACGCGATGTCATGATTTTAGCCTTGTCGGGCGTGGTGAACTCAGGCGCGAAACGGTCGAGATACCAGCCCAGATGTTTGCGGGCATGCCTGAGACCGGCTTCCCTTCCGTAAAATTCCAGCATCATCTCGTAATGCTCAACGGCAATACCAGCGACTTCCGCACGCTCAGGCGCGGCGTGTCCGGCCAGCACTGCGGGCAACCAGGGCTGACCCTGCGCACCGCGACCGACCATGACGGCATCAGCACCCGAACGGCGCAGGATTTCGCGTGCATCTTCGGCGGTCTCGACATCGCCATTGGCGATCAGCGGCACGGAAATCACCTCGCGCACTGCGCGGATGGCGTCCCAGTCTGCGCGTCCTTCGTAAAACTGCATGCGGGTGCGGCCATGAATGGTAATGAGCTGAACACCTGCCGCTTCTGCGCGGCGGGCAATCTCGGGCGCGTTGATGGAGTTGTCGTCCCAGCCGAGCCGCATCTTCAGCGTGACAGGCACATCGACCGCGCCGACTGTCGCCTCAATCAGTGACAGGGCGTGATCGGGATCGCGCATCAACGCCGAACCGGAATAACCGCCCGTCACCTTCTTGGCCGGGCAACCCATGTTTATATCGATGATGCCGGCGCCGTTATCAGCGGCGATCTTCGCCGCTTCCGCCATGAAATGCGCCTCGCGTCCGGCAAGCTGCACCATATGCGGAACCATGCCGGCATTTTTCAGCCGCGCCCAGGATTCACCCCTGTTAGCGACGAGCTCGCGGCTGGCGACCATTTCCGTCACAACCAGACCAGCACCATAACGCCAGGCAAGCTGCCGGAACGGCAGATCCGTCACGCCCGACATGGGCGCCAGCACCGCACGATTACGGATCGTTACGGAGCCGATGCTGAACGGTTCTGACAATTCCGGAAGGGGCAACTGATGATCTTTCATGCAGAAGGGTTATTTGCATTATTTTTAGACAGTGTTTGCGCAGTTGCCAAGCACTTTTAGAAGGTTGCACCTTTTATTTGCGAGGCGGCTGCCTGCCTGTTTTGCGGTCGGTAGCAAATTGTGCAGATCCGGGCGTGCAATGACGTGCGATCCTGCGGCGTGCGAGATGAATGCGCGTCTTATCGGGCTGGCCATCCGGGTTTTGAAACGCTAGAGCATGACTGTCAACCGCTAAGGGTTGCGCGCAAAGCATAAGACCAATGCAGGAAAGTACTATGAAACTCGGCATCGTCATCGTCGCCGCAGGACGCGGCGAAAGGGCAGGCTCCCCCGAGGAAGGGCCGAAGCAATATCGCCCGATTGGCGGAAAGGCCGTGATCGAGCATACATTGTCGACTTTTCTTGGTTGGGACAGCACCTGCCCCATCGTGATCGTCAGCCATGCGGACGATGCAGCACTGCTCTCACCGATCCTGCAGCGGCTTGAAGCCGGCGAGCGGATCATCACGGTGACCGGCGGCGCGACACGCCAGCAATCGGTGCTGGCGGGGCTGGAAGCGCTCCCTTCGGAAGACCTGACGCATGTGATGATCCACGACGCCGTGCGGCCTTTCGTCGCCGTGGATATGCTGGAGCGTATCGTGGCGCTGCACGCGGAAGGTGCTCGGGGCGTTCTGCCTGCCCTGCCCGTTACCGACACGTTGAAACGCGGCGCGGATGATCGCGTTGTGGAGACGGTTTCCCGCCAGGGGCTTTATGCGGCGCAGACGCCACAAAGTTTCGGCTTTGGCGATATTCTCGCCGCACACCGCGCCGCTGCCATTTCCGGAAAGACCGATTTTACCGACGATGCGTCGATTGCCGAATGGGCGGGACTGCCGGTGACGCTGACCGAAGGTTCGGTCGACAATGTCAAACTCACTCTCAAGCGGGATATCGCCATGGCCGATGAAAAACTCTCTCACGCCTTGCCCGACGTGCGCACCGGCAATGGCTACGATGTGCACCAGCTGGAGACCGGGGATGGCGTGACGCTTTGTGGAGTCTTCATCGAACACGACCAGAAACTCAAAGGTCATTCGGATGCCGATGTGGCGCTGCATGCGCTCACGGATGCGCTGCTCGCCACCTGCGGAGCCGGTGATATCGGCGATCACTTCCCGCCGTCCGATCCACAATGGAAGGGCGCCGCATCGCGCATCTTCCTCGAACATGCGGCCAAGGTGGTGCGCGATAATGGCGGCACGATCATGAATGCCGATGTCTCGCTGATCGCCGAAGCGCCGCGCATCGGCCCGCACCGCCAGGCCATGCGCGAAGCGCTCTCGGACATGCTCGGCATTGCGCTGGAGCGCTGCTCGGTGAAGGCGACGACGAATGAGACGATCGGCTTCGTCGGCCGCCGGGAAGGCATTGCGGCCATCGCCACCGCTACCGTCGTTTACAGGGGCAGACCGTTATGAGCCTTTTTCCCGCGGACATAGGAGATCTGGCGCAGCGCATCATCGCCGATTTCACAGCCCGTGGTTTTATGGTCTCGACCGCCGAAAGCTGCACGGGCGGTCTGATCGCCGGTTCGCTGACCGAAATTTCCGGCTCTTCCGCCGTCGTTGATCGCGGTTTCGTAACCTATACAAACCAAGCCAAGATGGAGATGCTGGGGGTTGGCGCCGAGACGCTGACGACATTCGGCGCGGTATCCCGACAGACGGCGCTGCAAATGGCGCATGGCGCCCTGTTCCGCTCGCGCGCGGATTTTGCTGTGGCCGTGACTGGAATTGCCGGTCCGGGTGGTGGTTCCGCTGATAAACCAGTCGGGCTGGTGCATCTGGCCGCCAAGGCACGCAGCGGCGAAATCCTGCTTCACGAAATGCGTTACGGCGAGATTGGCCGCACCGAAATCCGGCTTGCTACCGTCAGAACCGCACTTGAAATGCTTGTAACCCTCAATCAGGCCGGGTCGGCGTAAATCTTGTCTGCGCGGGTCTCGAAGGCTTCGGCGAACATGCGGAAAGCCCGGTCGAACATCGACCCCATGACGGCGCCAAGCAACCGGCTCTTGAATTCGTAATCGATGAAGAAATGAATGGCCGAGCCGCCATCTTCCGATTCTTCGAAACGCCAGCGATTGTCGAGATATTTGAACGGTCCATCGATATATTTCACGTCGATGGCGCGCTCGGCCGGGTTCAGCAGCACCTGCGTGGTGAAGGTCTCACGAATGGCCTTGTAGCCCACCGTCATATCCGCCACCAGCAGCACCTTGCCATCCCGCTCCTTGCGCGAGCGAACGATGAGCCCTTCGCAAAGAGGCAGAAACTGCGGATATTTCTCCACATCGGCGACAAGGTCGTACATGCGGTCGGGTGAGTGTTTGACGTGACGATGCGTTTCGAACTGGGGCATAAGCGGCAGTTAATCGCCGATAACAAGAAGATCAAGAAGGCGGCGAAACTGTTTTCGGCTTTTCAGCTGGAATACAGGCACATCGGGGCCGTAAAGGGCGAAATTCTGCTCGAAAATCGGAGTATGGCGGCGCTCGAAATTCCAGATATAACGCAGGAAATCGGCGTCTATCCTTTCCGGACATCCCTCCGCCATTTCCGGCCGTGCCTTGCCATACCCCTTGATCGCCCGGCTGACGGCGCCCCACAGGCAGAGCCATCGCGGCATGCGCACCCAGAGTACGATGTGAGACCGCGGCATACGCATATCGAAAGATGACGGATTGCTGCCATCCATCAACCAGCGCTCCTCCGTGACCATGG
>Ga0209699_100864_pt1 | contig 10725 bp, 6 predicted proteins | sample SynthPrep_1_END__FD_187204 | JGI IMG/M metagenome (GOLD analysis project Ga0209699, IMG submission 187204) | Synthetic microbial communities from Ohio, USA - SynthPrep_1_END_DS7_MetaG (SPAdes) (version 2) | ecosystem: Engineered > Bioreactor > Aerobic > Activated sludge | place: USA: Ohio...
GCAGAGACCCCTGCAGCCCCATTCACCCTCCACCACCCCGACAAACGCCTCTTGACGCTACCCCAAACCCCGGCGGAAACTCCGCCCCATGACTGTACAAAATTACAGAAAACCGGAGAGCCCCCAGGCAAGCACCCAGGCCCAGCGCGGCCGCGGCGCCGCGCTGCGCCCGGACGGCCGCTTCCTCGACTGGCAGCGCGGCGACTTCGACGACGGCTGGTCCAACGAGGACGAAGGCGGCGGAAGCAAGCTCAAGACCGAGCTGCTGGTGGATCGCGCCAAGACCGTCATCACCAGCAACACCTCGCCGGACGTCGGCTTCAACCGCTCCATCAACCCTTACCGCGGTTGCGAGCACGGCTGCATCTACTGCTTCGCGCGGCCGTCCCACGCCTACCTGGACCTCTCCCCCGGGCTGGACTTCGAGACCAAGCTGTTCTGGAAGCCGGAGGCCGCCAACCTGCTGCGGCGGGAGCTTGCTCGCCCCGGCTACCGCTGCGAGCCCATCGCCCTCGGCATCAACACCGACGCCTGGCAGCCGGTGGAGCGGCGTACCGGGCTCACCCGCCAGATCCTCCAGGTGATGGTGGAGACCCGCCACCCGGTGAGCATGATCACCAAGTCGGCACTGATAGAGCGCGACATCGATCTGCTCACCGACCTCGCCCGCGACAACCTGGTACAGGTGATGCTCTCCATCACCACGCTGGACGACGACCTCGCCCGCCGCCTGGAGCCGCGCGCCGCCCGCCCGGCGCGGCGGCTGGAAACCCTGCGCCGGCTGAGCGATGCCGGCATCCCGGTGGGCGTGCTGTGCGCGCCGCTGATCCCGGCGCTGAACGACCATGAACTCGAAGCGGTGTTGGAAGCCGCCCACGCCCACGGCGCGGAAACCGCCGGCTACGTGCTGCTGCGCCTGCCCTACGAACTGAAGGAGCTGTTCGCCGAGTGGCTGCAGCGCAACGCCCCCGGCAAGGCCCGCCATGTGATGAGCCTGCTGGCCGCCATGCGCGGCGGCGAGACCAATGACGCCCGTTTCGGCCACCGCATGCGCGGCGAAGGCGTCTATGCCGAGCTTTACCGCCAGCGCTTGCACCGCAGCTGCGAGCGCCTGGGCCTGAACCGCCACCGCCGCCCGCTGGACAGCAGCCTCTTCAAACCGCCGGTGGTGGATGCGCCGCCGAAGGCGCCCTCGCCGCAGCTGGACCTGTTCTGACCTGCCGCTGCCGGTAAAGCCCCCGCACCAGACGGCGGCCCGATCGCCGGAGCTCTCCCCCGCCCCGGCTACAATCGAGCCTTCGCGGCCATAACAACAACGCCATGAACTCCCCCGACCTCCCCGCCTCCCGCCTCATCCTGTGGCTGGTTGCCTTCGGCTTCTTCATGCAGACGCTGGACGCCACCATCGTCAATACCGCGCTGCCGGCGATGGCCGAGAGCCTGGGCGAGAGCCCGCTGCGCATGCAGTCGGTGGTGATCGCCTATGCGCTGACCATGGCGATGGCGATTCCCGCCAGCGGCTGGCTGGCGGACCGCTTCGGCACCAGGCGGGTATTCACCACCGCGCTCGCCCTCTTCGTTGCCGGCTCGCTGGCCTGTGCGCTGTCGCACAACCTCGGCCAACTCGTGGCCTCGCGGGTGCTGCAAGGCGTGGGCGGAGCGATGCTGCTGCCGGTGGGGCGGCTGGCGGTGTTGAAGAGCTTTCCGCGCGAGCACTTCCTCAAGGCGATGAGCTTCGTCGCCGTGCCCGGGCTGATCGGCCCGCTGATCGGTCCGACGCTGGGCGGCTGGCTGGTCGAAGCCGCCTCCTGGCACTGGATCTTCCTCATCAACGTGCCGGTGGGCCTGCTCGGTTGCGCCCTCAGCCTGCGCTACATGGCGGACTGGCGGTCCGCCGCGCTGCCGCCCTTCGACTTCACCGGCTTCGGCCTGCTCGCCTTCGGCATGGTCACCCTGTCGCTGGCGCTGGACGGACTGGCCGGCATCGGCCTGGGCCGCGCGCCGGTGCTGGTGCTGCTGGTGTTCGGCCTGGCCAACCTGGCGGCCTACTGGATACACGCCACCCGCCATCCGCGACCGCTGTTCCCGCCGCAGCTGTTCCACACCAACAGCTTCAGCGTCGGCCTGCTGGGCAATCTCTTCGCCCGCATCGGCAGCGGCGCCATGCCCTACCTGATTCCGCTGCTGCTGCAGCTGGCGATGGGCTACAGCCCGGCGCGGGCCGGCATGATGATGCTGCCGGTGGCCGCCTCCGCCATCCTTTCCAAGCGGCTGGCACCGACGCTGATCCAGCGCTTCGGCTACCGCCGCGTGCTGGTGGGCAACACCGCGCTGCTGGGCATGGCGATGGCCGCCTTCTCCCTGCTGGCGCCGGCGCAGCCGCTGTGGCTGCATGTGCTGCTGCTGGGCTGCTTCGGCGCGGTGAATTCCATCCAGTTCACCGCGATGAACACGGTGACGCTGAAGGACCTGGGCAGCGAGCAGGCCAGCGCCGGCAATGGCCTGCTCTCCATGGTGCAGATGCTGTCCATGAGCCTGGGCGTGTCGGTGGCCGGCGCCCTGCTGGCAGTGTTCACCGAGCGGCTGGACGTGGGCGCGGACGGGCGCCTGGCCGCCTTCCACGCCACCTATCTGTGCGTGGGCGCCATCACCATCGCCTCCGCCTGGATCTTCTGGCAGCTGGCGCCCGACGCGGACCGCGCCGCCAGCGCCGAGAAGCAGAAGCTGGCGGACCTGGAATGAGGCCGCCGGCACCGGCATACCACTCCAGCCGGCATGCCTTGACACGTTAAATTACGACAATCATCATTGATCGACGCGGAGGCCGCCAGCGCCTCCCACCTTTCCCCAGCCCCGCTCCCTTCCCGAGGTAAACGATGTTTCGTGGCCTGACCCACCGCGACGCCTGGATCGTCACCCTGTCGGCCGCCGGCATCCTGATGGTGACCATGGGCATCCGCCAGTCCTTCGGCCTGTTCATTTCGCCGATGAACACCGACACCGGCCTGGGCATCACCACCATCAGCCTGGCGCTGGCGGTGGGCCAGTTCGTGTGGGGCGCGATCCAGCCCATCGCTGGCGCCGCCGCCGACCGCTATGGCCCGGAGAAGGTCCTGATCGCCTCCATCCTGCTGCTGGTGGTGGGCACCGCGCTGACGCCCTTCGTCAGCAGCGGCATCGGCCTGATGGTGGCGCTGGGCATCCTCGCCTCCATGGGCTCCGGCGCCGGCAGCTTCTCGGTGCTCATCGGCGCCGCCGCCCAGCGCCTGCCGGCGGAGGCGCGCGGCGCGGCCTCCGGCCTGATCAACGCCGGCGGCTCCTTCGGCCAGTTCGTGTTCGCGCCGGTGGCGCAGAAGCTGATCCAGGCGCTGGGCTGGATGGGCGCGCTGTGGTCCATGGCGGCGATGACGCTGCTGGCGCTGCCGCTCATCCGCAGCCTCACCGGCCGCGCCGCGCCACGGCCGGCGCCGGCCGCCGCCGGCGAAGCCGGGCTGTGGCAGGCGGTGAAGTCGGCCAGCGCGGACCGCAGCTACCTGCTGCTGCACGCCGGCTTCTTCACCTGCGGCTTCCACATCGCCTTCCTCGTCACCCATCTGCCGGGCGAGGTGGCGCTGTGCGGGTTGCCGGCGGGCGTGGCGAGCTGGTCGCTGGCCATCATCGGCCTGGCCAACATCGTCGGCAGCCTGTGCGCCGGCAACTGGGTGTCGCGCTACCGCAGCAAGCATGTGCTGTTCTGGATGTACGGCTCGCGCGCGCTGCTGATCGCCATCTACCTGATGAGCCCGAAGACGGCGCTGACCTTCTACCTGTTCGCCGCCGGCCTGGGCTTCACCTGGCTGTCCACCGTGCCGCCCACCGCCTCCATCGTCGGCAAGCTGTTCGGCGTGCGCTACCTCGGCACCCTGTTCGGGCTGACGCTGCTGTCGCACCAGGTGGGCGGCTTCCTCGGCGCCTGGCTGGGCGGCATCGCCATCACCCTGCAGGGCGATTACCAGTGGATGTGGTACGCCGACATGGCGCTGGCCGCCGCCGCCGCGCTGGTGAACCTGCCGATCCGCGAAGCGCGCATCACCCCGGTGGCGAAGCCGGCCTGAGGCGTCCCCCGCGCATGCATACTGCATCGTAAAAAATGAACGGCCCGGATCGACCGGGCCGTTCTGTCTTGTGCGGCTTGCGCGCCGCCGGCGGCCGGGACTCAGGCGGTGCCGCCCACCGTCAGGCCGTCGATGCGCAGCGTCGGCTGGCCGACGCCCACCGGCACGCTCTGGCCATCCTTGCCGCAGGTGCCGACGCCGGGGTCCAGCGCCATGTCGTTGCCTATCATGCTGACGCGGGTGAGCACGTCCGGGCCGTTGCCGATCAGGGTGGCGCCCTTCACCGGGCGGGTGACCTTGCCGTTCTCGATCAGGTAGGCCTCGGCGGTGGAGAACACGAACTTGCCGGAGGTGATGTCCACCTGGCCGCCGCCGAAGTTCACCGCGTACAGGCCCTTCTTCACCGACTTGATGATCTCCGCCGGGTCCTTGTCGCCGTTGAGCATGTAGGTGTTGGTCATGCGCGGCAGCGGCAGGTGGGCGTAGGACTCGCGGCGGCCGTTGCCGGTGGGCTTCATGCCCATCAGGCGGGCGTTCATCATGTCCTGCATGTAGCCGGTGAGGATGCCGTCCTCGATCAGCACGGTGCGCTCGGTCGGGTTGCCCTCGTCGTCTATGGTGAGCGAGCCGCGGCGGTCCGGCAGGGTGCCGTCGTCCACCACGGTGACGCCCTTGGCGGCGACCTGCTGGCCGATCATGCCGGAGAAGGCGGAGCTGCCCTTGCGGTTGAAGTCGCCTTCCAGGCCGTGGCCGATGGCCTCGTGCAGCAGGATGCCGGGCCAGCCCGGCCCGAGCACCACCGCCATGGTGCCGGCCGGCGCCGGATCGGCGCCGAGGTTCACCGAGGCCTGATGCACGGCGGCGCGGGCATAGCCGCGCAGCACTTCGTCGCTGAAATAGCCGTAGTCGTAACGGCCGCCGCCGCCGCCGCTGCCCTGCTCGCGGCGGGTGCCGTCTTCCATGATGACAGTGACCGACACCCGCACCAGCGGCCGCACGTCCGCCGCCATGTGGCCGTCGCTGCGCGCCACCAGCACCACTTCCCAGGAGCCTGCGATGTGGGCCATGACCTGGGTGACGCGGGAATCCTCGGCGCGGGCGTAGCCCTCCAGCCGCTCCAGCAGCGCGACCTTGGCGGTGTCGTCCAGCGAATCCAGCGGGTCTTCGCCGTGGTACAGGCGCTTGCCGGGTTTGCCGGCGGCCACCGCGGTCTTGCCGCGGCCGCCGGCGTCGGCGATGGCGCGGGTGGCGGTGGCCGCCCCCAGCAGCGCGTTCAGGGAGATGTCGTCGGAGTAGGCGAAGGCGGTCTTCTCGCCGCTGATGGCGCGCACGCCCACGCCCTGCTCGATGTCGAAGCTGCCGGACTTGACGATGCCCTCTTCCAGGCTCCAGGCCTCGGAGCGGTGGTACTGGAAGTAGAGGTCGGCGTAGTCCAGCCGGTGCTTCATCAGCTTGCGGAACACTTTGTCCAGCTCCGCCTCGCCGAGGTCGTAGGGAAGCAGCAGCGTGCGTTCGGCGACTTTGAAGGGGTTCTTGGCTTTGCTCATGAGAGGTCCGGTTGTGGCGCCGCCGGAGTGGACCGGCGCGGCGCGAAAAGAATCATGCGTTGGGATGATGCACCGGAATCGGTCCTACTGTCCGCCCTGCAGGCAGCGGTGGCGCAGCGCCGGCAGGCTGGCGCGCACCGCGGCGAGCCGCGCCGGGTCCAGCTCGGCCATCGCCACGCCGGCGCCTTCCTCGCGGCAGGCCAGCACTTCGCCCCAGGGGTCGACGATCATGCTGTGGCCCCAGGTGACGCGGCCGCTGGCGTGCTTGCCGCCCTGCGCCGGCGCCATCACGTAGCACTGGTTCTCGATGGCGCGGGCGCGCAGCAGCACTTCCCAGTGGGCCTTGCCGGTGGTGTAGGTGAAGGCGGCGGGCAGGATGATCAAGTCCACCTCGCCCATGCTGCGGAAAAGTTCGGGGAAGCGCAGGTCGTAGCACACCGACAGGCCGACGCGACCCACCGGCGAATCGAAGGTGACGACGCGGTGGCCGGGCTCGATGGTGGCCGCTTCGTCGTAGCGTTCCTCGCCGCGCTGGAAGCCGAACAGGTGGATCTTGTCGTAGCGCGCCACCCGTTCGCCGCGCTCGTCGTAGACCAGCGTGGTGTTGCGCACCTTGTCGTCGGCCTCGGCCACCAGCGGCACGGTGCCGCCAACGATCCAGACGCCGTGGCGCTGCGCCGCCTCGCGCAGGAAGTCCTGCAGCGGGCCTTCGCCGTCGCGCTCGCGCAGGCGCACCTTGGCGCGCTCGTCGGCGGTGATCAGCGCGAAGTATTCCGGCAGCGCCACCAGGCGGGCGCCGGCGCCCGCCGCTTCGGCGATGAGGCCGGCGGCGATGCGCAGGTTGTCGGCCACGTCCGGGCTGGACACGGTCTGGAGGGCGGCGATGCGGGGGCTGGCGGTCGTCATGGGCGGGCGGATTCCGAAGCGGCGGGAGGGCCGGAGGTGTCGGGCAGGCGCGGGATGAGACTCTCGGCGGTCGAGCCCAGCTTCTCCACCTTGGGGTCGTCCCAGGTGCCGGTGATGGTGTAGTCGTAGGCGAACAGGCGCTCGAAGGGATCGCTGAGCGCCTTCTGCGCCAGGTAGGTGACGACGCCGGCCACCGGGTTGATGAGGCCGGCGGCAGCGCCGATGGCGACGGATTCGGACAGCGTGGGCTGCACCGTCACCCGCAGGTCCTGCGTTTCGGCGCCGACGTCGGCCGCGCCGCGCATCTGCACCCGGGCGGCGGCGCCGCGTATCTCCAGGTTTTCGGTGCGCATCACGCCGCCGTTGATGTCGATGTCGCCGGAGATGCGGTCGAAGGCGAAGCCCTCGGAAAAGACGTCGCGGAAATCCAGCGTGATCCGCCGCGGCAGCGCTTGCAGGCTGAGGATGCCGAGCAGGCGGCCGACGCCCGGATCCAGCTTGTTGAACTGGCCGCCGCCGGCTTCCACCTTCATCTCGCCGGCCAGCGAGGGATAGTCGATGCGGGTGGGCGCGCCGTGCCAGCCGAGCTGGCCTTCCAGCGTGGCCTGGCCGCCGCGCACCGTGTCCGGATAGCCCATGCGGCGGGTGAAGCGGCCGATGTTGTCGGTTTCCAGCTTGAACTTGAGCCGGGTGCGCTGGGCGCCGGCCGTCTGCCACACGCCGCTGCCGGCGAGGCGGCCGTCCGGGTTGGCGACGGAGAAGCGCTCCAGCAGCCATTCGCCGCCGCGGTTGCGGGCATTCACTTCCAGCCGGCCCAGTTCCAGGCCGCGCAGCACGAACTGCTCGGCCACCACGTCCAGCCCCGGCAGGGAGCGCGGCGGCGGTTCCACCTCGGTACCCCTGTGCTGGGCGGCATGCTCGGCGCCGGATTCGGCTTCGCTTTCGTAGACCAGGCGCTTGAAGCGGGCCATCACCGAGCCGTTGCCCGCCTCCCGCCAGTCGAAATCGCCCTGCGCCTTGTCGCTGTCCAGCCGCGCTTTCCAGCCGCCGGGGTCGGCCACCGCGCGCAGGCGCACGCCGGCCAGGCTCTGGCCGAAGAGCTTGAGCTGCTCCGCCTGCAGGGCGACGCCGGCCAGCGGCATGGCGGCGGCCAGGGCAGCGCCGTCGGCGGCTTTGCCGGCGTTGTCCTGGCCGCCCTCCAGGCCGACGGCATGGCGCCAGGCGTCGATGTCCAGCTGGTCGGCCACCGCCGCCACCATCACGCCCTTCTCCGCCATGCGCGCCGGCTGGGCGATGCCGACGCCGCCGCGCACCACCTTGCCGCCACTGCGCTCGAAGGCGGCCTGCAGGCGCTCGCCGAAATCCACCTTCAGCGAGGAGGTGGCACTGCCTGCCGGGTAATCCGCCACCACGGCCAGCGGCCATTTGTCGGTCGCCGGCTTGTTGAAGGGCGTGGGCAGGCTGGAGGAAATGCCGGCGAGGTCGGTATGGAAATTCACCTTGGTGCCGCTGCGGGCGACGGTGATCTGCGTCTGCCACGGCGTGGCGCCGGAGAGGTGATCCAGCACCGGCCAGCCGTATTCACGCTGCAGCGCCGCCGCGCCGGCGGTGCCGGAGACGGCGAAGGCGACGCTGCCGTCCTCGCCGGTACTGGCCGTCATCTGCAGCGGCTCGCCCAGCACCTTGGCCTGCAGCTCGGAGACGCTGAACTGATCGGCGGTGAAGCGCAACCGGCCGGCGGCCTCGTCCAGCGGCGGCAGGCCGCTCACCAGCCACAGGCGGTTGGCGGCGAAGCGGAAGTCGCCGCGCACGGTGGTATCGCGCACCGAACGCAGCGGCATCACCAGCCGCAGGTCGAGGTTGCCGTTGCCCTCCGCGCGCATGTCGTCGGTGAAGCGGTTTATGCGCTCGGCCACCGGGCTGCCGGAAACGAAGCGCAGGAACTCGGCGGTGGGCCCGGCGGCGCGACCGTTGATGGTCATGATCTCGCCGCCGTGGGCGTCCAGGTCCGGCACCTCGGCGACCACGTTGGCCAGGTTCACGCCCAGGATGCGCGCCTTGGCCGCCTCCACTTTCAGCCCCGGCCCTTCGAAGCGGACCTCGCCGTAAATGCCCTGGATCTCCGGCCAGCCGGGGGCGTAGGCGAGTTCGGCATCGGCCACCTTGATGGTGACGAGGAACTGCCCCTCGCCCTGGCGATAGGGGAAGTCGTGCAGCTTGCCCTTCAGCCGCAGGCGGGCATCCGGCACCGCGGCGCGGCGGATGGCGTGCTGCACCCATTCATGGGTGTCGCGGTTCACCACCCGCGGCAGGTAGCGCCACACCGAGGTGCCCTCGGCGCGGGTGAGGCGGGCCTGCAGGTCGATTTCGCCTGGCCCGCCGGCTTCCGGCCAGTAGCGGCCGGAGGCGGTGCCGGCGGCGTCGGCGTTGTCGAAGCCGGCGGAATCCAGCGCGATCTCCAGGCGGCCGTCGCGCCGGCTCCAGCCACCGTCGGCCTTGAAGGAGGCGAAGCTGAGGCGGGCGTTCTCGAACACTTCCGGCAGGTCGATATGGGTGTCCTGGCCGGCGAGCTGGAAGCGGCCGCTGCGCTCGTCGCCTTCCAGGCTGCCGGAGAGGCCGCCGAGGCCGGGCAGGCTGTCGCGCGCCGCCAGGCCGATGCCGTCGAAGCGGGCGGCGAGCTTCCAGCTCTCCGGTGCGGCCGCCTGGCCGCGCCACTCCAGCTTCACATTGCTGGCGCTGCCGCGCGGATCGAAGGCGGCAAGGCGGCTACGCACCCCGTCTTCCAGCGGCAGGTGGGCGGCGATGCCGGCGAGCGCGGCGAAGTCCAGCTGGTTCACCTGCAGGCTGCCGCCGGCCTCGCCCAGCGTCAGCGCGAAATCGGTGGGGGCGATCTGCAGCCCTTCAGCGCTCAGGCTCAGCTGCCGGGTGGAGAGCGCCAGCGTGCCGTCCTTGCGGCTGGCGGCCAGTTGGCCCTGCAGGCGTTGCAGGCGCAGTTCGGGCAGGTCTTCGCCCAGCCGGGTGACCACGCCTTCCAGCGCAAGCTCCGCCTCCATCGCGCTGCGCTCGGCGCCGTCCAGATTCACCCAGGCGCGCAGCCCACCCTGGCCCTGCAGCGGCAGCGGGTAATCCACCCAGGGCGTCCAGCCGCCGAGGTCGGCGCGTTCCAGCGCGAGGTAGAGGCGGCCGCGGGTCTGCGCCGGCTCGTCCAGCGCGAGGTGGGAGAACTCGCCGCGCAGGTCCAGTGTGGAGGCCAGCGCTTCCGGGGGCTGCGCCTGCAGCGCGAAGCGGTGGCCGAGCAGCCGCCGCTCGAGCAGGAACTCGACCTGCTTCAGCGCCAGCGGCGGCGCGCTGCGCATCTCATCCGTCCAGTTCAGCGCAGCGCCGTGCACCACCACCTGGTGCTGCGCCAGCAGCCAGTCGGCAAAGCCGCCGCCCGCCGGCCCACCGCCCAGGCGCACGCCGGCCACCACCACGCCGCCGCCGGCCTCGCGCCGCACCGCCACCTCCGGCGAGGAAATCTCCAGCCGGTGGAAGCGCAGCTCCAGCCGCAGCAGCGAGGACCAGGACAGGGTGGCGTCCACCTGCGGCAGGCGCAGCGCCGGCCGGCCGGCTTCGTCCAGCAGGGTCAGGCCGGTGAGGTGCAACCGGGGCCGCAGCCCGGCCCAATCGCCCCGGAGGCCTTCGATCTGCACCGGCAGGCCGACGTTGCGCGAGGCCAGCGCCGCGATCTGCTCGCGGTAATCGCCCAGGCGCGGCACTACCACCTCGCGCACCAGCAGGAACAGGCCGCCGGCGAGAAACCACAGCGCCAGCAGCGCATAGGCCGTGCGCCGCAGCCAGCGGCGCAGCCGCCCGCCGCCGACAGGGGCCGGCGCGGCTTCGGAAGTGGTGGCCTGTTCGCTCATGGAGGTAAAGACTATGGCAGCCCGCTGAATATCCCCGCCATCCGGGCAAACCAGCGGCGAAGCGCCCGACCGCGCGCCGTTCCTGGCGGGGCGGGCAAACGCGGGATTCTACCAATCTTCGCCCGCCAGACCGGTACGCTCCCACAGCCGGATACACACTTCCGCCTCACTTTTACTCACCTTTACCGCGCAGGCAGCATCGCCTGGCCGCCGCCGCCCCCGCAACCGGCCAACGGCCGCCCGCCCAAGCCGTGGCGCCGCCCCGCTCCCACC
>Ga0209699_100869_pt1 | contig 10651 bp, 6 predicted proteins | sample SynthPrep_1_END__FD_187204 | JGI IMG/M metagenome (GOLD analysis project Ga0209699, IMG submission 187204) | Synthetic microbial communities from Ohio, USA - SynthPrep_1_END_DS7_MetaG (SPAdes) (version 2) | ecosystem: Engineered > Bioreactor > Aerobic > Activated sludge | place: USA: Ohio...
GGGGTTGCTCAGCACCACCTGGAAGGTTTCATCCAGTTCCACCAGGTTGTCCGGCGACAGCGGCAGCGTCACCACCAGGCTCTGCACGCCACGACCGAATTCGAGGGTACCGCTGAAAGCGGTACCGGCGAGGAAGTCGGCGGCATTGGCGGAGTTGGCATCGTTGCCGAACACCAGGCGCCAGTCGACGCTGACGCTCTGGGTCAGGTCGCCCTGACGCTGCACGGTAAAGTTCAGCGAACGCGGCGTGTCGCTGTTGCCTTCGGCAGCGACCAGGCCGCTGCCATCGAGGCTCAGGCGTGCGTCATCGTTGATCAGGCTGCCGTTGGCACGATCCTGAATGATGGTCATGCCCGGCGTGGTGCTGCTGATGACGACCTGCAAGCCTTCGGTGGGCTCGTAGTGACTGTCCGGGGTCGCGCTGAAGCGAATCACCGCACTGCTCTGCCCTGGGGCGAACTCGACGGTACCGGACGGCCAGGTTCCGCCAAAGTCGGCCGCGTCCACCGGGTTGTTGCCAAAGCCCTGCACGTGCCATTGCACCGTGCCGGACAACGACAGCTCGCCGGTACGGGTCACCACGAACTCCAGCGGCGTGGTACCGGTGGTGCCTTCACGCACATTCGCGTTGCGCGCGACGATGGACACCGCCTGGTCGTCCGAATCGATGCTGGCCAGCGCCGCGCCGACGTCGATCTGGCTGTTGGCGTCCTGCGCCTGCAGCGACACGGTGTAGCTCTCGGTGCCCTCGATCTGGGTATCACCGTTGAGGCGCACGTAGATGACCTTGCTGCTTTCACCGGCAGCGAACTGCACGGTGCCGCTCATGGGCTGATCGCTGGCGAAGTCGTTGACGTCGGCCGGCAGTTCGCCGTAGCCGGCGATCTGGTAGCCGATCTGCCCCGCGCTGCTGATGTTGCCGGTACGGGTGACGATGAAGGCCTGCACGCCGCCGGTGCCGTTACCCTCGACGGTAGATGGCGTGACGGCCTCGATGCTGTACACCGATTCGTCGGTGCGGATGGTGCCGTAGGCTTCGCCGTTGATGATCTGCACGCCGGCCGGCGGGTTGTGCAGGACGATGCCGAAGGTCTCGTCCATTTCCGCCAGGTTGTCGCCCTTGACCCACACGGTGACCAGCTTCTGCGTCTCGTTGGGGGCAAAGGTGACGCTGCCGCTGGGCATGCCATCGGCCAGGTTGAGGATGTTCTGACCGGCGACGAAATCGTTGGCGTCGGCGGCATGGCTGCCGACCCGCACGAAGCGCCAGTCGATGGCGAGGCTCTGATCGAGCAGCTCGGAGCGGGTCACCATGAAGGTGATCGCGGTCTGCTGCCCCTGGCCACCTTCCATCACGTCCATGGTCACGCCACGCAGGCTGACGCCGGTGTCGTCGTTGAGGATCACGGTGCTCGCACTGCCACCGGAAACGCGCAGGTTGCTCTGCTCGCTTTGCAGGCTGACGGTCAGGGTCTTGTCATCCTCGACCTCGCGGTCGCCGCGCACGGTGAGCACGATGTCGCGGCTGGTCTCTCCCGCCGCGAAATGCAGGAAGCCGCCATCGATGCCCTCGATGAGGTCTTCGACATCGACGCCGCTGACCGACCAGCGTACCGAGCCGCTGCTCAGCGAATCGGTACGGGTGACGGTAAAGCTGATGGTCGTAGTGGTGCCGGTGTCGCCTTCGACGACCTGCGACTGGTTGGCACGGATGGACACCAGGCCGTCGTCGTTGAGCACCGTGGTGGTGGCATCGGCGGTGACGATGGTCAGGTTGCTGCTGGGGTTGCTCAAGCTGACCTGCAACACCTCGTTGGGCTCGACCACGCGATCGCCGAGCAGCGGAATGCTGATGGTCTTGCTCACCTCGCCAATGCCGAAGGTCAGGGTACCGGACGGCAGCGGGCCGCCAATGTCGGCTTCGTCCAGGCCGCTGGCTGCCCAGTCGATGGTCGCCTCGGCGCGACCGTTGCTGCGAGTGACCACGAAGGTCAGCAGTTGCTGCTCGCCTTCGTCGCCTTCCAGTACCTGCAGGCGCGTCGCCTGAATGCCGACACTGGCGTCGTTGTCGAGAATCTGTACCACGGCGCTGGACTGACCGAGCTGACTGCCGGCACTCGGGCCGCTCAGCGACACCACGGCGCTGCGGTCACCCTGCGCCAGATAGTCGCCGGGCACTTCGATGCGAATCTGCTGCTCGGTCTGGCCATCGGCGAAAACCAGCGCGCCGCTGGGCAGCGAGCCACCGAACAGGGCCGAATCCAGACCACTGAGCGTCCACTGCACCTGGGCAGCGCCGGTTGCGGAGGTACGACTCACGGTGAACACCAACACCATGGTATCGCCGCTATCGCCTTCGACCACGTCGCCACCACCACGAATGGAGAGAACCGAGGCCGACTGGCTGCTGCCAGTGGGTGGCGATGTCTCGTTAGCCGAGGTGTCCGGCGGCAGGCCGGGGTCGGTTCCGGCAGACAGGCTGCTGCCGATGCCACTGTCATCACGGAAGTTGGGGAACACACCGAGGCCGCCACCCGCCACGCCACCCGTCCCCTGCGCTGCACCGCCCGGCCCGATGCCCGTGGTGACACCACCGAGCAGGCCGGAGCCGAAGCCATCGAGGTTGAGCATGGCCAGCTCCGGCGGCACACCAGGTGGCAGTACGCCGCTGCCGGTGAGATCACCGGTCAGTTGGGTACGCTCGGGTTGCGTGGTCATGTCGCTGCGATCGATGTCCTGCCCCAGCAGACCAGTGATTTCCGGGCGATGCGTGCTGTCGAACGGAGCCGGCGCCGAGATCGACGGAGCGGGTTCAACCATGGGCGCGAGCGGATCGAGAGGCGCGTTCGTGCTGCCTTCATCGAGCCTCTGAACCTCGACATCGGCGCTCGCCAGCCAGCTCTGCACCCAGACAAACGCCTCGACCGTCTGCGGCTGCGACTGAGCGGCTTGCGCCTGCTCGGCAATGGACTGACGCAGGCTCTCGGCCAACTGCGCGGGGATGCCGGCAGTGCGGAGCATCTGACTCATGACGGCCAGGGCCTGCTCGAGCGAGTCGATCCCGTCGGGTGCGCGCCCATTCAGGAAATCCGTGACCACCTGTACGGCACGAACCAGGGTATCGATCTGTCCACTCGTCAATTCAGCCATTGAGGCTACTCCTGCTGTTTACAGCCTGTCTTTTGGAAGCGCGAACGCACCTGGAACAGGTGCGTGCGTGTCGATGCGATTGCGATGACTCAAGACTCAGTTGGCGCTGGGCTGGCCCACTTCCAGGGAAGCGACGGGCAGCACTCGCGACGCCGGGACGATGATCCCCGGCTGACGGAAAATCCCCGGGCTCAACTGTCCGGTTGCGCGCAGCAGACGGTAGGCGGCGATGATCTCGTCGATGCCGGCAGCAGTGGCATCGCTCTGCGCGTTGATCAGGCCGACTTCGCCATTGAGGATGTCGAGCAGCGAGCGACGCCCCATCTCCCGCTCCTTGCGCGCCAGTTCGAGGAATCTCTCGGCGATGCGCACCTGATTGCGCAGGTGGTCGGCACGCTCACGCGAGGTTTCCCAGGAAACCCAGGCATTGCGCGCTTCCTCCATGGCCTGAATACGCACGTAGTCGGCCTTCTCCCGGGCACTGGCGACAGCCTGGTCGGCGGCGCGGGTCACGTAGTTGGCGCGCAGGCCGAGGTCGAACTGCCAGTCGAAGTTGACCATGGCCTTGGTATCGTTGCGAAAGCCCGGGGTGTCGTCGTAATCCTCGTAGTGCTCCTGGCTCAGGCGCAGCGACAGGCGCGGCATGAGCTCCCTGTTACGTGCGGCATCGCGCTCGGCGAGGGTGACCTCGGCGCGCTTGATCGCCGCGAGCAGATCGGGGTTCTGCTGACGCACGCTCTCGACGATGGCAGCCTCCGAAGCCGGCAGGCGATCGCTGGGAATGGCCAGCGCCTCCAGGGTATCGGGCATGATCGCGGACTCGCCGAAGATCACTCGGTAACGGTTCAGCGCCTCGCGCATGCGGCTGTCGGCCATGACCCGACGAGCTTCGGCGCCGGCCAGTTGCGACTTCGCCTGCAGCACGTCGGTGGCGTAGCCGCGCCCAGCCTCCATGCGTGCATTTTCCAGCGAGGTCTGCTGCTTGATGTTCTGCTCGGACTGACGCGCGTAAGACTGGGTGCGCTCGGCCTGGATGACCTGGAGCTGCGCCTCGATGGCGGCCAGGATGAGGTTCTGCACCTGCAGTTCGCGCTCGGCCTCCTCCTTGACCAGCACGACCTTGGCAGCCTGCACGCGCGAAGACGTGGCACCGAAGTCGGTGATCAGCTGGTTGAGCCCAACGCTGGCATTGATCGGGTCGTAATCCCCGTCGGTGCCCTCTTCACGGTGAGTGTTCCTGCGCCCTGCTCCCGCATTCACGGTCAGTTTCGGGTAATAGGCAGACTTCTCGACGTTGACCTGCTCACGGGCGGTCTCGACATCTGCGTCGACCATCCGCACGAGCTGGTGTTCACGCAGGATACGATCGAGATTGGCGGCAAAACCCTGATCGGCCGAAGCATTCGCGGAGCAGAGCAGTACGCAGGCCGCGAGCAGTTCTCGCCGGGCCTGGAAGGCAGGTTTTATTCTTGAAAGCATGGGGCACACCCGTCATGGTCATCGTCATGCCGGGAGTCGCACCGGCCCACCAATACTAGCGTTGTGCCACCTTGCGAAACTGACAAAACCTGACATTTCTCAGGTGATTGCCGCTGGCGCCTTTCGAGAGCCGGGCAGGCTTGGCTAGACTTCCACAAAAACGACCTCGTTGAAAGAGGCCGGCGAACCTGCTTCTGGACATATCTTTCCTTGCCCGACTGCCCATGATCGATCTCATCCTGCTCGAAGACGAACCCGTTCTCGCCCAGGAACTGGCCGAATTTCTCGACGACTCCGGTTACCGCGTGACCGCCGTTGAAAGCCTCGCCACCTTCACCGAAGCCTTCGACGAGCGTCGTCACCACCTGGCGGTGATAGACCTGGGCCTGCCGGATGGCGATGGCCTGGATCTGATTCGCGACCTGCGCAGCAGCGGCAGCACACTCGGCATCGTCGCCTTCACCGCACGCGGCACACCCGACAACCGCGTCACCGGCTTTCGTCAGGGTGTCGACCACTACCTGTCCAAGGGCTGCGACCTGGAAGAGCTGGCTGCGGTGCTCGACGCCTTGCGCCGCCGGCTCGGCCTGGAGCGGCAGTCCTCACCCTGGCAACTGGACATGGGGCCGCGAGAACTCAAGGCCCCCAACCGCCAGGGATTGCGACTGTCCCATCAGGACTCGCTGGTGCTGCATTGCCTGATGCGCAACGCCGGCAACACCGTTTCACGACGGGAAATCGTCAAGGCGCTCGACGAGGACTACCTGACCTATGACCAGCGTCGTCTGGATACGCAAATCCTCCGTCTGCGGCGCAACGTGGAGCAGGCCACGGGGCTCGAATTGCCCCTGAAGACGCTGCGCAACAGCGGCTACTGCTTCTACGAACCTGCGCAGATCCGCGCCTAGGCCCTGCCCTGCGCGCGCTGGTGCGCCAGCAGGTTGCCGGTGAACAGATACCCCTTGTTGCGCAAAGCGCGGATCGGCGCCTCCCGGCCGGCGAAGGTCGAGATCTTGCGCCGCAGGCGGCTGACGATGGCCTCCAGACGCCGCTCGTCGTAGGTCATGTAGTTGACCCCGAGGCCCTCGGCAATCGACTGCCGGCTGGCCGTCTGATCCGGCGCACGTTGCAGGCATTGCAGCACCAGATATTCGTTGCGGCTCAGCTCCAGAAAGCGGCCGTCGGGCAACCCGAGCATCTGCCGCTGCGAGTCGATGACCCAGCAATCACTCGCCGGGGCGACCTGCATGCTCAGGCGCCGGGCCAAAGCATCGATGACCGAAACGAGCTCGATTTCCAGCAGAGGCTTGACCAGACAGTAATCGGCCCCATGTGCATAGCCCTGCAAACGCCGCCTCACCTGCTCGGGTTCACAGGCCAGAATGAGCCCCACGCCAGGCCAAAGCCGATGCATGCGCGCAAGCAGATCCAGCTCGCCCTCCGCCTGTTCGCCAACTTCGAGCAGCACGATATGGGGAGCGAGCAGCGCGACGTCGATTTCCGACAGCCCCTCGGCGGTGCTGAACTGAAGGCACGAGACCTGCTCGTGCAGGCGTGGGCAATGGCTCAGGAGCGCGCCCGCCACCGATTCCACCACCAATAACCGCAATTGCGACGACTCAGACACGGCAGCACTTTCAGAATGTAAAGCTCGTTTCACCTGTACGCTCTCATCGGCAACCGGGGCTGGCTACAACACCCCGTGGCAAAATCCCGTGCATGATACCCCTTGCGCTGCCAGAACCAACCGAGCAAACCTCAATGCCCCATCAACAGAGCGCTGACGCCGGTTAGAATTGCGGCTTCGTCAGGCCTTGCAGACCCCGTCCATGATCCGAGCCGCCCGATACCTGCTGTTGCTGTGCCTGATGCATTCATGGCCCGCCCTGGCCAGCACGCTGACGCTCACGACCCAGGCGACCAGCACCAACGGTTATCTGGAGCGGCTCAACGACCCCACCGGCGAACTGGACGCGGCAAGCGCAATGGCATCGAGCGGCTGGAGCAGCCTGCCAGGCCCCCTGAATGCCGGGTTCACCTATGACGTCATCTGGCTGAAATTGCAGGTACAGGCTGAACAGGCTGCGCCAACGGCATGGATGCTGACCCTGAGCAATGCGCTGCTCGACGAGGTGACGCTGTATGACTTCGGTCAGGATGGCGCGATACGGGAGTTGCGCAGCGGCGAAGCACTGGATCGAACGTCGTGGCCGGTGAACTACCGCACCGCGTCCTTCCCCATCGACCTGGAAAACGGCCAGGCCCATACCCTGCTGTTGCGCATGAAGACCAAGAACGCGATGTCCGTCAGCGCACGCCTGATGCCAGCCGAGCAGTTCCACCAACGGGCACGCAGCGAATACCTCGGCCTGGGCCTGTACTTTGGCATCTACCTGGCGCTGATCGTGTTTCACAGCCTGTTCTGGCGCATGACCGACGCCCCGGAAAGCGGCTGGTACCTGATCTACGTGACGTGCTGCTTTCTGATCGAGAGCTTCAGCACCGGGCTGATTCAGCAAGCCACCGGCCTGCCGGTAGCCTGGAGCGACCGCATGCTGGGCTGCATCATGGCGGCCAGCCTGCCGATCGGTTTCATCTTTGCCCAACGCCAGCTACGGGTTACCGAGTACGCAGGCCTGCGGCGCATCCTTACCGGCCTCTGCCTGCTGGTTGGTGCACTGGCGGCAAGCGCCATCCTGCTCGGTCATTACCAGATCGGCGCCCCGCTGGTTCAGGTCGTCTCGCTGCTGACCATCGCCCTGCTCATCGGCATGGCGCTGTGGCTGCTGTTCAAGGGGCAGAAGTCCGCACGCGTCTTCCTGCTGGTGTTCGGCATCTATTATGCGGGCGTCATCATCAGCTTCCTGCGCAACCTGGGCGTGATCCCCACCACCTTCATCACCGACAATGCCGTGGCCATCGGCACCCTGCTGCACATGGCGCTGATGAGCATGCGCATCATCCATCACTACCGCACGCTCGAAGAAGACAAGCGCCGCGCTCAGCTCGACTTCAAACTGCTGCTGCAGGAACACAACACCAACCTGGAACAGCAGATCATCGAGCGCACCCGGGAACTGCGCGAAGAAATCAGCCGGCGCACGCTGCTGGAAGGCGAGCTCCGCGAAACGCTGTACCAGGAACAGCGCACGCGAGAAGAACAGCGCGACTTCGTGGCCATGGTTTCGCACGAATTTCGCACCCCCCTGGCCATCATCTCCACGTCAGCCCAGCAGATTTCCCGCAACCTGTCCGCACCGCCCGAACGCAACGAGAAACGCTGCCAGAACATCCGCGAAGCGTCATCGCGCCTGCTGACCCTTGTCGACCATTACCTGAGCAACGACCGCATGGAGGGCGCCACGGCCGTTCAGTGCGACACCGACCACCCGCTCCCGCTGCTCCTGGAAAGAAGCACTGCGGATCTGCCAGCCGGACGCGTCGCGATCGACAACCTCAGTACCCGAACCGCCATCCGCTGCGATGGCGGCCTGCTGAAGATCGCCCTGCGCAACCTGCTCGCCAACGCCGATCGTCACGCGCCGCCACACAGCGTCATCCGGCTGGAGCTGAGCGAAGGCGACGGCTCGCTCGATATCCGCATCCACAACGAAGGGCCGGCAATTCCGGAAGACCAGTCCAGGCTGCTGTTCCAGAAATACTTCCGCGGCAGCCAGGCACAACACAGCCCGGGCGCCGGGCTGGGCCTGCACCTGGCGAAACGGATCGCCGAGCTGCATGGCGGCAACCTTTACCTGGAAAGCCGCGGCGAGCGGGCGCCCATCTGCTTCCGCCTGAGCCTGCCGCTCGGCACCACGGCAGCGACGATGGTGTGAGCGGCGTCAAGCAGGGGCTCTTCTCATGGGCGACACCGAAAGCGACCTGCGCCGCATGAGATACGGCAATCGATGGCCGGGCTGAACGGGAGTGAAGTGGCGCTGACCCCGGCATCCAGCTAATCGACGATACTGCGGAAACTCGCCCGGTAATCCGTCGGTTTCAGGTGGACGTGCCGGTTCAGGTCGCCGTTGAGAATGAACAGGCGTGGCCCCTCCCTGAACTGAAAAACCCGGTAGAGGTGAAACTGCTCTCCGACTTCCCTGGAGAACTGCAATTCGTTGTGGCTGACGAGAAACGACGAGCCTACCCCACCATTCGTGGTCTTCACCTCGATGAATCGATCACGACAATCATCTTCAAGCGACAGGATGTCGAAACCCGCGCCATCCCCCAACGTATCGGACACCCAGTCCAAACGCTGGAAAAGCTCCGGGAATCCCGATGCAGTCAGACGCTGCTGCTCGAACTCGATCACCCACTGCTCTCCCGCCCGCCCTAGCTTGCGGTTGGCTTCGTCGCGTGCCGCAAAATCCAGCTTGCGAGGCATCCTGCTTTGCACCTTGGCTACGTCACGAACGAGCACCTCACGTCTGGGTGCCTCGACCAGAGCCGCGAGGTAGGTCTTTTCGCCAGGAAGCTTCACCTCCTCCAGGGCATCGAGAATGGTATCGACCATTTGCTGATATTTGAGGACATACGCCTGCACAGACTTGCGTAGCAACAACTGACTATTGCCACGAGGTTTATAACCTTTGATGTAAGGCAGTCCGAGCGTATCCAGGATGGCGCTTATGTTCTGGTGCTTGAGCTCGACCGAAGACTTGCTACGACCATTGAGCAATAGTCGCAGCGCCTGATTGTGCTCCGCCTTGTTGTAGGCGACACCCGCCGCCTCGGCTCGGAACATATCGAAATAGTCACGTACGGTGGCTTCTACTTCGAAGGCTGACCAGTCTTCACCGATACGGACAACGTTGAAACCAAGGCTGGTCAGCAAGGGAACGACGGTCGCCTCGCCGCCAGAAAAACTGTCGGCAGCCAACGGTCCGTGCTCGGGAAATTGCTTCCCGAATGCGACCCCGACAATGGCCTTGGAGTCGCAATCTGCTCCGGTCTTCGGATCGCGCACAAGAAAGTCCCGCGACTTGCCGAAGCCATAGCGCTGAAGAAATTTGGTGCGCCCCAACTGCACGAACTCGTCGATTGCCGCTTGCACTGCAGATGGACTTCGAAGCCGAGAAAGCTGAGACATAACGAGCAGGTTCTTGTGTGAAATCAACTGGTGCCAGAAATGCTATCGCCATTCAAGCGAACGCCCCTCTCAGGCAGGCCGATTGGTTGTTAGGGTTACAGCGACTCATAAAATATCACCAATGAGCACTATGGTCTGGGTCATGAACACTGCTTGCCGTGGGCATTACCACCTTAAGTCAGTGTCCACTCAGCCCGGGACAGACCAGATCCGTAGAGGGCCTCTAGGGCCAGGCCAGGCTTTCGGCGACTATTCCAGCCATATTGTGTCCCATGCCCAAAACGAAAAAGGCCAGTTCATTTCTGAACTGGCCTTTTTCGTGGAGTTATTTGGTCGGGACGGAGTGATTCGAACACTCGACCCCTTGCACCCCATGCAAGTGCGCTACCGGGCTGCGCTACGCCCCGACGATGCTTCCGGATCACCGAAAGCGGGAGGAACTATACATTAAGCTTTTGAAATAAGGCAACTTTTTCTTCGTCTTACTTCTTCAGTACGTGCAGCACATCCTCGAGCTCGGCGATCATCTGTTTGATCAACTGACGATACTGGGTGGTATCGTCCTTGGCTTCGTCACCTGAAAGACGCTGACGCGCCCCGCCGATGGTGAAGCCCTGATCGTAGAGCAGTGCTCGAATCTGCCGAATCATCAGCACGTCCTGGCGCTGGTAGTAGCGGCGGTTACCCCGCCGCTTCACCGGGTTGAGCTGCGGGAACTCCTGCTCCCAATAACGCAGCACGTGGGGTTTGACCGCGCAGAGTTCGCTGACTTCACCAATGGTGAAGTAGCGTTTGCCGGGAATAGCCGGTAGTTCGTCGTTATGACTTGGTTCCAGCATAGGCCTCGACCCTGGCTTTCAATTTTTGCCCTGGACGAAAAGTGACCACACGGCGAGCCGTGATTGGAATCTCTTCCCCTGTTTTCGGGTT
>Ga0209699_100872_pt1 | contig 10607 bp, 19 predicted proteins | sample SynthPrep_1_END__FD_187204 | JGI IMG/M metagenome (GOLD analysis project Ga0209699, IMG submission 187204) | Synthetic microbial communities from Ohio, USA - SynthPrep_1_END_DS7_MetaG (SPAdes) (version 2) | ecosystem: Engineered > Bioreactor > Aerobic > Activated sludge | place: USA: Ohio...
ACTGCTCGGGGTGCAGGCCATAGCCACGCAGGGCGCGACCGATGGCGCTGAGCGACATGGGGGTGATAAGGCCGCTATCCGGGTCAACGGTGCCGGCGATGATCTTGCCATTGTTGCGCAGGCGCTCGACCGCACGCTCCAGGGTGCTGAGCTGTTTGTCGTTGTCACGGATCGAGCGAATCATCGTGGTGCTGAGCATCTCGGCCTCGTCGCGGGTTAGCGCTGAGTTGCCGGCGTCGGCCCGTTGCTTACGGGATTGGGTCACGGTGACCTCCTTGAGTTTCCGGTACAGAGTCGCCAGGGAGATGCGCAGATCGTCCGCTGCCGCCTGGCACAGCTCTGTACGGCTCGCGGTGGAGCGTTCCAGTTCGTGCGCAAGGGCAACTAGGCGTTGTGTCATCACGGCGCTCATGGGCTTACGCACCTTGGCCTTGGGCCGCAGCGATGGCGGCCTTGACGGCTTGCTCGTCTTCGTCGTTCAGCCAGCTGGGGGTGACGCTGGCTGTCGGCTCGGCCGGGATGTTGTATTCAGCGCGGATCTGCAGCAGTGCGCGCTCGACCTGGGCGAGCATGCCGGCGATGACCGGGCGCTGGTCGAGGCCGGACTCTTCGCCCTTCTCGACCAGCAGGTGCACAGCCGGGTGCAGGGCGCCCGCGATAGCGGCCTCGGCGGCGGTTGCCTTGTTGGCCAGTTCTTCGCGGCGCTCGGCGAGCTGCTCGTCCATCGGCACAACCACTACCAGCGGCTTTTTGGCCAGTGCGACGGACAGTTCTTCGATCTTCACGGTCTTGTCGGCGTTGACCTTGGCCAGGGCCTTCTTGTCCTCACGGGCCTCGCGCAGGGCGGCGCGCAGCTCCTTGACGGACATGGTGGCGACGTCGTCGAGGCTCAGCTCGCCGGTCTGGCCGGTAAGTTCCAGTTCCTGGATCTCTTCATCGTCCAGGACGAGCATTTCGAAGAGCTTGGATTGATTGCCCAGGGCTTTGGTTAGGGCAGAGTCGCTGCCGAGGGAGGCGAAGCGTGCAGCAGAGGTCATGAATTTGACGGCGACCTTTCTATCGAGGCCCAGCGCATCCAAGCGCTCTATAAACTCGCCGTGAGGGCATGCATTCTTGAGTACCTGCAGGCCGCGGCCAACCTCAAGGCAGGCCTCTACGCTGCGGCGCATGTTGGCGGCGATATCGCGCTGGATCAGGTCAGGGTCAGTGCAGTCGGCCGGGAGCTGGTAGCCCAGTTGCGCAGCAACGGCGCGCACCTGGGTGTCATGTTCGGCACTGAGGGTTGCCACCTGGTGCTGGCGTTCCAGCAGGGCCTGGCCATGCTGCTGTTCGTCTTCGGCCAGTTCGATGATGGCGTTGGGTTTGCGCGGCATCAGGCAGCCCTCCGCGCAACTTCGCCGGCCAGCTCACGCAGACGAGCAATGGCGTCGATGCGGTTACCGTTGGCCTCAATCAGGGCGTTGCGGAACTCGTCGGCGCCACGGCGGCAGCCGTAGTAGTAGGCGTCGAACTCAAGGCTCCCCTGCGGGTAGTTGACGGTGGTGGGCTCGCCTTCGATGCGCAGCTTGAGCGCGGCGCAAAGGCCATCCACGTAGACGCTGCTGTGGCGGTCGCCGCCGCGTAGCAGGTGCTGGGCCAGTTTCAGGTAGTTCATGGCGTGCTCCTTGGTTAATTGGCGCTGATGCGCGCCTGGATCTCGGTGATACGTGCTTGGCCACGCTGCAGCTCTTCAGCGGTAGCCATGGCGTACTTCAGAAACGCGATGCTCGGGGCGAAGCGGCCGGTGTCGAGGCGCGTGGCGAAGCCGGCCTCGATCAGGGTGTCCATGTAGCGGGTGATGTTGGCCGGGCTCTCGCCCAAGCCCTTGGCCAGCTCGGTGTTGCTCAGGCCAGTGAGGGTGTGGCCACGCAGCGCGTTGAGTACGCGCAGCACGCGCAGTGCGCTGTCGCTGGTGCGCTTGGTGCTCATACCTGGCCATCCTTGTGCAGGGTGTATTGGTGCTGGCGCAGGCCCTCTTGGCAGCCAGCTAGCCAGGCATCGGCCTGGGCGCTCGGCATCGGGTAGGGGCATTGCTTCTGGCCGATGCCATCGAGCTTGCGACGCAGGATGTACAGGCAACCCTCCTGGTATTCGGCGCTGCGCGGATCACGCGGGCCATCGAAAAGGGTTTTGAAAATCTCCAGGGCCTTACTCATCGTCAGCCACTCCAAAGTCGAGTTGAGGGGTTTCCGCCTGGGCGACGTTGCCGTGGTGCCAGGCGAGGGATTCGAGGCCGGCGCGGATGGCGTCCAGCGTTTGCTCGGCGGTTTGCTTGCCGTCGTAGAAGGCCATCAGCGCGCCGGTGGCGCTGTGCAGCACCCCCTGCAGCTGCTGCAGGTCCCCGGCGTTGCAGGCTTTTCCGACGGGAATGTCCACCAGCAACTTGCCGTGGGCGGCGGCCAGGTAACGGGTGATCAGCGGCTGGCCGCAGGCGTGTTCCAGCGGCAGGATCAGGCTCAGCGGCAGGCGGCCATTGCCCATCCACTTGTAAAGGGTGCTGGCGTTGTTCTGGCCCAAGTGGTCGCAGGCCAAGCGGTCGATGCCACGGTTGTGACGCTTGAGTGCCAGCTGCGCGCAGCCATCCATAGCCTCGGCGGGTGAGCGTGGTACCCAGTTTTTCCAATTACGGCGGGTCATTGGATGGGGCTCCTTCGGGCCGTCTGCGGCGGCTTCCAATCAAAACTCTGTTTCGCCCTTGGCAATGTCGTTACCAAATGGCCACTCTGTTGGGGTACATTCACCAACGAGGAACGGGTTATGGCTGATCAAGCTTTCGCGGCACGACTTGAGGCGCTTGAGCGTGGTTACGTGGTGCTGGCTGGCTTTCTGCAGCGGCAGGCTGTGATTGATACGCAGCGTCTGCAGGCTGAGATGCGCATTCATGCTGAGCAGCTGCGGGAGCAACCGGATGTTGTGGCTTGCCTTGAGCACTTGGCTGATCAGGTACTGCGCGAGTACCTGCTACAGGCTGGGAAATCACACGCAGAGGCTGAAACGATCCTGCGAGAGCAGCATCTTGATTGAGCACTGGCGGCATGTTGTTGGGGTCGACGCGGATCATGTCGCCCACCATCACGCCGGGCATGCTGGATACGTCGTAGTCGGTGCCGTTGACCACTACGGTCAGCCGCGCTGTAACACGGCGGTTAATGGCGGCAACAGTTGCTGGGGCGGCTTGAGCCTGCAGGCGGTTACCGACGATGCGGCCGGCGCCAATGAGCATCAGGCGATCGACCAGTTTGCGGGTGCCTTCTGTGGCGGTGGTGCGATCGACGAACACCAGGGCCTGCTGGCGGGCTTCGGCCAGGTGTACGGCGATGGCGGCACTGTCACCAGGTGCGCAGGCGATCAGCGCGTTGAGTGCGGCGCGCCAGGCGTCCATAGGATGGGGGATCAATTCGATCTCCTCGGTCATGAGTTGCGGCTTGTCGGTCATTGCGTTGACCCTCGCTGCGGATGGTTGGAGGTGGGTTAGGCGGCGAAGGCTTCTTCGTCTTCGAGCTTCATGCCGAGCTTTACGGCGATCTCGTGGGCTTTGCCGTAGTTGGCTTTGGCCTGGCCGTTGAGTACGCGGTACACCTCGTTGCGGGTGTAGCCGTGTTGTTCAGCCCACTCGGTGAAGGTTTTGCCGCGCGCTTTGAAGCGTTGCTTCACCTGCTCGGCGGTTAGGGCTTTGGTTGCAGTGGCCATGGCGGTGGCTCCTGTGATGCAAAGATGAATAATGTTTGTGTGGCTGATGATGGTGTCCATTTGTGCACCTGTCAAGCCTTGGGTGATCAATTGAGCACCATTGGTGAACGGTTACGAGAAGAGCGGGACAGGTTGGGATTGAGCCAACCAGCCTTCGCTGAAGTTGGTGGGGTGCAGAAGCGCGCCCAGATCAACTACGAGAAGGATGAGAGACAGCCAGACGCGGCATATCTGGCAGCCGTCGCGGAAGCAGGAGCGGACGTTCTTTACGTGCTGACGGGGCAGCGTTCGCCAATGGTGACTGATCAGTCACATGTCTCGACGTCGAGACATGTGACCGGAAATTCAAATCCGGTCACCGACTCTGGCGCGGTGCCGCAGATTGATTCACAACGGCTCGCGCGCATCGTTGACCTGCTAGAGGCATACGCTTCGCAGGCTGGGCGCCGTTGGCCGGCCAAGCGCCTAGTGGTGGTTGCGGCAGAGGTCTACAACGTGTTGGCAGATGAGCCCGCCCTGGATGAGCCCAAGGTCGAACGGATTTTGAAGTTGGTAGTGAACCGTTAGCGCACGGCGCATAAGGAGTGAGTTGTGAAGGAAGATGATCTGCAGAGGCTTTCCGAGATGCTGGGCAAGGAGATTGATGCTCTGCCTAAGGACGGAAAGGAGCGTTCGATCTCGATCACAGTAGGCGGTAATAACTCCGGCAACATCTCGCTGGGTGGCACCCAGATCGTGTTGCACCCGCAGGAAAGGAAGCGCACCTGGGGGGATCTGGCTGTCTCCGAATTGCTCAACCATTTGGATCATTGGAAGGCGCAGTGGTGGAGCGGCTGGCGTGGCTTCTGGCTGAATGCGCCCTGCCTACTTTTGATGCTAATGCTTGTGCTGATGGTTGTCGGTTTGCTTAGTGGGTGGTTGTGGAGCCTGGGGCCGCAAACCATGCCCTATGTGCTAGCCCCCATGATTGTTCTCATGGCCATTCTGTCGACCTGGATGATGCGGATTCGGCGAGTAGAAGGACGGCTTATGAAGGATAGTCAGGCGTATATCGACACGATTGAGGCCGAACTGCGCCGTAGACGTGGCTGATATCGATCTTTGAAGGGAGCAATCAAATGAGCATGAAGGCAATCGCGATCGGTATGGCTGCTGCGTTGGTCTTGTCCGGCTGCGCTACCAACTACCGCGACAAAACGCCTGCAGAGGTCGCGCAGGCAACCCGTGTGCATGACAGTGAGTACAGCGAGAGCAGGATCTACCTGGCGCCGCCCGTGACGGGTAATCCGGTGATGGGCATGACCTACGAAGCCCAGCTCGCCGCCATCCAGTCGAAGAAGGACGGCTCGATAACTCATGCCCTTCGGGTGAAGTGGAGCTACCTCTCTCACGCTTGGATGTTCTTCTCCAATGCCACGCTGCCGGGGCCAATTCCTCTTGAAACCGTATCCACGAACAGGGAGGTGTATAGCTGTCGCTCTAGCCGGTGCAGTTACTACGAAAGTACGTCTGCAGTTGTGCCTCTGGAGATCTTGGCCAATGCCGGTTCGGGTTTGAAGGTTCGCTTCTCCTCCCAGCAGGGTGCGGTCATTGTTGAGCTGCCGGCCAGCTATGTACTTGGTTATCTGCAAGCCATGTCCACGGCGCTGGGCGGTGCTGTAGCGCCGGCTGCTGCGGCTCCAGACTCAAGGATTCCCAAGTGGGAGGCTGTACCGACGCGCCCTGCAGGCCAGCCTGGTGAGGTGGCTGTGAATAGCAAGGAGCAGCAGATCCAGGAGCTGCAGAACACGCAGGGGCTGAGTTATGAGGAGTATCAGCGGCGGTACCGGCTGATCATGGGGCAGTGATTCATGATGCTCGATCCGATTCCGCAGGCTTTTGCTTTGGCCGCCTGGCAGCGCATAGCAACGGAGATTACGGCATCAGTCAAGTTGAAGGCTGCTATGCAAGAGGAAGCGCTGAGGCTCCAAGCCAAAAACTGTATCCAGCGTGAGTTCACTCGGGGAATGGGAGCCGTACTTCATGGGAAGCCTTGGTATTGGCCCAAAGGGGAGGCGCTCCTTGCAAAGCGCCTAGGAGAGCCGCCGCATGCCGATGACTTGTTGGAGGCGCTGTACTCTTGGTTCATGTCTGCGACTCACAAGCTTTACCGGCGCGGGCAGATACGAGCTCTACTGGCTACGGGCATGGGCCATGTGATCCTGGTCTCTGCTGATACGGAAGATGGTGAGCCGGTGCCGTGTGGTGCTGTCGATCAGCAGGTACTGACCGTGAGTGATGACGTGCTGAAGAGGATGCCGCCATGCCGTCATCCGTTTTGCGCATGTAGCTGGGCGCTGACCTATCCAGATTATGTGAAGTAACACCGAGGGCGCCGCAATGGCGCCCTTTGTGTTTTTCGGCTAGCCGAAAAGACCCCCCGCGCGCGCGAGGCGAAGCTGTGATCTCTCCCCCGGTCGGACTGCCGGTATGAGCACAGAAACAGGCCATGGATTGGCCGAACTCGGAGCGCAATCATGTCTCAAGCCTGCAAGCCCAAGCGCCGCCTGCCGCGCATGACGGTTCTCGCTGTTATTTCCCTGATGCTGCTGGTCGCGATCTGGTTCGTGCGCCCTGAGCAGCTGCAGGTCGTGCTGTACAAGATCAGCCTGGTAACCATCGGTGGTGTGCTGGGGTATTGGGTCGACTACGCCATCGTCTACGGCGAGGCGTGCCCCCAGGAGCATGACAACTTCATCGATCACGGCTTGGCCTGGCTACGCAAGGCGCTGATCGTGCTGGCGTGCATCCTCGGCCTGACGCTGGGGCTCTGATCATGGGCCGCCTCAAGCGTTGGCTGGCCGAGGCCGGCAATGACCTGGCGATCATCTGGATGGTCGAGCCGCGCCTGTTCCTGTGGCCGCTGATCCTGCTGGTGTTCGCCGTCGGCTTCTTCATCGTGCCAAGCGCCGATGCCGCCAGCATCCCGACCGCTGCTGAGCAGCACCGCCGCACCCTGGTGCGCGCCGCCCATGCCGAATGGGGCCTTGGCGCGCCTGTGGCGACGTTCGCCGCACAGGTGCATCAGGAGAGCGCCTGGCGCGTGAATGCTCGCTCGCCGGTCGGTGCCCAGGGCCTGGCGCAGTTCATGCCGGCCACGGCGGACTGGATGGCCGAGATCTACCCGCGCAGCCTGGGCCCGGCCCAGCCGTACAACCCAGGGTGGGCGCTGCGGGCCATGGTCGCCTTCGACCGCTGGCTCTATGAGCGAAACCAGGCCGTTAGCGAGTGTGACCGCTGGGCCTTCGTGCTGGCCGGCTACAACGGCGGCAATGGCTGGGTGAATCGTGATCGACGTCTGGCATCGGCAAAGGGCGCCGATCCGCTGGCCTGGTTCGATTCCGTCGAGCGGCACAACGCTGGCCGCTCGGCTGCCAACTTCCGTGAGAACCGCCATTACCCGCGCGCCATCCTGCTGCGCTGGGAGCCGATGTATGCGGCTGCCGGCTGGGGGCCTGGCGTGTGTGCCGAGAGGTATAGCCGCCATGAAAGTTCCAACGCTGTTTCTGCTCGCCACATTGACCAGCAGTTCGCCTGCCGCCTGCTCCCGGAACTGGCTGGCTGCCGCCGAGCTGTTCGCATCGCCGCCGCCCCGCGTTCGCCCGGCCCAGCTGTGGCCGCCAGAACGCGCGGACAAACGACCACCCATGCCGCGCTGGTTGCGGCGCCGGCTCAAGCGTAAGGGGCGGTGATGAAGAACGTCATCGGCTGGATCGCTGACTACTGGTACGTGCCGATCTTCGTGGCGCTGATGTACCTGATGTGGACATACGGCGAGAGCCAGTATGACCGGGGCCACAGCGCCGCTCAGGCCAAGGGCGACAAGGCCGTTGCCGATCTGCGCGAGGAGCACCAGAAGCTGCGCGCCGATGCCGCCGAACAGAACCTGGTGCTCTACCGCCAGCAGGTGGAGCGCGCCAACCAGGCCGAGCTGGTGTTCCTGGATGCCCAGGACGAGATCGGCCGGCTCAAGCAGCAACTCACACAGGAGCGCATCAACCGTGTCTCGACTCAATACACCCCGGCGCGCGGCGCTGCCCCTGTGGCTGCTCCTCGCTTCGTTGTCACTTGTGGCTGGCTGCGCGACTTCAACGCAGCGCTTGGAGCCACCGCCCCAGCTCCACCCGGCTGCCGAGCCTACGCCGGCTCTCAAGAAGCGGCCTGGCCCGCCCCCAGCACTGACGCCGAACTACTGGAAAGCGGCGTTACCGCCGCAGACATCCTGGCCCATGCGCGTGACTACGGCGCTTGGGCGCTCGCCAACCTTGCGCAGCTGAATGCACTGATCGACCTACACAACAAGGACAAGCCCTGATGGATTTCGACTACCTGCTGCGCCTCGGCCAGTTCCTGTTCACCGTGGTGGTGGGCTTGTTTTCGTACATGTCGGCGCGCAAGGCCAGCTCCAAGGTGGAGGCCGAAGTACTGGCCACCCGCCTGACCGGGCAGGACAACCGCCTGCTGGTCCTGGAGCAGCAGATGAAACATCTGCCCAGGAGCGAGCAACTCACCGAGCTGGCCGAGAAGCTGGCCGAACTGGGTGGCGACATGAAGGGCATCAAGTCCGACGTGGCAGGCATCAACCGCTCCCTCGACCCGCTTAATCGCTCGGTCGATCGCCTTAACGATTACCTCCTACACAGCAAGTGAGGCTGCGATGATCAACCAACCCTTCGCCGATTTTCTGCGCCAGGATCAGCGCCTGGTGATGCTGCGCATCCTCTCCGAGCTGCCGCAGTACCGCTCCAACTCCTCGGTGATCGCCAACCTGCTGGGCCAGTTCGGGCACCACCCGAGCCGCGACCAGGTGAAGGGCGACCTGACCTGGCTCGGCGAACAAGGCCTGGTGTCGATCGACGACATCGGCTCCGTCCTGGTCGTGACCCTGACCGAGCGTGGTAGCGACGTGGCTGCCGGCCGCGCCTCGGTACCGGGCGTCAGCAAGCCGAGGCCCTGAGCATGGGGCGCAAGTCGAGCATCGACCGGCTAGATCCGGCAGTCCGCACCCACATCGAGAAGCGCCTGCGCGAGCGTCGCCTCACCCTGGACGAGCTGATCGAGGATCTGCACGAGCACTTCCCCAGCGAGGACAAGCCCAGCCGCTCGGCGATCGGCCGCTACAAGGTCAGCTTCGACGAGATGGCCAAGCGGCTGCGCGAGCAGCAGGCCATGGCCAGCCTGCTGGTCGAGGAGCTGGGCGAGAACCCCAACGACAAGGCCGGCGCGTTGATGGTGCAGTCGATCCAGACGCTGACCACCCACGCCGCCCTGGGCGCTCAGATCGACGACGAGACCACCATCGACGACGTGCGCAAGCTGGCCCGCGCGGCGAAGGACGTGCTGCAGGCCAGCAAGGCCAGCCGCGAGGAGCGTGCTGCGATTGCCCGTGAAGCCCGTGAGGCGCTGATCGCGGAACAGGAACAGCGCCTGGAAGATATGCGCGGCAGCGACGGTATGAGCGAGCAGCTCGAAAACCGCATTCGCGGCATTCTGCTGGGGAAAGCTTGATGAAAAACCTGACCTTGATCGCCCTATTGGCCGTATTGGTGGGCTGCGACCCCTACCAGGAGCAACAAGCCCCCCAGGAGAAGCGCTACGGTGCGACACACATTCAGGTATGGCACGACGATGAACGCAGCGTGACCTGCTGGCTTTACGGCGGCACCAACGGCGGCATCTCGTGCCTGCCAGATGGAGTACTCCGCTGATGGCCATGCAAGCCACCACCGCCAACCTGGGCAAGAAACTCACCGCCACCGGCGCACCGCGCAAGATCGACCTTGCCGCCGAGATGGAGCTGCTCGGCGTCGACGTGCCGCAAGAGATCGCCCAGGCCCAGCCGGCCAACCAGGCGGTATTCCTCCCGTACCAGCAGCGCTGGTTCGAGGATCAGTCCCAAATCATGATCGCGGAGAAGTCCCGCCGTACTGGTCTCACCTGGGCCGAGGCCGGGCGCAACGTGATCAACGCCGCCAAACCGCGCTCGCGTGGTGGCTGCAACACCTTCTATGTGGGCAGTCGGCAAGAGATGGCGCTGGAGTACATCGCCGCCTGTGCGCTGTTTGCCAAGGCTTTCAACGAGCTGGCCGAGGCGGACGTCTACGAGCAAACGTTCTGGGACGACGGCAAGAAGGAAGAGATCCTCACCTACATGATCCGCTTCCCGAAAACGGGGCGGAAGATCCAGGCGCTCAGCTCGCGCCCGAGTAACCTGCGCGGCCTGCAGGGCGATGTGGTAATCGACGAGGCAGCGTTCCATGAATCCCTTGAGGAGCTGCTCAAGGCCGCCCTGGCGTTGACGATGTGGGGCAACAAGGTGCGCTTGATCAGCACCCACAACGGCGTCGATAACCCGTTCAACACCTACATCCAGGACGTACGCGAGGGCCGCAAGGATTACAGCATCCACACGATCAAGCTGGACGATGCGATCGCCGAGGGCCTGTACAAGAGGATCTGCTACGTCACCGGCCAAGAGTGGTCGCCCGAGGCCGAGAAGAAGTGGCGCGATGGCCTGTACAAGAACGCCACCAACATCGAGTCGGCCGAGGAAGAGTACGGCTGCGTACCGAAGAAATCCGGCGGCACCTACCTGACCCGCGTGCTGATCGAACATGCGATGGTCAGTGATCACTCCATCCGCATTTACCGCTACGAGGCGCCCGAGGGTTTCGAGGGTTGGACGCCGGAAATGCGCTCGGCCGAGATCAACGCCTGGTGTGAAGAGAACCTGCTGCCGGAGCTATCCAGGCTGAGCCGAGAGAACACCCACGCTTTCGGCGAGGACTTTGCGCGCCGTGGCGACTTGACCGTGTTCAGCCCTTTGCAGATCTCGCCTG
>Ga0209699_100874_pt1 | contig 10556 bp, 8 predicted proteins | sample SynthPrep_1_END__FD_187204 | JGI IMG/M metagenome (GOLD analysis project Ga0209699, IMG submission 187204) | Synthetic microbial communities from Ohio, USA - SynthPrep_1_END_DS7_MetaG (SPAdes) (version 2) | ecosystem: Engineered > Bioreactor > Aerobic > Activated sludge | place: USA: Ohio...
GCACTTCGGCCATCGGCCGGCACAGCGCCTGGCTGAACACGCCGATGACCTGATGCTTGGCGCCTGCCGGGTTGGTCATCGGGCCAAGCATGTTGAAGATGGTGCGCAGGCCCAGCTCGCGGCGCGGGCCGATGGCGTGCTTCATCGCCCCGTGATGAGACGGCGCGAACATGAAGCCGACGCCCACACTCTCGACGCAGCGCGCGACCTGCTCCGGCTTGAGCCCCAGGTAGACGCCGGCGGCTTCCAGTAGATCGGCGCTGCCACTCTTGCCGGAGACAGCGCGGTTGCCGTGCTTGGCCACCTTGCCGCCCGCCGCCGCGACGACGAAAGCCGCTGCTGTGGAGACGTTGAAGATGTTCATGCCGTCGCCGCCGGTACCGCAGGTATCGACCAGGCGCTCGGCGTCGATCACCACCGGAGCCGCCAGCTCACGCATGACGCTGGCGGCGCCGACGATCTCGTCGATGGTCTCGCTCTTCATGCGCATGCCCATGAGGAAGGCGCCGATCTGCGCGTCCGTGCACTGGCCGGTCATGATCTCGCGCATGACCGCCTGCATTTCCTCGGTGGTCAGATCGAGCTGGGCGACGATGCGGCCCAGGGCTTCCTTGATATTCATGCGCGCACGCCTCCGGTCTGCTTGAGGAAGTTGGCGAACAGTTCGTGACCCTGCTCGGTGAGGATGGACTCGGGGTGGAACTGCACGCCCTCGATGTTCAGGGTCTTGTGGCGCAGGCCCATGATCTCGTCGACCGAGCCATCTTCATGCTGGGTCCAGGCGGTGATTTCCAGACAATCCGGCAGGGTTTCGCGCTTGACCACCAGGGAATGATAGCGGGTCACGGTGAGTGGGTTGTTCAGACCGGCGAACACGCCTTTGTTCTCATGGAACACCGGGCTGGTCTTGCCATGCATCACCTGGCGCGCGCGCACCACGTCGCCGCCATAGGCCTGGCCGATGCTCTGATGGCCCAGGCAGACGCCGAGGATCGGCAGCTTGCCGGCGAAATGCAGGATGGCCTCGATGGACACCCCCGCTTCGGTCGGCGTACAGGGGCCGGGGGAGACGACGATGCGCTCGGGCTTGAGCGCTTCGATCTCAGCGACGGTCAATTCATCGTTGCGAATCACGTGCACATCAGCGCCCAGCTCACCCAGGTACTGCACGACGTTGTAGGTAAAGGAATCGTAGTTGTCGATCATCAGCAGCATGGTATGCATTGCCTCTTGATGTACTGCCTTGGTAGCCCCGAAGAACAGGTTTCACGCCCGAGCACGGCTCGAGGACAGGGGAAACAACGGGAGCGAACGATAACGAACCGGCCGGGCCGGCAAGGGAAAGGTCAGGCGCGCCAGCGCCAACGGGCCAGGGCCTTGAGGAGACGCATCAGAAGGGTGCTGCTGAAGGTCACAGGGGTATCTCGCTTCACGATTGCCGCACAGTAGCCCAGCTCATGGCCAGGCGCAACCGTGAACGGCGGTTCAACGTACGCGACGCGCATAAGCAGCCAGCACGGTGCGTTCGGACTGCACCAGGTAGGCATCAAGCGCCTGCGCAGCCTCCTGAACCTGACCGGCTTCGAGGCGCTGCAGAATTGCCGCATTCATGTCGATGTAGGGCGAATGAAGGAGCTCGGCATCGTTGAGCAGACCGAAGGCCAGGCGCAGCTCGGCGGACAGATGGGCATAGAAGGTATTGAGGCGCTCACTGTCGGCCAGTTCGACGATGGCGGCGTGAAACGCCATGTTGGCGGTCCCCGCGCCGCTCCAGTCCTGCGCCTCACGGCAACGTTCGGCTGCGGCCACGGCCTGTGCCATGCGCTGCACGGCGGGATGTTTGGGGTAGGCCTGAGCCAGTGCCTGACATTCGATGAACCGGCGCACTCGGTATATATCGATGATCGAGGCCATATCCGGTATGGCGACGAACACGCCACGATTGGGCTCGTGCTTGAGCAGACCTTCCTGGGTCAGCACACGGAAAGCTTCGCGCAGGGTATTGCGAGAAATATCCAGGCTTTCACTCAGCGCAGCCTCTGACAGGCGCTGACCAGGCACCAGCTCACCATCGACCAGCTTGCGGCGGATTTCGGCCGTCACTGTTTCGCCAAGAGTGCGCGGGTTGTCGGGCATGTCTTTGCTCATCGTTCCATCCATTGTGCTTGGTGGGGCTGCCGGGCTCGCAGATGCTCCATGAGTCCGCCCCCCGAAGCAAGCGCTGCCGGGTGTCACCAGTTGCACAGCAATGGAACACAAGCGGGTAATTAGGTAACAAAACAGTGCATATTGATGAACCATAAAATATTTATTGTTGAACAATATGCTCAGCATTAATCAACAACACAGCCCGACTCGAAGGGTCTTGGCACAGTGATTGCCTTGTCATGGACAACAGATCCTCCCCCATCCAGGAGCGCCCCATGCAAGCCCAGACCACCGCTGACTTCGCCCGCTCACGCCGCTCATCATTGATCGCGGCCATTTTCCTGATGGCCACTTCGGCCATTGGCCCCGGCTTCATCACCCAGACCGCCACCTTCACAGCAACCATGGGCGCCGCCTTTGCCTTCGGCATCCTTGCTTCGATCCTCATCGACTTCGTTGTCCAGCTGAACGTCTGGCGTATCGTCACCCTGACCCGCATGCGCGCCTCGGACCTGGCCAACGCGGCAATTCCCGGTAGCGGCTATGTGCTGGCGGTGCTGGTGATCTTCGGCGGGCTGGTGTTCAACGTCGGCAACATCGCTGGTGCCGGCCTGGGCCTGAATGCGCTGATGGGGCTGGATCCGAAATGGGGCGGCGGCCTCAGTGCGCTCGTCGCCATCGGTATCTTCCTGTCCAAGCGCGCAGGCATCGCAGTTGACCGTCTGATCGTGGTGCTGGGCCTGCTGATGATCCTGCTCACCCTGTTCGTCGCCATCGCCTCCAATCCGCCCCTGGGCGAAGCGTTGCGCCAAACTGTGTGGCCGGACACGATCAACTTCGCCACCATCACCACCATCGTCGGCGGCACTGTGGGCGGCTATATCACCTACGCCGGCGCACACCGCCTGCTGGATCGCGGCCTGGTCGGCGAGGAGCATGTGAAGGAAGTTACCAAGGCAGCGCTGAGCGGTATCGCGGTTACCGGCGTAATGCGCTACATCCTGTTCCTGGCGATTCTCGGCGTAGCCGCCAGCGGCGTGGTCATCGACACCTCAGGCCAGGGCGCCAACCCGGCGGCACAAGCCTTCCAGGCGGCGGCGGGTCAACTCGGCCTGCGCGCTTTCGGCCTGGTGCTCTGGGCTGCGGCCATCACCAGCGTGATCGGCGCGGCCTATACCTCCATGTCCTTCATCACCGCCTTCATGCCTGGCATCAGCGAACGGGGGCGTAACCGCGCTACGGTGTTGTTCATTGCTCTGTCGCTGAGCGTTTATCTCATGCTCGGCACTGCGCCAGCCGCTCTGCTGGTGTTCGCTGGCGGCTTCAACGGCCTGATTCTGCCGATTGGCCTGAGCATCTTCGTCTACGTCGGCTGGCGTCGATCCGACCTGATGGGCGGCTACCACTATCCACGCTGGCTGCTGACCCTGGGTGCCGTTACCTGCATCCTGACCTGGTACATGGCGGTCAAATCGGTCGGCCCGATTTTCGCCTTCCTCAACGTGGCCTGACTCCAGGAGACCCAACATGCCAACCATCGACCTCAACAGCGACCTGGGCGAGAGCTTCGGCCAGTGGTGCATGGGCGACGATGCCGCAATGCTCGACATCGTCACCAGCGCCAACGTCGCCTGTGGTTTCCACGCCGGCGACCCGGCCGGCATCCTGCGTACCCTCAGGGCCGCAGCGGCCAAGGGCGTGACCATCGGCGCCCATGTCGCCTACCCGGACCTGGTCGGCTTCGGCCGCCGCAACATGGATATCGCCAGCTTTGATCTGACTGCCGACGTGATCTACCAGATCGGCGCCCTGCAGGCCCTGGCCACTGCCGCCGGTACATCGGTGCGCTACGTGAAGCCCCATGGCGCGCTGTACAACACCATCGCCCACGACACACGCCAGGCCCTGGCGGTGATCGAGGCGATCCGCGCCGTCGATGCACGCCTGGTGCTGGTCGCCCTGGCCGGCTCGCCGCTGATCGAGCTGGCGCGCCACGAAGGCCTGACCTGCATCGCCGAAGCCTTTGCCGACCGCGCTTACACGCCAACGGGCGCCTTGGTGTCGCGCCGCGAGCCAGGCGCCGTGCTGCACGACGCCGAGCAGGTGGCCCAACGCATGCTGCGCCTGGTGCAGACCGGTGAGATCGAAGCCATCGACGGCAGCGTCACGCGCATCGAAGCCGACTCCATCTGCGTGCACGGCGACAGCCCCGGTGCCATCCAGATGGCCCGCGAGGTGCGCCAGTTGCTGGAGCAGTCCGGCGTATCCCTTCAACCCTTCGCCGGAGCCGCCCGATGAACGCCATCCAACGCGCCCAGCAGGCGGCCATTGCCGCCGCCCGCCAGGCCCGCGCCGAGTACCGCAACGGCCGCGTCGCGCCTACGGCCGGTATCGCGCCGGGCATGACCCAGGCCAACCTGATCGCCCTGCCCCGCGACTGGGCCTATGACTTTCTGCTCTACGCCCAGCGCAACCCCAAGGCCTGCCCGGTGCTCGACGTGAGTGACGCCGGCAGCCCGCACACGGTACTGGCCGAAGGCGCCGACCTGCGCACCGACCTGCCGCTGTACCGCATCTGGCGTGATGGCAAGCTGGCCGAGGAAGTCAGCGACGCTACCGCCGCCTGGGCGGAACACGCCGACATGGTGACCTTCCTGATTGGCTGCAGCTTCACCTTCGAGACCGGCCTGCAGGAGGCCGGAATCGAGGTACGGCACATAGCAGATGGCTGCAACGTACCGATGTACCGTACCAACCGTGCCTGCCGTCCGGCGGGTCGCCTGCATGGCGAGATGGTCGTGTCGATGCGGCCGATCCCGGCGGATCGCGTGGCCGAGGCGGCCGGCATTTCCGGGCGTTATCCTTCGGTGCACGGCGCACCGGTGCATATCGGCGAGCCGGATCGGCTCGGCATCAAAGACCTGCAGGCGCCGGATTTCGGCGATGCGGTGCGCATCGAGCCCGGCGAAGTGCCGGTGTTCTGGGCCTGCGGCGTGACGCCCCAGGCGGCGGTCATGGCCTCCGGCGTGCCTTTCGCGATCACCCATTCGCCGGGCCATATGTTCATCACTGACGTGCCTGACAGCACGTACCACGTATAGGACAAGCCCGTGCGTTTTCTCCCAGCCAACCTCGATACGCTGCTCGTCGAACTGCAGGATCTCGACGAAACCCTGGCGCTGTTCCACGCGCTGCAGGCCGAGCCTATCGCCGGGGTCGAGGAAATCGTCCCGGCGGCCCGTACCCTGCTGATCCAGTATCGGCCCAGCGCCGTCGACCGCCAGGCGTTGATCGATGACATCGCCCGCCGCGACCTGAGCCAGCGCAGCACCCGCGAGAGCCGCCGCGTTGAAATTCCCGTGCATTACAACGGCGAAGACCTCGACGAAGTGGCCAGCTTGCTGGGCATCAGCCGTGAGGAAGTGGTACGCCGCCACACCAGCGCCGATTACGAAGTGGCCTTCTGCGGCTTCGCCCCCGGCTTCGGCTACCTGACCGGCGGCGCCGACTTCCAGGTGCCGCGCCGGCAGACGCCGCGCACGCGCATTCCAGCCGGCGCCGTGGCCCTCGCGGGCAACTTCAGCGGCGTGTATCCCAAGGCCACCCCCGGTGGCTGGCAGATCATCGGCGTCACACCGTTGCAGATGTGGGATTTGCAGCGCGACGAGCCGGCTCTGCTGCGCCCTGGCTACAAGGTGCGTTTTGTGGATGCCGGCCCGCTGCCGGCAGGTGGTCTGCCCGCCCATAAACAAACGACAGCCAGCAAGCCGCCGGCCGGTGCCCATCTTGAAATTCTCAGCCCCGGCCTGCAAACGGTGCTGCAGGATCTTGGCCGCGCAGGTCATACCGACCAGGGCGTGTCGATGTCCGGCGCCCTGGATCGCGGTGCCCTACGCGCGGCCAATCGCACAGTGGGCAATGACTCGGCCTGCGCCTGCCTGGAAGTGGTGCTCGGCGGTCTGAGCTTCCTCTGCCACGGTCGCACGCTCATCGCCATTACCGGCGCGCAAACGCCCATCACCGTCACCACTGCCAGCGGCCTGCAATGGCAGCCCGGTAATTACCAGCCCATCGAACTGGACGACGGCGACCGCGTCAGCCTCGGCGCGCCCCAGGCCGGGCTGCGCAGTTACCTGGCGATTCGCGGCGGTTTTCAGGTGGCGCCGGTGCTGGGCAGTTTGTCCTATGACAGCCTGGCACAGGTCGGACCGCCGCCGCTCAAGGCTGGCGACCGTCTTGCCTTCGACGCAATCAGCGCTGGCACCAGCGTCTCTATCAGCGAAGGCCCGGCATTCGAGCTGCCGACCAGCAAGGACGTGATCACCCTGGATGTAGTGATGGGCCCGCGCAGCGACTGGTTCACCCCGGCGGCCATCGAACGCCTGAGCAGCCAGCTGTGGCGTGTCACCCCGCAATCCAACCGGGTCGGCATTCGCCTCGAGGGCGAGGTGCCGCTGGAGCGCTGCAACCATGACGAGTTGCCCAGCGAAGGCACTTCACTGGGCGCCATACAGGTGCCCGCGAGCGGCCAGCCGGTGCTGTTTCTCGCCGACCACCCGCTGACCGGCGGCTACCCGGTGATTGCCGCCGTGGCCAGCCACCACTTGGATCTGGCCGGGCAAATCCCGATCAACGCGCAGATCCGCTTCAACCCGATCGAGGCGTTCGCCGAACTGCAGGCCGACGTGCTCCTTTCCACTGCCGACGCGAAAGAGATCCCATGAAAAAAGTATTGATCGCCAACCGTGGTGAAATCGCCGTGCGTATCGCCCGCGCCTGCCGTGATTACGGTGTGACCTCCGTGGCCGTGTACGCCAATGCCGATATCGACGCCCTGCACGTGCGCCACGCCGACGAAGCCTACGCCCTGGACGGCGAGCGCCCGGCCGACACCTACCTGAACATCGACAAGCTGCTGGCCATCGCCAAGCGCGCCGGTGCCGATGCTGTGCACCCCGGCTACGGCTTTCTCTCCGAGCGTGCCGACTTCGCCCGCGCCGTACAAGGCGCCGGGCTGATCTGGATCGGCCCGAACCCGGAAACCATCGATGTGCTCGGCGACAAGGTCGAAGCTCGCAAGCTCGCCCAGCAGGTCGGCGCGCCCCTGGTGGCCGGCACGCCCGGCCCGGTGCAGAGCGCCGCCGAGGTGCTGGCCTTCGCCGAACAGCATGGCCTGCCGATCGCCATCAAGGCCGCATTCGGCGGCGGCGGACGCGGCATGAAGGTCGCCTGGCGCATGGACGAAGTGGCCGAACTCTATGCCTCGGCGGTTCGTGAAGCCGAAGCCGCCTTCGGCCGCGGCGAATGCTTCGTCGAGCAGTTCCTCGACCGCCCGCGCCACATCGAAGCCCAGGTGATCGCCGATAGCCACGGCAACGTGGTGGTGGTCGGCACCCGCGACTGCTCGCTGCAACGCCGCAACCAGAAGCTGGTGGAAGAAGCGCCAGCACCGTTCATCACCGATGAGCAGCGCCAGCGCATTCACCAGTCCGCCCACGCCATCTGTGCGAAGGCCGGCTATGTCGGCGCCGGCACCGTGGAATACCTGCTCAGCGCCGATGGCACACTGTCATTCCTGGAGGTGAACACCCGCCTGCAGGTCGAACACCCGGTCACCGAGGAAACCGCCGGCGTCGATCTGGTCATCGAGCAATTGCGCATTGCCGACGGCCTGCCGCTGTCGTTCAGTGAAACACCGACGCCACGCGGCCACAGCTTCGAGTTCCGCATCAACGCCGAGGATGCCGGCAAGGGCTTTCTGCCCACCCCCGGCAAGATCAGCGAATTCCGCGCCCCGAGCGGCCCCGGCGTACGCCTGGACAGCGGCGTGGAAAGTGGCTCGATGGTGCCCGGCACCTTCGACTCGATGATGGCCAAGCTGATCGTCACCGGCGCCACCCGCGAGCAGGCCATCACCCGCGCACGCCGCGCCCTGGCCGAGTTCAAGATCGACGGCATCGCCTCGGTACTGCCCTTCCACCGCGCGGTGATGGATCACGCCGATTTCATCGGCGGGCATTTCGCCGTGCACACCCGCTGGATCGAAACCGACTTCGCCGAGCAGATCACCCTGGCGCCGCGCACCTTGTCGGTGGCCGGCGACGCGGTGTTGCGCACCTTCATCGAGATCGACGGCAAGCGCCATGAACTGGGCCTGCCCAGCGCCCTTCTGCAAGGCCTGGCGCCGTTGGGCGGCAGCGCCCAGACGGCACCACAGGCCGCTGCGCCTGTCGCCGAAGAAGGCCTGATCAGCGCGCCGATCTCCGGCAACTTGCACGCCTGGCTGGCCGAGGACGGCGCTCAGGTGAAAGCCGGCGAAGTGATCGCGGTCATGGAAGCCATGAAGATGGAAACCCAAGTCACCGCGCCAGCGGATGGCACCTTGCGTATTCGTGAACAGGCTGGCGCCTATCTGAATGCGGGGGCGGCGCTGGCCAGGCTGGAGGGCTGAGCAAGGCGCCGCGACTTTGTGAGGAACGGACAGGGATGTCCAACACGGTAGGGCGTACTCGCGAAGCAGTACGCCGTTACCCTTGTGCCAGGATTGGCATGATTTGGCGGACTGTTCGCTACGCTCCTGAGTCCGCCCTACGAACTGGCGTAGAGCGCAGCTATACCAGGAAATCGAATACAAGAAGGGCAGCCTAAGCTGCCCTTCTTGCTATCCGCTACGATCAGAGCGAGCCCTGTTCCGCCAGCGCCACGGCCTTGAACATGGCGCGGCGCTTGTTCAGGGTTTCTTCCCACTCCAGCGCGGGCACCGAGTCGGCGACGATGCCGGCGCCGGCCTGCACGTGCAGCTCGCCGTCCTTGATCACGGCGGTGCGGATGGCGATGGCGGTATCCATGTTGCCGTTCCAGGCGTAGTAACCGACCGCGCCGCCATAGACGCCGCGCTTGACCGGCTCCAGCTCGTCGATGATTTCCATCGCGCGGATCTTCGGCGCACCGGACAACGTGCCGGCCGGCAGGATGGCGCGCAGGGCATCCATCGAAGTCAGGCCTTTTTTCAGCTCGCCGGTGACGTTGGAAACGATGTGCATGACGTTGGAGTAGCGCTCGATGACCATCTTCTCGGTCAGTTTCACCGAGCCGACTTCCGAGACACGGCCGGTGTCGTTGCGGCCAAGGTCGATCAGCATCAGGTGCTCGGCAACTTCCTTGGCATCAGCCAGCAGATCCTGCTCCAGCGCCAGGTCCTGTTCCTCGGTGGCGCCGCGCGGGCGGGTGCCGGCGATGGGCCGCACGGTGACCAGGTTGTCCTCGACGCGCACCAGCACTTCCGGCGACGAGCCGACCACGTGGAAATCGCCGAAGTTGAAGAAGTACATGTACGGCGTCGGGTTGATGCAGCGCAGCGCGCGGTACAGATCGATGGGCGCGGCCTTGAACGGAATCGACATGCGCTGGGAAATCACCACCTGCATGCAGTCGCCAGCGAGGATGTAATCCTTGATGGCGCTGACCGAGCGTTCGTAGTCCTCGCGGCTGAAGCTGGAGCGAAACGCTGGCTCCGCGCCTGCCGGCTTGTTCAGATCCACACCCAGACGCGGTGTGAACGGCTGACGCAGCTTGTGCAGGATGTCCTGCAGCTGCTGCTGACCACGCTCGAAGGCGTCGCTCTCAGCCGGATCGGCCAGCACGATGGCGTGCATCTTGCCCGCCAGGTTGTCGAACACCACCACGGCATCGGAGACGTTGAGCAGAATGTCCGGCGTGCCCAGCGCATCGGGGTTCCCCCCGGCAGCCAGCTTGGGCTCGACGTAACGCACGCTGTCGTAGGCGAAGTAACCGACCAGGCCGCCATTGAAGCGCGGCAAGCCGGCGATGGTCGGCACCTTGTAGCGCGCCTTGAACTGCTCGACGAAGGCCAGCGGATCGGCGCACTCGTGACGCTCGACCTCGACGCCGTCGGTGGTGATCACCACCTCATGACCGTGCACACGCAGCACGGTGCGCGCCGGCAGGCCGATGATCGAGTAACGACCCCATTTCTCGCCGCCCTGCACGGATTCGAGCAGGTAGGAGTTGGGCGCATCGGCCAGTTTCAGGTAGATCGACAGCGGCGTATCGAAGTCGGCGATGGTTTCGCAGGCAAGCGGAATGCGGTTGTAGCCTTCAGCGGCTAAACGCAGAAATTCTTCATGGGTCATGATCAGCCTCATGGCTCGGGGTAAACGGTCGGGTGCAAACGGGCCGCGCAGCGGCGGCAGGACGGGATCAGGCGCGCCAGCGCCAACGGGCCAGAGCCTTGATCACTTTCATCCAGAGTTTGCAGCTGACCACCACGGTGCGATCTCGACAGGCGGGGGAATAAGGAGAGCGGCCACGGTAGCGCAGCCGCTCGGGCTAAGCAACTATCAGAGCAGTTCGGCGAGACTATCGACTACCAGCCCCGGTTTTTCTTC
>Ga0209699_100879_pt1 | contig 10483 bp, 10 predicted proteins | sample SynthPrep_1_END__FD_187204 | JGI IMG/M metagenome (GOLD analysis project Ga0209699, IMG submission 187204) | Synthetic microbial communities from Ohio, USA - SynthPrep_1_END_DS7_MetaG (SPAdes) (version 2) | ecosystem: Engineered > Bioreactor > Aerobic > Activated sludge | place: USA: Ohio...
CGACCGGCGACTACTGCTACCTGCAGGATCTGTTCGTCGCCAAGGGCCAGCGCAGTGCGGGCGTGGGCCGGCAGCTGTTGCAATTCGTCTACGAGCGGGCGCGCGCCGCCGGCTGCTCGCGCGTGCACTGGCTGACCCACGAGAGCAACAGCCAGGCGATGCTGCTGTACGAGCGCATCGGCGAGCGCTCCGGCTTCGTGCAGTACCGCAAGCTACTGTAAGAGGCTGGTTTGCCTGGAGCGGGAGGTTGGCATGCATTGCGCATCTGCCAGCTCTCCCTCGCCTCCACGCCTACGGCCATGAACAAGCTCGACAATGCCCTGCTGAACATCCTGATCAAGGATTCGCGCACCTCTTTCGCCGATATCGCCCGCCAGCTCAATATCTCCCGTGCCCACGCCCGCACCCGCGTGCAGGCACTGGTCGATACCGGCGTGATCGAGAAATTCACCGCAGTGGTGAATCCGGAAAAGCTCGGCAAGGGCATTTCCACCTTCGTCGATCTCACCGTCGCGCCCCATGCCATCGAGGCCGTCGCCGAGCGCCTGTCGGCCACGGTCGAGGTGGTCAGCCTGTACATCATGAGCGACCTGAAGAGCCTGCATATCCACACCCTGACCGACAGTTACGAGACCTTCGACGCCTTCGTCCGCCAGCACATTTTCAATCACCCGGAAATCCTCACGGTCGATTGCAAGGCGCTGATGACACGGGTCAAGCACCGCCGTGGCGGTGCCCGTTTGTAACATGTTGATACGAGTGGCCATTTCCGTCGTGAGCGGGATTTCGGCGCCTTAAAAAAGCGCTCCGTGCGTCCTCGTGGTGCATAGCAGCCATTCGTCATCGAGGGGCAAGTCGATCCGACCGATTGGATGCACATGTCAACGCGGTGATGACAAATGTATCGAATGGCAGGGCCTGCCTGCCGTTTCGTCTTCTCCTGCTCATCGAAGGTGCTTGTTTTTTGTGCAGAAAGGTTTCGTCCGGAATATCGAGATTTTGATTTAAATTCTTATAAATCAAGTACTTATCTGGTTTCTTTTGCTGGCATGTGTGTTGCTCTAGGCCCTCCTAGCCACTTTACATCCGATAGGCCGCCCCGCCGATTGGAGCCACTGTGTAACAGGAGACCGTCCCATGAGCCTCAACCGCCGTAAATTCCTGAGTACCGGAGCTATCGCCGCAGGCGCCGGCCTGACGCTGGGTGCCTCGGGTATCGCGTCCGCCAGCACCGGCAAGACCTTCAACTGGAAGATGACCAATGCCTACGCGCCCGGTTCGCCCTTCTACGTGCAGGGCCCGGGCAGCCCTACCGACTTCTGCAAGCGCGTGGAGACAATGTCCGGCGGGCGTCTGAAGATCCAGCACTTCGCCGCCGGCGAGCTGATTCCGGCGCTGGAAGGGTTCGATGCGGTGTCCAGCGGCATGGTGGAGATGAACGCCGCCAATGCCTTCTTCTGGGCTGGCAAGATTCCCGCCGCACAGTTCTTCACTGCCGTACCCTTTGGCATGAACACCCAGGGCATGAACGCCTGGCTGTACAACGGTGGTGGCCTCAAGCTCTGGGAAGAGCTGTACGAACCTCACGGCCTGGTGCCGATGCCCATGGGCAACACCGGCACGCAGATGACCGGCTGGTTCCGCCAGCCGCTGGAGAACGTCGACAGTCTCAAGGGCCTGAAGATGCGCATCGCCGGCCTGGCCGGCAAGGTTTACAGCGAGCTGGGCGTGGCCGTGCGCCTGCTGCCGGGCGGGGAGATCTTCCCGGCGCTGGAGCGTGGCGTGATCGATGCCGCCGAATTCGTCGGCCCCTATCAGGATCGCCGCATGGGCCTGCACAAGGCGGCCAAGAACTACTACACCACCGGCTGGCACGAGCCGACCAACGTCACCGAGCTGATCATCAACAAGCAGGCATGGGACAGCCTGCCTGCCGACCTGCAGGCCATCGTGCGGTTCTGCGCCCAGGCCTGCAACAACGACAGCTGGTCGTGGTGCGATGCGGTCAACGCCGAGGCCATGCAGGATCTGGTCAACAACCAGGGCGTGACGGCGCGTCCGCTGCCGGCCGACATCATCAAGCGTCTGCATGAAGTGACCAGCGACACGCTGTCGAGCATGGCGTCGAGCGACCCGGCGACCAGGAAGGTCTACGAGCACTTCTTCGCCTTTCGCAAGCAATACATCTCCTGGGCTTCGGTGGGCGAGAAGGCCTTCATGGAAATCGGGATGGGCGAGGCATGATGTTCGTCGTCACCCGTATCGAGCAGTTGGTGGAAGCCCTGGGCGCGCTGGCTCGCGCCTGCGTGCTTTTCCTGGTGTTGCTGGTGTCGTTCGATGTGCTGATGCGCTACCTGTTCGACGTCAGCCCGGTGGCCTTGCAGGAGCTGGAGTGGTACCTGATCTCGCCCATCGCCCTGCTCGGCATCGCCTATACCCTCAAGCATCGCCAGGATGTGCGCGTCGATTTTCTCTACGAGAAACTCGGCGTGAAGACCCGCGCTGCCGTCGACCTGTTCAGCGGCATCGCCACTGCGGCCATCGGCTTCTACATCGCCCACCTGGCGTACAAGTACACCCTGCAGTCCTACAACATGGGCGAAGGCTCGCCCGATCCGGGCGGGTTGCCCTATCGCTTCCTGATCAAGGCCTTCCTGCCGCTGGGTTTCGCCCTGTTCGGCCTGCAAGGGCTGGCTGACAGCCTGCGCGCATTGTGCACCCTGCTGTTGCCGACCCAGGTACAGGAGGCTCGTCCATGACGCCCAATGAATGGCTGGCCATCGGCATGGTCATCGGCTTCTTCGCCATGATGATGGTGGGGGTTCCGGTGGCCATTTCCCTGGCCGTATCCGGTTTCGTCGCCGGCATGGTCGGCTTTGGCCCGATGCTCTTCGCGCTGCTGCCGGCGCGCATGTTCGGTGTGGTCAGCAACTACACGCTGCTGGCGATACCGTTGTTCACCTTCATGGGGGTGATGCTGGAAAAATCACGGGTCGCCGAGGACATGCTCGATACCATCGGCCGTGCCATGGGCGGGCTGAACGGCGGCATGGGCCTGGCCATCATCCTGGTCGGCGTGTTGCTCGGTGCCTCCACCGGCATCGTCGGCGCCACCGTGGTGACCATCGGCCTGCTGACCCTGCCGACGCTGCTGCGCCGTGGCTACAACAAGACCGTGGCCTGCGGCACCATCTGCGCGTCCGGCACCCTTGGGCAGATCATTCCACCAAGCCTGGTGCTGATCCTGCTGGCGGATATCCTCGGCCAGTCGGTGGGCTCGATCTTCGCCGCGGCCTTCATCCCCAGCCTGGTGCTGGCGCTGATCTACGTCGCCTACATGTTGCTGCTCGGCTGGCTGCGTCCGGACTGGGTGCCGGCGATCCCTGCCGAAGAGCGCGCGCTGATCAGCCGCAAGCAACTGCTCAAGGACATGGCGCGCAGTGTGCTGCCACCCATGTTGCTGGTGATGGCGGTACTCGGCTCGATCATCGGTGGGGTCGCCGCGCCGACCGAAGCGGCTTCGATGGGCGCGCTCGGTGCGCTGGTCATCGCCGCCTGTGCCCGGCGTCTGGATTGGAAAACCCTCAAGGCCACCCTGCATGGCACCCTCACCATCAGCGCGATGATCTTCCTCATCCTGCTGTGCTCGCAGCCGTTCTCACTGGCCTTCCGTGGCCTGGGGGGCGAAGCGCTGGTACACGAAATGTTCAGTCTTCTGCCCGGTGGTGAGCTGGGGGCGATCCTGTTTCTCATGGCCGTGCTGTTCGTACTCGGGTTCTTTCTCGAATGGATCGAGATCTCCTACATCGCCCTGCCGATGTTCCTGCCCGTGTTCATCGGATACGACACCAACCTGGTATGGCTGGGCATCCTGGTGGCGCTGAACCTGCAGATGTCCTTCCTCACCCCGCCATTCGGCTGGGCACTGTTCTTCCTCAAGGGCGTGGCGCCACCGGGGGTCACTACCCGTGACATCTACATCGGCGCACTACCCTACGTGTTCCTGCAGGCGCTCGCCGTGGCCGTGGTGTTCTGCTTCCCGCAACTGGCCACCTGGCTGCCGGCTGCGATCGGCTGGTGACGACCATAGCGGCCGCGCCATGACTGGTGCGGCCGCTCACGACAAGAAAGGAGCTGTCATGCTGAAAACCACCCATGCCATCGGCGGCCTGTTCGTCGCCCCTCATCACCTGGCCGCACAGGCCGGACGTGACGTCCTCAAGGCCGGCGGCAACGCCGTGGAGGCGATGGTCGCTGCTGCTGCCACCATCGCCGTGGTCTACCCACACATGAACGCCATCGGCGGTGACGGCTTCTGGCTGATCCACGAACCGGGCAAGCAGCCCATCGCCATCGATGCCTGTGGCAGCAGTGCGGCGTTGGCCGATCGCGACTTCTATGCCGGCCACACGCAGATTCCCAGTCGTGGTCCGCTGGCTGCACTGACCGTGGCCGGCACCGTCGGCGGCTGGGCCGAGGCTCTGGCGCAGACCGCGCACTGGCAGCCGGCGCTGGCGCTGCCCGACCTGCTCGCCGATGCCATCGGCCATGCCCGTCGTGGCATCGTGGTCAGCCGCAGCCAGGCGCAGCTGACCCGTAGCAAGCTGGCCGAACTGCAGGACGTGCCGGGCTTCGCCGAGGTCTACCTTCCCGGCAGCCAGCCGCCGCGCGAAGGCGATCTGCTGCGTCAGCCGGCCCTGGCCGACACGTTGCAGCGTCTGGCCGAAGCCGGTCTGGACGATTTCTACCGGGGCGAGCTGGCCGAGCGCATGGCCGCCGATCTCGAACGCCTGGGCAGCCCGCTGCGGCTGACCGATCTGCAGGGCTACCGGGCTCGTGCCGTCGAGCCGCTGAGCGTGCGCCTGAACGACGCCACGCTGTACAACATGCCGCCGCCGACCCAGGGCCTGGCTTCGCTGCTGATTCTCGGCATCTTCGAAAAGCTCGCCGTCGAACAGGCCGAAGGCTTTGCCCATGTGCACGGGCTGGTGGAGTCGACCAAGCAGGCGTTCCTGCTTCGTGATCGTGTGGTGACCGATCCCCGGCGCGTGCCGGAAGACCCGCAGAGCCTGCTGGCCGACGCCAACCTGCAGCGTCTGGCGGCCAACATCGACCTCACGCAGGCAATGGCCTGGCCACAGCCGGCGGCGCCGGGTGACACCATCTGGATGGGCTGCATCGACGACCAGGGGCGTGCCGTCAGCTTCATCCAGAGCGTGTACTGGGAGTTCGGGTCGGGCGTGGTGCTGCCTTCTACCGGTGTCGCCTGGCAGAACCGTGGTATCAGCTTTTCCCTCGACCCGGCCGCGTTGCAGACTCTGGAGCCGGGACGCAAGCCCTTCCACACTCTCAACCCGGCGCTGGCCCTGTTCGACGATGGCCGCACCCTGAGCTACGGCACCATGGGCGGTGAAGGCCAGCCGCAGACCCAGGCCGCGATCCTCAGCCGCTACCGCCTGGGCAGCGACCTGCAGGCGGCGGTCAGCGCGCCACGCTGGCTGCTCGGGCGTACCTGGGGCGATGTCAGCACCACGCTGAAACTGGAGAGCCGCTTCCCTGCCGAGCTGGTCGAACAGCTGCGCCGGGCGGGGCATGTCGTCGAGCTGCTGGACGAAGCCTTCAGCGACACCATGGGCCATGCCGGCGCCCTGCTGCGTCATCCCGATGGTGTGCTGGAGGGCGCCGCCGATCCGCGTAGCGACGGTAGCGTCTGCGGCTTGTGAAGCGCGTGGGCCGGGTCGCTTCCGGCCCACCGGCGCTCACGGGCGTCTGGCGATGAAATCGATCTCCACCCGCGCGTGGCGTGCCAGGCCGGTGGTACCGATGCAGGTGCGCGCCGGGCGTTTGCCCTCTGGAAAGTAGCTGGCGTAAACCGCATTGAAGCGCTCGTAATCACCGTAGAAGTCGGTGAGGAAGGCGCGCGCCGATACCACGTTCTCCAGGCCCAGGCCGAGTGCTTTCAGTACCACCAGCAGGTTGTCGAAGGTCTTGTGGGTCTGTGCCTCGATGCCTTCTGGCAGAGGCGCCGACTCGTTGCCCGGATCGATGGGCAACTGACCGGTGACGAACACCCAGCCATCGGCTTCGCACGCGTGGGAGAAGGGCGCGACTGGAGCAGGCGCACCGGCGAACAGGTGGTATTCGGGCATGGACATGAGCACTCCTGGTCTTTTCGTCAGTGACCGCACGAGGGTACGGCCTGCTGCGACCATAGCGCATCGACTCAGAACACGGACCAGCCAATGCGTTGACTGAGCAGCTCCAGCGCCGCCATGCCGGCCAGCGAATTGCCGGCGGCGTTGAGTTCCGGCGACCACACGCAGACGCTGAAACGCCCGGGCACCACGGCGACGATACCGCCGCCCACGCCACTCTTGCCCGGCAGGCCGACGCGATAGGCGAAGTTGCCCGCCTCGTCGTACAGCCCGCTGGTGGCCATGATGGCGTTGATCTGCTTGGTCTGCCGGGGTGACAGAATCTGCTCGCCGCTGTGCTGGCAGAAGCCCTGGTTGGCCAGGAAGCCGAAGGCGCGCGCCAGGTCGACGCAACTCATGCGCAGCGCGCAGCAACTGAAGTAGCTGCGCAGCACGGCCTCGACCTCGTTGTGCAAGTTGCCGAACGATTGCATCAGATAGGCCGCTGCCGCATTGCGCGCGCGGTACTGGTATTCCGACTCGGCGACGTGATTGTCCACCGCCACCTCCGGGTTGCCCGACAGGCGCCGGACGAAATCGCGCATCGACAACACCGGAGCGGCGAAGCGCGACTGGTTGATATCGCAGATCACCAGAGCGCCGGCATTGATGAAGGGGTTGCGTGGCTTGCCGCGCTCGAATTCGAGCTGCACCAGGGAATTGAATGGCTGCCCGGAGGGTTCGTGGCCAAGGCGTTGCCAGATGCTTTCACCACTGTGGCCGATGGCCTGCACCAGGCTGAACACCTTGGAAATGCTCTGGATGGAAAACGGCGTGCGCGAATCTCCGGCCACATGCAACTGGCCGTCGTTGCCGTAGACGGCAATGCCCAGTTGATCCGGCATCACGCTGGCCAGCGCAGGGATGTAGTCGGCCACTTTGCCCTGACCGATCAGTGGGCGGATTTCATCGAGAATGTCGCTCAACAGCGCTTGCATGCTCAGGCTCGCGAGGGCGTCGGGCATTGCCCGGCAGGTTTGAGCTAGACGCCCGCTGGCGCACGCGAATCACAGCGCGCGACTTGCTCTGCGCGGCTCTGCGCCCTAGTCTCGGCCTCTTCTCGTCGACGGCGTAGCCTGATGTCCACCGTTCTCAACGTCCTGTTGCCAATCTTCGGTCTGATTCTGATCGGCTACATCTGTCGACGTACCAACCGGCTGGGGCCGACTGCCGCGTCGGAAATGAACCGCTTCGTGGTCTGGCTCGGTTTGCCGGCACTGCTGTTCAGCCTGACGGCCAAGGCCGACTGGGCGCAGATCTGGCAACCCGGTTTCCTGCTGGCTTTCACCGGCGGCATGCTGGCGGTGTTCCTGGTGACGCTGGCGTACCGCTGGCGAACCACCGGCAGCCTGGTGGACGCCAGTATCGACGGCCTCAGCGCCGCGTATGCCAACACCGGCTACATCGGCATCCCGCTGTGCGTGCTGGTGCTCGGCGAGGACGGCATGGCGCCGGCGCTGATCGCCTCGCTGATGGTGGTCTGCGTGCTGTTCGGCCTGGCGGTCGTGTGCATCGAGGTGGGCTTGCAGAGCAACAAGGGGCTGGGCGGAGCGATCCTCCAGGTGGTCACGGCGCTGTTGAAGAACCCGCTGGTGGTGGCGCCACTACTGGGGGCGGCCTGGTCGCTGAGTGGGGTGCAGTTGCCGGGTGCGCTGGATGAGTTCCTGCGTCTGCTGGGGGCCGCCACCGTGCCCTGTGCGCTGGTGTCGCTGGGATTGTTCCTGGCGCAGCGGCAGAGCGGGCCGAGCGAGGGGGCCTGGCCACTGGTGGCGCTCAAGCTGGTGTTGCAGCCACTGGTGACCTGGTTCATCGCCTTCGTGCTGCTCGACCTGCCGCCCCTCTGGGCGCACGCGGCGCTGCTGCTCAGTGCGCTGCCGACCGGCACCGGGCCCTTCATGCTCGCCGAGTACTACCAGCGCCAGGCGGCGCTGGTGTCCCGGGCGATCCTGTTCTCGACCCTCGGCTCGTTGCTCACCCTCTCGCTGATCCTGCTGCTGATCACGCCTTGAGTTGCAGCTCCAGACCCAGCTGTCGCGACAGGCACGGCCAGCGCTGCCAGGCCGATGCGGTGTCCGGCGCGGCCAGGCGTTCGCGGTAGGCCTGTACGGATGGCTGGTCAAAGCTGCTGTCATCGAGCATGCCGGCCAGCGCATGGTGTACCGCCTCGTCGAGCTGGTTGGCGAAGGGTTCGCCGATCAACTGGTGGGCGATCAGGTTGGCGCGCGTGGTATCCAGCGGAATCAGGGGCTGGCCGAGGTGGGCAATGTAGCGGTCGTTGACCTCTTCCACCAGGCGATGAGCCAGATAGGCCTCGTCGAGCAGACCCTCCAGTCCTTCATGGCCAGCCATCAGTTCCGGCGGTTGCAGGAAGAAGTGCTCGGCGATCTTCAGTACCGGCTTGATGGCAGGCTCGATACCCGCCTCGCGCGCCACGGTGGCGGCCGCGTCGAGTACATCCGGCACCTCCTCGATGTAGGCGACGACGAAGCCGGTCAGCGCGCCGAGGGTGTCATCCTCGGGCAGGCGAATGGCCGGGTGCAGGCGAGCGAGCTGAGCCTGCAGGAACAGGGTGAGTGCCTGCCTGGAGGTTTCCTGTTGCTGGGCCTGGGTGATCAGTTGACGAAGGGCGGCGGTGTTCATGACTACTCCTACATTTCAGGACATGGACGTGAACCTTAGCCGGCACATCGGGCTGGCTAAGACGCGATTGTCATAACTTTTTCATACTTATGCGAGTCCGCTATATCTGCCTGTATCAGAACGGCTACAGCCCGCGTCTTTCGCGGCGTCTGGCGCCGGCTTTGAATCGGCTCGGTCTCCCTCCCCGGCACGTTGCGGGCTGAAAGTCGCCGTCTATACTCGATTTCGAGAGGCAGTACCTGATGGAACCGGACGAGCTTTGGCACGGAAAGGTTTCGACAGTAGTCGCCAGCAGTCAGGAGAGGTGTGCAGGCAGCGTGCGCCAGCGCCCATCTCCGTACGGCAGTCGATCCCTTAGCCGCAGGCTCAGCCGGCGGGATAACAAGAACAATCAAGGGGAACCCGCAATGATGCGACATCCACGAGTCTGGATGGGCCTTCTGCTGTGGCTGACATTAAGCTCGGCGCATGCCCAGTGGACGGTCAACATGGCGCCCGGTGTCACCGAGGTCAGCCGTTCCGTCTTCGACCTGCACATGACCATCTTCTGGATCTGCGTCGTGATCGGCGTACTGGTGTTCGGCGCCATGTTCTGGTCGATGATCATGCATCGCCGCTCCACCGGCCAGGAGCCTGCGCACTTTCACGAGAGCACCACCGTCGAGATTCTCTGGACCGTGGTACCTCTGGCGATTCTCATCGTGATGGCGATTCCGGCGACCCGGACTCTCATCGAAATCTACGACACCTCCGAGTCCGAGCTGGATGTCCAGGTCACCGGCTACCAGTGGAAGTGGCATTACAAGTACCTGGGACAGGACGTCGAGTTCTTCAGCAACCTCACCACGCCGCGCGAGCAGATCAACAATCGAGCCGCCAAGGGCGAGCACTATCTGCTGGAGGTGGATCAGCCGCTGGTGGTGCCGGTGGGCACCAAGGTGCGCTTCCTGATCACCTCTGCCGACGTGATCCATTCCTGGTGGGTACCTGCGCTGGCGGTGAAGAAGGATGCCATTCCCGGCTTCATCAACGAGTCCTGGACGCGCATCGAGGAGCCCGGCATCTACCGTGGCCAGTGCACCGAACTGTGCGGCAAGGATCACGGCTTCATGCCCGTCGTGGTCGAGGTCAAGTCCAAGGAAGACTTCTCCGCCTGGCTGGCCGAGCGCAAGCAGGCCGCTGCCGCCGAACGTGAGCTGACCAGCAAGGAATGGACCATGGAAGAGCTCATGGCTCGCGGCGAGAAGGCCTACAACACCACCTGCGTCGCCTGCCACCAGGCCACTGGCGAAGGCCTGCCACCGATGTTCCCGGCGCTCAAGGGATCGGCCATCGCCACCGGGCCGGCCAAGGGACATATCGACATCGTCTACCACGGCAAGCCGGGTACCTCGATGGCCGCTTTCGGCAAGCAACTGTCGCCGGTCGACCTGGCCGCCATCATCACCTACGAGCGCAACGCCTGGGGCAACAATGTCGGTGACATGGTCACGCCCAAGGACATTCTCGACTTCTCGAAGGCTCAGGAGTAAGGACATGAGTGCAGTGATCGACCACGGTCATACTGACCACCACCATGGCCCGGCCAAGGGCCTGATGCGCTGGGTGCTGACCACCAACCACAAGGACATCGGCACGATGTACCTGTG
>Ga0209699_100880_pt1 | contig 10464 bp, 9 predicted proteins | sample SynthPrep_1_END__FD_187204 | JGI IMG/M metagenome (GOLD analysis project Ga0209699, IMG submission 187204) | Synthetic microbial communities from Ohio, USA - SynthPrep_1_END_DS7_MetaG (SPAdes) (version 2) | ecosystem: Engineered > Bioreactor > Aerobic > Activated sludge | place: USA: Ohio...
CTGCTGTGGCGCAACCCGTTGGGTAACCTGACCTTGGAGGCGGCCGGCGACTACTTCCACAACGGCGAAGTGCGCCGGCGCCTGTCGCTCAACCAACAGTGGGAAATGTCACGCAACCTCGGCCTGCACCTGAGCGCCCAGCGCGAGTTCAGCCAACTGGCCAGCCCGGTTAACGAAGTGAGGCTGGAGCTGCGCTGGTATCACTACTGATCGAGCCCGTGCTCAGCGACCACTCGCCAGCCCAAAAGGAGGCTCGACGCTGATGGCAGGCAGCTCGCTCAAGCCTCGCTGTGCAAGCGTCCGGGCTCGTTCAACAAGCATTCACGCACCTGCATCAGGGCGAAGCCCAGCAGGTTAAGGCCACGCCAGGTCGCGGGCGAATGAGCATTGGCATCCCCCTCTGCCAGGCCGATACCCCAGACGGGATCGACCGGGCTGGCCTCCACCAGCAAACGAGGTGCGGTTCCCATCAGGTAACGTGCCAGCTCCGGGTCTTGGGAGAACTTGCCGAGATTGCCCTCGAAGACGATGGCTTGACGGTTTTCACGCCAAAGCGCCTCGTCGAAACCACGGATTTCACGGCCTATCGCCTTGACCTCATTCGGTATGCGCGCTGCCAGGATGCGCTGCAGCGCATCGGCATCATCGAACAGACGTGCCTTGCCAGCCATCATGTAGTGCTCGGCCGTTGCGTAGCGGATGCCTCCGAGGGTAAAGGCCGAGGGATACCACTGACTCAGACAACTCTTGCCAACCGGCGTCCCCGCCGCACGGCTGTGCCCCCAGAAATACAGATAGTCGAAACGATGCCCAGCTGTGCAGGCCTGCTGCAACTGCTCGACGGTCATAGGGTGGCGCATGGGCATTCCTTGCATGGAGTGAATCAGGCGCACAGCATACCGGAGCAAAGCACAGCCATCAGTTACCGAGCAGATCCTTCCACTCCAGGCCGAAACGCGCCAGGTACTTGCGCAGCCGGTCGGCATCGTTGGGCTGCGCCTTGCTCAGGCGCGACACCTGGTACAGCCGGCGCCCGGCATCGGACAAACTATCGGCCTGACGACAGACCTCGAGCACCGCCCGTAACTGCAGGCGGTCGAACAGATCCAGCTCGTCCGCCGCCTCGCCCAGCCAGGCCTTCAGCCCATCGTCCTGCTCCACCTGGCCCCAGGCTCTGCGCAGGCGCTCGATCTCCTCACGCACCTGCTCTTCATCGATACGCCCGCTGTCGGCCAGGGTCGCCATGCGCGTGATCGAGGCCGACAGCTCACGGAAGTTGCCCTGCCAAGCGGCCTCGCTGGAGCTGGCGAAGGCCAGATAGCGCCGCCGCGCCTCCAGATTGAAACGCACCAGCCGTCCCTGCTCGCGGGCATGGCGCTGCAGCTCGAAATCGATGTTCGGCTCGATATCCTCGCGGCGCCCGGCAAGGCCTGGCAAATCGAAGGTCCAAAGGTTGATCCGCGCGTAAAGGTCTTCGCGAAACAGACCTTCAGCCACCCGCGCGCGCAAGTCGCGGTGGGTGCCGGCGATCAGCAGGAAGTCGCTGCTCACCTCCTTGTCTGAGCCCATGGGAAAGAAGCGTTTCTCCTCGACAGCCTTGAGCAGCATGGCCTGCTCGTCCAGGCCCAGCTCACCAATCTCGTCGAGGAACAACATGCCACCATCGGCAGCGCGCAGCAGGCCATCACGAGCGTTCTGCGCGCCAGTGAAAGCGCCCTTGATATGGCCGAACAGCGCCGACATCGCGCCATCGCCGCGCAAGGTGGCGCAGTTGACCTCGACGAAGCGACCATCGACCAGATGGCGGCTGCGCTTGAGCTCGTACACCCGCCGCGCCAGAAACGACTTACCCGCGCCGGTCGGGCCGATCAGCAGCATGGGCGCCGAGGAGCGCACGGCGACTCGCTCGATCTGCTCGATGGAGCGGTTGAAGGCGGCATTGCGCGTGGCGATGCCCGACTTGAGGAAGGCCAGCCCCTCCAGGCGTGTGTTCTGAAAGCGCGAGGCGATGCGGTCATAGCGCGACAGATCCAGGTCGATCAGCGTGTAGGTGCCCGTGACCGGATCGACCTCGGCGCGCCTGCGTGTGGGTGAAGTTTGTATCAGCCTTGCCGGTAGATAGCGCGCCTCGGTCAGCAGGAACCAGCAGATCTGCGCGACGTGCGTACCGGTAGTGATATGCACGAGATAGTCCTCGTGTTCGGTATCGAAGACATAGGCATTGGTGAAGTCGTGCAGCGCGCCATAGACCTCCTCGAAATCCCAAGGGTTGCGCAACTGCATTTGTTGCAGGCGCACCTCGGTTTCCGGGGAGATCTGCTCGATGTCCGCGCGAATGCGCTCGGCAAGGCCGATATCACGTGCGTCGGAGCCGTGGATCAGCTCCAGACGGTCGATCAGCAGATCCGGCTGCTGACACAGGCCGATACTCGGCCGCCATTTGTTCCAGCGATTGGCACCCTTGCCGACCCGATCCAGGGTGGTGCCGATAAAGCCGATGGCGACGGTACGCTTGCGAATCATGTTCAATCCTCGTAGACCCTCCAGCATCTTATCCAAAAAGATAAATTACGATCTATATAGATATCATGCTGCTGAAGCCGACCACCTCAAGATCCAGCAAAAATCATCTCGAACAAAAATAAAATACTTTTAAATCAATACTTTAAATAAAAATAAGAACTCGAAAGATAAACCTGGCACAGCCGCTGCAATAGTCCTGGCAACAACGGACAACACTGCGAGACGCCAAGATGGCCAACTTCAACCTGTTCAACACCCGCCAAGCCCAACTGCCGGCCAGCGACACGCTGAACAAACAGCAGGCGCCGGCTTATGCCTACAAGCCCAAGCACAAGCTGGCCCAGCTGGCGGTCACCGGTTGCCTGAACCAGACCGTCTATGCCGATGCGCAAACCCAGTTGGACGAAGTGCTCAAGCTGGTCGGCGAGCTGGACGCCCGCTATGTGGCCAAAGCCGCGCTCTATGCCCGCAAGAAGGGCCACATGAAGGACATGCCGGCCCTGCTGCTGGCAGCCCTGGCCGCACAACGCTCGAGCCTGGTGCCGGCCTTGTTCGAGCAGGTAGTGGATAACGGCAAGATGCTGCGCACCTTCGTGCAGATCCTGCGTAGCTGCGTGACCGGACGCAAGTCGCTCGGTTCGCAGCCCAAGCGTCTGGTGCAGAACTGGCTGAACACCGCCAGCGAACGCCAACTGCTGCAGGCCGCAGTCGGCAACCAGCCGTCGCTGGCCGACGTGGTGAAGATGGTTCACCCCAAGCCGAGCGAGGCCTGGCGTGAAGCCTTCTTCGCCTGGTTGATCGGCAAGCCGGCCGATGCTGCTGCCCTGCCGCCGTTGACCCACGCCCTGCTGGCGTTTCGCAGCGGCGCGAGCAGCGAGTTGCCGGACGTGCCGTTCCAACTGCTCGGCAACGAGACGCTGAGCGCGGCGCAATGGGCCGAACTGGCCGGTCGCATGGGTTGGCAGGCGCTGCGCATGAACCTCAATACGCTGGTGCGCCATGGCGCATTCGCGGTCGAGGGCTGTGCCGAAATGGCGGCGCGGCGTCTGGCCGATGGCGAGGCAATCGGCAAGGCGCGGGTCTACCCGTACCAGTTGCTGGCGGCCTACCGCATGACCGGCGACGGCGTGCCAACGACGGTGCGCGAGGCGCTGCAGGATGCTCTGGAGCTGTCGCTGAGCAATGTACCGGCGCTGAGCGGTCAGGTGGTGGTATGCCCGGACGTATCCGGCTCGATGGCGAGCCCGGTGACCGGCTACCGCCAGGGCGCGACCACTGCGGTGCGCTGCATCGACGTGGCGGCGCTGGTGGCCGCAGCGATCCTGCGCAAGCAGCCGCAGGCCCAGTTGCTGCCGTTCGAGAACAAAGTGGTGAAGATGACGCTCAACCCGCGTGACAGCGTGATGAGCAACGCTTCGAGGCTGGCGGCGATCTGCGGCGGCGGCACCAGTTGCTCCGCCCCGCTGAAGCAGTTGGCCGATGCCAAGGCGAAAGTGGATACGCTGATTCTGGTTTCCGACAACGAATCCTGGATCGACGCCCGCCGCCATGGCGCCACCGAGACGCTGCGGCAGTGGGAGCGAATCAAGCAGTTCAACCCGCAAGCGCGGCTGATCTGCATCGACCTGCAACCCCATGGCACCACCCAGGCGCCGGATCGTGCGGATATCCTGAATGTCGGCGGCTTCAGCGACGCGGTGTTCGACGTGGTGGCGCAGTTCGCCAGCGGTACCTTCGGCGCCGGCCACTGGGTCGACGCCATCGAGCAGATGGAGATATGAGAACGCGCCCGGCCGACTGGGGCCGGGCGCACAGATCAACGATTCAAGCGTATTCGAATGCTGATGGGACTACATCCAAGACGTCTCATCACGAACTTGTCGACTACGAGCGAAGGCACGAATGCCAGTGGCTGTACATCGGTTATGCCGGTTTCGATACCGGCCCGTGGCAACACGGAACAGTCACTTATCTTGTCGTGCCACCTGATTCACGGTTTTGCGACGAATGCCGGTGGAACTACATCCTTTTAAGATCGAGGTTGCGGGTTCGAATCCCGTCGGCTCCATCACTGGGGGGCCGTAGCTCAATGGGAGAGCGCGAGTTTCACCACTCGTTGTCGTCGCATCTTTTTCAGGCAGCGAATGCCTTGGGTACTACATTGTGTCGCGGGTTCGAGCCCCGTCAGCCGCAAGGCTGTAGCTCAGTCGGTAGAGCAAATGTGCCCATCACCTCGTCGCTGCACGGAGGCCCGCATCCACCATTTTTATTGACCCGGCGAATGCCGGTGGAACTACAGGACGTGAAGGTTGCGGGTTCGAATCCCGCCCCGGCAACGGGTAGCTCAACAGGATAGAGCGACGCGCATGTTTCACCAACGATTGTCGCCGCACTGCAAGCACGCTGGCCCAGCCAGCCCGAATTACGAGTGAATGATGATGCAGAGCAAAACTTACAACCTGCTGGAAGTCGCAAACGGCAAGCCAATCAAACTGTGGACGCAAGGCGTTCCGGTGGAGGAAGACGCCAAGCAGCAGTTGATGAACACCGCGAAGATGCCCTTCATCTTCAAGCACCTGGCCGTGATGCCGGACGTGCACCTGGGTAAGGGCTCGACCATCGGCAGCGTGATCCCCACGGTCGGCGCGATCATCCCGGCTGCGGTCGGGGTGGATATCGGTTGCGGCATGATCGCCGCGCGCACCTCGCTGATGGCGCACGACCTCCCGGATAACCTGGCCGGGCTGCGCGCCGCCATCGAGAAAGCCGTGCCGCACGGGCGCAGCAACACGCGCGCCGGTCGTGATCGGGGAGCCTGGGAAAACGTGCCGGAGATGGCCGACCACGCCTGGTCGGCGCTGAGCGAGCGCTTCAAGGCGATCACCGACAAGTACCCGCGTTTGGAGAAAACCAACAATCGTAAGCACCTGGGAACCCTGGGTACCGGCAACCATTTCATCGAAGTCTGCCTGGATGAAGCAGGCCGCGTCTGGTTCATGCTGCACAGCGGTTCGCGCGGTGTGGGTAACGCCATCGGCAACCTGTTCATCGAACTGGCCCAGGCCGATATGCGCCAGCACATCGCCAACCTGCCGGATCGTGACCTGGCCTACTTCGAGGAAGGCAGCCAGCACTTCGATGACTATGTGGAAGCTGTGGGCTGGGCGCAGGACTTCGCCAAGCAGAACCGCGCGCTGATGATGCATGCGGTGATCGCGGCGGCACGCGGCGTGATCGTCAAACCGTTCGAGGTGGCCCTGGAGGCAGTGAACTGCCACCACAACTACGTGCAGAAGGAACGTCACTTCGGTGAAGAGGTGCTGGTAACCCGTAAAGGCGCGGTGTCAGCGAAGAAGGGCGAACTGGGCATCATCCCCGGCTCCATGGGCGCCAAGAGCTACATCGTGCGCGGCCTGGGTAACGAGGAGGCGTTCTGCTCCTGCAGCCACGGCGCCGGGCGCACCATGAGCCGAACCAAGGCGAAGAAGGTCTTCACCATCGAAGATCAGATCCGCGCCACGGCTCATGTGGAATGCCGCAAGGACGCCGACGTGATCGACGAAATACCGATGGCCTACAAGGACATCGATCAGGTAATGGACGCCCAGCGCGAGTTGGTGGAAGTGGTGCACACCCTGCGTCAGGTGGTGTGCGTGAAAGGATAGAGACTATGAAGCACCTGAAAGACTGGCTGCAGCGGCTAAATAGTCGCCCAGCGCCCGACAACTATTGGGAAAGCTATCGTCACCACGAGGCATTGGAGGTCCTAGCCGACTGCAAGGGCGAAGGCGACTGGCTCACGCTGAGCAGTCACCACAACGGTTTCGTGCGCGAGGTGGCGGTGCGTAAACTGAGCGAGTTGCCTTCACCAGAAGCCCTGGCCGCCCTGCTCGAACGGGTCAACGACTGGGTGCCGCAGGTACGCCAGTTGGCCAATGCGGGCGTGCAGCGCTATCTCGTACCCGAGCATACGCCAGCGTTGCTACATGCCCTGCAACCGCTGATGGCGCTTGCAGAACGCCAGCGTGCCGACCACAGAGAGACACTGGCGGCAGCACGCACGGTGTTGCAGGGTGCCGAAGTACGCGATGCAGTGCAGGCAGCGTTCCTCGTTCAACACGGCAAAAGCGCTCGGTTTCTGTTCGACCTGCTGCTGGAGGCAAGCGACGAGCCCGTCAGCCTGCTCGGCAAGGCACTGGCACACCGCGAGATGACGGTACGCCAGATGGCGGTTTCAGCCTGCCAGAGCCTGCCTGCGGAACAGGCAGTGCCGCTGCTGCAATTGGCACTGGCTACACCCGGTGCCAGCGTGCGGGTCAAGGCCATGCATGCGCTGCTGAGCCGGCTCGACGAGCCACGCGAGATGCTGCGTGATGCTCTGCTGGACGCCTCGCCGGCGGTCCGCAACCTGGCCCGCTGGGCGGCGCCACGCTGGCAACTCGATGCCGGCGAAGTGCTCGCAAAGCGACTGGACGCAGCCCTGCCCAAGTCCAAACGCGAATGGCTGGGCGTACTAGGCCTGGCCAGCGAACTGGAGGTCAGCCTGGATGAGTGCTGGCGTGCTGCGGCGCTACGTTCGCCCATGGCCAGCGTGCGCCTAGCGGCGTTAGTGAGCCTAAGCGACGAGCACCTGAGCGAGCAGTTGGCGATGCAGGATGATCCAGCCGACAAGGTCTTCGCCAAAGCCTGCGAATGTCTGGGCCGCCAACCCTGGGATGCACTGGAAGCGGAACTCGACAGGCGCCTGGATCGTGATTGGCAGCATCTACCGGACCACCGCCGCGCCGCACTGATGGCGCTGCGGCCGCGCTGGCAACAGCTGGCCTACCTGCTGCGTCGCCTGGATAGCGAAGTGCAGCAGCGCGACTACTGGCTGGCCTGGATCGCCAACTGGTGCCAGCAGCAATACCTGATGGTCGACCCGACCACAGCGCCAGCCGAGCGCCGTAAGTTGCTTGCCCAGGTTGCCGAGCTGCAGGACAACGGTGCCCTGCCGCCAGATTGCGTGACACGCCTGGCGTGAGAGAACCGCCAGCTCGAGGCAATGCGAATAGCAGAATGAGGTGAAGCCATGCTGCAACCGATGCAAAGCCAGCGACTCGATGAACTGCGCACCCGCCTGGAAGAGGCGGGCTGCGTGTTCGACTTCGTGGTGTCCACGCTCGATCCGACCGCCACACCCGGCGAAGCGGAGCATCGGCAGGTGCTGCAGATACTGTTCGAGCTCATCGAGGAGCTCGCTCGCCTTGGCCGACTTGAGCTGATTGCACAGGACTCGCGCTTTGCTAAACAACGCTGGCCTGACCTGACACCCGATTTTGCGCAAGCACGCCCGACGGCTTTCAACCTTATAGAGCTACATGAGCTGGCCAGTGAGGACGGCCTGCTGTGCCGCAATTTCCGCGACCCGCCCTACGGCACTCCGTTGCACGTGGCGGACTTTCGCGAATGGCTGCAAATGCTGCGGCTGTATCCAGAAGAAGGCATGCAGGTGCTCGATTGGGTCGGCAATGCAGATACAGAGCCGCAGCGCAGCACCTGGCGCAGCTACTTTGACGACGGCAAGGAATTGTGGGGCATTTGGTGCCTCACCCTATACAACCCGCGACGCCGGACATTGTCGGCGCTGGCCGCCAGCGCGACAGACTGAACAAGGATAGAGAAATGAACATGCAACAACGCCACCCGCTCAGCGACGCCATGCGCGCCCGGGTGTTGGTCGAACTCGAACGGCTAGAGCGCGAGCGCAACGTCAAAGTGCTCTATGCCTGCGAATCGGGCAGCCGCGCCTGGGGCTTTGCCTCGCCGGACAGCGATTACGACGCGCGCTTCGTATACGTGGAAAAACCGGACTGGTTCGTCCAGGTGGATGCGCCGCGTGACGTGATCGAACGCCCACTGGACGACGAGCTGGACGTCAGCGGCTGGGAACTGCGCAAGACCCTCGGCCTGCTGCGCAAGTCCAACCCGACGCTGCTGGAGTGGCTCGACTCGCCGCTGGTGTATCGCCAGGAAGATCAGGCAACCGCGCGCCTGCGCGAGCTGGCCGAGCACTTCTACAGCCCGCCGGCAGCGCGCAACCACTACCTGTCGATGGCCAGGAAGAACTTTCGCGGCTACCTGCAGGGCGACTCGGTGCGCTTGAAAAAATACTTCTACGTACTGCGCCCGCTGCTCGCCGTGCGCTGGATCGACCAGGGTCGCGGCCGGCCGCCGATGACCTTCGCCGACCTGCTGCAGACGGTGGACGACTCTGCGCTGCTGGCCGAGGTGGAGGAGTTGCTGGTTCTCAAGCGCAGCGCCGACGAGTCCGCCTATGGCCCGCGCCGCGCCGCTCTGCATGCGTTCATCGAAACGCAACTGCAGCAGCCGGTGCCGAGCCTGCCGCGTACCCGCGCGGACAGCAGCCTGCTCGACGCCTACCTGCGCGAGACAGTGAAACGCTACGCCTGAGCCGAGTACAGTTCGCAGCCGATCCGATATCCACCGTGCGGATAGTGTGGCAACGATCACCAAGGATTACAGATGAACAAGGACCTTATCGAGCTGGACGGCGCCATCGGCGGCGGCCAGATACTGCGCAGCGCGCTGAGCCTGTCGATGATCACCGGCAAGCCGTTTCGCATTCACAACATCCGCGCCAAGCGCAGCCGCCCCGGCCTGCTACGTCAGCATCTCACGGCTGTAACAGCGGCCGCGCAGATCAGCTCGGCCCGCGTGGAAGGCGCGCAGCTCGGCTCGCAGAGTCTGAGCTTTGCGCCCGGCGCGATCCAGGGCGGCGACTATGACTTCGCCATCGGCACCGCTGGTAGCTGCAGCCTGGTGATGCAGACACTGCTACCCGCCCTGCTGCAAGCCGACCAGCCCAGCCGGGTGCACATCAGCGGCGGTACGCACAACCCGCTGGCGCCACCCTTCGAGTTTCTCGAGCGGGCCTGGCTGCCGCTGCTCCGGCGCATGGGCGCACAGGTGGAGATCGAACTGCTGCGCCATGGCTTCGCACCGGCTGGTGGCGGCGCAATCGCCCTGCAGGTCGCACCGTCGGTGCTAAGCCCGCTGCACCTGAAGGCGCCCGGCGCCGTTCACCATCAGCTGGCAACCGCCATAGTGGCGGACGTGCCAGGCCATGTGGCCGAGCGCGAACTGGCGCGTGTCGGCAAGCGCCTGAAGTGGCCGGAACAGGCACTGAAAGGCATCTGGCTGGACAAGCAGATCGGCCCAGGCAACGTGTTGCTGCTGGAAATCGCCTGCGAGCACCTTACCGAGGTGTTCAGCAGCGTCGGCCAAAGCAGCGTGCGCGCCGAGCAGGTCGCTGACCGGGCCGTGGGTCAAGCGCGGCAATGGCTGCACAGCGGCGCCGCCGTGGCCGAGCACCTGGCCGATCAGTTGCTGCTGCCACTGGCCATGGCTGGCGGCGGCAGCTTCAGCACAACGCACATGAGCGAGCATCTGAGCAGCAACATGCAGGTAATCCAGCACTTCCTGAATGTAGCCATCATCTGCACTCAGACCGATGAACACGCCCTGCAGGTGGAGCTTCGGCGTCGCTGAAACCCGCCAGGCGCCGATGGCTCTGAGCTCTCCTATACTGAGATTCCCCTAACCCGTTTCAGGAGAGTCATCATGCGTCGCACGCTCATGTTTCTCGCCGCAACCCTGATCAGCCTGCCACTGTGGGCCATGCATTGCCCGCAGGATATGGCCAAGATCGATGCATTGTTGCAAAGCGATCCGCCTGCCGACCCAGAGGTGCTGGCCAAGGTGCAGGAGCTGCGCGCCGAAGGTGAAGCCCTGCACAAGGCCGGTGATCATGTCGAGTCGGTCAAGGTGCTGGGCGAAGCCCTCGACCTGCTGGCCGCCAGCGAATGAATCACGCTGGGCTTGCTCAATAACCGCTGTACAGCAAGCCCAGCGCGACCTGACGCACCTCCTGCAGATCCA
>Ga0209699_100881_pt1 | contig 10463 bp, 9 predicted proteins | sample SynthPrep_1_END__FD_187204 | JGI IMG/M metagenome (GOLD analysis project Ga0209699, IMG submission 187204) | Synthetic microbial communities from Ohio, USA - SynthPrep_1_END_DS7_MetaG (SPAdes) (version 2) | ecosystem: Engineered > Bioreactor > Aerobic > Activated sludge | place: USA: Ohio...
AGGACGGCGGAAAACATGGCCCGCCATCGCCAGAGCGAACATCTTGAATTCTGGAAGATGCTGAAGGTCGGTTACGACAATTTCGAAGTGACCAAGCGCCCGCCGGACGTAAACGTCTGCGAGAAGAAATATGTCTTCAACCAGCAGACGGAAGGCGGCACCTTCAACGGCTCCGCGCAGTGCCCGGCCATGAGCACACCGCCGGCGCTCGTCAGCGCACTTTCGAGCTACGAAAAAACCTATGATCTCGCCTATGAAAAGGCGATGAAAAAATATGACGGCATGGCCTGGTACGACCCGAGCGAAGCCGAGCGCAAGGCGCTGGTCGCCGAAAAGCGCAAGGGCCGCGAACCCGCCTATGCGCCGACCGGTTCGGCGCTGAAGGCCGGCAAGCTGATGAAGGAAACGGAATATGCAGCGCTGATGGAGAAAAAGGCGCAGCAGGTGACGTCGTCTTCACCGGCCACAACTGCAACCGCCTCTTCCCTGCGCGGCCCGCGCCCTTCGGCAGCACAGCCCGCCGCTCCGCAATCGAACCCGGCACCGGCGGCCCCGACAATGGTTGCCACAGCCACCCCTTCGGCCGCCGGACAGAATGGAACCGCTGCCCAGAGCATACCGGTTCCGGCCCTGAACCCACTCGCCTATTCCGCAGCACCTGCACCGGAAGCGCCCGAGAAGAAGCCGTTCTGGAAGTTCTGGGCCAAGGAATGAGCGACACGGCCGAGATAATTTTCGATCTGAGGGGGCTTAAATGCCCCCTTCCCGTTTTGAGAAGCCGCAAGAAACTCGCGGCACTGAAAGCGGGCGATATTCTGACTATCGAGACGACCGATCCGCTGGCGGTGATCGATATTGCGCATATGTGCAATGAGGACGGGCATAACTTGCTGGAAACCACTGCGGTGGATAAGGGGCATCGGTTTCGGATTGTGAAGGGCGGGTAACCGACGTTCAATGGCGTCGGTCGTGGTTACCCCCTCTGTCCTGCCGGACATCTCCCCCTCAAGGGGGGAGATCTGCAAGAAGCTCCCCCATCACTTCATTCTCAAATGTCGAGATGGCCGAAACCTCGCCTCGATTCGATCTCCCTCCTTGTGGGGGAGATGTCCGGCAGGGCAGAGGGGGTAACCCCACCCGCCGATTTCAACGCCATCACGCGATCTAAAACCGCAACCCGGAAACCGCCAGCGGATTATCCGTCATTGCCTGCCTGTCCGGCCGGTCGATACCTGGCGTACCGGTGAAGGCCGCGAACAGGTCCTTTACGAAAGCCTCCGGCAAATCCTTCGTAATCAGCACCATGCGCGTGCGCTGGTCCGACGGGTCCGGCCAGGCCGAAAGACGCTGAGGCGTGTGGAAAATGTTCTGCACCCCATGCAACACCAGCGGTCTGCCCGGATTATCAGACAGCTTGACGATGGCCTTCATGCGCAAGAGCTTTTCACCATGTGCCGAGCGCAGCAGATCCACGAACATGTCGATCGCCATCGGGTTGATCGGCTGATCGTGAATGATCGAGAAGGAACGGATAGACGCATCGTGCCGGTTCACATCGTGGTGATGGTGGTCATCGTGGTCACCATGATGATGGTGGTGGTGGCCATGTTCATGCTCCGCCTCTTCACCCAGCCAGCGGCCGACATCGGCATTCTTGCTGCCGGCATCGTAAAGGCCGTTGTCGAGAAGACCCGCAGCGCTCCACTCGGTTTTGTCGCCATCCTCGATTGTCGCACGCGGATTGAGGGCCTGAAGGCGGGCCGTCAACGCGGAAATCGCCGCAGCATCGGCAAGCGCCCGCTTGGTCATCACCAGCCGGTCGGCCACAGCCGCCTGCTTCACCGCCTCTTCGTGATTGTCGAGCGTGGAGAGGCCGTTCACGGCATCCACCACCGTAATCATGCCATTGAGCACGAAATTCTGCGCGATCACCGGATTGCCCATGATCGATTGCATGACCGGGGCAGGATCGGCAAGGCCGGTCGTCTCGATCACCACCCGCTTCACCGGCTTCAGCTTGCCTGTCTGGATACCATCCATCAGTTCCGCCAACGTATCCACCAGCTCACCGCGCACCGTGCAGCAGAGGCAGCCCTCCGCCAGCTCGATAATACCCTCGCCTGCGCTTTCGACCAGCATGTGATCGATACTGACGTCGCCAAATTCATTGATGATGATCGCGGCGTCACTCATCTCGGGATCTTTGAGAAGCCGATTGAGCAGCGTCGATTTTCCGGCGCCGAGAAATCCGGTGATAATGGAAACCGGGATGCGATCGCGAGACATGCCTTGCCTGTGTGTTGATGGCGGCCCAGGCAGGTCATTGGACGACATGAAACCCGGAACCGCGCGATAAAAACAGAAATCGCCCAAGGCCTGAAGCCGCGGGCGAGACTGTAATATCATAACAGATTAGAGCTGCGAATAGCCAATCCACAAGCGTGGTCGCCCTTCGTCATTGAAGAGCGGTCAAGGCAATCAGAATGTCGGGCGTGGGATCGGGATCGGCACGTTGGCCAACTCGCCCTTGCCGGCAGCCCCCTTGGTCGTGTTGACAGCCACCGTTTCACTGCCTGGAATGAGACCGGCGAAGGAATATTCCGGTGGGCGGGTCATCTCCGTCACATAGGGCGAATGGATGACCATACGGCCGGCTTCATCGCGGCCCTCGCTACGCACCTTGGCAGCCTTCGGGTTGCAGATTTCGGCGCTGACATCGTTCACATCGCCGGTATCGCCATAAGGCGCCAGCGAAGCGAGCGAAACACCCTGACCGGAAGGCGCCGTCAGCCCCATCTGCAGCAGGTCGGCAGACTGGTCGGTTCGTCCGGCAAGGCTGTCCGCGCCCAGCACCACGGTGATGACGGAGCGGCCATTGCGCACGGCAGACGACACCTGATTGAAGCCGGAGGCACAGATGAAGCCCGTCTTCATGCCGTCAGCGCCATCGAAGCGGCCGACCAGCATGTTGAAATTGGCATAGTTCTTCTTGCCGGTGCTGACGCCTTCCAGCGAGAAATAATGGGCATATTCCGGAAACTCGCGCTTGATGATCAGCGCCAGCAGCGCCAGATCACGCGCGGTCGTATATTGCCCCTTGCCGGGCAGGCCGTTGGCGTTCACATAGCGGGTGGAGCTCATGCCCAACCGCTGCGCCTGCGCATTCATCTGCGCCACGAAATTGTCGCTGGTACCACCGATGGTCTCGGCAATCGCCACGGCTATATCATTGGCGGATTTGATCAGCAGCAGCTTCAGCGCGCTGTCCATCGTCAGCTTCTGGCCGGGCTTGAAATACATTTTAGAGGCCGGCTGGTCGGCGGCCTTCTTGCTCATCACCACTTCCGTCTGCGGGCTGAGCTTGCCGGCCTTCATCTGCGAAAAGGCGATATAGGCAGTCATCAGCTTGGTGAGCGACGCCGGATACCACTTGCGGAAGGCTTCCTGATGGGAAATCACCTTGCCGGTTTTGACATCCACCACCATTTTCGGATTGGCATTGGCCACAGGCGCCACGGCAACGAGGCCTGCGGTCATGATGGCAACGGCTGCGGAGAGCCGCCGGGCGGCGTTTGGCGATTTAACTGTCTGTGGCAAGGCTTGTCCTCGAATTCCCGTCTTCGGTCGGGGAATGGCAATATTCACCATATATGTCCTAGCAATGGCAAAGTACATTGATTACGTCAATTATGCGGCGCACTATCCACCACGGAGGATGGCTTTTACCACACGCCGCACCGATGAACCCAGGAATGAACGAATGCCGATTTTGAACAGAGCCGCCGAACTTCAACAGGAAGTCAGCGAATGGCGGCGTCACCTGCACGAAAATCCCGAGATTTTGTATGACGTCGACAACACCGCAGCCTTCGTTGCGGACAAGCTGAAATCTTTTGGCGTTGACGAAATCGTGACCGGTCTTGGCCGCACGGGTGTGGTCGGCATCATCCGTGGCAATCTTGCCGGTGGACGCACCATCGGCTTTCGCGCGGATATGGACGCCTTGCCCATTCTCGAGGAAACCGGCAAGCCCTGGGCATCGAAAACAGCGGGCGCGATGCATGCCTGCGGCCATGACGGCCACACCGCCATGCTGCTCGGCGCGGCCAAATATCTCACCGAGACCCGCAATTTCGCCGGCTCTATCGCCGTCATCTTCCAGCCCGCCGAAGAAGGTGGCGCTGGTGCACTCGCCATGGTCGAGGACGGCCTGATGGAGCGTTTCGGCATTAACGAGGTCTATGGCATGCACAATATGCCGGGAATACCGCTCGGCGCCTTCGCCATCCGCAAGGGCGGCATCATGGCGGCACCGGACAAGTTCTCCATTACCGTCAAAGGCCGGGGCGGCCATGCGGCACAGCCGCACCGCACCATCGATCCGATCACCATCGGCGCGCAGATCGTCGGCAATCTGCAGATGATCGCCTCGCGCAATGCCGATCCAATCCGATCCGTGGTCGTCTCCGTCACCCGCTTTCACGCCGGCTCCAGCCATAACATCATCCCCAACGAGGCATTGATCGCCGGCACGGTGCGCAGCCTGGACGAAACGGTGCGCGACCTTGCGCAGGTCCGTATCAAGCAGATGGCGGAAGGTATTGCCCTTGCCAACGGCGCGGAAGCGGAAGTCGTCTATGAGCGTTATTGCCCGGTGACCTTCAACCATTCAGACGAGACCGACCACGCCATCCGTGTGGCGCGCGATGTGGTGGGCGAACCGAATGTCGACCCCGATGTCGACCCTTCCATGGCGGGAGAGGATTTTTCCTTCATGCTGAAGGAAAGGCCGGGCGCCTTCATCTTCCTCGGCAATGGCGATTCGGCCGGGCTTCATAATCCCGGCTACGATTTCAACGACGAGGCCATCGCCTACGGCATTTCCTACTGGGTGAAGCTGGCTGAACAGCGGCTGACGAGCTGATTGCCGACTGACGCGAAGAAAGCCGGGAAGAGATCGACCGCGATGAAGAACGCGGTTGATCCGCAGGCATCGTCAGGTTAAAGAGCAATTCAGTGTCCACGTAGCTCAGCAGGATAGAGCACAGGATTCCTAGTTGATAATTGGGGGCTACAGTCCGAAAGGCTGTAGTCGATCTGCTCAAATTCGGGGAACGCTTAGCTGGGCTTCCAGCATGCCAATCCCGAGCCAAGCTTCAGGCGAAAGCCTGTTGAAGGTGTAGAGACTGGTAGGGCAGCGCCTAAAGGCCGCAAGGTCCATGGTGAAGGGACAGTCCAGACCACGAACGCCCTGCCATTCGTGGCGGGACGGCGGTTAAAGCCGAAGTGGTATGAATCCTGGGGTCGGAGGTTCGAATCCTCTCGTGGACACCATTTTCCTGAGAATTATCTTTTTAAAACAACTAGTTAATGAAAATACCGGAGCTTAAATCCACCTTTCTGCCCACCTTTCGGGGTGCGGTATGAGGTCGCTCCCCTACTCTCGATCGGGGAGCTTCGCTCGTTCGAAACAAGGGGAATCGGTTTGGATGGATCGTTATTGCGAGAATTGGAGCAGCCTCCGTATCGAGTCCAACCAGTGACACAAGCTGCTCACCAAGAAACTGGTTCCAAATAGCTGCCGTCGAATGTGAGTGAACCGGCGCCGGAATCCACACTCTACATCAGCGGATTTCGAGAACTGAATTTCCCGTGACGACCAAAGTACCGTGGCCATACCTTGGCGTATGTCTTCGGCCAGTTAACTCGTGACGAGAAACCTGCGGGGCGCGGCTGTCCGGCAGTTTCTACGGGTCAACAGATTTGGCCTGTTCGTCTGCCTTAGCTTTCGCTCGTGCTGCCTGATCAATGACGCCCTGAATGGAACGTCCAGTTTCGGGTGACGCGAGAAGATCTCCTAGAATTTTTTCAAGCGTGGCTTTATCGTACGCTTTTGCTCCTATGTCCGAGTAATGGAGACTGACAGGATATCCGCGTGAGTTGGTATCCCATTTAGCAAGAAGGACAGGATTGTTAGGTTTTTCAGAGGTCTTTGCTCCAAGCCCTTTGAATTCCTCGTATTCAGGGGGACTGAAATCAGCGACCACCACCGCAAAAATAGAATTGTGTTGTTTCGGTTTCTTAATTCTAAAGGTCTCGACACCTATACGCACCGCCTCACCAGTAGCCTGCCGCACTTGCTCGTCTAGTTCACGAAGCACCTGCGAAATTTCATTGGCTTCTCTAACCGCCGCTTCATGCGCCGTTAGTCCTTCAGCTAGTCGACTTGCAAAATCTACCACGACTCAATCCTTCACGATGGCGGCTATAATTGGAAGATGATCCACCTTGAATCTACCGCTTTCAACCGCGCTGACAAGTGTGGGGTCGCGGTAGACGGTCACGCTCTTATCCACCAAGTGCCAATCGCTCCCACCTACAAACCCATGCGAAAACAACATCTGGTCGAATGTCAGCCATTTATGAATGTCATCAGCGGCATAAAAGTAGGTCCCTGTTGGAGAAGGTAGCTCTCCGTCACGTGAATATCCATTCGGACACGCAATATGCTTCCAGAAAGGGTTATAAAGAAGCTCCCTTTTTCTCGACACGTGCGCAGCGTCCCTTGTCGCCCTTAAGAATGAACGCATCGACTGATTGTACGGCTCTTCGTTGTAGTCGCCCAAGAGGATAATGTTATTACACCCCCTCCCCAAGGACTCATCAACTTCCTGGCGCAGGCTTTGGCCAATGAGAAGTCTATTCGGGGCCTCGTCAACAAGCATGAGACGGCTTGGCCAATGCGAAAGAAAGAAACGAACTTCGAGGGCATCGCAGATCAGCGCATCAATTTGGACCGCTAATTTGTAGTTCTTACCTCCAACGCCCGCGGTTTTGAAGATTGGTTCATCGAAGAATGCAAGGTCGTTGCGGTAGATAACGCCAAGATTGTAATTTGCCTTACCGTCATGCCTCTGAAAAAACTGAGATGTTAGATTTGATCTTCCGATATTTTTGTCTAACCAGTCCATATCTTCTTGGTCGACTTCGCCGAGGAAAAATATGTTAATGGTTGAGAGCATTGCCTCAATGGTTGCTAACACCAAAGCCTTTTCGAGGTCTGGAAGCTTGTTCCCCTTTGGCGGGGTTAGATGGGAATTCCACCACCCTATCGTGAACCCAGACGTTTTGGGCTCATCTTCCCCATCTGACATTTGGACCATTTTTTAAAATCTGTTTGCCTCGCCCAAATTTCATCCGTATTTTGATCGTCGCGAATTCTTCACTACTTCATGGTGCGAAGGACGTCAAAGGGTAGTACAATTACCAAGCTGGCACCTAAATGCGAAACAGCTCTGATCCGTTCGACAGCGGCGGCAAATTCCACAAGTTTAGCTGCTATGAAGTTGAGTTTGCTTGTTTTTTGCACCTCACGATTTTCTGCCCTTTGGAAACTCGCCATTTCACAAGCTTTTCCATGCGGTTGCTGATCTGACTTGTCGCGTAACGGCGTCTAAAAATTCAGCGCCGTGGGGTGTGCCCCCAAGTTTGGGGAGACGCGCCTCGCGCGCGCGTACTGGTCCGGAATGGCCACAGCGCGCATTATTCGTATCTGGCGAACACTGGTCTCAATTGTTCGGACAAAGGCGCATCAAACGATGTTGTTATCATCCGCATATCGGACAATACGCGGAGCAATATCGTCCGACAGACGGATGCCCGCCACTATCCTTGCAAATACGGCAGGGTCCCAATCTTCACGCGCAATATAGTAGTTCAAATCGACCATTTTGCCGACATGGGTTGCTCGTACTGTGTCAGCCCGTCGATACAGAACATAGCTCTCGTGTTGAATAAACGGGTGTTCGCCTGCATAGAGGACACAAGCCGGATCGTGGTATTTGTCGGGCTTGGTTGAGGTAATATTTACGACCATCACTTGATGTTGATCGCATGGGTCGTTCATCACCGCATGAAGGTGGTGGATCTCATTCGCAGGCGCCAGAAAAGAGGCCTTTTCATACGGCTTGTAAACTGGCGTCATGCTGCCCTGTATGAAGAAATAAGCGCACGCTCCGCCTGAAGCTCATTCGCTCTATCAACGGGATCGTCTTTGTCCAAGGCATCGAAGATTGTCGCCAGCTCGATCGGAATGGAGGATCCGTTAGGATTCTTCCACTCGGGGCAAAAGTCATGCGTCCACTGCGCCAGGTCGAACTGGTCGATATCCTTAAATTTTTCCCATGTGTCCTCAAGCACCTTCACATCACCACGGCTCAGTTCATCCAACTCATCGGGAGAAAGCGTCTGAGCAAGGCGCAATGTATTGCCGTAACGTGGAGATATAAACTCCAGCCATTCATCTTGGCGGTTAGCCGCAACACCCTGCATATGAGAATAGGTGTAGCTGTTCACTGGCCCGAATGGCATTGATACGTAGACGTCGCCCACGACAGGAAAGTCCTTTCGCTCCATGCTCAGTCGATCAGCCAGATAAATCAGCTTGGTCGCCTTCAGGATGTTTATCGCCCCCCCAGCCTTTAAGGCAAAGAACGCCGTTACCTGCGCAGCTTTGCGGGTCATGAACCAGTCAGGGATGGTCGGTACATAGGTCATAGTTCAAATCATATAGTCCGATTTGCGCCTGTCTACCAGTGCTACGGCATGCAACGGTATGTGCTGCGTTGATTACGCTTGATTAAATTTCAAAGGTGGAGGCCGATAATAGGTCCATTTGTGAGAATCACCGGTCCCGTCTCAATGTCAATTGCTGCCTTGACCTTAATATTCCTATATAACTGCGAGCCGTCCCTTTAGGGAAAACGCCTCCAGCAACCATCGTACGGAGTTCGTCCGATGTTGGGTTTCGTGAGGTTTTCGGCGCCAACCGACATTGACCGTGGAAGCAAAAGAAAAGGCCAGCGCCTGACTGCTGGCCTATTTCTCTCTGCGCCAGTTCATCCGTGGTCGCGGGCGTTACATAAACCAAATCGATCCATTCAATAAGCCCATCACAAAATTTGATGTTCTGTTTCCGCTCTGTATTATCAGGGTCGGCCGCCCTTTTTACGGCTTCCGAAAATTCGTTCTTTTTTAGGGAGTGACAAAATTCCTGCATCTGCCTTACGGCAAGCGTAGCTAGGACCCCGTTCCCCTATTTCAGCCTATTTTACGCTCTCATCAGTATTTCCCACTATTTTACTGGCTCATGGGGTGACTGAAAAAAAGCGGGGGCGTGGGTTTCCGGCTTGTTTCCCCTCCCCGTTGTTTCCCGTAAATTCGGGGCGGTACTGACTCCAAAAAAAACGGCGAACTGATCAAGTTTCCATCATGCTTGCCGGCTGGCGTCAGTTTGCAGTGACCTTGTTTTTACAACATTGAGACGGTCTGCTTCGATCGTTCTCTCAGTCTCTTGATAGTTTTGTGCGGCCACGTCCAATGGCAGCCATGGGTTACCCGGCATTCGCTTGAAATGCTCGGGGACCAAATCCGTCTGAGCAAGCAAGAAGTCACGAACAGAGAAAAGCAACCTAGTGAGGCGCCTGTAATCCTGTCTCGTTTCAAAGCCAATCGCCTCGCGCGGAACTTGATCCCATATCAAATCCAACGCTGACAAGCTCTCTTCCATTTGGATAGCCGCGCCCGTGATCGATTTTGCAGGCTCGAAAGAGAGCAACTGCCTTGTTGCAAGTTCACGGTCATACTCGTGCATCCTTGCGTCTTCCAGCCTGCCCTTGTGTGCGAATCTGTCTTTTGGGAGCTCGAACGAGGCCTTTTCGTAGTCCATTTGCTTTTGCACGCCGGCAGCGATGGCCTCTGCGAGTTGCAGCACCTTGTCGGATGCATCAGCGCCCGTCTGGGTTCGAAATTGAAACTCGGCCGTCAGCCGCTGTTGATCCTGCCGGACCTGATTTTCCTTTCGTGAAGTGCGCACCATTGCCTGTCCCATAAGATTTCCTCGCTTTGGTTTCATGAACTCGCTGAGGAGGTTGGAGCAGCGTTCGTGAAGCAGCAATCAATAGTCCGAGGTATGGGGGTTTTCGGGTTAGTTTCCACAGGCCAAGTTTTAGACACGCATCAAATCAGCACGCACAATAGGTCTTGGCGCCGACGCTCTGAAAGACCAATGTTTCTTTTTTCGTCGCTAATAAAAATCTCAGTTGAGTAGACTCGACTCTGAACGCCCTGCGTGTTTTGTAATCGCGGGGACATTATTGGGGGCTTTCTTGACAACTGTTTATTTGCGGGTGCTTGGCGCCCTGTTCATTTCGTGTGCCCTGAGCGCATGCACAACTTCGCGGGAAGCGTTCAACGCCAATCCGAAGTCGATCGATAAGCCGACGCTCTGTCGCACTTACCTGCAAAGCCAAGATCCAGCATTCCAGCAAGATATTCTGAAGGAACTGAATCGACGTGGCGTTCAAGCTTTTGATTGCCCTCAGATGGTTCAGAATCAGGATGCAGCGGCCACTGCACTTGTTGCTGTAGCACTTGTGGGCACCGCCGTCGCCGTGTGCGCGAAC
>Ga0209699_100882_pt1 | contig 10426 bp, 9 predicted proteins | sample SynthPrep_1_END__FD_187204 | JGI IMG/M metagenome (GOLD analysis project Ga0209699, IMG submission 187204) | Synthetic microbial communities from Ohio, USA - SynthPrep_1_END_DS7_MetaG (SPAdes) (version 2) | ecosystem: Engineered > Bioreactor > Aerobic > Activated sludge | place: USA: Ohio...
GGCCTTGCCACGGCCCTCGGCCAGGGCTTCGGCGAAGTTGGCGAAGAGCACGGTGAACCACAGCCACAGGGCTATCTGCATGCCCAGGGCGGTACTGACCGCAGGGTTGGGAATGAAACACAGCACGCTGGTGACCAGCGCCGTCAGCTCGACCACCAGCATCACCGGCGAGCGCACCAGTTGGCGCGGGTCGAGCTTGACGAAGGCCTGCCTGAGGGCCGGGCGCCACAGTGCGCCGAGGCCGGTCTGGGCCTGGCTGCTGGACGATTTGGCGCTGCGTTGCGCCGTTACGGGGGCATTCATCATGGTTTCTCCTTCAGAACGCCAGGTGTTCGGCCAGCGGGCCCAGGGCCAGCGCCGGCATGAAGGTCAGGCCACCCACGAGGAGGATGGTCAGGGTCAGCAGCACGACGAACAGCGGCCCGTGCGTGGGGAAGCTGTTCTGCCCCTGCGGCGCGGCGCGCTTGGCCGCCAGGCTGCCGGCAATCGCCAGCACCGGCAGGATGTAGCCGAAGCGCCCGAGCAGCATGGCCAGGCCGAGCATCAGGTTGTGATAGGGGGTGTCGGCGGTGAAACCGGCAAAGGCCGAGCCATTGTTGGCGGTGGCCGAGCCATAGGCATACAGCGCCTGGCTGAAGCCATGCGGACCGGGGTTGCCGATGGAGGCCGCCGGCCCGGCGAAACTCACCGCCAGGGCGCCGAATACCAGCACGCCGACCGGCATCACCAGCAGCGTGGCGACCATCAGGCGCACCTCGCGCGCCTCCAGCTTCTTGCCCAGGTAGGCCGGGGTGCGGCCGATCATCAGGCCGGCGAGGAACACGGCGATCAGCACGAACAGCAACATGCCGTAAAGACCCGCGCCGATACCGCCGAAGATGATCTCGCCGAGCAGCATGTTGAACAGCGGCACCAGGCCACCCAGGGCGCTGAAGCTATCGTGCATGGCGTTCACCGAACCGTTGGACGCCGCCGTGGTGGTGGTCGCCCAGAGCGCCGAAGCGAAGCTGCCGAAGCGCGCCTCCTTGCCCTCCAGCGAACCGACCTGTTCGATGGGCAGGCCAGCCAGCGCCGGGTTCGGCTGCAACTCCGCCCAGGCGCAGACACCCAGGCCGATGACGAACAGCAGCAGCATGCTGGCCAGGATCGCCCGGCTCTGGCGCAGGTCACGCACGTAATGACCGAAGGTGAACACCAGCGCCGCCGGGATCAGCAGGATGGACGCCAGCTCCAGCAGGTTGCTCAGCGCCGTGGGATTCTCGAACGGATGCGCCGAGTTGACCCCGAAGAAGCCGCCGCCATTGGTGCCCAGTTGCTTGATGGCGATCTGGCTGGCCGCCGGTCCCATCGGCAGACTCTGATCGCTGCCCAGCAGGGTAGTGGCCGAAACGTAATCGCTGAAGTTCTGCGGCACGCCCTGCCACACCAGCAATACGGCCAGCACCAGACACAACGGCAACAGGCCGTAGAGGACGGCGCGGGTGATGTCGACCCAGAAGTTGCCCAGACGGTCGCTGGACTGCCGCGCCAGGCCCCGACACAGCACCACCAGTACCGCCAGGCCCACCGCCGGGCTGACGAAGTTCTGCACGCCGAGGCCGAGCATCTGGCTGAAGTAGCTGAGCTGTGCCTCGCCGCTGTAAGCCTGCCAGTTGGTATTGGTGACGAAGCTCACCGCCGTGTTGAACGCCAGCGGCACGCTCAGGCCGGCGAGCTGCTGCGGGTTGAGCGGCAAGGCACCCTGCGCCAGCAGGATGGCCATCAGTGCCAGCAGGCAGACCAGGGTGAAGGCCAGCAGCGCCAGGGCGTAGCCGCGCCAGCTCTGCTCCTGCTGCGGATCGACGCCGGCCACCCGGTAGCACAGGCGCTCCACCGGCAGCAGCACGGGGCTGAGCCAGGTACGCCGGCCCTCCATCACGCAGTAGAAGTAACGTCCGAGAAAAGGTGCCGGCGCCAGCACCAGCAGGAAGAAGGCCGCCAGCAGCAGCCAGTCGTTGTCGTGCATGGCCGTCTCCTCAGCCACGCCCGGCGGTCAGCAGGGCCGCCAGCAGGTAGGCGAAGAGACCGACCACCAGGATCAGCGACACACCATCGATTGCGTTCATGTGCAAAGCTCCACGATGCGGGAAATCCGCTCGCGAGCATTGTCCGAAGAGCCGCCGTAAAGATTCGATTGGCGGCGCCGCCGCCTACCGTAAAGAAAACGTATCGAAGAGGCAGACGACCTGCCGCGCTAGCGGAACAGGTAACGCGGCAGAACCCAGAGGTACAGCAGCATGCCGAACAGCTCCACCAGCGACTGCACCACGATCACCAGGGCCACCAGCTCCCAGCCGGCAGGCAGCGCCACGGCGAACGGCAGCATGACGAAGGAGTTGCGCGTGCCCATGCTGAACGCCAGGGTTCGCCCCTGCTCGCGCGGCAGGCCCAGCAGCAGGGCCAGCGCCCTGGCCAGCAGCGCCGCCAGCAACAGGAACCCCGCGAACAACGGCAGCAGCACGGGCAACAGCGCCAGCGCCGAACGCGCCGCCCCCACCTGGGCAGTGGCGATCAGCAGCAGCACCAGGCCCAGCAAGGGAACCGGCCACCAGGCCAGGTGATCACGCACCCGCTCACGCTCGACCCGCGCCTCGATCCAGCGCTGGCTCGGCAACGCCAGCAGCAGCGGCAGCACGACGACCAGCAAGGCTGGCCAGACGTCGGCCAGGCCCAGTGTCGTGGTGAGCTGCGCATCGCCCATCAGCCACAGGTACAGCGGCAACAAGAGCAATTGCAGGAGCAGGTTCAACGGCGTCACCGCGATGGCACGCGGCACGTTGCCACCACCCAACTGGCTGAAGGTGATGAACCAGTCGGTGCACGGTACCAGCAGCACCAGCATCACCCCCAGGCGCAGGGCCGGATCGCCAGGCAGCCACGGCAACAGGCCCCACACCAGCAGCGGCAGCAGAACGAAGTTGCCCAGCAGCACCGCCAGGACGAAACGGTGATCGGCAAACGCCTCGCGCAGGTGCAGCAGCGGCACCTGCACGAAGGTGGCGAACAGCAGGAGCATCAACGCCGGCCACAACAGCCATTCGCTGAAGTGCCCGATGCCCGGCCAAAGACTGCCCGCGAGCAGCCCCAGCATGATCCCGGCCAGGTACACCCAGACCTGACGACGCTCCAGCGTCAAACGCTGCATTGACCTCTCCTGCCTGCGCTCAAAGCAGCCATTGCACCAGCAGACCCACCAGCGCACAAGCCACCAGCGTCTCGATCACCCCGCGCCTGAAGCCCAGCAGCGCCACCCCGGCGCCCAGCGTGATCGATGCCGATAGCCAGTCGAAGGCCCCGGCGAAACCCTCGGGCCAGAGCACGTGATAAGCGAAGAACAGCGCCAGGTTGAGGATCACTCCGACCACCGCAGCGGTGATCCCGGTCAGCGGCGCGGTGAACGTCAACTGACCGTGAGTCGACTCCACCAGCGGCCCGCCGGCGAGAATGAACAGAAATGACGGCAGGAAGGTGAACCAGGTGACCAACAACGCAGCCAGCGCGCCGCTGGCGAAGGCCGAATCGCCACCGAACAGCGGCTGGCCGTAGGCACCGACGAACGCGACGAAGGCCACCACCATGATCAGCGGCCCCGGCGTGGTCTCGCCCAGCGCCAGACCATCGATCATCTGCCGGGGCGTCAGCCAGCCGTAGTGATCGATGGCGCCCTGGTACACGTAAGGCAGCACCGCGTAGGCACCGCCGAAGGTGAGCAGCGCCGCCTTGGTGAAGAACCAGCCCATCTGCGTCAGCGTGCCCTGCCAGCCGAATGCCAGAGTCAGCAGGCCCATCGGCAGCAGCCAGAGCAGCGCGCCCAGCAGCAGAATCAGCGCCAGGCGGCTGGAGCGAAAATGCGTGTGCGCCAGGCGCGTCTCGTCGTCGATCAACGCCGGCGCATGCGCCCCGCCCGCCTCGCCATGCCCGGCACCCACGGCGAAGTGCCGAGGCGCCAGCCGCCCACCGATATACCCCAGCAGCGCAGCACCCAGCACGATCAGCGGGAACGGCAGCTGCAAGGCGAAAATGGCGACGAAGGCCGCCGCCGCGATGGCCCACAGCCAGGCATTCTTCAACACCCGCCCGCCGATGCGCCAGGCCGCCTGCACCACGATGGCCGTCACCGCCGGCTTGATGCCATAGAAGATCCCCGCCACCAGCGGTACATCGCCGAACGCCAGGTAGACCCAGGACAGCGCGATCAAAATCAACAGTGACGGCAGCACGAACAGCGCCCCGGCGATCACGCCGCCCCAGGTGCGGTGCATCAGCCAGCCGATATAGGTGGCCAACTGCTGCGCCTCCGGCCCCGGCAGCAACATGCAGTAGTTCAGCGCATGCAGAAAGCGCCGCTCCGACAGCCAGCGGCGCTTCTCCACCAGCTCCTGATGCATGATCGAAATCTGTCCGGCCGGCCCACCGAAGCTGATCAACCCCAGCTTCAACCAGAACCGGAAGGCCTGTAGCAAACTGACCGGGGCGGGACGCTCGGGGGACTCGGACATCGAAGGGCTCCAGCAACTGAAATCGACCGGCCACTATAGCTGCGGAACATGACAGCCGCACGACACCGAACGAAAAATCACCAGCTCCACGCAGCCCTTGCCCCGCCTGGCCTGGACGCGTTTTCCCGCATCTTATCCACAACGCTTTCCCCAGATTCTGTGCACGACACCCGGCAACCCGCCCCCACCCTGCCTCGCTGTTGAAAACCTGGTGCAAGTTGTTGATTCAGATTGATATACCCCGTGGCGATAATGCCAGCAGAACGTCATTGGACAAAAACTGAACGGCCTGTCGTGGCCCGCTTGAACGCTAGGCGAAAAGCGCTTTTGCAAAGGTTATCCACAGCGCTGTTAACAGAATTTGTGGGTGGGTTCGTGAAGGTCTGGATCGGCGTTTCTCCAACGGCAAACCACCCACATGGCATTTTGCCCATGAAGCATGGACAGCCTGGCGGTGGATGGACTAGTTTCTGGCTCGACTGCGACCGCTATCGCCGATTTTAGGAAGCGCTGAAAAGCCGTCGTTCCCGCACAGGCGGGACAGCGGCCTTATCGCTGAACAGCGTCTGCGCTGGCCCGAAGGGGAATCATCCAGAACCCGCATACCGCCTTCGCGGGAACGACGGTAAATGGCTTTTTCAGAGCCCCCTCAGGTTCTGTACGAAAAGCCGTCGAGCGAAGGTCTGGCGATGCCGATGGCGGCCCCGCAAAACGGGTGAACAACGGACTGGGCTCGCACTCGAGTTCACGAGCTGTAATGAGCACTACTCACTTCGCTCGCCCTTCGGGCCGCGCTGAAGCGCGTCAGCTGCAAACCGCTTGCCGACCCCGTTTTTAACGCAGCAACACCGAACGCAGGCACTTTTCGTCCAGAACCTAACGAAGGATTTCCACAGGACTCTATGCAGCAACCCATAAGAACACTGACCCTGGCTAATATTTCCAAAATCCAGTCGGAATTTGACTCGAGCTTGGCCATGCTGGGCGAATCCATCAGAGGAAAAACAGGCATTTCGCTCCTTGAATCCTTGAAGCGCGAGAAAGTCAGAGTCGGCCCCTACCCCAACGTAACGCTATTCGAAGCGGCCAACAGAATAATGTCTGACCTGGTCATTCTTCATGGTGTGGCAGGGCTGCTTAAATCAAAAACGTTCCCGTTCGATGAATACATCGTTGAATTCGGCAACGAAGACAACAACGGTTTTGACATACGCGCCTCTTCGCCAACGGCAACGCTTGCTGGAGAAGCCTTCAATGTTGCCCCTTCCTTCTTTCAGGGCAAGAAGAGAACAGCCCTTAAAAAACTCAGAGAGAAAGCCGGTCAGGCAACCTACAAAATAATAATGTTCAATGCCGATGCACCACCTGCCAACTACATGGCAAGGCATGAACCCAACATCTACCATGTCGCCGTTCACATTCCATCGGGAACAATCGTGGTTGAGCCTGATAACGCACTGAAAACGCTGATTTCACTCGCAGACCCCGTCGAAACCGGTCTTTCGACTGAATAATCGAACAAAGGTGAAAGGGGGCAGATGCATTGACGGCTTTCAATAACTCGGCGTGCGCGGCGCCCCCTACGGTGAGAATGCAGGGGTATCAGGATCGTCATACCGCGAACTGCAAAATGAATTTGCCTCCTCTGCCGACCTTTCATGGGGCAGGGTGTTTCACTTACATGCCGGCCGCTTTCAGCAGGGGGTTGCCGTTGGAGCCGGCACCGCCATTGGTCTTGTAGGCGTCCAGCAGCTTGCCGGCCTTGCTCCACTCGAACACGGTCGATTCATTCTTGTTGGGCGCACCCGGCAGGGCAGTGATCAGGCTGTAGTCGTATTTCCATATCTCCTTGCCGCTCAACTCCGATTTGGAGTTCGGGTAGCCAATCTGCCTGACGACTTCATCCTGAGAGGCACTGGAGCTCTTCAGTTGCTGCACCGTTTCAGGCGTGATGTAGGTGCCGGTCTCATAGTCCAGTGGTGTACGCCCACCACACCCTGCCAGCAGGATCAGAGAAAGGACCGCCGCGGCGGCAAGAGCTGTCTTGTTCATGATGGATATCCTTGATTCGATCCGTCCATGGCGCAAACGGGATCCTTTTCGTTGCAGGAGAGAAGCCACGGACAGAGCCGTGAAAGAGGGAGCATAGGGACGCGCAGGACGGCCAGCCATAAGACAGATGACCTAATAGCCCTGTGCCGCAGCGGCGAGAGCAGGGGAGATTTCCTGACGCCCGTTGCAACCGCCAGAAGCCCGGTGCGCATGGCGCACCCCACGGCGGAAATCATCCCTTTTGCGGCGAATGAAACGTTCGGTTTCATGCCCGCCATGCCTCGCCATCCCTCGCAAGCGAAGCCCCCGGATCGCATCCGGCTACGCAAAAAAAGCGGGCCTTACGGCCCGAAAAAGTACTCCACCTTGAAGAGTTCGTTTACAGCAAGTAGCCCGGACAACCTCGCCCAACGGTGGATGAAAAAAGCGTCATCCACCCTACGCTGAAATACCCGCCGCGTAGGGTGGACAACGCGGAGCTTGTCCACCATGCCAAGGGTAGGAACAGCGCGTAGGGCGTACCGGGACCCCGGCCGCTCGGAAGCAGCAAGTAGCCTGGGTATAGCCCCTTCAGCCGAATGAAACGTTCGGTTTCATGCCCGCCATGCCTCGCCATCCCTCGCAAGCGAAGCCCCCGGATCGCATCCGGCTACGCAAAAAAAACGGGCCTTACGGCCCGAAAAAGTACTCCACCTTGAAGAGTTCGTTTACAGCGCGTGCGACTGGTACAACTCGGTCAGAGCCTCGCCGCGCAGGTAGGCCAGCTCGGCCGAACGGCGGTCGCGAGGGCGGGCCAGGGGCACCGCCAGCTCGCGTTGCAGGCGGCTCGGCGTACCACCGAGGATCAGCACGCGGTCACTGAGGTAGAAGGCTTCGTCGAGGTCATGGGTGACCAGCAGCACGGCGATCTCGTAGCGGGCGGCCAGTTCCACCACCAGATCCTGCAGCTTCATGCGGGTAAAGGCGTCCACCGCGCTGAAGGGTTCGTCGAGCAGCAGCACCTGCGGTTTGCCGTACAGGGCGCGGGCGATGGCCACGCGCTGGGCCTGGCCGCCGGAGAGGTGCTTGGGCAGCGCCTCGCCACGCCCGTGCAGGCCGACATCGCGCAGCAGTTGTTCCACCCACTGCTCATCGGCCACCCAGCCATCGGCGAAGCCGACGTTCTGCGCCACGCTCAGCCAGGGCATCAGCCGGGGCTCCTGGAATACCACGCCGATACCGCTGCCCCGACCGAAGTTGAGCAGCGGGTTGAGTTCCAGCCCGCCCTGGTAGTCCTGATCCAGCCCGGCGGCGATGCGCAGCAGGGTGCTCTTGCCGCAGCCGGAGGGGCCGAGCAGGCTGACCACTTCGCCAGCGGCCAGGCTCAGGCTGACGTCTTCGAGCACACGTACATCGGCGAAGGCCTTGTGGATATTCTGCAATTTCAGCAGCGCACTCATGCTCCGCCCTCCCCGCCCTGGTAGCTGTCGCGCCAACGCAGGGCTCGGGTTTCCCAGGCCTTGAGCAGGCTGTCACTGAGCTTGCCGAGCAACGCCAGCAGCAGGATCGCGGCGATCACCAGATCAGGCCGCGAGGTTTCCCGACCATCGCTGAGCAGGTAGCCGAGGCCACGGGTGGCGGCAATCAGCTCGGCGGCGACGAGGAACATCCAGCTCAGGCTGAGCGCGCCGCGCAGACCGGTGAACAGGCTCGGCAACGCTGCCGGCAGGAGGATGCGGCGCACCAGCGCCAGTGGCGGCAGGCCATAGAGCCGCCCCACTTCCACCAGCTTGCGGTCGATGTTGCGGATACCGGCGAGCAGCGCCAGGTACACCGGGAAGAACGCACCGAGGGCGATCAGCACGATCTTCGGCGTTTCGTCGATGCCCAGCCAGAGCAGCAGCAGCGGCACCCAGGCCAGGCTGGGAATCGCCCGCAGCGCCTGGAAGGTCGGCTCCAGGTAAGCCTCGGCGCGACGGCTGAGACCCACCCAGGTGCCAATGACGATGGCCAGCGCAGCGCCAATGGCAAAACCGGCGCCCACGCGCAGCAGGCTGGCGTTCAGATGCCGCCACAGCTCGCCGCTCTGCGCCAGCGCGTAAAGCGTTTGCGCCACCTGGCTCGGCGCGGGCATCTGGTGCGCCGGCAGCAGGCCGCTGCGCACCAGGATTTCCAGCAGGGCCAGCAGCAGCAGGGGCACCACCCAACCACGCAGGTCGGTCAGTGCCGGCCGCCAGCCTGGGAGCCGCTCGGCCCAGCGACCGATGACGAGGTTGAGCGCGCCCATCGGTCAGTTCCCCGCCTTGGCCACGTTGCGCCCGATCACCTGAGCGGCCAGTTGCGGCTGGATCAGTTGGTCGACCACCTGGGCCACGTCGGTGCCCGGGCGCACCAGTTGCTCGTCGAGCAGGATGGGTGCGGCGGCTTTCAGCGCCTTGATGTGCTCCGCGCCCGGCTGCGGGTTGCTGAAGTCGGTGCGCGACAGTTGCAGCCTGGCCACTTCCAGCGGCAGCTTGGCCTCGTCGGCGAGCAACCGGGCCAGGGCATCAGGGTTGGCGATGGCCCACTGGCGTGCCTGCTCGTAGGCGCCGATCACCTGCTTGATCAGCTCGGGCTGCTGCCTGGCGAAGGTCTCGGTGACGCTGAGCACGCTGTAGCTGTTGAAGTCGCGGTTGCGATACAGCAGGCGCGAACCGGCCTGTAGCTCGCTGGCCGCCATCAGCGGGTCGAGCCCGGCCCAGGCCTGCACGTCGCCGCGTTCCAGGGCGACGCGACCATCGGGGTGTTGCAGATGGACGATCTCCACGTCGTTCTTGTCCAGCCCGGCCTTTTGCAGGCTTTGCAGGAGGAACAGGAAGGGGTCGGTGCCCTTGGTGGCGGCGACCTTTCTGCCCTTGAGGTCGGCCAGCGACTGGATGGGCGAGTCCTTGGGCACCACCAGCGCCGTCCATTCCGGACGGCTGGCGACATAGACCGTGTTGATCGGCGCACCGTTGGCGCGGCTGAGCACAGCGGCCAGGCCGGCGGTGGAGGCGAAATCGGTGCTGCCGCCGTTGAGGTATTCCAGCGAGCGGTTGCTGCCCTGGCTGAACACCCATTTGACGGCAATGCCCTGCGGTGCAAGGGCTTTTTCCAGCAGGCCCTGCTGCTTGAGCACCAGGCTGGTGGGGGCGTAATAGGCGTAGTCCAGTCGGACTTCCTTTGGCGGTGCGGCGTGTACGGTGGCTGGCAACCAGGCGGCGAACAGGGCCGCCAGGCCAACGCGCAAGGCATTTTTCTTCATGGTCATCTCCTCATGGAAGAACGGCCTTCCGGCCCGTTGGCGGGCCGGTCAGGAGATGTCACTGGGGTTAGAACCTGCCCAAAGGATCGCGAGCTAGAGCGATGCAAGGCAAAAAGAGGCGAGGAAGCGGAGTGTACTTTTGTACATGAGCATTCCGAGCCTGTTTTTAACGCCGCAGTGCTGACGCGCAGCAGACTTTGGGCAGGTTCGTGGGTTACAGCAGCGTCAGGGTGTAGCTCAGAATCAGGCGGTTCTCGTCGGCGTCGGTGGTGACGTTGCCGCGCTGGGTCGCGTTGCGCCAGGACACGCCCAGGCCTTTCAGCGGGCCGTCCTGCAGGGTGTAGTCGAGACGCAAATCGCGTTCCCACTCCTTCAGGTCGCCATTGGCGGAATCGACGTTGTCGCCCTTGAGGTAGGCAACGCTGGCCTTCAGGCCCGGTACGCCGAGCTTGGCGAAGTCATAACCGTACTCGGCCAGCCAGGTGCGCTCGCCGGCGTTCTGGAACTTGCCGATCTGGCGGTCGGTGATCAGGTAGGACGAGCTGCCGCCGCCCTGGTTGAGGAAGGGGAAGGC
>Ga0209699_100883_pt1 | contig 10422 bp, 10 predicted proteins | sample SynthPrep_1_END__FD_187204 | JGI IMG/M metagenome (GOLD analysis project Ga0209699, IMG submission 187204) | Synthetic microbial communities from Ohio, USA - SynthPrep_1_END_DS7_MetaG (SPAdes) (version 2) | ecosystem: Engineered > Bioreactor > Aerobic > Activated sludge | place: USA: Ohio...
TGAAGCGCACCCGCTGACGCAAAGCAGGTGTGATCATCATCCGCCCCTCGTTCTCGCCTACCCCACGCAGGCAATGCTTGACCAGCAGATGACGGGGGATGTCGTCACGATCTTCCAATGCATAGACGCCGGTGCGGGCGCGCTCCAACACCCGATGGCTGATATCCGAGGCGAGTATTTCCCAGGGGCGTTCGCCAAGAATGTCTGCCAGCAGCAAGGCGATTGTGTAGGGCTCCTCGCCGCTGGAGCAGGCGCCGCTCCAGATGCGCAAGGGGCGTCCCGAGGGCACCCCGCCGGGTTTGCTCAGGCATTCGCGGAGGAAGTCGAAGTGCTTCGGCTCGCGGAAGAAGTAGGTCTCGTTGGTGGTGAGCAGATCGATGCAGATCTGCAGTTCCTGGGCATCCTTGCCCAGGCATTTGAAGTATTCGCCATAGCTGGCCATGGCGAAGTTGCGCAGGCGCTTGTTGAGGCGGCCAGCCACCAGTGGTTTCTTGGCGTCGGAGAGGTGAATGCCGGCGATATCGTGAAGCAGGCGGCGAAACTGGCCGAACTCCAGGTCGGTGAGTGCGGTGGGCGCGCTGGTGTGCATATCAACCCGTTCTCGATTCGTGAGCCAGGTTCTGGGCCTGCCCGAGCAGCTCGCGATCTTCTGCTGAAATCACCCGGCTGACGTCGAGCATGACCACCAGGCGTTCGTCCAGCTTGCCCATGCCGAGAATGAAATCGGCGCGGATGTGGCTGCCGAAACTCGGTGACGGTTCAATTTCTCCAGCGGCGAGTTCGCGCACTTCATTGACTGCATCGACCACCATGCCGATCACCTGGATACCGTCATGCTGAGCGATCTCCAGAATCACGATGCAGGTGCGTGGGCCGATGATCGTGGCCGAGCCGCCGAAGCGCACGCCCAGGTCGATGACCGGCACCACGGCGCCACGCAGGTTGATGACGCCGAGGATGCTCGGCGGCAGCATCGGCACGCCGGTCAACTTGCCGTACTCGATGATTTCCCGTACGACCTGGATTTCCACGGCGAAAATTTCCCTGGCCAGGGTGAAGGTCAGGTACTGCCCGGCCGGTGCAATAGCGCCGGCTAGCAATCTGGGGCTGGCGCTCATCGACCTACTCCTGGAAGCGTACGTATCCGGCAGGCAGGCCCGCCGCCATGCTGGGCGCGGCACTTTCTTCTTCCTCGCGCGGCGCACGAAGTTTGCTGTTGCTGCGCTGCTGGGTCTTGCTGCGAGCCGGGCCAGCAGCGCGGTCGGCACCACCGAGACGGAAGAAGTCCATCAGCTGCTGCAGTTGTTCGGCCTGGCCGCTCATTTCCTCGGCTGTGGCAGCCAGCTCCTCGGAGGCGGAGGCATTCTGCTGGGTCAGGTCGCTGAGCTGGTTCATCGCCGTGCTGATCTGGTTGACGCCACTGCTTTGCTCTTCCGATGCTGCCGCGATTTCCTGCACCAGGTCGGAGGTCTTGGCGATCGATGGCACGATTTCATCGAGCAGGGTGCCGGCGCGTTCGGCCAAGGCCACGCTGTTCTTCGCCACTTCGCCGATTTCCTGCGCGGCTACCTGGCTGCGCTCGGCCAGTTTGCGCACTTCGGCGGCCACTACGGCGAAGCCCTTGCCATGCTCGCCGGCGCGGGCTGCCTCGATGGCGGCGTTGAGTGCCAGCAGGTTGGTCTGATAGGCGATGTCGTCGACGATGCCGATCTTGTCGGCGATGGTCTTCATCGCACTGACGGTGTCCTTCACGGCCTGACCACCTTCGCTGGCTTCGTTGGAGGCTTTGCTGGCCATGCCGTCGGTGACTTTGGCGTTTTCGGTGTTCTGCGAGATGGAGGCCGACATCTGCTCCATCGAAGCACTGGTTTCTTCGACCGAAGCCGCTTGCTCGGAGGCCGCCTGGCTCATGCTCTGCGCCGTGGAGGAGATTTCCTCGGAGGCACTGGACAGCGAGTCGGCAGAGCCGCGTACTTCAGAGATGATCTGGGTGAGTTTCTCGCTCATGTTACCCATTGCCGCCAGCAGTTGGCCGGTCTCGTCGCGGGCATCACTGTCCAGGCGCACACTGAGATCGCCGTCAGCCAGGCGGTTGGCAGCATCCACCGCCTGATTCAGCGGACGCGTGATGCTGCGGCTGATCAGCAGACCCAGGCCGATACCGAACAGCACGCCACCGAAAATCACACCGATCATGATGTTACGGCTGCTTTGGTACAAAGCGTTGGCGTCTGCGTTGGCTTGTTTGGCGTTGCTCTCCTTGCCGCGTGAAAGCTCGGTCATGATCTGATCGAGCTTGTCTCCGCGCTCCCGAACCTGACCCAGCTGGCGCTGCAGCTCGGGGTTCTCCAGGTAGAAATCCTGCTGGGATGCAGTTTGCAGGGCCTGGGCCATGGTGCTCTGATAATCAGCCCAGGTAGCGTCCACTTCGCGGAACAGCTCCAGCGAGCGCTCGGTAGCAAACAACGCACGGGCCGCGTCTACGTTTTCACGAGCGCTCTCGCTGTAACGATCAATCTCGGCTCGGATTCGATCGCGCTCGCTCTGGTTCGTGGCAAGCAGGAAGTTGGAGCGGGCACGACCGATATAGATCAAGTTGATGTTGGCCTCCTTGATGTAGGAGAGGCCCATCAGCTCACGGTCATATAGCGCGTCTGCTAGGTCGTTCATGGTGGAGCTGTTGGAGAGCCCGACCAGACCGACTATGGCGCTGATACTGGCGACCAGAATGAAAGCGATGATGAGCCTGGTACCGATCTTGAATTTGCTGAGCATGGTGAAGATCCTTTGCTGGGGTAGTCGCAGGTGAGACCGGAGTCGGGAGGCTAGCCACCATCGCAGGTGGCTGGTTTGCCGAGCGCTTCCAGGTCGAGAACCTGATCGAGCGCCAGAAGTGTGATGAAACGGTCACCCAGGCGAATGACGCCGGTGATGAATTCGCTACGTAGGTGGCTGCCGAAGGCCGGAGCTGGCTGAATTTCCGTTTTTTCGATTTCCCGAACTGCATTGACCGCGTCGACCAGTACGCCCAGCGATTGCTGGCGATCCTCGTCGGGCACATCGAGGATGACGATGCAGGTGCGTTTGTTCAGTTCGGTGCGTGGGCCACCGAAGCGTGCCTGCAGGTCGATCACCGGTACCACCGAGCCGCGCAGGTTGATGGCGCCGCGCACTGCCGCAGGCATGCGCGGTACCGGAGTGAAACGGGTGTATTCGAGGATTTCTCTGACGTTCAGCGAGTCGACCGCATAGTGTTCCCCGGTGAGCGTGAACGTCAGGTACTGCTGGGTTGATTTTTCCGTCTCGAGGGCGACTTCATTCATGCTTCGATCCTCGCCCGCTGCGGGCTTTCCGGGGTGCGAGTGAGCTGACTGAGCAGGTTGGGGATATCGAGTATCAGCGCCACCATCCCATCGCCGAGAATGGTGAATCCACCGAGGCCCGAGCTGGCGGAAAACACCTTGCCCAACGGCTTGATCACGGTCTGGAACTCACCGAGCAACTGATCTACCACCAAGCCAGCGCGTAATCCTGCTTGCTGCACCACCACCACGCTTTCGCGACGTGGGCGTGGGCTGTCGTCTTCGAACAGCTCGCGCAGATGCACGACTGGCAGCATTTGGCCGCGCAGCTCCAGGTGGCCGCGCTGAAACACGGCGTCGCCGTTCAGCTCGATGCATTCCTCGACCAGCTCCAGCGGAATCACGTAGCTGGCCTGACCGACGCTGACCAGGAAGCCATCGATGATGGCCAGTGTCAGCGGCAGGCGGATGCGTACGCTGGTGCCTTGGCCCGGTGTGCTGTTGAGTTCGATGGTGCCGCGCAGGGCAGTGATGTTGCGCTTGACGACATCCATGCCGACGCCACGGCCCGAGAGGTTGCTGACCTGTTCGGCGGTGGAGAAACCGGGCTCGAAGATCAGGTTGAAGATGTCCTTGTCGGACAGCTGCTGCCCCTCGCTGAGCATGCCGCGCTCGCGAGCTTTGGCCAGGATGCGCTGTGGATCGAGACCGCCACCGTCGTCGCCGACCTCGATGATGATGCTGCCAGCATCGTGGAAGGCGTTGAGCCAGACTCTGCCCTGGGCCGTCTTGCCCTGCGCCAGGCGTGTCTCGGCCGATTCGATGCCGTGATCCATGGCGTTGCGCACCAGGTGCGTCAGCGGGTCGGTGATGCGCTCGACCACGGTTTTGTCCAACTCGGTCTCGCCGCCGTTGATGGAAAGGGCGATGTCCTTGCCGATTTCTCGCGAGACATCGCGCACCACACGCTGGAAGCGGTTGAAGGTGCCGCCGATCTGCACCATGCGCAGTGGCAAGGCGGAGTCGCGGACTTCCTCGACCAGGCGTGAGAGCACTTCGGTGGCTTCCTGCATTTCACTGTGGCCACAGCGTTGGGCAGTCATCTGAGCGCCGGCGCCGGCGATGATCAACTCGCCGACCAGATCGATCAGACGATCGAGCTTGCTGGCATCGACGCGTATCAGGTTGTTCTCGTTGCTTCGGTTTTCCTTGACCTGTTGTTGCTTCTGCAGGGCGGCAGCGATCACCGGCGGTTGTACCAGGCTTTGCTCCATCAGCACCTGGCCGATGGGCAGTGGTTCGTCCTGTTGCTGGCTTCGTACCTGGGCGTGCAACACCTCCTGCAGCTCGGTGGTGGTCAGCGTGCCGCAACGCATGAGGATTTCGCCCAGGCGCATGTCTTCTTCAGGCAGGGCGCGAATCAGTTCGAGGTATTCGTCGGACTTGCTGTGGGGCGGCAGGATGCGAATCAGGCTGTCCTCACGGACGAATTCGAAGGCACCATCGATAGTGGCTTTGTCGGCGTCGCTGAAAAAGGCGACTTCGAACCCCAGGTAGCAGGTTTCCGGATCCATTTCCGCTGCGGTCGGTATGCGGTCAAGCACCGGTACGATGCTGACGATACGGCCAAAGGTATTGAGGTAGCGGAACAGTCCCAGCGGATCCATGCCATTGCGCAGGGTATCCGGGCCGAAACGCAGCGACAGGTGCCAGTGATCGGCGCTCAGACCATGCTCATGACCGCGTTCGATACGTTCGGGGGCGCGAAGCTGTGACTGGCTGTTTGAGGGCGTCGGCAGATAGCGACTCAGGGATTCGCTCAGCTGTTCGTGCAGCGGCTGTAGCTCGTCTGGCAGGGTGGTCAGGTCGGCACCCTCATCGACCAGCCTGACCAGTTGTCCGAGATGGTCGCCGACCTGCAGAAACAGGGCTGTCAGATCAGCGTCGAAACGCAACTCGCCGCTGCGCACGCGGTCTAGCACGCTTTCGGCGATATGGGTGAAGGCCACGATCAGGTCGAGGCCGAACAGGCCGGCCGATCCCTTGATGGTATGCGCCGCGCGGAAGATTGCGTTGATGGTGTCGCTGTCGCCAGGTGCATGCTCCAGCATCAGCAGCGCTTCTTCCATCTGCTGTAGCAATTCCTGGCTCTCGGCGATGAAGACTTTCAGAACCTCGTCCATGTCCATGTGCGCTACTCGCTCGTCGGCTGAATCAGGATGGGATCGCCGAAGAACGAGGCCAGCCCGCTGAGCTCGAAGGCTTCGATCACCATCGGGCTATGGTTGGTGAGGCGCAGTTCACAGCCGATGCGGTTGGCTTCCTGCTTTGCCATGATCAGCAGTTGCAGGCCGGAGCAGTCGATTTCGTCGAGGGCGGACAAGTCCAGTTCCAACTCGGTGTCGGGGGCCATGGCGTGCAGCAGCAGGGCCATGTTCTCGCCAGCGCTGTAGATGGTCAGGCCACCCTCGAGCGGTAGGATGCGGTACAGACCTTCACTGCTCATGGCCGCGGTCTCACGGCAAGATCAGCTTGGAGACGGCCGTGAGCATCTGTGCTGGCTGAAAAGGCTTGACCACCCAAGCCTTGGCGCCGGCTGCACGACCTTCCTCTTTCTTCGCTTCACCGGCCTCGGTGGTGAGCATGATCACCGGAGTGAACTTGTAAGCAGGCAGTTGCTTGACGTTCTTGAGGAAGGTGATGCCGTCCATGTTCGGCATGTTCACGTCGCTGATGATCAGGTGCACCTTGCGCCCGTCCAGTTTGGTCAGGGCGTCCTTGCCATCGTTGCCTTCGATGACGTCGTAGCCCGCGCCCTTGAGCGTAATGCTGACGACCTGCCGGATCGAGGCGGAGTCGTCGACGATGAGTACGGTCTTGCCCATGGAGAACCTCAGAAGAAAGTGATTTCGGAATCGTTGCGCTTGCCGGGGGCTTCGCCCCGGTGGATGTCGTGCTGCTCGGGCATGGTGTAGGTCTGCGCCAGCTCATCCAGCCAGCGTGGGACGTCCAGGGGCGCAGGTTGATGGCCAAGGCTGAGTTGTTCGTTGCGGGTGTGGAGGTGTTCGAACAGCTTGTCGATGTCGCCGCTCACATGCCCCAGCATCTGGCTGATGCGATCCTGGAACTGCAGCGATACCAACACGTCGGCTATGTCCTGGGCGACAGCCTCGCTCTGGCTGCGCATCGCTTCGTTGTGGCTGACGATGCCGCCGGCACTCTGGTGGAAACGGGTGATCACGCCCTTGATCACTTCGCTGGCGTTGTTCAGGGTCACGGCGTCGGTCTTGGCGTATTCGCGGGAGATGTTCAGGGTCTTGTGGATGGCGCTGTTGACGATGGTCACGGTCTCGCCGATGCGCTGGCCGGTGTTGCCGGACATGGTGGACAGTTTGCGCACTTCGTCTGCGACCACGGCGAAGCCCCGCCCGCTCTCGCCTGCACGTGCGGCCTCGATAGCGGCATTGAGCGCCAGCAGGTTGGTCTGCTTGGCGATGTCGGCGACGTCTTGCGCCATCTCCTGCAGTTGGTCGGTAAAGCTCGACAGCTCCATGACCTCCTTGAGCAGCGACTCCTTGCTGGCCAGTGCCTCGCGCAGGGCCATGATGATCATGTCCAGTTCGTGCTGGCTGGTGGACAGAAGTGCGACCAGGCGATTGCCGGCCTCGCGTTCGGGGCCATTGCCCAGGCTCTGCTGAATACGCACCGCGAGGTTGGCGAAGCGCTCGCTCAGCGCGCCGATGGCTTCTTCCGTATGGCTGCGTGCGGAGTGGATCTGTTGCGACCACAACGGCAAAGTCTGTTCGCAGAGCTCTTCCACGTCTCGCTGCAGAGGCTGTTCACCAGCACTCTGAGCTTCAACAGGTGGCGGTGATGACTTGAGTCGTTGTTGCTGAAAGAGCAGAGCAGCGCCAACTACCAGGAGGCCAACCAGCGCGGGAACAGTATTCAGCCAGCCAAAGCCGACCAGCAGAACAGCCGCGACGCCGGCCAGCAGCATTAGCGATGGGATAACCAGGGGGAGGTTCTGATCGCGCACTTCTTGGCTCCGCGACTGCTGGGGTCAGGTGATCGCGGGATAGTTGCCAGGCTAGAAGGGAGGTTCCTGCAGGGTGCCTGTCATCATTCCATCGACACGTCGAGGATGCATTAGGCGCTTGGATGGGGGCATCAGAATGTGCTGGATTTACGCGTGAATTTGTCCCGGTTTGTACTAGGGAAATCCTCAGTCTGGCTCGGATGTGCTGAGCTTGCTGGCAAACTTGATGAGGTCCGCGTTGCTTGAGAAGCCCATCTTTTCCATCAGATTTATCTTATGTGTGCTGACGGTCTTGTTGCTGATCATCAACTGTTCGGCAATCTGGTTGACGCTAAGACCATCTGCCAGCAGTCGCATGATCTGGAACTCTCGGTTGGTCAGGCTGTCGAGGCCGGACGGAGGGTTCTGCTTGAGGCTGTTGAGGGCGATCTGTTCGAGCAGCTCCGGGTCGATATAGCGCGCGCCGGTGCTGACCTTCTTCACCGCAGCGATGAGGGTCTCGGGGGATTGGGTCTTGGTCATGTAGCCGGTGGCACCCGAGCGCAGCACACGCATGGCGACATGGGGGTCGCTGTGCATGCTGAGGACCAGAATGGGCAATTGCGGGTGCTGATGGACAACGCGTGATATGAGGGCTTCGCCACTGAGGCCGGGCATGCTGATATCCAGAAGCAGGAGGTCTACATGTTTCACCCTCAGGCGCTCCAGGGCCTGTAGACCGTTGGCGGCCTCGTCGGCTATGTGGATGTCCTTGTCCAGCTCGAACAGCCGTTTCAGGCCCTCTCGCATGATCGTGTGATCGTCGACGATCATCAGGTTGATCATAGGCTCTCCTTCATCGGTGGATTTTCACAGGGAATATTGCCTGGACGATGGTGCCCTGGCCGGGGTGGCTGAAGATGATCACGGGGCCGCCGAGTTGCTTGCCGCGCTCGCGCATGCCCGAGAGCCCAGTGGAGTCGGGCAGGATGTCGCTGAGGGTGAACCCCTGGCCGTCATCGAATATCTCAAGCACATAATCATTCTCGCGACGCTCCAGGCTTACCTCGGCTCGACTGGCATTGGCATGGCGAAGGATGTTGGTTAGCGACTCCTGAACGATGCGATAAAGCTGGGCGGCGCGTCCCGGTTCCAGTTCGAAATTCTGCTTGGGCAGGTTGCAGCGACAGTCGACTTCCGAGAGTTGGCGGAATTCTTCTATCAGGCCTTCGAGGGTGCTGATCAGGTTGTGTTGCAGTTGCTTGATGGGGGCTCCGTTATGGATTTCACGAATGACTTCGATAGCGCTATGGGAAATGCTGGTCAATCGCTCGATATGGCCAAGCAGGTCCGGGCGATCCTGACCCAGATGGATCCGTAATACACCCAAACCCTGTTGCAGTGCGGTCAGCTGTTGTCCCAGCTCGTCGTGCAACTCGCGCGCGATGCGCTTGCGTTCCTGGGTGCGGGCCAGAGCGCAAAGCTTGGCCTGTTGCGACTGGCAACTGGGACAGGTGGATTCGGTATCTGAGGTTTGTTGCTTGCGAGGAGGGAGGTCGTAGCGCGAGAGCGTCGTTGTTGTGTTCACCTTGGCTCTATCTCTTCTTGGCGCGGGGCGGGCAATCCACCGCTGGGCTGGCACGGGTTGAGGCTTCTTCTGGCCTGCTCATAGGTTGCAGGTCAGCAAGGACGCCCAACATCGAAAGAAGAAGTAACGGAAGATGAGGATTTAACTCGCCAGTGCGGGCGAGTTGAGATGTGCATTCCCCTGTTTCCAGTCACTTGGGCGAGAGGCCGGTACCCTTCAGAGACAGTAGGATGCAGTTCAGCGATTTAGCTGCATCTGTATTTATCCGTCTCCGTAAATAGGATTGCGACCAGTCTTTTGCAGGTGAGAGGCGGGGCGAGTGCATCGGCCACCAAGTGGCTGATGCCTTCGTGGGAGGGAGTGTTCATGGTACGGGCTCTGCTTGTCTGAGGACCTAGCATATCGCCCGTGTGGTTCATGAGGACAGCGAGAAATAAGCCTGACGCTGGAATACTGGCGTACTAGACGCTCTTGTGTCGTGCTCAGGTATGTATCGGACTATTACTGGCACTGACGTGCTCGATTAGTTTGGTATCTCGATCCCTCGCATCCGCTCGGCGCGGCGGCGCAACAGTTCGATGGTCACCAGCAAAGCGATGGACACCAGGATCAGCAGGGTGGCGATGGCCAGGATGCTCGGGTTGATCTGTTCGCGCAGGCCCGAGAACATCTGCCGCGGAATGGTGCGCTGCTGTGGGCCGGCCATGAACAGGATCACCACCACCTCATCGAAAGAGGTGATGAAGGCGAACAGCGCGCCGGAGATCACCCCTGGGCGAATCAGCGGCATGATCACGTCGAAGAACACGCGAATCGGCGTGGCGCCTAGGTTCAGCGCCGCGCGCGCCAGGCTGTAGTCGAAACCGGTGAGGGTGGCGGTGACAGTGATGATGACGAAGGGCGTGCCCAGCGCCGCGTGCGCCAGGATCACGCCCAGGTAGCCGCCGGCCAGGCCCAGGTTGGAGTAGAAGAAGAACATGCCAGCGGCGGTGATGATCAGCGGCACGATCATCGGCGACAGCAGCAGGGCGGTGATGAAGCGGCGAAACGGCATCTCGTCGCGTGCCAGGCCCACGGCGGCGCAGGTGCCCAGAATCGTGGCCAGAATGGTGGAGAGGATGCCGATGAAGAAGCTGTTCTTGATCGCCAGTATCCACTTCGGATCGTTGAAGATCTCCCGGTACCAGCGCAGCGAATAAGCCTCGGGGTCCAGCGTGAGCATGCCTTCGGTGAAACTGAAGAACGGCTCGGCGTTGAACGACAGCGGCACGATCACCAGGATCGGCAGGATCAGGAACAGCAGCACCAGCCAGGAGCTGACCTTGAGCAGCCAGTTGCCGAGGTGGTGCCAGAAACCGTAGTAGGCGGGGATCTTCATCGTCTCGTCATCCCAACTTGATATTGCTGGCGCCGACGAAACGGTCGTACACCCAGTACAGCAACAGGATCAGCCCGAGCAGCAGCGAGCCCAGCGCGGCGGCCAGCTCCCAGTTGTTCGAGCGCTGCATGTGGAA
>Ga0209699_100884_pt1 | contig 10418 bp, 10 predicted proteins | sample SynthPrep_1_END__FD_187204 | JGI IMG/M metagenome (GOLD analysis project Ga0209699, IMG submission 187204) | Synthetic microbial communities from Ohio, USA - SynthPrep_1_END_DS7_MetaG (SPAdes) (version 2) | ecosystem: Engineered > Bioreactor > Aerobic > Activated sludge | place: USA: Ohio...
CCTTTGGAGACATCGTCACCGCCCCGGCCTGGAAGAAGAAGCCGTCCTGGTATCAAATATCCAGCGATGACCGGATGATTGCGCCCGAAAATCAGGCGGCGATGTCGGCCCGCCTGAATGCCCGGAAGGTCATTACCTTAAAGGCAAGTCACGCGTCGCTTATGTCGAAGTCTGTCGAGGTCGCGGGCCTTATCGATGAGGCGGCGGTTGAGTTGGCTCAATAAGAGCAACGAGTTTTCGCGAGAACCATGACCCTACGTCGAAGCCAATTGCTTACACCGTCGTCGTGCGGGGTATGTCAGGACTGGCCATTATTTTCGCTCGGATGTTGTCCGTGTGCCGTTCAACCGGCGTGAACAACAAGACGTCCGTCCCTTCGAGCCGGGCAACTTAGAAATCGAACAATGCGATGGCTCCGGATTGGTTGACACAAAGCCTTTAATCCGAGTTCGCTTCCCCAGAACGGAGAAAGCAGATGGATATTTCAAGACGACAAATACTTGGGGCATCTGCTGCCGCCCTTTATCTTTCTCGTCTAGCACAGGATGTGCACGCCGCGGACGCAGCGCAATCCGCATCCCGACATGCTTTGCCGGGAAGTCGCCTGACGGAGGAGTTCAAGGTTGCCGCAGTGCAGGCAGAAGCCGTCTACCTTGATCTCAAAGGCGGCATCGACAAGACGATCCGCTTGATTGGAGAAGCTGCGAGTGCCGGAGCCAAACTTGTTGCTTTCCCGGAGCTATGGCTGCCCGGGTACCCGTTCGGTCATGAATCCGAGAAATGGAAGAAGGCCTATTTGAAGCAATACGTTGCCAACTCGCTTCAGATAGACAGCGACGAATGGCAATTACTTTTGGAGGCTGCCGCACGCGAGAAAATTTTCGTGTCGCTTGGGTATAGCGAATTGGACGGCGATTACCTCTATATGGGGCAGGCATTGATCGGGCCAGATGGCAAGCCAGTACAACTCCGTCGCAAGCTTCGTCCATCTGGCAGCGAAAGAACTGTATGGAGCGATAGCGATGCATCTGGCCTGAAGGTCTACGAGACGGAAATCGGTCGCGTCGGCTCGCTGAGTTGCTGGGAGCATATGCACCCGCAAATGACTTATATCCTTCAGTCACAGATGGAACACATTCATATCGGTGCTTGGCCCATATTACCGGAAGCTGACGGGTTCAATTGGGCAGGTCCTGCAGTCAATCTTGCCGCAGCGCGCTATTATGCAACAATAACCGGTGCCATCACAATCGTGCCCTGCGGTGTCGTTGGCGATGAAGCATATTCGAAATTTCAAGAAATCCCTGCTAGCAGATGGGTCCCCAAGGGAGGAGGGCACGCCAGAATATTTGGAGGCAACGGGGCCGAAATTGGAAACATCTTGCCTCCAGATAAGGAAGGGCTCGTAATTGCCACCGTCGATCCCAAAACGTTTTCGCTGAAGACAGAGGATCCCGATGGCGAATTTTCCTTCGGAGTTCTGCAGTTCATCCTTGATAATTATCCTGGGCAGCGTGTTCCCGACAAGGAGCATGGCAACAGAAACCTGGTGCTGATAGACACGTTCTGAAGACGATGTCCAACCTTGCTCAGTAGCATTGACCCTGTCACTGAACTTTCATCCAGCGGCGACGAGAGTCCCGGCGATTACTCGCGCTGTAGTCTAACTTCGGATAAAGTGCTGTGCCAGGCAAACGCTTTGGCCGGTGGGAACGCGTTGCACTTTGACCAACCAACACCGGGACCTCCGCGAAACAATGTCTTCCAACCGACCGGGAAACCCACGCACTCCTGTTTATGAGCCGATCATACCGCATCCGAGCGAATTTTTCGTTTGGCGCAACGATGATTATCCCATGTCGTGGAGTGTCTGGAACGCCCATCCAGAATGTGAAATTCATCTGATCTGTCGTGGCGAGGGAACCTGCCATATCGGCGATCACATCGGCGGTTTTCGCGAGGGTGATCTGTTTCTTGTAGGCCGTGACCTGCCGCACAACTGGGTGACGCCGTTGGATGGGGGCGACGTGGTGAAGGGTCGCGATACAGTCATTCAGTTTGACGAAGATCGGCTTGCCAAGGCCGAGGCTTTCATTCCTGAGCTGGCCAGGCTCTCAGTGCTTTTACGAGATGCTCGCAGAGGGATCATGTTTCAAGGGGAAACTCGGCACAAGGGTGGCGAACTCGTCAGAGAGATTGGAGGGGCCACCGGAGTTAAGCGGTTTGCCAAGTTTTTGGAACTCCTGCACATGCTCTCGTCAAGTAGTGAGCGCGTGCTCCTGTCGTCGGAGGGGTTTTCTCCGAGTGCCAATGCCGTTGCCAATCGAATAGTCAGTGGGGTCCTTCAGCATATCAATGCGAACGTCAACAACGACATCCGCCTGGCGGACTGCGCCGCACTTGCGGGTATGACCGAAAGCTCGTTTTCCCGCTTCTTCAAGAAGCACACCGGCAATACCTTCATCCGGTATCTGAGCGAGCTTCGGATGGCGAAAGCATGTGAACTTCTCGCACATACCGACCTGCCGGTGACCCAAGTCTGCGACCGGGTCGGATATGACAACTTGTCGAATTTTAATAGAACGTTCCGGCTTTTGCGCGGAATGCCGCCACGAAACTATCGTCAATTAGAAAAGCAGGGAAGGTAACTTATTGTCCCTATATTCTCAAAATCAGGGATTATGAGCGCAAAATCTGATAAAATTTCATCGGTTTTGCGCATGTTGAACGCTAGTTGATTTTCCCCATTTCCTTATCTTTCCACCAGGAAATGAGGGAGGATGTGAGATGGTTTACAATGTAGCGGTCGATAGCAACGCTCTCTACGGGCGCGCACAGACCTCTGAAATCGCCGGTCACCTTAAGAGCGCCACCATCTTTCCAACGAATGTCTTCGGGTGTCATGATACCGCGGGATTCGATGTGGTGTTGCGACGGCAATCCCAGCTGATAGTCATTGATCTCCCCAGCTCGGATCCAGACAGTACCCCTTCACAACGCTGGACGGAGCTTGCTGAACATTTCAACTCAATCTGCCTTGGCCTGATCCTTGAGGCGGATGCAGGTACTGATGCCGCAGCAGGCATCATCGCTGATGGGATCATAGGTGGTGCATTACCCGCTGCGATCGCTGTCATGGGGTATGATCCATCATTCGCAATATTGTTCGAATGCGCGGCACGACGCGTAGGCGATCCGGCCAATCGGTCGGTCACATCATCGGCATTTGGCTGCATTCCATTCGAATGGCCAGTCGTTGCCTTCTTTCTGATGCCGGACGATCCGCAGTTACTGGATTGCGCAAGAGCATGCCGTTCGTTGGAGAACATCGGCGTCCCGGCGCAGGTGCAGATTGTAGCGGCGGGCAACGAAGCCGGGGGACGAAACATAGTTTTCGCCGGTGAGCGCGACCGCTTCTTTCGAGAGCATCTGGTCTCCCATTTCCCGAAAATGTTCTAGCGGTTGACCGCATCTGACTTTGCAATTCATCATGACACACAGGGAGGAAAAAATGTCATCACAACGACTAGCCGGTAAATGTGCGATGATCACCGGGGCTGCCCGCGGTATCGGTTTGGTCTTTGCCAAGGCGTATGTCGCCCAAGGCGCCAGGGTCGCCATCTGCGATATCGATATGGCACGCGCCGAAGAGGCCGCAAGGGACGTCGGCGGTGAAGCAATAGCAGTCAAGCTCGACGTCACACAGAAGGATAGCATTGAGGCTGCGGTCAGCGGCGTTGTCGAAACGCTCGGGCGCATCGATATTCTCATCAATAACGCCGCGTTGTTTACGGCCGCACCGTTGGTGGAGATATCGGAGGCCGATTATCGTCGCGTGTTCGATGTCAATGTCTACGGGCCGCTGTTCACAATGCAGGCTGTCGCAAAGCATATGATCAGTCGGGGCAAAGGCGGCAAGATCATCAACATGGCCTCTCAGGCCGGTCGCCGTGGCGAGCCGCTGGTCGCCGTCTATTGTGCGACAAAGGCTGCTGTGATCAGCCTGACCCAATCTGCAGGTCTCAATCTGATCGAACACGGCATCAACGTGAATGCGATTGCTCCCGGTGTCGTCGACGGCGAGCACTGGGACGGCGTCGATGCTTTCTTTGCCAAGTACGAAGGCAAGGCACCAGGACAGAAGAAAAAAGAGGTCGGAGAAGCCGTTCCCTACGGTCGAATGGGCACGGCCGACGATCTTGTCGGCATGGCGGTCTTTCTCGCTTCGAATGAATCCGACTACGTCGTGTCGCAATGCTACAATGTTGACGGCGGACAGTGGATGAGCTGATGGATCTCTATCTCAAAGACAAAGTCGCAGTCATTACCGGCGGCTCGAAGGGTATTGGCCTTGGGCTGGCGCAAGCCTTTGCACGGGAAGGCTGCCACGTCGTCATCACTGCTCGCACGGCGGCGGAGGTCGAGAATGCCGCTGAAGCTATAGCCAGCGAGTTTGGCGTAATTGCTCACGCCGTTGCGTCGGACGTCTCGTCGGCTGATGGTTGCCAGGCGGTCATCGAGGCTGCGGCTGCGCTGGGTGGTGCCGACATCTTCGTATCCAATGCAGGCACAGGATCCAACGAAACCGTTGCTGAAGCGCCTGACGAGAAGTGGTATTCCTACTGGGATCTCCACGTCATGGCGGCGGTGCGCCTCAGCCGAGGTCTGGCCGACCAGATGGAAGCCAAGGGCGGCGGCGTCATCCTGATGAACGCATCAATCTGCGCGGTGCAGCCGCTCTGGTATGAACCGATCTATAACGTCACGAAGGCGGCCCTGCTGATGTTCGGCAAATGCCTGTCCGTGGAGATGATCAAACGCAATATCCGCGTCAACACCGTTAATCCCGGACTGATCCGCACACCGGACTGGGAAAAAACAGCCCGGGAATTGGCAGGGCATGGCTGGGAGGATTATCTGCAGAAGGTTGCGGATGACAATGCGGATATCCGACGTTTCGGCACGATTGAAGAGCTTGCGGATTTCTGCGTCTTCCTCTGCTCGCCTCGCGCATCTTACAGTGTTGGTTCCGCCTATCACGTTGATGGCGGAATGCTCAAAACTGTTTGAAGACTGCCTTGAGCGGGATTTCGACTTGGTGTGTGTCCCGTTCGTATCTGTGGCAGCCCGAGAGACATACCAAATGTCTGATGCAGATCGAGTGTATGGCTTTGGAAGCCATACACTCACTTCGAAAACTACATGCTTGACGCAGGTGGTTCTTGCCAGCCGATAGAGCGGCCGAGATTGGTGGTGTGGCATCCGGCAAGGGACAGCGAGGCGACAAATAGCAACGCGAAGCGGATCATAGTCATTCCTTTTTTGATGGCGGTATCTCTGCCCGAAGGCGATGAAGAACAATTCATGCCGGCGATGAAAACTGCCACGGTAAAACCATTGAAGATATCGAGTTTGTTTTGAAGAACACGTTCAGCTAATTTGATAGGCATGGATTCGCTGACGATCGATCAATTGCTGGTTTTCACGACGGCCGTCGACGCCGGCAGTTTCTCCGGTGCTGCTCGTAGGCTCAATCGTGCACAGTCTGCGATCACCTATTCGATACAAAAGCTGGAGGACCAGATTGGCACGCCGCTGTTTGATCGAAACGATTATCGTCCAACGTTGACCGCATCCGGCAAGGCGCTTTTACCGAGAGCGCGGCGGATATTGGCGGACGTCAACGAGTTTCGCGGCCAAGCCAAGGCCATGGTTCGTGGGTTGGAGGCTGAGGTGCGCCTTGGACTTTCTGAACTGCTGCCCGTTGCCCAGCTTGCTCCATATTTGAAGACATTCCGTGCGCGGTTTCCCACAGTCGCCCTGCGGATTGTCCGGGAATCCTTTGGACTGTCCGAGATGCTGATCGAAGGAACGCTGGATATTGCGTTGCTTGTTGATCTCGAATTGCCAAATGTCCTTGATAGAACACATCATTCGACCGTCGATCTTGTTGCCGTTGCAGCTCCCGATCATCCGCTTGCTCAGACGTCGAGACCGATCACAAGTGACATGCTTCGCGAGGAATTGCAGATCGTATTGACGGATTCGCGCCAACACTCGATGTCCCCAGACTACGGGGTTGCGGCGCTCGACAGTTGGCGGGTCACCGACCTGACGACCAAGCACACTCTTCTGCGTGAGGGGTTGGGATGGGGCAGTATGCCCGAGCCACTGGTATCTGCGGATATTGCAGCGGGACGGCTGGTCTTGCTGCAGGTCGAGCGCTGGGATGGGAGCGATCATTTGCCCCGTTTTGACATTGTCGCCGCCCATTATCGACAACGCCCACCAGGCCCCGCCGGTGCCGAACTGCTTGCAGCGTTAGGTGAGGGCGTTTTCACGCCAGTTTAATCGGCGTCTTACCTGTAGATCAAACCGCAGGTCATGCTCTGGGGAACAAACTGAAGGTTCAATCTCCATCGAATTTTCCGATGATCATCATCAATACTATGCCGATTTTTTTGTTTGATCGGCTTTTGTAGTCTTCCGACATCGTTCCCCAACCTGCGGAGACCACAATGTCGATCCTCCAAATGAAAGATCATTCTCTCTCCCCTGCGGGCAAGCCGCTGCGCATCGGCATCTGGCTGGCCCAGATCGTTGCGGCCGGACTGTTCTGCATGTCTGGTGTGATGAAGCTCACCACGCCGATTCCGGAGCTCTCGGCGATGATGCCCTGGACCGGTGAACTGTCACCGGTCTTCGTGCGAGCGATCGGTCTCATCGATCTCGCGGGCGGCTTCGGTCTGATCTTGCCGTCCCTGACGCGCATCCTGCCGCGTCTGACCGTGATCGCCGCCCTGTGCTGCATTGTGCTTCAGATTCTTGCCGCCGGCTTTCACAGCTATCGCGGAGAGTTCGCGGTTCTTCCGTTGAATGCACTGCTGCTTGGCCTTGTGATCTTCATCTACTGGGGACGTTCGAAGAAAGCGCCGATCGCGTCTCGGAGCTGAGGGCCACCGACCGCCGTTATCACATCTCAGGAGCGTTCCATGATTTCGACAGAGAACTCGCAAATGGCCGAGGCAATACGCGACGATATTGCTGCATGTGCGCCAATCAGCATAGGTGGCGTCACCCTCGTGGTCCGGGATCTGGATCGCATGACCCGCTTCTATCGCGAGGTCGTGGGCTTGGAGTCGATCGTTCAGGAGGGAGCCACGCTCCACCTCGGTGTCGATGGTCGCATCCTCATCTCGCTGCGACAGGATCCCGACGCGTTGCCCAATTCACCGCGCAGCGCCGGGCTCTACCACATCGCATTCCTGCTTCCCTCGCGCGACGATCTCGGCGCCTGGACTCGTCATGTGCTCCGGTTGCGGATCCGCTTGACCGGGGCATCGGATCATCTTGTCAGTGAAGCCATCTACTTGACAGATCCTGAAGGCAACGGCGTTGAGATCTACGCCGACCGGCCAAGCTCGACATGGACACGGATCCAGCAAGTCATCCAGATGGGTGCAGGTCCCCTCGATCTGGGCGAATTGTCACGATCGACGACATCCGTCTGGAATGGCATGCCGGCGGGCTCCACGGTTGGCCATGTTCATCTGCAAGTCGGCGATGTCGATTCTGCTGATGCCTTCTATGGGAAGCTTCTTGGCTTCAAGATCAACGCGGCAGCACCGACCGTCAGCTTCTACAGTACCGGTGGTTATCATCACCAGCTTGCGGGCAACATCTGGCAGAGCGCCGGAGCCGGCATACGCCGTGAGGGTACGACGGGGCTTGCCGAGGTGGAGCTCCTCCTGCGCGATTCCGAAACACTGGCATCGGTCATCTCGCACCTGACGGATGCCGGCAGACCGCCGCAGGACGAGGAGGGGCGCCTGGTCATCTTCGATCCCTGGAATGTCCGGTTCCGCCTGACCTCCGTCGCTGCACCTCCGGTGACGCGATGAAACTGATCTTCCCGGTGGCGATTTCGCCCCTTCTGCCGCTGGCGCGCTCGCCTGGCGAGGTCTGATCCATGTGGACCCTCCTCGAAACGGCCGGCCTCAGACTTCTCTCCCTGTTTCACCCTCCCGAAAGGATAAAACCCATGAACATCCTCCACCTCGATTCCAGCATTTTGGGCGCCTACTCGGCCAGCCGTGACCTGTCGGCTGCCATCGTAGAGCGTCTCGTCGTTTTGAACCCCGGTGCCGAAGTCACCTATCATGATCTCGACGCGCAATCGCCGTTGCACCTCTCGAGCGCCCATATGGCCGTGTTTCAGGGCGGGCCTGTTGAGGACGCCGATCTTGGAGCCGACCTGGGCAAAGGCGGAGCCTATATCGAGGAGTTGTTTGCCGCCGACATCATCGTGATCGGTGCGCCAATGTACAATTTTACGATCTCGACCCAACTCAAATCCTGGATCGACCGCGTCGTTGTTGCCGGAAAGACGTTCCAGTACGGCGCCAACGGTCCTGAAGGCTTGCTTCCCCCCGGCAAGAAGGTCTTTCTGGCGTCCACCCGCGGCGGAGCCTATGGCGAAGGTAGCCCTGCGGCTCCGCTGGAGCATCACGAATCCTACCTGCTTGGCGTCCTCGGCTTCATCGGACTGACCGATGTCACGATTGTGCGGGCTGAAGGCCTCGCGATGGGCGATGATGCCAAAGCGGCAGAGATCATCAAGGCGAAGGGGCAGATCGCAGCCTTTGCCTGACCTCGCTATCGGCCGGAGGTCGTCGCGATGCGACCTCCGGCCAGCTTTATTATTCCGTCGATCTCATCCTCTGTGGCTCTACCGCCGCCTCGTTATCTCTCCCGCACTAACCGTCTTAATCAGGGCGACGATACGTTTTCGGACTTTCGGGTCCGCAATTTTCACGAAAGCACGGTTCAACTGCTGCCCTTCCACCGAAGATACGAACTGAACGAATTCGGGAAGGTCGAATGCGGTGGTTTGGGTTGCCTCTGAGGTCATTTGCTCACTGGGCATATCCTCGAAAAAATACCGCACAGGGACACCAAGGGCGGAGGCAATATTCTGCAGCCGGCTTGCGCTCACCCTGTTGGCACCTCGTTCATACTTCTGGATCTGCTGGAAGGTAATTCCGAGCTGTTGGCCCAGAGTTTCCAGGCTGATGCCAAGCGCTCTGCGGCGCGAACGGATTTTGCTTCCGACATGAACGTCAACAGGGTTTGGTATGGTTTTGCTTTTCATCACGCGGTCCCGATAATGAAGTAGGTGATGTCAAATTGATTTCCGAGCTAAAATGGTCCGAACGATAGGCGAAGCGTTCAGCGTTGGCCGTTCCCCTTTGCAGAGGCTTGGAGAACGGCAGCACGAACCGAACTGCCGTCCAGCCATTACGGTCCAGTCCTTGCGGAGGGCGCAGCATTCTCGCTGGAAATCGCCTGCGCAGTTTTGCCTCTCTGCGTGAGGCCGAGCACGAATACGAAGAACACCGGCACAAAGAAGATCGCGAGGACCGTGGCCGAGATCATGCCACCCATGACGCCGGTCCCGATTGCCGTTTGGCTTCCTGAGCCGGCGCCGCTTGCGATCACCAATGGAACGACGCCGAGCGTAAAGGCGAGCGAGGTCATGAGGATCGGGCGGAAGCGGAGATGAGCTGCCTCCACCGCGGCGTCGAAGAGCGACTTGCCTTCGGCCCTCAGATCTTTCGCGAACTCGATGATCAGGATGGCATTCTTGGCGGACAATCCGATGATCGTGATCAAGCCGACCTTGAAGTAGACGTCATTTGGCATGTCACGCAGCATGACCGCGGCAAGAGAGCCGATGATCCCGAGCGGAATGACGAGCATCACCGAAAGCGGGATGGCCCAGCTTTCGTAGAGTGCGGCAAGGCACAGGAACACCAGCAGGCAGGAAAGACCGAGCAACATCGGAACCTGTGATCCGGACTGGATTTCCTGCAGAGATTGACCGCTCCATTCATACCCAAAGCCTGCCGGCAGCAATCCGGCGATGCGCTCCACTTCCGCAATCGCGTCACCGGAGGAATAGCCTTCCGCAGCCTGGCCGCTGAGACGGATTGCCGGGAAACCATTGTAGCCAACCAGCTGGGTGGCACCCTTTGACCAGCTATAGGTGGCGAATGCCGAAATCGGGACCATGCCACCATCGGTGTTGCGCACATTCATGGTCATGATGTCGAAGATATCGCCGCGCTTGTCGGGCTCGGCCTGCACTGTCACCCTTTGCATGCGTCCCGAGTTGGGGAAGTCATTGGCATAAGAGGAACCGATATTGGTGCTGATCGTCTGGTTTATTTCGGCAAAGGTGACACCAAAGGCGTTGGCCTTCTCCCGATCTATGGTCAGCACCATCTGAGGAGCATCCGCCAGACCTTCTTCGCGCACGCCTGAAAGAACAGGGCTCTTGCGTGCTTCAGAGAGAAACTGGTCGCGAGCCGCAGTGAGCGCGGCGGTCCCTCTTTGACCACGGTCCTGGAGGCGAAAGG
>Ga0209699_100888_pt1 | contig 10374 bp, 12 predicted proteins | sample SynthPrep_1_END__FD_187204 | JGI IMG/M metagenome (GOLD analysis project Ga0209699, IMG submission 187204) | Synthetic microbial communities from Ohio, USA - SynthPrep_1_END_DS7_MetaG (SPAdes) (version 2) | ecosystem: Engineered > Bioreactor > Aerobic > Activated sludge | place: USA: Ohio...
CCATAGGACAGCGTGGCCGTTTCGGCCTCGCGCCACTTGCGATGATTTGGCAGGTTACCCACGCGCTCGCCGGGGAATCCCAGCCCGGTATCGCGGCCGAAGCCCAGATTGCTGAACACCTGGTGCAACTGCTCGCCGCCGACATCGAAGGCGACCTTGCTCATGCCGACGTTGCTGGAGTTGATCAGGATGCCGGTCAGATCCAGCGCCGGCCCCTGAGTACGAGACACGTCGCGAATGGTATAGCGACCGATCTGCAGGGTGCCGTTGCCGACCTGAACGACATCACTGGGTTTCCAGCGGCCGGTTTCCAGGGCTGCGGCCATCGACAACGGCTTGATGGTCGAGCCGGGCTCGAACACATCGATCATGGCGCGGTTACGCATCGCAGCCGGGGTCAGGTTACGGCGGTTGTTGGGGTTGTAGGTAGGATGGTTGACCATCGCCAGCACTTCGCCGGTCTTCACGTCGACCATCACCAGGCTACCGGCCTTGGCGTCGTTCTCCAGCAAGGCGTTACGCAGCTCACGGTGCGCCAGGTACTGCAGGCGCAGGTCAATGGACAACGCCAAGGCCTTGCCGGCCTTGGCGTTCTGCGCTACCTGTACATCCTTGATCAGCTTGCCGCGCCGATCCTTGAGTACCTGCCGCTTGCCGGGAATGCCGGCCAGCCACTCCTCGTAGGCGAGTTCCATGCCTTCGCGGCCCCGGTCGTCGATATCGGTGAAGCCGACCACATGAGCCGCCACCTCACCGGCCGGGTAGAAACGCCGGAACTCTTCGATGGCGTAAACACCGGGCACCTTCAGATCCAGCACGCCCTGCCCTTTCTCGGGGGTCAGGCCACGCACCAGGTACATGAACTCACGCTCCTTGTTCTGCTCCAGGCGCGCCGCGAAGCTGCTCGGTTCCTGCCCCAGTGCAGCAGCCAAAGCAGGCCACTGCTCGCGACCGGCCTGCAACTCCTTGCCATTGGCCCACAGGGTCGTAACCGGCGTACTGACGGCCAGCGGTTCACCATTGCGATCAGTGATCAGACCACGGTGCGCGGGAATGGGAATATGGCGCACGCTGCGCGCATCGCCATGCGCCTTGAGGAAATCGTGGTCGAGCACCTGCAGGTCGAGCATGCGCCAGGCGATCGCGCCGACCATCAGGGCGAGCAACGCCAGCACCAGGCGAAAACGCCAGGGGTAGAGTGCGCCTTCGAGACCGATCATGGACGCACCATGCGCACGGCGGCGGGGTCGGGAATGTGCATTTTCAGCTGTTCGCTGGCCAGCGCTTCGATGCGGTTGTGCGCCGTCCAGGTGCTCTGCTCGAGAATCAGCCGCCCCCACTCCGCCTGTGCCTTGTCACGCACGCTGAGCTCGCCGTACAGCTCGTTGAGCAACTGACGATTCCAGTGGGCGCTGTAGGACACTGCCAGCGAAGAAAGCAGAATGGCGATGAACAGCAGCAACATCAGGAAGCTGCCTCTGGGCATCGAGCGCATCGGACGGCGGTTCACCGCAGTTTCTCCGCAATACGCATCACCGCGCTGCGCGAACGCGGATTGGCCTTGAGTTCGGCCTCACCGGCATAGACCGGCTTGCCGATCAGTTTCAGGCGCGGCTCGAAAGCCTTGGGAATGATCGGCAGGTCGCGCGGCAGCTTGTCCGCCTCGCCCTTGGCCTGACGTTTCATGAACTGCTTGACGATACGGTCTTCCAGCGAGTGGAAGCTGATCACCACCAGACGACCGCCAACCTCCAGCGCCTCCAGCGCTGCGTCCAGGCCTCGCTCGAGATCACCGAGTTCGTTGTTGACATGAATGCGGATGCCCTGGAAAGCACGGGTCGCCGGATTCTTGCCCTTTTCCCAGGCCGGATTGGCAACGGTGAGCACTTGCGCCAGATCAGCAGTACGGGTGAACGGCTGTTCGGCACGGCGCTGCACCACGGCACGCGCCATACGCTTGGCGAAGCGCTCTTCGCCATAATCCTTGAGCACACGGGCGATCTCGTCTTCGTCAGCCGTGGCGATCCAGTCAGCGGCACTCACACCGGCATCCGGGTTCATGCGCATGTCCAACGGGCCGTCATTGAGGAAGCTGAAACCGCGCTCGGGGTCATCCAGTTGCGGCGAAGAAACACCCAGGTCGAGCAGGATGCCCGAGACAGAGCCGGCCAGGCCGCGGACAACGGATTCTTCGCCAAGTTCCGCAAAACTGCGCTGCACAACGACAAAGCGGCCGTCTTCGGCCGCCAATGCTTCCCCGGTGGCTATTGCCAGGGGATCCTTGTCGAACCCCAGAAGCCGCCCTCCCGGGCCAAGCTTCTGCAAGATCAGCCGACTGTGCCCACCCCGCCCGAAGGTGCCATCCATATAGCAACCGTCCGCGCGCACGGCGAGACCCTCGACGGCCTCGTCGAGCAGCACGGTAATGTGGCGCAAGCTACTATCGGTCATGGTCACAGGATCAGGTCACGCAAATCATCGGAAAGGGCACCCGGTTGCTTGATGGCAGCCAGGTCGGCTTCGGCTACGGCATTCCAGGCATCTTCATCCCAGAGTTGAAACTTGTTCAGCTGACCAACGAGCATCGCGCGCTTGTCCAGCCTGGCGTACTCGCGCAGGCGCGGCGGCACCAGAAAGCGGCCACTGCCATCCAGCTCGAGGTCGACGGCATTGCCGATCAGCAGTCGCTGCAGGCGGCGGTTCTCTTCACGGAAGGAAGCCAACTCACGCAGCTTGTTCTCGATCAGCTCCCATTCGGGCAATGGATAGACACAGAGGCAGGGATCGACAGCATCGATGGTGACGATGAGCTGGCCACCACAACGCGAAACGAGCTCATCACGATACCGACTCGGCATCGCGAGGCGCCCTTTGGCGTCGAGACTGATGGCGTTAGCTCCGCGAAACACGGCTGCGCTTCCCCTGTATTAGCTTTCCATGCCCATAAATACCCACTTCATGCCACTTTTCACCACTTGCGCACACTATAGGAATGCGTACGCCCCACCGTCAAGGCGCGCCAGAAGGGAAAAATCCTTACAGGACGGAGATTTAGCGAACAAAAGCGAGGGGAAAAACGATGCAGGAACCGAAAATCGGCGTACAAAATCCAGCCAATCCAGCGAGCTGAAAACTGAACTTAAAGTAGTTTCTTAAGAGTAAGATTTTTTCGGTATCAGACGAGCGGGGACTAGAAGCGCAAAAAGCGGAGAAAAGGAGGAGAGTCGATCTGTAAGCCGGGTTCTGTCGAGGACAGCCATTCCTCTACGATGTACATCACTGCACATCTTTAGCAACCTACCCGGTTCCAGCGCGGGCCACGCCAATGGAACCCTATTTGGTCTTGCTCCGAGTGGGGTTTACCTAGCCACGGACTGTTGCCAGCCGTGCGGTGCGCTCTTACCGCACCTTTTCACCCTTACCGGCGCGTGAGCGCTTAGGCGGTTGTTTTCTGTGGCACTTTCCGTAGGCTCGCGCCTCCCAGGCGTTACCTGGCACTCCGCCCTGTGGAGCCCGGACTTTCCTCCCCCCCATTTCGCGGAACGAAACGAGGCAGCGACTGTCCGATCGACTCTCCGCCAGCAAGGGTACCGGGGGTGATGACAAGCTGCAAGCGAGACGGATACCGCGCACCTCAGGCCTTGCGCTCGAGAGCGGCCTGATAGAGCAGGTTCTTGCGCACACCGGTAATCTCTGCCGCCAGAGCCGCCGCACGCTTGAGCGGCATTTCCGCCATCAGAAGATCCAGCACACGCAGCGCCTCGGCACTCACCGCCTCGTTCCCCTCCGGCGCCTGCCAACCGGCCACCAGCACGACACACTCGCCTCGCTGCTGATTGCTGTCAGCGGCGACCCAGGCGCACAACTCATCCAGCGGCAGCCCCTTGAGCGTCTCGAAGGTCTTGGTCAACTCACGGGCAAGCAGCGCCTGGCGTTCACCGCCAAATACCGCGCGCATGTCCTCCAGGCATTCGAGAATGCGATGTGGCGCCTCGTAGAAGATCAGCGTGCGCGGCTCTTCACGAACCTGCTCCAGACGCGAGCGACGCCCAGTTGCCTTGGCCGGCAGAAAACCTTCGAAGATGAAGCGATCCGACGGCAGGCCGGCTGCCGAGAGCGCCGCGATCAGCGCACAGGCACCCGGCACGGGCACAACCGGGAAACCAGCCGCACGCACCTGGCGAACCAGATGAAAGCCCGGGTCGGAAATCAGCGGCGTCCCCGCATCCGAGATCAGCGCCACGTCTTCGCCAGCTTCCAGCCGAGCGATGAAACGTCCGCCCTGCTCGCGCTCGTTGTGCTCATGGCAGGCTGCCAGCGGCGTCTGGATACCGAAATGCTGCATCAGGCGGGCGGAGTGGCGGGTGTCCTCGGCGGCGATCAGCGCCACGTCCCGCAGAATCCGCAGCGCGCGCGCACTGATGTCGTCCAGGTTGCCGATTGGCGTGGCGACCACGTACAGGGTGCCGAGCTGAACACTGGCGACAGCGGACTGAGTCAAGGGAAACACCTCGTTGATTGAAAGACCGCTCATTCTAGGGTCTGTTGACGTTTCGCCGCGACCGCGCCGTAGCCGGTTTTAGCGCGAGACGCAGCGCGCCAGAACCGACACGGCTCCTGGGGAGACGCTGAAGACGCCGTCATTACTGGCTGCGCCCGCCCTGTTCGGATTGCACCGACGTGCGTTCAACGCAAGCGCTGGCCCAATCCATAACCTGCGAACTGCCCGAGCCTTCACCTTCGCGGGCGTGACGGTGAATGGCACTCTCAGAGTCTCCCTCGGGGTGCACGGAAAGATGGCTCCTGCTGCCATTGCAGGGCTTGAACCATTACCGGCGTCCTGCACCTAACCGTGAACCATTTCTCGCGGCAACGCCGCTCGCGCCGAAACGGCAACGAACCCGGGCCAGTTAAGTCCCCGCGGCATCGCATGGAGCTCGCCCCTTGGGTACAATCGCCGCTCGTTTTGCTCAAGTATCAGGATGACCCGATGACCGCTAGCCTGCGTCCTCTTTCTGCTCTCTTTCTGGCAGGCCTGCTCGCCGCCTGCGCCAGCTCGCCCTCCAATACCCTGGGCCAGTTGCCGCGCACGCCGCAGGCCAGCATCGAGCAGATGCTCCAGCAAGCCGACGCCAGCAAACCGGAACAGGCAGCCCTGCTGCGCCTGTCCGCCGCCGACAAGGCCTACCAGCAGAAAGACGTCGCACGTGCCGCACGCATCCTGGAACAGATCGATATCGCCAGCCTGCAACCTGCACAGCAGATATTCGCCAGCACCCTGAAAGCGGAGCTGGCTCTGGAGCGCAAGCAGGCCAAGAGTGCCCTGAAGGCCTTGCAACACCCGAGCCTGGAACGCCTGGGTGAACTGCCGGTGGAACAGCAGATCCGCACCCAACTGGTTCGTGCCCGCGCCCTCGAAGCCGATGGGCAGACCCTGGCCGCCGCCCGCGAGCGTGTATTCATCGCTCCACTGCTGAGCGGCCAGGTCGCCCGCGACAGCCACGAGAACATCTGGGCACTGGTCTCCAGCCTGCCGCCGCAGACCGCCACCGGTACCGACAGTGACCTGGCAGGCTGGCTGGATCTGGCGCGCATCACCAAGAGCAGCGCCACGCTGGAACAACAACAGGCCGCAATCGACCAATGGGTGGCCCAGAATCCGCAGCACCCGGCCGCCGAGCAATTGCCCGAGGCATTGAGCAAACTGCGCGAACTGGCCAGCCAGCCGCTGACCCGTGTGGCCCTGTTGCTGCCCCAGGAAGGCCAACTGGCCGGTGTCGCCCGCGCCCTGCGCGACGGTTTCCTCGCTGCTCACTACGAGGCGCAACAGGCCGGGCAGAACCCGCCTGACATCAAACTCTACGACAGCGCCCGCATCGGCTCGCTGGATGCGTTCTATCAGCAGGCACAGGCTGATGGTGTGCAGTTGGTAGTCGGCCCGCTGGAAAAGCCACTGGTCAAACAGCTGAGCGACCGCGAGCAACTGCCCATCACCACCCTGGCACTGAACTACAGCGACTCCAACCAGGAAGGCCCGGCGCAACTGTTCCAGTTCGGCCTGGCGGCCGAAGACGAAGCTCGCGAGGTCGCCCGCCGCGCCTGGGACGACGGCATGCGCCGCGCCGTAGCGCTGGTACCACGTGGCGAGTGGGGCGACCGCGTGCTCGACGCCTTCCGCCAGAGCTGGCAGGCACAGGGCGGCACCCTGATCGCCGCCGAGCATGTCGACCAGCCGGTGGAACTGGCTCGCCAGATCGCCGACCTGTTCCAGCTGCGCGAGAGCGAGGCCCGCGCCCGCCGCCTGCAAAACACTCTTGGCACCAGCCTGGATGCCCAACCGGCACGCCGTCAGGACGTCGACTTCATCTTCCTGGCCGCCACACCACAGCAAGCCCAGCAGATCAAGCCGACCCTGGCCTTCCAGTACGCCGGCGACGTACCGGTATACGCCACCTCGCACCTGTTCACCGGCGCTCACAGCCAGGCGCAGTACCAGGATCTGGAAGGCATTCGCTTCTGCGAAACCCCCTGGCTGCTGGACACCCATGCGCCACTGCGCCAGGCAGTCAGCAACCAGTGGCCACAGGCCGGCGGCAGCCTCGGTCGCCTCTACGCCATGGGCGTGGACGCCTATCGCCTGGCACCGCGCCTGGGTCAGCTCAAGGCGCTGCCGGAGTCGCGTATCGACGGCCTGTCCGGCAACCTCAGCCTGAACCCAGCGCAACGTGTCGAGCGTCAACTGCCCTGGGCCGAGTTCCGTGACGGCCAGGTTCAGCGCCTCCCCGACAGTGTCAATTGAGCGCACACAACGACCTGGGACGTGCCGCCGAGCAGGCGGCACGCCAGCATCTGGAACGTAACGGTCTGCGCCTGATCGAACAGAACTGGAGATGTCGCCTGGGCGAGCTCGATCTGGTCATGCTTGATGGCGATACAGTAGTATTCGTCGAAGTCCGCGCCCGCCGTCACAGCGCCTGGGGCGGCGCCCTGGAGAGTATCGATGCGCGCAAGCGTGGCAAGTTGATCAAAGCCGCCGAGCTCTTCCTCCAGCAGCAGTCTCGCTGGGCACGCCACCCCTGCCGCTTCGACGTGGTCGCCATCAGTACCGGCGCAGCCACACATCTCGACTGGATCAAGAGCGCCTTCGACGCCTGACGACCGCACACTCAAGGTTTATCCGATGGACATGCAATTCCGAATCCGCCAGCTCTTCCAAGCCAGCATCGAAACCAAGCAACAAGCCATGGAAGTCCTGACCCCTTACATCGAGCACGCCAGCATGGTGATGGTTCAGGCGCTGCTCAACGAGGGCAAGATCCTTTCCTGCGGCAACGGTGGCTCGGCAGGTGACGCCCAGCATTTTTCTTCCGAGCTGCTCAATCGTTTCGAACGCGAACGCCCGAGCCTGCCGGCCATCGCCCTGACCACCGACAGCTCGACCATCACCTCGATCGCCAACGATTACAGCTACAACGAGATTTTCTCCAAGCAGATTCGCGCGCTCGGCCAACCCGGCGACGTGCTGCTGGCCATTTCCACCAGCGGCAACTCGGCAAATGTCATACAGGCCATTCAAGCTGCCCATGACCGCGAGATGATCGTTGTCGCACTCACCGGCCGTGATGGCGGCGGCATGGCGTCACTGCTGTTACCCGAGGACGTGGAAATCCGCGTTCCGGCCAAAGTCACCGCACGCATCCAGGAAGTCCACCTGCTGACTATCCACTGCCTGTGCGACCTGATCGACAGTCAACTGTTTGGGAGTGAAGAATGAAGCGTTCCGCACTGATTCTGGCCGCCCTGGCCTTTACCCTGACCCTGGTCGGCTGCGGCAGCCGCAGCATCGGCAACAAGATCGACGACCAGTTCCTCGGCCCGGACGTCGCCTCGCAGATCAGCAATGCCCACGCCGACCTGTCCAGCCCCACCTCACGCATCGTGGTCACCAGCTACAACGGCGTGATCCTTCTGGCAGGCCAGACGCCACGCAGCGAACTCAAGGATCTGGCCGCCCAGACCGCGCGCCGCGTACAGGGCGTGAAAAAGGTCTACAACGAGCTGCAGGTACAGCGCCCCGCGTCCCTGCTGGCACGTAGCAACGACTCGCTGCTGACCACCAAGATCAAATCCCAGATGCTCGCGGACGCAACCGTGCCCAGCACCCGCGTCAAGGTGGTCACCGAGAACGGCATCGTCTACATGCTCGGTCTGGTTACACGCGAAGAGGCCAACGCCGCCACCCGCGTCGTGCAGAGCGTATCGGGCGTGCAGAAGGTGGTGCGCCTGTTCGAGTACACCAACTGAGCCACTCGCTCGGCAGATCGAATGAAAGCGGGGCGCCAATGGCGCCCCGTTTTCGTTCGTACATGCCTTACTTGACCACCTTGAGACTGGGTCGGCCGCTCGGGCGCGGCGGCTCGCCACCGCCATCCGGTCCTTCATCGTCCGGCCCGGCACCTTCCGGATCACCCGCAACCGGCGGCTCCATATCGAAGACCATGCCCTGGCCATTCTCGCGCGCATAGATCGCCAGGATCGCCGCCGCCGGAATGTACAGGGTATGCGCCACACCACCGAAGCGCCCCTCGAAGCTCACCGCCTGGTTGTCCATGTGCAGGTGACGCACCGCACTGGGCGACGCGTTCAATACGATCTGGCCATCACTGGCAAAGCCGGACGGCACCTGCACGCCAGGGTATTCGGCATTGACCAGCAGATGCGGCGTGCAATCGTTGTCGACGATCCATTCGTACAGCGCACGCACCAGATAGGGACGACTGGAATTCATGGTTTTCCTCCTAAGTCTCAGCGCATTGCGCGCTCGGCAGCGGAAAGACTGGCCTGAAAGGTATCACGAGCGAACTGGCGCTCCATGTAATCGAGCAAGGGCTTGGCCGGACGAGGCAACTCGATGCCCAGCAACGGCAGACGCCAGAGAATCGGCAACAGGCAGCAGTCCACCAGGCTCAATTCCTCACTGAGGAAGAACGGCTTGTCGGCGAACAGCGGCGAAACGCCGGTCAGGCTCTCGCGAAGCTCCTTGCGCGCCAACTGACGCTCGGCCTCCTTGCTGCGCTTGTCGAGAATGCGATCGACCAGCGCGCACCAGTCACGCTGAATTCGATGGATCAGAAGACGGCTGTTGGCACGCGCCACCGGGTAGACCGGCAACAGCGGCGGATGCGGATAGCGCTCATCCAGATACTCCATCACCACGGACGACTCGTACAACGCCAGGTCACGGTCGACCAGCGTCGGCAAGCTGCCGTAGGGATTGAGCTCGGCCAGTTTGGGCGGACAACGGCCCAGTTCGACATCGACGATCTCGACGCTGACACCTTTCTCGGCGAGCACCAGACGCACGCGATGGGAATAGTGATCGGCGGGGTCGGAGTAGCAGGTCAACCTGTTGGTCACCGCCATGGCGATCCTCCTCGCTTTTTTGATTATCCAGAAACACAAAGACCTGCGCGCCCATCAGGGCGCGCAGGTCTGCTACAGCGACAGCGACTTAGTGCACGTCCTTCCAGTACTCACGCTTGAGCAGGTAGGCGAACACGAAGAAGAACGCCAGGTACAGCAGTACGTAGGTACCGATGCGCTGGGATTCCAGCTTGACCGGGTTGGCCGAGTAAGCCAGGAAGGTCACCAGGTTCTTCACTTTCTCGTCGAACTCGGCTTCGCTCAGCTTGCCGGTGTTCGGCTGGATGGTCAGCTGATCACAGGCTTCGTGAGTGATCGGCGTACCGGTCAGCGGGTCGAACTGCTTCTTGCCGTTGTCCACCACCTGAACCTGCTTGCAGCCGATGACCTGGTTGCCCTGCAGGCTCACCAGCACATTGGGCATACCGACGTTCGGGAACACCTTGTTGTTGGAGCCCAGCGGACGCGTCGGATCCGCATAGAAGGTGCGCAGGTAGGTATACAGCCAGTCGGTACCACGAACGCGAGCGACCAGGGTCAGATCGGGCGGCGCAGCACCGAACCATGCCTTGGCATCTTCGGGCTTCATGCCGATCTTCATGTGGTCGCCGATCTTGGCTTCGTTGAACACCAGATTGTCCAGCATGATCTCGTGCGGGATGCCGAGGTCATCGGCAACACGCTCGTAACGCTGGTACTGGGCCGAGTGGCAGCCCATGCAGTAGTTGGCGAAGGTACGCGCGCCATCCTGCATGGCAGCCTTGTCGCGCAGGTCGATATCCACCTTGTCCAGCGGATGGTTGCTGGCAGCGCCCATGGCCAGGGCCGGCAGCGCAGCGAAAACAAATGCAGCGAAGAGCTTTTTCATCAGCCAGTCACCCTTTCCGGAACCGGTTTGGTCTTCTCCATCCTGGTGTAGAACGGCATCAGGATGAAGTACGCGAAGTACAG
>Ga0209699_100889_pt1 | contig 10359 bp, 13 predicted proteins | sample SynthPrep_1_END__FD_187204 | JGI IMG/M metagenome (GOLD analysis project Ga0209699, IMG submission 187204) | Synthetic microbial communities from Ohio, USA - SynthPrep_1_END_DS7_MetaG (SPAdes) (version 2) | ecosystem: Engineered > Bioreactor > Aerobic > Activated sludge | place: USA: Ohio...
TGTTGTGGATGGACGGGCTGTTCCCCATGCCGCCCTGGCTGGACGACTTTGCCGGCTACCTGTGGCTGGTGGCGTTCCCCGAGGCCTTTATCAACGGCACCATCGTCACCGCGTTGGTGGTGTTCTACCCGGACTGGCTGGAAACCTTCAACCGCAGCCGCTATCTGCAGGCGCCCTGGAAGGAGGGTGATCGCGGCGAGTGAATGGCGTTGTATTGGCCGATTGAATGGCGCGGCCGAGATTGATCTTCGTCAATGATCAGAGCGGGCCTGCCGCCATGCTGTGAAAAACGCCTGCGAGGGACTTGGACATGAGTATTCACAGCTGGGCCAGTAGCGCCCTGCACGATGATTTGCGTGACGCCGAGGCCCAGGGTTTCGAGCGGCTGATGGTATTGCGTGCGCTGCTGGCGGAAATCGTGCAGCAGAACAAGGCGCTTCGCGACGTTCAGGAGTTGGCCAGCGAACTGCAGTTTCTCGCCGATAACCTCGACGATGACCGCGACTACGCTTTCATGCGTCCCTGAGGTTCCCGATTCTGCTTGTGTGGGAGCCGCGCCCCGCGGCGAATGGCTGCGGGGCGACGCTAAAGGCAAATGCTTCGCCCCGGGGCGGGGCTCCTACAGGCGAGATGGATCAATGCGGCCTTGTCGGCAGCTCGCCGCTGAACATCTCGTCTTCCAGGTCATTGCCGGGAATCGCATGCTCCTCAGCGGCCCAAGCGCCCAGATCAATCAGCTTGCAACGCTCGCAGCAGAACGGACGATAGATGCTCTCGGTTTTCCACTCGACGGGTGCGCTACAGGTTGGGCATTGAACGGTAATGGTCATGGCTGGCCTCCACGCAGGGTCAGATAGAAGTTGTGCAGGCGCTCGACCTCCGCGTCCAGCCAGGCCATATCACGATCATTGACCAGCACGTCGTGAGCATGGCGCAGGCGCTCTTCGCGGCTGGCCTGGGCCTGCATGATGGCGCGAACCTGTTCTTCCGAACTCTGATCGCGTGCGATGGTGCGTTGCACCTGCAGCTCGGCAGGCGTGTCGACGACCAATATGCGTTGGGTCATCTCCCGCTGGCCGGACTCGACCAGCAGTGGCGACACCAGAATGGCATAGGGCGATTCTGCGCGCGCCAGCACCTGAACGATCTCCTGGCCGATCAGCGGGTGCAGCAGGCTTTCCAGCCAGCGGCGTTGCTCGGGGGCGGCAAATATCAGTTTGCGCAGTGCGGCGCGGTCCAGCTCGCCATTGGCTTGCAGTACGCCTGCACCAAAGTGCTCGACGATCCTGGCCAGCGCCGGGCGCCCCGGCTCCACCACCCAGCGCGCCGCATGATCGGCGTCCACCACATGCACGCCACGCTCGATAAAGCCTTGCGCCACTGCGCTCTTGCCGCTGCCAATGCCGCCAGTCAGGCCAAGTATCCAGGGTTTCATGACGCCAATGCAGCCTCGTTATTGCTCAAGGCCGCGATTGTAGGGGGGATTGCTGGATGATGCGAACCGCGTGTGCCGCGATCCGTCATCCCCGCGAAGGCGGGGACCCAGCTCGTGGCGTCAGGATAACTCCTGGACTCCCGCCTTCGCGGGAGTGACGAGTGTTACTGGGTTAGCTCAAAACCCAGCGAACTTCAGATAACTGCCGGTAATCACATCACCCCACAGCAGGGCGATCCACCCGGCAATCGCCAGATAGGGCCCGAAGGGCATCGGCGTGCCGGAATCGCTGCCACGCATGCGCAGCATAATGACCCCCAGCACCGCCCCGACCAGCGACGACAACAGAATGGTCAGCGGCAGAATCTGCCAGCCACCCCAGGCGCCGAGCGTGGCGAGCAGCTTGAAGTCGCCGTAACCCATGCCTTCCTTGCCGGTGATCAGCTTGAACAGCCAATACACCGACCATAGGCTCAGATAGCCGGCAATCGCCCCCCACAGAGCATCTTCCAGGCTGGTGAACAATCCGTAGTAATTGACGATCAAGCCCAGCCATAGCAGCGGCAGCACCAGCACATCCGGCAGGATCTGGTGGTCGGCATCGATCAGACTCATCGCCAACAGCCCCCAAGCCAACACCAGCATCGCCCCGGCCTGCCAGGTAAAACCGAAATGCCAGGCGATGTATGCCGAAAGCAGCCCGCAGGCCAGTTCGACGATGGGGTAACGTTTGCTGATCGGGGTTTTGCAGTTCGAGCACTTGCCTCGCAGGAACAGATAGCTGATGACCGGGATGTTCTCCCAGGGACGAATCTCATGGCCGCACTGCGTGCAGCAGGAGTTGGGTAGGATAAGGTTGAAGGTCTGAGCGGTCGGTGCCGGCGGCAATTCCAGCACCTCGCGCGCCTGACTCTGCCAATCGCGTTGCAGCATCACGGGTAGACGGTAGATCACTACATTGAGGAAGCTACCGACCAGCAGACCCAGCAGCAGAACACACAAAACAAAGGCCAGCACATGGCTGGCCAGGAAATCGATCACGAGCATTTAAACGACGGCGCCCAGTTGGAAGATTGGCAGGTACATGGCGATGATCAGGCCGCCGACCAGTACGCCTAATACGGACATGATGATCGGCTCCATCAGGCTGGTAAGGCCGTCGACCATATTGTCCACTTCTGCCTCATAAAAGCTGGCCACCTTGTCGAGCATCTCATCCAACGCACCCGACTCTTCACCAATGGCGGTCATCTGAACAGCCATGGAGGGGAAGGTGCCGGTAGTGCGCATCGAGAAGTTTAGCTGCATGCCGGTGGAAACGTCCGCCTTGATCTTGTTGGTGGCGTTCTTGAAGACCACATTACCGGTGGCGCCCGCTACCGAGTCGAGTGCATCCACTAGCGGTACGCCGGCAGCGAAGGTGGTAGAGAGAGTTCGTGCGAAACGGGCGACCGCTGACTTGTAGAGAATGTCGCCGACAATGGGAAGCTTCAGGACGCCACGGTCAACGGAGTCACGAAGCTTTTGAGAGCGTTTCATGGCTTCTCTGAAACTGAAGGCAGCGGCGAATAACCCGATCAGAAAAATGAACCACCATTCCTGCAGAAACTGGGAAATACCAATCACCATTTGCGTGAAGGCTGGTAGTTCGGCGCCAAAGTTGGCGAATACCTGCTCAAACTGCGGCACCACCTTGATCAAAAGAATCGCCGAAACGATGATGGCTACCACCACAACAGCGATGGGGTAGTTCATCGCCTTCTTGATCTTGGCCTTCAGTGCTTCGGTCTTTTCCTTGTAAGTGGCGATACGGTCTAGCAGGTTTTCCAGCGCCCCCGCCTGTTCACCAGACTCCACAAGGTTACAATACAGCTCATCAAAGTATTGCGGCTTTTTGCGCAGCGAGGCAGCAAAGCTGTTACCGGCCGCAACCTCCTGTTTCACTTCGTCGACCAGTTTGCGCATATTGGGGTTGTCGAAGCCTTCGGAAATGATATCGAAGGACTGCAACAATGGCACCCCGGCTTTCATCATGGTCGCCATCTGCCGAGTGAACAGGGCGATATCCATGGGCTTGATCTTTTTTCCCGCCCCTCCGAGAGAAATTCCCGATTTTTTACGCACCTTAGTGGGGTTGATCCCCTGCTTGCGCAGGTGTGCCTTGACCAAGGACGGATTCTGCCCGTTGATCTCCCCCTTGACGACGGCACCGCTTTTATTCTTGCCTTCCCAGGTGAATACACTGGTTTTTAGAGCTTTTTCCGCCATGGTTAATCCTTGGTTACGCGGTTGACTTCCTCAAGGCTGGTGACCCCTTGCATGGCCTTGAGCAAAGCGGAGGTGCGTAAGTCATTAAAGCCGTCTTTGCGCATCTGCGCGGCAATATCGATGGAGTTGCCTTCCTCCATGATAATCCGTTGCAGGTTGGGCGTGTTTTTAACCACTTCATAAATACCGACGCGGCCTTTATATCCGCCTTTGCAGTTTTCGCAGCCCGCCGGGCCATAGATCTTGAAGGTACCGATCTTGTCCTCGGGGAAGCCTTCGGTCAGCAGGGTTTCACGCGGTACGTTCACTTCCTTCTTGCAGCTGTTGCACAGCTTCCGCGCTAGACGCTGGGCGATGATCAGGTTGACCGAGGTTGCAATGTTGAACGAAGGCACACCCATATTGCGCAGGCGGGTCAGGGTTTCCGCGGCGCTGTTGGTGTGCAGGGTCGACATCACCATATGCCCGGTCTGCGCAGCCTTGACAGCAATGGAGGCGGTGTCCAGGTCGCGGATCTCACCGACCATGATGATATCCGGGTCCTGACGCAGGAAGGCGCGTAGCGCTTGGGTAAAGTCCATGCCCTGCTTGGGATTGACGTTGACCTGGTTGATGCCCTCCAGGTTGATCTCCACCGGGTCTTCGGCGGTGGAAATATTCACATCAGGCGTATTGAGGATGTTCAGGCCAGTGTAGAGCGATACGGTTTTCCCCGAACCGGTGGGGCCGGTGACCAGAATCATGCCCTGAGGCTGTTTGAGGGCACTCATATACAGCTCTTTCTGTTCCTCCTCATATCCCAGCGCATCGATCCCCATCTGCGCACTGGTGGGGTCGAGAATTCGCATCACGATCTTCTCGCCCCACAGCGTGGGCAGGGTGTTGACACGAAAGTCGATGGCCTTCGTCTTGGAGATTTTCATCTTGATCCGGCCATCCTGCGGCTTGCGCCGCTCGGAGATATCCAGGGCAGCCATCACCTTGAGGCGGGCGGAAATTCGCGGCGCCAGCTGGATGGGGGGGCGAGCGACCTCATGGAGGATACCGTCGGTACGAAAGCGTACCCGGTAGGCTTTTTCGTAAGGCTCGAAGTGCAGGTCGGAGGAGCCGCCTTTAATCGCATCCAGAAGCATCTTGTTGACGAAGCGCACTACGGGCGCATCGTCAGCGTCAGCGCCGCCGTCGCCCACGGATTTGTCGTCATCCACGGCCTGCACATCCAGGCTGTCAAGGTCGACATCGGCCAGATCTTCCATGCCGCTATTGGCTGAGTCGAAGGACTTGTCGATTGCATCGCCGAGTTTGTCGTCCTCGACCAGGATGGCCTCGGTATTCAGGCCGGTGCTGAACTGTACGTCGGTGACGGCCTGATGATTGGACGGGTCGGAAAGGCCGACGAACAGCTTGTTGCCGCGACGCCATAGAGGCAGCACGCGGTGCTGACGTACCAGCTTCTCGCTAATCAGGTCACGTGGTTGGCTTTCCTTGTCGAGGGTGTTGAGGTCAAGAAAGGAAACACCGAACTGCTCCGAGGCCAGTTCGGCCAGGGCGCGACTCTTTACCAGCTTGTTTTGCACCAGGTAAGTGACCAGCGACAGCTTGTTGCGCTGGGCCTGTTGCTGGGCCTGTTGAGCGGCTTTTTCGTCCAGCAGCTCGGCTAGCACCATCTGCTTGGCCAGGCCGGAGAGGGATACGCTTTCGTTCATTGAGGGCTCCACAAACAATGCCTGCCTTATAGCCTAGATGCTGGCGCCTGCCAAACCGCGCTCTGTCAGGTGACAAAAAAGGTCAGTTAGTGTCCGTCGGTGGTGTGGCGGCCTGTTGCTGGATGCTGAATATCAACGCCTGGCCTGATTTAAAAGTTGGCACGTTGGCTGCATTGTCATGATCAGGTCGCTGGACCTATTCATTATCCAGGAGAATTAACGAATGAAAGCTCAAATGCAGAAGGGTTTTACCCTGATTGAATTGATGATCGTGGTTGCGATCATCGGTATTCTGGCCGCTGTTGCTCTGCCGGCTTACCAGGATTACACCAACCGCGCTAAAATCACTGAAGTGATCGGCTTTACCTCTTCCGGCAAGACTGCGGTAGCTGAGTACTTCCAAGCTGAGGGTACCTTGCCTGCTGACAACGAGGCTGCTGGAATGGCTGCTGCCACTGATATCGCGTCCCGCTATGTGGCGTCTGTTACTGTTGCAGATGGAGTGATCACCACCGAGGTTCGTGGGACTGGCGTTACCGATCTTGATGGTTCTACTGTAACTTTGACTCCGATGCAAAGCGATGGTACTACAGCTGTTGCTGATGGCTATGCCGGTCCTATCGTTTGGGCTTGTGCGCCAAGCGATGCGGCTTTGAATAAGTATTATCCTGCTAACTGCCGTACTACTACCACTACTCCGTGATATAGCTTGGATGTAGCCAGCGTTGTTTGATTGCCTTAAATGGTGTCGTTTTCTGCTACGAGCCGGCTGATCCACTTCAGCTTTGAGCGCCCCGCTATAGGTGGGGCGTTTCATTTTGGCGCTCTCAAGATCTCTTACTCTGGAGAAAACCAGGGACAGACCACGGTTTGTTCCGACTGAAGACGTCGTTCACGCCGGTTTCTGCAATACGCGCAGTTCTTCCAAGCTTTCCGCTTCCATCGGTTTAACGGGAGCGATCTGCAGCGTGCTGTTGAGGCTTAGGCGATACGCGCTGCAGGTGCGTACTTGCTGCTTTTGGTTGAGGGCGCCACGGTTGAGATACACTTCCAGGCAGGTAAAAAAACGGAGGCAGTATGGATAAGGTGGCTCTGCTGGAGTTACTGCGATCACACCTGGATGGTGTGCTGGCTGTCTATGCCTTTGGTAGTCGTATCCAGGGCACGGCAGACGAGCGCAGCGATCTGGATCTGGCGGTGCTGGTGCAGGGCTATGCTGACCCGCTGACGCTTTGGCAGCTCGCCGGTGAGGCAGCCGATATTGCAGGTTGTCCCGTTGATCTGCTGGATTTGCGCAGGGCCTCTACCGTGATGCAGCAGCAGGTGTTGGTGAAAGGCGAGCGCTGGTGGGTGGCTGAAGGGGCCGAGGCCGGTCTGTTTGAGTGCGCGGTGTTGAGCGACAAGCTTGAACTGGATCGGGCCAGGGCGCCTCTGTTGCGGGATATCGAGCGAGACGGACGGGTTTATGGCTGATGATGTGTTGTTGAACAAGGCCGCAAGTATCGAGCGCTGCGTCAGGCGTGCGCGGGAGGAATATGAGCGCGACCCGACGAGTTTTGCCGAGGACTTTACCCGCCAGGATGCAGCCATTCTGAATATTCAGCGCGCTTGCGAGGCAGCCCTGGATATGGGGCAGCATTTGATTCGGCGTGAGCGTCTCGGTATTCCGCAGAGTGCGCGCGATGTCTTTGCACTGCTCGCCGCAGGCGGCTGGATCGACAATAGTCTGGCTGAGGCACTCAAGCGTATGGTCGGTTACCGCAATATCGCCGTGCATGAATATCAGGCGCTGCAATTGCCTATAACCGTTGCTGTCATCACGCGACACCTGGGCGAATTTCTCGACTATTCCAAGAGCATTCTGTTGAAGGATGCTCAGCAGGATTAAAGCGCGGTTTGATCTGTAGGGGCCCCGCCCTGGGGCGAATTGTTTGTAGTGCAGTGCGATTTCGGTGAGGCCGCGATTCGCCGCGAGGCGCGGCTCCTACAGTGAGTCGGTGGCTTGCTCTGGCACCAGGTGTGGGCTGCGTCCGACGGATTACGCTTCGTTAATCCATCCCGCGCGATGCCTTCAGCGGCTCTGAAAATTGTAGGAACCGCGCCCCGGGGCGAATTGTTTGTAGTGCAGTGCGATTTCGGTGAGGCTGCGATTCGCCGCGAGGCGCGGCTCCTACAGTGAGTCGGTGGCTTACTCTGGCGCCAGGTGTGGGCTGCGTAACGACGGATTACGCTTCGCTAATCCATCCCGCGCGATGCCTTCAGCAGCCCTGAAATTGTAGGAGCCCCGCCCCGGGGCGAATTTTTGTAATCCAGTGCGATTTTGGTGAGGCTGCGATTCGCCGCGAGGCGCGGCTCCTACAATGAGTTGGTGGCTTACAGTGCCAAGCGCATCGACAAATCCACCGCCTTTACATCCTTGGTCAGCGTCCCTAGCGAGATGTAATCCACGCCTGTCTCTGCAATAACGCGCAAGGTGCTGTCATTGATGCCGCCCGAGGCTTCGAGCTTGGCGCGGCCGGCGGTAAGTCTTACGGCTTCGCGCATATCTTCCAGTGACAGTTCGTCGAGCATGACGATATCGGCTCCCGCTTCCAGCGCTTCGCGCAGTTCTTCCAGGCTTTCCACTTCCACCGGCTTGCCCGGGGCGATCTGGTGTGCGGCGTTGATGGCCTGGGCGATGCCGCCGCAGGCGGCGATGTGGTTTTCCTTGATCTGGAAGGTGTCGAATGTCTCTGTGTGGCGGATTCGTGAAATGAAATCGCCGTAGGCGAATACGTCATTTAGCGCTGTGACAACTATCAAAAAGGGCGCAGCTGCGAATGGTGCCCGGTATGATGGCGCAGCGTTCAACTCCTGGCATAGAGCAAGGGTTTGCTATGACTGATCAAGATATCCGCTGGCTACAGCGACTGAGCAACTATCAGCGTGCCCTTGGGCAACTGACCCGAGCGGTTGAGCTGGCGCAGAGTCGTCCGCTCAGCGAGTTGGAGCGGCAGGGGCTGATCCAGGCATTCGAGTTTGTTTTCGAGTTGGCCTGGAATCTGATGAAAGATTATTTTGTTTATCAGGGCAATCCGGCTATTACGGGGTCTCGCGATGCGATTCGCACGGCGTTCAAGCAGGGGCTGGTCGTCGATGGCGAAGGTTGGATGGAGATGATCAAGAGCCGTAATCAGACGGCCCATACCTACAATGAATCCATCGCTATTGAGATCGCCGAGCGCATTCTGGCGCGTTATCAGGATCTCTTCGTGCAATTTCAGCAACGGATGCAAGGGCTGGCCAGCGAACTATGACGGGTGAGAGTCGGTTCGGGTTGCCGCTGCATGCGGTCGAGAAGTTATGCGCTGTTTTTCGCGCGTGTCCGCAGGTCGAGCGAGTCATTCTGTATGGCTCACGTGCCAAAGGTAATTATCGAGTTGGGTCGGATATCGATCTGACGGTTGAGGGGAAAGGGCTTTCACTGGCGCAGTTATTGGCCATGGAGAGCCAGATTGACGAGTTGTTGCTGCCCTGGATGGTCGATCTTTCTCTCAAGGATCATATCGATAACCCGGCGCTGCTCGATCATATCGCTCGCGTCGGGTTGACCTTTTATGAGCGCGGCAGGGCGGATGCGTAGGGTGGAGTCGTCGTAGTTGCCTCCATCGTCATCGTTTGCCACCAGGCTGCTGGTGATGCAGATAGCTGCACTCAGCGCGATGCCTTCAGCGGCCCTGAAATTGTAGGAGCCCCGCCCCGGGGCGAATTTTTGTAATCCAGCGCGATTTCAGTGAGGCCGCGATTCGCCGCGAGGCGCGGCTCCTACAGTGAGTCGGTGGCTTGCTCTGGCACCAGGTGTGGGCTGCGTCCGACGGATTACGCTCGCTAATCTATCCCGCGCGATGCCTTCAGCAGCCCTGAAAATTGTAGGAGCCCTGCCCCGGGGCGAATTTTTGTAATCCAGCGCGATTTCAGTGAGGCTGCGATTCGCCGCGAGGCGCGGCTCCTACATTGGGTCGGTGGCTTACAGCGCCAGGCGCATCGACAAATCCACTGCCTTCACATCCTTGGTCAGCGTCCCCAGCGAGATGTAGTCCACGCCCGTCTCGGCGATCACGCGCAAGGTGCTGTCATTGATTCCGCCCGAGGCTTCGAGCTTGGCGCGGCCGGCGGTGAGTTTCACGGCTTCGCGCATGTCTTCCAGTGACAGTTCGTCGAGCATGACAATATCCGCTCCCGCTTCCAGCGCTTCGCGCAGTTCTTCCAGGCTTTCCACTTCGACTTCCACCGGCTTGCCCGGGGCGATCTGGTGGGCGGCGTTGATGGCCTGGGCGATGCCGCCGCAGGCAGCGATGTGGTTTTCCTTAATAAGGAAGGCGTCGTACAAACCGATGCGGTGGTTGTGGCAGCCGCCGCAGGTCACTGCGTACTTCTGGGCCAGGCGCAGGCCCGGTAGGGTCTTGCGGGTGTCCAGCAGTTTTACCTGGGTGCCTTCAACCAGGTCGGCATAGTGGCGGCAGCGGGTGGCGACTGCAGACAGGGTCTGCAGGAAGTTCAGTGCGCTGCGCTCGCCGCTGAGCAGGGCGCGGGCCGGGCCTTCGAGGCGGAACAGGGTCTGGTCGGCGCTGACCTTGTCACCATCCTGCACCTGCCAGTGCACCGCGACGCGCGGGTCGAGCTGGCGAAATACCGCATCGACCCAGGCGGTGCCGCAAATCACTGCCTCTTCACGCGTGATCACGCGGGCGCTGGCCAGGCGCTCGGCCGGTATCAGCTGGGCCGTGATGTCGCCGCTGCCAATGTCTTCGGCGAGGGCGCGGCGGACGTTGGCTTCGATTTCACTGCTGAGGTCGGCGAGGGTCAGGTTGGGCATGATCGGCTCCGGTGTAGACGAGCGGCGATTATAGAGGCAGGCAGGGGCAGGGCAATGGGCTGGAGTGTGCTCGCAGCCATCGAAGGGCAAAGGAT
>Ga0209699_100891_pt1 | contig 10350 bp, 11 predicted proteins | sample SynthPrep_1_END__FD_187204 | JGI IMG/M metagenome (GOLD analysis project Ga0209699, IMG submission 187204) | Synthetic microbial communities from Ohio, USA - SynthPrep_1_END_DS7_MetaG (SPAdes) (version 2) | ecosystem: Engineered > Bioreactor > Aerobic > Activated sludge | place: USA: Ohio...
TACCGCCACCGACCTGGTGCTCACCGTTACCCAGATGCTGCGCAAGAAGGGCGTGGTGGGCAAATTCGTCGAGTTCTACGGCGACGGCCTGGCCGACCTGCCGCTGGCCGACCGCGCCACCATCGCCAATATGGCGCCGGAATACGGCGCTACCTGCGGCTTCTTCCCGGTGGACGAGATCACCCTCGGCTACCTGCGCCTGTCCGGCCGCCCGGACGCTACCGTGCAACTGGTAGAGGCCTACAGCAAGGCCCAGGGTCTATGGCGTGAACCAGGCGCCGAGCCAGTGTTCACCGACACCCTGAGCCTGGACATGGGCAGCGTCGAAGCCAGCCTGGCCGGGCCCAAGCGCCCGCAGGATCGCGTCTCGCTGGGCCAGGTCAGCCAGGCCTTCGACGACTTCGTCGGCCTGCAGCTCAAACCCTCGGCCAAGGAAGAAGGTCGCATGCTCAGCGAAGGCGGCGGCGGTACAGCCGTCGGTGGCGACAAGCAAAGTGGCGGGATCGACTACGAGGACGAAGGCCACACCCATCGTCTGAAAGACGGCGCCGTGGTGATCGCCGCGATCACCTCCTGCACCAACACGTCCAACCCCAGCGTGATGATGGCCGCCGGGCTGCTGGCCAAGAAAGCAGTGGAAAAAGGCCTGCAACGCCAGCCCTGGGTGAAGAGCTCGCTCGCCCCCGGCTCCAAGGTGGTCACCGAGTACTTCAACGCAGCAGGTCTGATGCCCTACCTGGAGAAGCTCGGCTTCGACCTGGTGGGCTACGGTTGTACCACCTGCATCGGCAACTCCGGCCCGCTGCGCGAACCCATCGAGAAAGCCATCACCCAAGCCGACCTCACCGTCGCTTCGGTGCTCTCCGGCAACCGCAACTTCGAGGGCCGCGTCCACCCGCTGGTAAAAACCAACTGGCTGGCCTCTCCGCCCCTGGTGGTCGCCTACGCCCTGGCCGGCAGCGTGTGTATCGACCTGACCCGCGACGCGCTTGGCACCGGCAAGGATGGCCAACCGGTCTACCTCAAGGACATCTGGCCGACCCAGGCCGAGATCACCCAGGCCATCGCCCAGGTCGACACCGTCATGTTCCGCAAGGAATACGCCGAAGTCTTCGCCGGCGACGAAAAATGGCAGGCCATCGACGTGCCCAAGGCCGACACCTATGCCTGGCAGGGCGATTCCACCTATATCCAGCATCCGCCGTTCTTCGAAGACATCGCCAGCGACCCACCACGCATTACCGACATCCGTCAGGCGCGTATCCTCGCCCTGCTCGGCGACTCGGTGACCACCGATCACATCTCGCCGGCCGGCAACATCAAGGCCGACAGCCCGGCCGGACGCTACCTGCGCGACCACGGCGTGGCCCAGGCCGACTTCAACTCCTATGGCTCACGCCGGGGCAACCATGAAGTGATGATGCGCGGTACCTTCGCCAATATCCGCATCCGCAACGAAATGCTCGGTGGCGAGGAAGGCGGCAACACGCTGCACGTGCCGAGCGGCGAGAAGCTGGCGATTTATGACGCCGCCATGCGCTACCAGACCGAAGGCACACCGCTGCTGATCATCGCCGGCAAGGAGTACGGCACCGGTTCCAGTCGCGACTGGGCGGCCAAGGGCACCAACCTGCTGGGGGTCAAGGCGGTGATCGCCGAAAGCTTCGAGCGCATCCACCGCTCCAACCTGGTGGGCATGGGCGTGCTGCCGTTGCAGTTCAGGCCGGGTACCGACCGCAACAGCCTCGGCCTGACGGGCAAGGAACTGCTGGCCATCGAAGGGCTGGAAGGCGTGGAGCTGCGCCCGCACATGCCCCTGACGCTGATCATCACCCGCGAGAGTGGCAAGCACGAGGAAATCGAAGTGCTGTGCCGCATCGACACCCTCAACGAAGTCGAGTACTTCAAGGCCGGGGGCATCCTGCACTACGTGCTGCGCCAGATGATCACCAATTGATCCGTCTGCCCTGCATGAAGGCGCCAGGGCATTCAATTTCCGTCGGGCCAGGGATGGCCAATGGCATGACAGAAATGTGACGCCATTCAAAAAGCGTTTACACTCGCCCGAAATGGATTCAGCCCTCAACTTTGCCGTTCGTCGGCCGATTAACAGGGCATTACAACGACGGATACCTGCCATGCGTAATAACCAGCCGGTCACCCAGCGCGAGCGCACCTTCCCTGCGCAGCAGCGTCTGATCTCCACCACCGATCTCAAAGGGCAAATCACCTACTGCAACGACGCCTTCGTCGACATCAGCGGCTTCACTCGTGAAGAACTGCTGCGCTCGCCTCACAACATCGTGCGCCATCCGGATGTACCGTCGGCCGTATTCGATCATATGTGGACGACCCTGAAGAAGGGGCGCCCCTGGATGGGGATCGTCAAGAACCGCAGCAAGAACGGCGACCACTACTGGGTCAACGCCTACGTCACCCCGATGACCGAGAACAACCAGGTCGTCGGCTACGAATCCGTACGGGTAAAACCCACCACCGAGCAGGTGCGGCGCGCCGAGGCGCTTTACGCCCGCGTCAATGCCGGCAAGTCGGCCGTCCCCGCCAGCAACCACTGGCTGCCCATCATCCAGGCCTGGATGCCGTTCATCCTGGTCAGCCAGATCGGGTTTCTGATCGGCCACTGGATGGGCAGCAACTGGGGCTTCATCCTCGCCGCCCTGCTCTCCGTGCCGCTGGGCCTGGCCGGCATCGCCTGGCAGACCCGTGGCGTCAAACGCCTGCTGCGCATCGCCGAACAGACCACCTCCGACCCGCTGATCGCCCAGATGTACACCGATAGCCGTGGTGCCGAGGCGCGCCTGGAAATGGCCATGCTCAGTCAGGAAGCGCGTCTCAAGACCTGCCTGACCCGCCTGCAGGACACCGCCGAACAACTGACCCAGCAAGCGCGTGAAGCCGACAAGCTCGCGCACAACAGCTCGGCCGGCCTCGAGCGTCAGCGCAGCGAGACCGAACAGGTCGCCACCGCCGTCAACGAAATGGCTGCCACCACCCTGGAGGTGGCCAGCAACGTCGCCCGCACCGCCATCGCCACTCAGGAAGCCAACCGTCTCACCGGCGAGGGCCGCTCCATCGCGGCGGAAACCCGCGAAGCGATCCAGCGCCTGTCGCAGTCGGTGGGCGATACCGGCGAAACCGTCACTCGCCTGGCCCAGGACAGCAACGAAATCGGCGGCGTGGTCGACGTGATCAAAGGCATCGCCGACCAGACCAACCTGCTCGCCCTCAACGCAGCCATCGAAGCCGCGCGTGCCGGCGAAATGGGACGCGGCTTCGCCGTGGTGGCCGACGAAGTACGTTCGCTGGCACAGCGCACCGCCGAATCCACCGAGCAGATCCACGCCCTGATCGCCAAACTGCAACGCACCGCCGAAGAAGCCGTGCTGACCATGGAAATCGGCCGCAAGCAGGCCGACGAAGGTGTCGAGCGTGTTCTCCAGGCCGATCAGGCGCTTTCCGGCATCAGCGACTCGGTCGCCAACATCGCCGACATGGCCAACCAGATCGCCGCTGCTGCGGAAGAACAGAGTGCCGTTGCCGACGAGATCAACCGCAACATCACCAACATCGCCCAGTTGGCCGACCAGACCGCTGGCGAAGCACACAATACCGCCAAACTCAGCGAAGCCCTGACCGACACCGCACAGGGGCAGTACGCCCTGGTCGAACGTTTCAACCGCTGACAGGAAAAAGGCGCAGTGCCCAATCACTGCGCCTTTCCGTGCCCTGCGCGCCACACGGCACGCGCAAACATTCGCGCATACCGCCGCAGCCTCTCCAACTGCCTCCATTCGCCTGATTGCCACTTGCCAGTCGTCATACGGTCTGGTGTATAACCTGCCCGCTGGCTCTCCGTTCAGACGAACAGCTGCGCAGGCGAAGCGTCATCCATCCTGCTGGCAGCTTGGCGCCCGCTCCAGACGTAACCCTTACAAGGATCTTTCTCGCATGGATAGCAGCGAAGACAAAAACTACGCGCTCGCTTTCTTCAACTTGATACTCGTGCTTCTGCTACTCGCACTCATCATCTGTGCGGCGGCATTCTGGTTCAGCAGCTATGAAAGGAGCTTCGCCATCGCGAACACCGGCGCATCCGTGGGCATTCTTCTCGCCGCACTGTCCGCACGTTCCGCCAAGAGCATCGGTGACAGAACCCTCGTCGTGCTCGGACTGCTCTGTTCAGTCGGCTTTCAGGTCTGGTCAATGGCGACAGCGTGATGCGCGGCATGGGGGCCTCGCCCCTGGATACCCATATAGATGGATAAGCGAAGCATTATCCATCCTGCTCGCTGGAAACAGCGATACGAGACCAACACAATAATCGGGCCACTTGTCCCTCAAGCGAGTCGAGCACTCCTGGTAACGATGACCCGAAGGGGAATCATTCAGAGACTACGAAACGTCTGAGCTCACGCCCTCGCGGGAGTGAACATCAAAGGCACTCAGGCTGTCCCTGACGAAAATAGAAGGATCTTCCCATGAAAAAACTCACCGCCCTCCCCCTTGCGCTTGCGCTCACCTCCTCGCTTGCAGGTGCAGGCGAAATCCTCGACAGCGATACGGGAACCTACGTTTTGCTCGGTCGCGATAGCGCTCCCACCGAGGTGTTCTACCGACTCTCGAAACAGGATGGAGAGTGGGTCATGCATGGCAAGCAGGCCGGCAGCACATGGACGAACATCAGCTGTGACAGCGGATGCGACTACAGAAAGACGACCCATGACGAGATCACTGCCTACTTCCCCGCAGACTGGGTGGCCAACACCGATATCGCCTGCATTCAGAATATCGCGCAGGCCTTTTGCCGATTCACCGCCAAAACCGACCCAGGCAAAACGGGTCATGTGTTGATTGCCCTGGTCACGGGCACGCCCATTCCCATGTTCCTGCAGCGAACCAGCGCCCAGGGTGGATAACGCCCTTCCATCCACCTGACAACCTTGCACCGGCATCGCAGCCGGTGAGCATCATCTCCACGTTCACTGTCCGATACCCAACCCCATGCCCTTCCCAACCGATGAATACCAAGCCCTTCTGAACGTCAAAGGCGTAGGCCCGACCGTCGTAAAGCGACTCGAGCAGATCGGCATCAACTCGCTTCAGGAACTGGCCGAAGCCAGCGTCGGCGATATCGTCACCGCAGTCGCCGGCCAACTGGGCTCGACCTGCTGGAAGAACAGCCCGCAGGCACGCACCGCCATCCAGGCGGCCATCGATCTGGCCAGATCGCGTCAGTAATCCCAGTCACTTTCCACTGCCAGGGAGCCCGGCATGCCAGCACACGAAAAGATCAACTACGTCGAATATCCCACCCGCGACCTGCCCGCCACCAAGGCCTTCTTCCAGGCGGTGTTCAACTGGCGCTTCACGGACTATGGCCCTGACTACGCTGCCTTCGCCGACGAAGGTCTGGATGGCGGCTTTTTCAGCGCAGAGATGTCGGCACGCAGCGACAATGGCAGCGCGCTGATCGTGTTCTATAGCGCCAGCCTGGAAGAGACCCTGGCCAAGGTCGGGGCGGCGGGAGGGCAGATTGTCAAACCGATCTTCGCCTTCCCGGGTGGCAGACGCTTCCACTTCGTCGAGCCTGGCGGCAACGAGTTCGCCGTGTGGTCGGAGCCGGACGCAGAATGACCAGCGGAGCCTGGAGCGTCGAACAACAGAGGCGTAGCTGGCTACGCCTCTGAATCGTGCATCGACAGATCGCCAGGATCCATCTATGACTCTCGGATCATGCGCAATCCATCGTCATCGAGCCTCCGCACATGGTCACGGCGTCCTTGAGTTCGATGGGCTCACTGCTGGGGCGCTTGTTGTGATACTGGCAGAACGGAACGATCCACACGATGCGCCTGTCGTCGTCATCGCGAACATGCGCCCCGACCTCGACATAGTTTCGGCAGTATTTGGCCACGCATTTCAGGGGTAGAACCAGTCCGGTTCCTCTTTCCCAGTGCCCTAGCCAGGTTCTGGGCAGCCCCGTGCACTGGCATTTGCGAGAAGAAGTACCATCGATGTTGTAGACAATATGGGGTGGCATTGGCGTCGGCTCCTTTTGACTGATAGGGTTTGGTGATTTCCCCTGAATCGGTATAGCACGGCTCTGCAGAAAGTACTCGGCCTGCATCGAATGACGGCCCGGCTGAACGACAGGGCTGAAATCGGCATCCACATCATCCTGCGCCGCAGCGACTCCATCAGACGGCCACCATTACGACAAACGACCACCACCACAGGATCAGGGAGAGAGTTCCATGCGCATCATGGTCATAGGCGCCAGCAAGGGATTGGGTCGTGCATTGGTAGAAGGCCTGGCCGAGCACCACGAGCTGATCGGCGTTTCACGTAGCCGGCCTGCCGATCTTGCCGCACCGATCCAGTGGATCGAAGCGGACATGAGCACTCCACTGCAAGCGGTGCAGGTGATCGAAAACCAGGCGCCAGAGCGACTGGACGCGATCATCTACAACCTGGGCATCTGGGAAGCCCGCGCGTTCGAGGATGACTACAGTTTTCTGCAGGACAGCGACGCGCAGATACTCGAAATGGTCAGCGTCAATATCGGAGCCACCCTGCTGCTGCTCAAACGCCTGCTGCCGCGCCTGCTTGGCGGCGCCAAACCGCAGTTGATACTGACAGGCTCCACCTCGAGCTTGCCGCAGAGCGGGCGCCCGGAAGTCACCTTCGGTGCCAGCAAATTCGCCCTCAAGGGTATCGCCGAAAGCCTGCGCGAAGGATTTCGCGATCAGCGCCTGGCCGTCACCTGCCTGCAACTGGGCTACCTCAACACCCGGGACGGCTTGCACACCCCGGTCGAGCAGGCTGCGCGCAATGGCGAAGGCCAGTTGATTCCACTGCACGACGTCGTGACTCTGGTGCGAACGCTGCTGAGCCTGTCGGACGCCAGTTACGTGCGAGAGTTGGTACTACCGGCCATTGCCGACGAACGCTTCTGAATCCCCGAGCAAGGAACCCTCATGCCCGATCTTTCCGTCACGCTGACGACTCCGCGCCTTCGGCTGCGTCCCCTGGTGACAGAGGACGCCTGCGCACTGTTCGCGATCTTTTCCGATCCGCAGGTCATGCAGTACTGGAACACGCCGCCCTGGAGTTGCGAAGCCGTGGCCGTGGACTTCATTCGCGCCGAACGGCAGGCGATGCAGGCAGGCCAGCGCCTGACCCTGGCCATCGTCGACAAGGACAGCGGTCGGCTACTCGGCAAATGCCTGCTGTTCAATTACCAGCATGATTCGCGTCGTGCGGAAATAGGTTTCGGCATCGCCTCTTTCGCCTGGGGCAAGGGTTATGTTCAGGAAGCAGCCGGCGAGCTGCTGCGCCACGCATTCGAAACCTTGGGGCTGAACCGCGTAGAAGCGGAAATAGACCCGCTCAACACCGCCTCCGGGCGCGCTCTGGAGCGGCTGGGCTTCAGCCAGGAAGGCTTGCTGCGCCAACGCTGGATCATCGACGGCCACGTCTCGGACTCGGCGCTCTACGGGCTGCTTGGAGAAGATTGGCAAAACCGCCGCGATGACCAATGAGGCATCGCTATACGCCAGAAACAGGTGCGAACATGCAGAGAGTCGACCATATCCGCCTGATGGCGCGCTACAACACCTGGATGAACGAACGGCTCTATACGGCAGCCGCCAGCCTGCCCGACCAGGCGATCAGCGCCGAGCGTGGCGCCTTCTTCGGCTCGATCATCGGTACGCTCAACCACCTGGTGGTGGCCGACCGAATCTGGCTTGGCCGCTACACCTGTCACCCGGCCGCTTACCAGACGCTTGCAACGCTCGATGCGCCGAACGAGCCAGAACGACTGGATCAGCCGATGGCGGCGGATATCCGTGAACTGTGGATACTGCGGCAACGCCTGGATGCCTGCATCGAAGCCTTGACGCAGGAAATTCGCGAAGAGCAACTGGATCAGCCGCTCAGTTATCGCAACATGAAAGGCGTGGAAGCGAAAAGGAACTTCTTCGCCCTGCTGATGCACCTGTTCAACCACCAGACGCACCACCGCGGCCAGGCCACAGCGCTGCTGGTGCAGGCGGGAGTGGATGTAGGAGTGACCGACCTGCTGGCACTGATCGCCGACGAAATCTGAGCAGAGACGAAGCGCCCCCGTCTCTCATGCTTGGCCAATCGAAGGCCATCCAGCTCCATCAGGGTGAAAAAAGCGTTTTGATCCACCATCCGCAGATCGAAAACGCAATACCATGCGCAAGAAGAACAACGACAGCGGGCGGTACATCTATCGCCTGCGAGAACACTACGATTCGAACTGGCTCGAACGTTGGTAGATAGTTGGTCAGGGCGCCGGTGTTCGTTGTCGTGGTTGTTGCATGAGACGCCGTTTCGGTACCCGTCCAGCCGTCATACAGCCCTGAGGTCAGCCCGGCGGCTGCCCCGCTGGTAGCCGCGCCGCCCATGGCACCCATGGCCATCGGGCCCAGCATTGCAGACATGATGATCGCGATGATCAGTTGCGCCGCGACGCCCAACCCAGACTGGCTGTGCTTGAAGCTGTCATGCAGCTCCCTGACCTTGCGCCAGGGCGAGATGATCACCGTCCCAAATGAACAATTTGAATAACGGCAAGAGCACCATCAAGGATCAATAGTGGCCTGCTGATGCATTTGATTGTGCTTTTAAAGAGCGGTGGATAAGCAGAGCGTTATCCACCCTACTTGCTGCTTCCTTGCGCAGATAATATTTTTTGGATTTCCTCAATATGAATCGAAGCCATACCTCTCTGCACCTCAAGGTAGCGGGACGAACTCCCATTTTTTGCTTTTTTGAAGCGTTATCCACCCTACTTGCTGCGGCTCCGGTTGCTTTTGGAACAACTAGTTAGACAGCACTGCTAAAGAACTCCACAGCGGCAGGAGGCCAAGCCCCTCCATGTAAGTCCCAAAATCTACGAAAGCATCTACTCCAACGGACTCAGCCGAGAACCATGTCGCCTCGCATTCCTGGCAGACATAGACAAGCTTTCCATTTGACTTAATCTGAGCCTTGCAAATATCACCCTGCTCACATCTTGGACAAAGCATGTTAAACCTCTAGTTGACAGGATAGGCGGTAATTATCTTATTCGTACTTGGTCGAACAATTATTTTTATATTGGCCTCACCAGATGCTCCGATAATACGCCCCATTGGAACAATATAAGCTCCTGGATCTCCAGTCACTGGGCTTCCTTTCTTAAGCCACGCCTGATCGACTAAACCCAAAATTTCTTTACGTCCCACATTAAATACGCTGTGTGTAGTTTTGTTTGGGTTCGGTGCAGCGTGATCCAGAACGTGCTTCACTCGATTCCCGTGAACAGAACCCTGTCCGTAATCAAGCCCTGCCGGACTTGACCAAGTGCGAGTAACTTTATCGAAGTTAAGCTCTACTGGATCACCTGACGCTTTTGCACCCAGCCCCCACGCTCCGCCTCGACCAGCGTCGCCAGGTTCCCACCCGCCTTCGGTTGCAACCCGCTCGGCGTCTCATAATGGAAGCTTCCATCCGGGGCCGCAACCTCCGTACGGCCAGTCTTGGTATTGATGACTCGGCGATGGCCATCCGGCAAACCAGCAGTTCGGTTGAAGGCCGCACCCGTCCCCGTCCCTTCCTGATAGTGAGCGGGAAGCTCCGGCTGTTTATCGCTCTTGCGCTCGCGATCTGCTGTGGTCTTGCTAACCGTAGGGGAGGATTTACTTACTGCCCCACACTGTCAGACAAAAAATAAATCTGCATTTCTTTCTTAGCCGCACAGACATTAGTCAATGTTCATAATGATACATTTGTCATTTTTTCTTCCAATCAAACTTATGGGTTTACTGCTAACCCCGCCATCGATCGACAACTCAACAATCAAACTCAAATCTTCAAAAGACTCTAGCTCAGAGATTAATTGCTTAATGGTTTTTCCGGCCATCATCCAAGCTTTTTTTTCTTGCGATTGATCATCCATCTAATCACCTATACGACTCAAATTTATATCATAAGTCCCCATGCGGGTGCTCTTGCTAGCTAAGTCCTTTACTGAAGCTGCCATTTTCCAAGCCCCTCCATTATGGCTATCTAGATCCCTTGTAATATATAAATTTCCTTTTCTAAATACGACCTGCCCTCCATGAGTCGTCTCACTAATCTTCTTGAACCCTAAGCCTTCAGCGGCAAGCTTTGCTTCTTTATTATTTTTAAATACAGGCTCTTTTAGCTTCGCAACCCTCTTTCCAGCCCCTGCCACCATCCCGGTAGCAAGCCCTGCTATAAACGCCTCTCCTGCCGGAGAGTTTGGGTTCACCCCATAGGCTTCTGCAATAGCAG
>Ga0209699_100895_pt1 | contig 10259 bp, 8 predicted proteins | sample SynthPrep_1_END__FD_187204 | JGI IMG/M metagenome (GOLD analysis project Ga0209699, IMG submission 187204) | Synthetic microbial communities from Ohio, USA - SynthPrep_1_END_DS7_MetaG (SPAdes) (version 2) | ecosystem: Engineered > Bioreactor > Aerobic > Activated sludge | place: USA: Ohio...
CATCGATTTCCAGCGCAGCATCTTCGCCAAGGTAGTCGTCATAGCGCTCGCGCAATTGCCCGCTCTGCGCGTCCACCTTCGCCACCAGCCAGTTGAGATAGCGCTCGCCCGCTGGCGTGGTGTCCTCCACGTCACTGTAAGCCAGGGTCACCACGGACAACGCCGGATCATCCGGCCAGGGCTTGCAGGCAGCCGCCACCAACGGCCCGTCACCACGCCCGTCAGGGGGCGTCCAGCCGTCCTGGCCCAACTGGGTGGCCAGTGAGTCCAGCAATGCAGCGTTGCAGGGCTGAGGTTGGCGCGTGTCGGCGTGAGCGAGGGAGAGCAGGCAGAGCGCGAAGGCGGAGAGGATGCAGCGTAAACGGTCCATGTTGGTGAGTCCTTGTTCGGCGCAGGTGTAGGGCTAGGAACATCAGCTTAGGGCCGAAAGAGCCGTGTCTGGTTGTAATTAGCTAGGGTGGGCTGCTAAGGGCTAATTGCAGCCGTCAAGAAGAGTCGCAATCAGCCCTCTCTGAACGCTGGGCGAGGCACCTTCTTATTGGCAGCTGTTCGATGTACAGCGGTCGTATCTCCCTTCGCCTCAGTCGATAAATAACCGCTCAATGCTGTGCAATTTCGTCTAGCAGTCCACGAGCACGCTTCCAGCGCTCCCAAAAAATAGTCGGCTTCATAATTTCATAGTCAATAAAATTCGCCAGATCGTAATATGCTCTCCGAATATCGTCGATCGTAGCTGGATTGAGCAGGCGGGCTTGAGTCCAACGGCACAACGCATCTATCTGTTCTGGTTTCATTTCGATTCGAACTCCAGTTGACTTGTTTTCGCTGAGAAACAGGAACGGAAGCAAAACACAGTTCCCACTAAAGGCAAGTACAGGGAACAGTTTTTGAGCCATGACCTTAGTATTAGGACTTAGTGCTAGAAGTTCAAATGCATCATTGAAACAAAGGATATATCGTCGATTGCCATGTGCACTCCTCATGGCTTGTACAAGTTCGATTGCCAGAGCACCTTTGTCCCAAGGATCTTGGGGCTCGTTCCGTAACCTGTAGCGATTGCGAAGCAGTGCACTCTCTTCTTGTAGTAATTGCAGTCTTGCGGCCATTGTTTCGGGAATGATCAATTTCGGTGAAGGGCCATATATATGATCCGGTCCAATAACCTGTATTGTTTTTCCGGGGATATTTACCCATTCAGAAAGCACAATGCGTAATGCGAGTTCGTATTGTGAGTCGCTGATGGTTAAGTCGCACCCGTGCAGAGGAACCTCGGGGGAGGAATAAGTGGCGCCGACAGTCCAATCTGCTTTGTCGAAAAAATATCTGAATTTCTCCCCGTTTATATTGGCTTCAAGGTCAAGCCATGCGTCACCTAGTCTATCCGAATGTTTGATCCATTCCCCGCCAAATTTAAGTGCCATGCCTTTAAGAAAAAATGAATAAACTGCGCGCTTCTCTCCCGTATCGTCGTTAAGAAATGGGCACTCTTCAGGGGGGGTTAGGTCTTCTTCTACCGAGCGTAATAATGATGCCAGAATTGTGTTTTCGAGTGTTTCATACGCCTTGGAAGAAATCTTGTCACGGTTAAAGTTTAGCCAACTTCCGGCGTTTCCCGACATTAGGTCAATTGCAATATGTACATTTGGGAAGTATATATTCTTGGTTTCGAACTCCTGACCTCGATAGAATGTGCGCAATGAATTAGCAGGATGGGCGCCGACATTAGGTTCATACCAAAATCTAGCTTCCACCTGCTCTGTCTTGACAAAACGCCACGATCTAAGGCCGGATTCATCTTCCGGCTCTATATTTTTGCCATCGATATTGAATCGACTACTAAGTGTGACCATGGAGCCGCTGATAGGTACGAGGGAGTGCTGGCCAAATGCGGCTACTTGATCTGCAAGTAATGCTGCTTCATATGGGAAACTCTCATTAAGAACTGGGTCTAGTGCTTTAACAAGTCGAAATGCGATAGATTCATTATTTTGATTTATGGACCATGACTTAGAAAAAGCATCTAGTTCGAATGTGAACTTTACGGTTGTGCCATAAGGAGTAGACACGTCATCGCTCAATTTTCTAAGTACAACTAGTCCTTCTTTTGGTCCTGTCGGACTGTGCATGGTTATATCGAAAATTTCATTCGTGAATAGGCTTTTAGTTAGCAAGGATAATTCGTTGCAGAGCATGAAAACACTCTGCAGGCCGATACCAAAAGTGCCGGATGGCTTCATCCACTCAGGCATCTTAATTATCTCACGCTGGCGCTCAACGTTGCGTTGAGATCCACCAACTCTAAGCATATATTCAAGGTCGCTCCGACTGATACCTGTTCCGGTATCTCGGATCGTAACTGTCCAAACAGATTTTTCGCTTGCGTCATCTTTCTTATGGGGTGTCTCTACAAGTTCTACAGAAATTGGAGCGCCTTTAAACAGTGCTCTCATCTCTGCATGTTCCGGTGTTGCCCAAGTAAATGTGTTATTCCTGTTCGTTAGCCAGATTCGAAGCAGCGTTGCGTCTACGGCGTTCTGTAATAATTCTCGCACACAAACAAATCTGCTTTCGTAGAGATTATTGCCTTGAAGTAATTCCATTGCTTTAGCAGCATCAACAGAAAAAGCTGGTCGCTCACCATCCTTCAGGATTTGCAGATTCCCACCTAGACGTACAGATATAGGTCCGAGCATTGGCAGTAGACCCAGTTCTCTGCTTGGAGCGATATCACGCCAATGCGTCATTTGATCCTGAACTTCTCTCTTCAGCCAATCGAACCAACGAAATGCTTCGAGGTATCCATCAATCGTTTCACACTCAGCAGCTACTTCAATTCGCTCCTGATCTATTCGCAAATGACGCATCCCAGTGTGCTTGTCTTCGTGAGCTTTGCTGACACTCGATCTATCATCGCCCGCAATTCGTTGCATTACTGGACAAAATCTATTGTCGTCTAGATCAAGTAAGTCACCCATACGAAGTAGGCAGGCGACAAACCGTGGGTGACAATCCTCTTGGGCCATGCCGGCCTCACGGAACGGTAAGCCATTTTCCGCAAGTAGTTCCCCAAAAGGCGCGCCGTGTATCTGGCAAATCCGTCCGAGAATTTTAAACAGGCGGGCGGGAATTAGCTCTGTTCGAGGTGAGCTAATTCCCACTGTTCCCATCGGCGCGCGCACGATCTGCTCTGCCCGAACTGGGTGCTTCCGCCGGAACCACTCTGCCATAAATTCGCGAAATTTCGACACCATCTCAAGAGGGGTGTTGTACTCAAATATCAAGGCTGGATCCGACTTTGTTTTAAACGCGCAAGCAAATGAGTGCAGTTCATGATTCTGCTGAGCACAGATGGACTCAACGAACTCTTGAAACTCCGGATCATTTATTGCGTCTTGAAGATCTTCGTGCGGTACGACCATTCCGATGTCATGCCAGTACGCTGACTCAAGTAGCAACCAGGTATCAGTTGCCGTTAATAGGCTGATGTTATTGCCCAATAATCTCTCGATATTGACAAGTATCTGTTTGCTGTGTGACTCATCATGGCGGCTGTAATGGGGAAACAAGCTACCAACCGTTTGTAGCGCTTTGGGAATCAATTTTTCGTCGAAATCCCATTGGCTATACAGCGAGCGGAGAGCGGAGTGTTCGTCAGCTTTCAGTTTGAGGTGCTTCACAAGCAAGTCGGCCATGTAACTGTACTCGTCGTCTTTTGATTTAGAAGCATGCTCCAAATTTCTTGGATACGCTGTTTCTCGTGATTGCTATCGACTGCATCATACCTGCGGCTCGCTGCTACATATGCTGATAAGCCCTAGGAACAGTCTCCAGTCAATTTTTAGGTCCGCTCCATACGTTCCGAGACTTGGAAAATGGGCGTTGATTGCCGACCCCCATCAAGATGTGGAACTGAATAGTCCCTGCTTTTGTAGACGCATATGATGACTGCCCCCTGGTCGATTGCAGCCTGTCACCCATCCAGCATCAGCAGCAAGACCATTGGACCAGGCACATCGCAGGTTGCCAAAGCAGAAACCCATCTCTCGACAGGCTTCTGTCCGGCTCGATGCTGAGCTACTTGGCGGCCGTTTCCTTCGCAGAGTCGGTGCTGTACAGCGCCAGGTGGTTGGCGATGCACATGTCGATTGCCTCGACCAGGAACAGGTTGGGTTTACCCTCTATCGGTGGCACCAGGCAGCGGCTGGCAACCCGTTGGCCGAGCATTTCCGCATCGATGTAGATGAGGTTGACCGGCGACTTCTCGGGGTTTTCTTCGGCGCTGAAGAAGGCGCGGGTGTATTCCTCGTCCCCTGCAGTTTTGTCAAAGATGCTGCTGTCGATCCGGGTTGTCAGGACTTCGCCGACAGGTAGTTCCTGGCGGCTGAGGATGGCGACGCCAATCGGGCCGGTCAGGCCGGCGACCAGCGAGCTTTTGCGCAACTGCGATTGCAGGTTGGCGTAGGTCACGAAGTGATGGACGTTGATGGCGGGTTGGCTGCTCAGTTCCGGGAAGGTCTCGTAAGCCCGGTGAGCCAGCAGTCGCGGGCCTGTAGGCTTGGTGGCGGTGTCCGGCATGCGGTAGATGGCATAGGCGCTGCTGGTGACCAGCAGGCTGAAAATTTCCTTTTCGCTTTCACTGCTGGGGCGTTGATCGTGGATGACGATCTTGTCGGATTGTTCGATGCCGGGGAATTCCGGTGGTGGCAGCGAAGGCTGACTGGCGCAGCCTGCAATGATCAATGGGCTGGCGACGAGAAGGTATTTGAGAGCGCGCATACGACATCCTGTTGTCGGGAAAAGGTCTGTTGGCTCATGGCCAGGCATCTGCGCGAGCCTGCGATGCATGATGGCCATGGGCTACGCATGCTGGCTCAAGCCTCGAGCATTTTCAATGCCTGCCGTGGTAGGCCCAGACAAGTGTTCGCTGTGCGCGCAGGCGGCAAGCAGAATATCGATATCGCGTTGCCGGCTCAGCTCACCCACCGCTGCCGCGCCCGGCCACTGAATAATCGGGGGATAGACCACGATATTGCTGCTACCGAGCATCAGCTCTAGCGCGTCTCTGCCTTTTGCAAGTGACCGCTTCTGGCGGGTTGCAGCCAGCTCGGGAGAGCTGGCTGCAGGTTGGCAAGGCTCAGAAGGCGAAGCACGAGCAGCCGAAGGCGCCCCAGAAGCCCTGGTGATCGCTCACCGGGATGCTGCTGCGACGTGCGCGATCATGCTGGTGCTGATGCACCGCGCAGGCGCCGATGCACTGGTGGATGCTGGCGGCCATGGGCGCCGCTGTCGGCTTCCAGTGCCCGGGCACCATGGCCACCGGCGACCAGTCCGGCAGTACCGGCAGCGTCGGCGGAGCGAGTTTGTCGAACTCGCCGGTGCCATGCACCACCTTGCCGCCGACCACGGTCAATACCGACTCCAGCCACTTGATCTGCTCTTCCTCGATGCTGAAGAAGTCCGCGCTCAAGGCCACCAGATCGGCCAGCTGGCCCACCTTGATCTGCCCCTTCTTGCCTTGCTCGCTGGAGAACCAGGCACTGCCGTGGGTGAACAGCTGCAGTGCGGTGGCGCGTGACAGGCCCTGCGGAGTGAGCGTAGTACCGCCCACGGTTTTGCCGCTGACCAGCCAGTACAGCGCCGTCCAGGGGTTATAGCTGGCCACGCGGGTGGCGTCGGTGCCGCCGCCGACTGGCACGCCTTCGGCCAGCATGCGCTGGATCGGCGGGGTGGCTTCGGCGGCCTTGGCGCCGTAGCGGTCGATGAAGTATTCGCCCTGGAAGGCCATGCGGTGCTGGATGGCGATGCCGCCACCGAGTGCGCGTACCCGCTCGATATTGCGCGGGCTGATGGTCTCGGCATGGTCGAACAGCCAGGGCAGGCCGTTGAACGGCATGTCGCGGTCGACCTTCTCGAACACGTCGAGCATGCGCGAGATGGATTCGTCGTAGGTGGCGTGCAGGCGGAACGGCCAGCGTTGCTCGACCAGATGACGCACCACCGGCTCCAGATCGGCTTCCATGCTCGGCGCCAGATCCGGGCGCGGCTCGACAAAATCCTCGAAGTCGGCAGCGGAGAACACCAGCATCTCGCCGGCGCCGTTGTGGCGGAGGAAATCATCGCCCTGGTGCAGCTTCACGCTGCTGGTCCAGTTCTTGAAATCGGTCAGCTCTTCCTTGGGCTTCTGGGTGAACAGGTTGTAGGCGATGCGCACGGTGAGCTGATCCTTGTCGGCCAGCTCCTGGATCACCTGGTAGTCGTCGGGGTAGTTCTGGTAACCGCCGCCGGCGTCGATGGCGCTGGTCACGCCCAGGCGATTGAGCTCACGCATGAACTGGCGGGTGGAGTTGACCTGATACTCCAGCGGCAGCTTCGGCCCCTTGGCCAGGGTGGCGTAGAGAATCAGTGCATTGGGCCGTGCGATCAGCATGCCAGTGGGCTCGCCGCTGGCATCGCGCTGGATCTCGCCACCGGGCGGGTTCGGCGTGTTCTTGTCGTAGCCCACGGCGCGCAATGCCGCGCGGTTGAGCAGGGCGCGGTCATAAAGGTGCAGGACGAACACCGGGGTGTCCGGCGCCGCCTTGTTCAGTTCATCCAGGGTCGGCAGGCGTTTCTCGGCGAACTGGAATTCGGTCCAGCCGCCGACCACGCGCACCCATTGCGGCGTCGGCGTGCGGTCAGCCTGGTCCTTGAGCATGCGCAGGGCATCGGCCAGCGACGGCACGCCTTCCCAGCGCAGCTCCAGGTTGTAGTTGAGGCCGCCACGAATCAGGTGCAGGTGCGAGTCGTTGAGGCCGGGAATCACCGTGCGCTTTTGCAGGTCGATCACGCGCGTGGCATCGCCGCGCAGGGCCATGGCCTCAGCGTCACTGCCGACGGCGACGAAGCGCCCGTCCTTGATGGCCACGGCGCTGGCCTGGGGTTTTTCGCGGTCGACCGTGTGCAGGCGACCGTTGTAGAGAATGAGATCGGCGCTCATGTGTTCTCCAGATGACTGGCGATTGAATCGCCAGTGGTTAGGGTGAGGGAGCGTTCTGGGGAGCAGGCCCCGGCTCAGGGGCGATCTTCTTTGGCGGCAGGCGTCAGCCACGCAGCGAAGGCACGTGTGGCCATGGGCATGAACAGGTACACCACGAGCAGGACAATGGTCAGGGTGATCAACACTCTGCTCGTCAGGTGGCCGCCGAGCCATGGGAAGAGGCCGAACACGGGGCGCCACAACAGGGGGACGAGCATGCTCAGCGGCATGATCACCAGGAAGGTCACAACGGCCTGCTTCCAGCGCGGAGGTGGCTGCTTGGCATGACTAGGTACGAACCAGAAGTCCTTGCCCAGCAGGACTTCAGTGCTGTCGCCAGCCTGTAGCAGGGGTTGTACCTCGGCGACCAACTGCTTTCTGGCGTCGGAATCGAGCCAGCTCTGCATGTGTTGCAACTGATCGAAGCGCAGTACGCAGGTGAAGTGCACGAAGCCTGCCTGGTTTTCGCGGCCCACGTCGACACCCAGGTGGCCGGAGAACTGGCCGGCAGTGTCGATGATCTTGCGTAGCCAGGTTTCGTAGCGTTGCTCGTGCTGTTGGTGAATCTGATGGCGAACCACCAGCGTGACGGTGTCGTCTTGCGTCTGATCCATTCGGCTGTCTCCGCATCTATTGCGAGTTGGGGACCAGCCCCCAGCAGGTGGGGGCTGGCGTTGGCTCAAATAGGTGCGGCAACTGGGGCCAGGGTCGGACCATGCTCAACGCGCTCAGGCGCCTTGTGGACCATGGTGTAGCAGTAGTCGACGCCCATGCCGTAGGCGCCGGAGTGCTCCTTGACCAGCTCCATCACGGCCTCGTAGGTGTCGCGGTTCTTCCAGTCGCGTTGCCATTCCAGCAGCACCTGTTGCCAGGTCACCGGCACCACGCCGGCCTGGATCATGCGCTGCATGGAGTAGTCGTGTGCTTCCTGAGTGGTGCCGCCGGAGGCGTCGGCAACCATGTAGATCTCGTAGCCGGCGTCATGCATGGCGGAGAGGGCGAAGGTGGTGTTGCACACCTCGGTCCACAGGCCGGAGACGATGATCTTGTTGCGGCCGTTCTTCTTCAGCGCGTCGCGAACCTTCTGGTCATCCCAGGAATTCATCGAGGTGCGCTCGAGCAGCGGTGCGTCGGGGAACACTGCGAGCAGTTCGGGGTAAGTGTGGCCGGAGAAACTGTCGGTTTCGACCGTTGTGATGGTGGTCGGGATGTTGAAGATCCTGGCCGCCTTGGCCAGGCCCACGGTGTTGTTCTTCAGGGTTTGCCGATCGATGCTCTGCACGCCGAAGGCCATCTGCGGCTGTTGGTCGATGAAGATCAGTTGGCTGTTCTGCGGGGTCAAGACTTCGGTTTTTGGATTGTTGTTCATTGTCGTTACCTGTCAGTGGAGCAATGGTTTTTTTGTCATCCCGACGGTCATCTGCGCTGCGTTGTGGTAGCTAAACGACAGCGCAATGCAGGGTGACTGCGGCCCGGATTCGAAATCACCATAGCTGAAGGGCAGGTAGTTATGGCGTGCATTTATGCACTTTTAATGGCGCAAAAATGCACCTGGCCAGGCGTTTTTGCGGTGCTAGCATCACCCTTCCAACCACCTGGATCGCCGACGTACGCGATCCGTTTTGCGCAAGGAGATTGCAATGGCAGCTTCACGTCCGGTCAGCGAAAAAACCGCCTACTGGGGTGTCCCATGGGAGGACAACTATGGCTATCCACAGGCCCGGCAGGTGGGTAACGAAATCTATATTTCGGGCCAGTTCAACCACGATGAAGACGGCAATCAGGTCGCACCTGCGCCGTTGAACAGCGAGGGCAAACCCAGCGATTTCTCGGTGATGGGGGAGCAAATGAGCACCGCCTACGACAACATCGCCAAGCTGCTCGCGCTCTATGGCGCGACGCTCGAGGATGTCGTCGAGGAAACGCTCTACGTACTGGATATGGACGCGGCGTTCGAAGTCGTTGGCAAGGTTCGCAAAGCCGCTTTTGGCTGTGAACGTCCACAATGCGCCAGCAACATCATCGGTGTGCCCCGCCTGGCACAGCGTTCGCAGCTGATTGAAATCGTCTGCAAGGCGGTAATCGGCGCGCGAGCCGACTGAGTGATGCTCCCGGTTTCGAGCTACGCAACCGGGAGAGTCAGTTGTCCCTCGACTAGGGCTTTCTGCTCGGCTACCGCTGCCGCGCAGAACGACATGAAGGCTTGTACTCGCCGAGATTTGCGAATGTCCTGGTGCGTGAGCAGCCACAGCTCATCATTCAGTTCGGTGACGATCGGGCCGACGCGTACCAGTCCCGGCGTGATGTCCCCCAGCATGCAGGGAAGAAAGCCCAAACCAAGCCCTGCGGCGATTGCCACGCTGGCAGCTGCGACCGAGTCGGTACGGTAGGCGATGTTGTTGGCAGCGACCCGGCACTCGACGTAGCTCGTTGCCCGAAGATTGGACAAGCCCGCGGAGTACGACACCCACGTCTGGTCATCGGTAAAGAGGGGGCTGCAGGGCACATTGGCAAGGCTGCCATAAGGCGCCCAGGCGATGGTCGCGAGTCTGCGGCCGACCAGGCTTTCGGACGGATTGCGGGTGGCCCTTATCGCGATGTCCGATTCGTCCCGGGCGAGGCTCAGCGTCTGGTTACCCACCAGGACCTCGATCGCCACCCCTTCGTTCTGCGCTCTGAAGTCCGCAATGATGGGCGTCAGAAAGTAGAGCAGCAATGAATCACTGGTGGTGATTCGAAGCTTTCCGAGCGTGCCTTGATTGGCCTTCGAAATACGCCGCGTAACACTGACGATGTCGAGCTCCACGCGTTCGCTCAGCGCGCGCAGTTCGGCGCCTTCGGCAGTGAGCATGTAACCGGATTTGCGGTGATCGAAAAGGGCGACGCCGAGCGCTTTCTCCACTTGCGCGACGCGGCGCGAAACCGTGGATACGTTGATACCCAGCTTCTTCGCCGTGGCGGAGCGATTGGCGCATTCGCTGAGCGTCTTGATGATGCGCAGATCGTCCCACGAGAGCTGGCTGACGGCATTGCCGAGGTCCAGCTTTGGGCCGCCATGTGCAGGCAGGCACGCTGAGGTTATTTCAGATTTCGGGTCCACGCCGAAGCCTTTTGGTTATCGTGTTCGCTCATCTTACGGAAAGCCTGCGGAGGGAGCCAAGGTCGTGCACCCATAGCGGCCATCTGGTGCCTGGCGCTGTGTTTCACTGCTCAGCGATTGCCCGTTTGCAGCCGCTGTGCGCTG
>Ga0209699_100897_pt1 | contig 10231 bp, 10 predicted proteins | sample SynthPrep_1_END__FD_187204 | JGI IMG/M metagenome (GOLD analysis project Ga0209699, IMG submission 187204) | Synthetic microbial communities from Ohio, USA - SynthPrep_1_END_DS7_MetaG (SPAdes) (version 2) | ecosystem: Engineered > Bioreactor > Aerobic > Activated sludge | place: USA: Ohio...
GCTGGAACCGCACGGCCGCGGCTCAGCGCCTGGGCCTGACCTTCCGCTCGATGCGCTATCGCCTGAAGAAGCTAGGTATCGACTGAGACAATACGCCGCTCACGCTTGTGTAGGAGCCAGCTTGCTGACGATCAAGCTAGTCCGTTTCACGCCCCGCAATCCCTTGATGCGGGGATGACAAACCACTAGTGCAACCGCCCTGCTGGAGCATAGGGCGCCGGATCGATGATCGGCTCACGCCCAAGCATCAGATCAGCCAGCAGCCGGCAGGAGGCTGGCGCCAGCACCAATCCGTTACGGAAATGCCCGCAGTTGAGCCATAGCCCGGGATGCGTAGGCAGCTCGCCAATGAAGGGAATGCCCTCTGGCGAACCGGGCCGCAAACCAGCCCAATGCCCCACCACTTCGGCATCCTTGAGTACAGGCAACAGTTCTTCGGCCGATGCCTTGAGGCTTTCCAGCGCATTATCGGTCGGCGTCTTATCGAAGCCGGCGTATTCCAGCGTGCTGCCAATCAGGATATGCCCATCACGCCGCGGGATCGCATAGCGCCCCTTGGCCAATACCATGCTTGGCAGAAAATCCTCGGCGCACTTGTAGAGAATCATCTGCCCCTTCACAGGTTCAACTGGTAACTCCAGCCCAAGCGTCTTGAGCAACTCACCACTCCAGGCACCGGCCGCCAGAACCACGCGCTCGGCTCGAATCTCGCCACCAGCGGTAGTCACGCCCCGAATCTGCCCATTCTCCTGAATGAAACCAGTGACCGGGCAATGCTCACGCAGCTCCACGTTCGGCATGACTGCCAAAGCGGCCCGTAGCGCTTTGACCAACCGGGGATTACGCACATTGGCCACACCCGGCATATGAATGGCGCGCTGGAAACCGCCACCCAGAACAGGCACCTGCTGATAAGCCTCAGCGATATCCACCGAAAACAGCGCACGACCCTCGCGTGCAGCCCAGGCCAGCGCCTCGGCCTCATCATCGAGATCCAGCCAGTACAACCCGGTGACATGCACCTCGGGATCGACGCCGGTGTCTTCCAGCAACTGCCGAGCTAACCCCGGATAGAAATCCTGCGACCAATGCGCCAACGCCGTCACCGCCGCACTGTAACGCCAGGGATAGAGCGGCGAAACGATGCCACCACCGGCCCAGGAGGATTCGCGGCCGGCGTCTGCCTTTTCCAATAGCAGCACAGCCTGTCCGGATTCCGCCAAGGTCAATGCTGACAACAGACCAATTGCACCACCACCCACTATCAAAGCTCGATCCACACCTATTCCTTCTTGAAAATCATGGCGATGAGGTGCTTGACACTTCAACAGCCTGAGCTAAACCAACTAGTAGCCAGGACGGCTTTCCTCCCCAATGCAAAAGGATACTTGCCATGCGCTTCCAGTCTCAGTACGCCTTCACTCTCCCTGAAACCCTGATTGTTCTGGCTATCATCGCAATAGTGCTTGGGTTCGCCACACCAGCGTTCAGCGCTTTGCTCCAACAAAATCGCTACACCACCGAAATCAACCAGATGCATGCAAGCCTGAACTACGCCCGAGGGCAAGCCATACAGACCCGCACCATGGTCAGCCTTTGCGCCGGGGACGACAACTGCCGAGACTCGCGAATCTGGCACGGCCGAATCCTGATATTTCTCGATGCCAATCGTAACGGCAAGCTGGATGAAACCGAGCAGCTACTCAAAATTGTGGATATTGACCCGCGCCACAGTTGGAGCTGGACAAATTTTCGTCAAAAAAGCCATATGAGTTTCCGACCTGACGGCATGACCCACAGTCTCAATGGCACCTTCACCCTATGCGATAAGGGCCTTGCGATTCGCGGTGTTGTGATCAACATCACAGGAAGAACCATGGTCAATAAATCACCTGATAACGAGCGTTGCCGCGGCTAAGCCGTTCACCCCGACGAAATAACCGGATATCCCCGTTCACTTCATATTCCTCCGGTGCCCTGCAATGCTCCACTGGTCGATATTGTCGAGACCGGTCATGCATTACTCCCGCGCTTTTACCCTGATAGAGCTGATGGTCACCCTCGCTGTACTGGCGATAGTTATCAGCCTGGCGGCCCCATCCTTTAGCAACATGCTGCAGGAAAACCGTCTCTCTGCCCTGACCAACGAGCTACAAGGTGCTCTACAGCTCGCGCGCTCCGAAGCCGTGAAGCGCCGTGTCAACGTGGTCGTATGTCGTAGTAACGCTGATCAGGACGATTGCGAAAACGGTACGGATTGGGCCGGAGGCTGGTTGATGATGGCTAACGATGAAGTCCTGAAGGTCTGGGACCCCGTTCAAGGTGTGGCAGTTACCGGCCCGAGCGCAGGCATCACTTTTCGCGGCAACGGCATGACTACCCTTATCCCAGACGAAGATGGGGGCTGGACAATCACTCACTCCAACTGCACCGGCCAACAAAAACGCTCCCTTACAGTCAGGGCAACCGGCAGCACCACCCTTACCAAAGGCGACTGCTAATGACTCCCAATCTTCCTCAGCGCCAACATGGTGCCACCCTGATCGAGGTTCTGATCGCCGTAGTGGTTCTGTCCATAGGGCTACTCGGTCTAGCCGGTCTACAAGTTACCAGTGTGCAGAGCAATCACAGCGCTTATCAGCGTTCCCAAGCCACTCTGCTGGCCTACGACCTGGCCGACCGCATGCGTGCCAATCGCACCGAGGCACTGACCAATGCCTACGTTATCAACTTCACAACATCTTCCTGTAATGCAGCTAATCCCACTGGAACCCGGGCTGCAATAGATATTGGCGAGTGGCTCCGCTCCCTTGCTTGCACTCTTCCGGAAGGTGCAGGAAGGGTAGAGAAGACTGGCAACTTGATCACCATCCATGTGCGCTGGAATGACAACCGTGGCCGTATCGCCAAAAGCGATGCCGCAGCCGGCGCCGCCGAAGTTTTCATCTACCGGACTGAAATATGACCAACACACTCCCACATCGCCAGTCCGGCCTCTCGCTGGTCGAACTGATGATCGCCATCACCCTCAGCCTGCTGCTGATCGCTGGCGTTCTACAGATATTCCTGTCCAGCAAACAGACCTACAGCACCAACAATGCACTCTCCCGCGTCCAGGAAAGTGGCCGTTTTGCCATGGATTTTCTGACTCAGGACATCCGCAACACCGGCTATAAAGGCCAGTGCCTGGGTGAGCCACTCAATCACGGGATCACCAACATTCTCTGGCGCCTGGAAGAGCCCATTCAGGGTTGGAACAATATCACTGCCAAACCTGCACACCTGTCCGGCACTCCGCTCAATGGCACCGACGTGGTCCTGATAAAGTTCGCCGCTGGGCCTGGCGAGATTGATGCCAGCACCGCTAACACAGCATCCAACGAGACGATCAGCCTCGGCAGCAATGGCTCTGGGGTAGCCAAGCACGCCATTACCTTGGTCTCCGACGCCATTTCTTGCGACCTGTTCCAGAACATCGCCGACGACAATGCCACCTCCGTCACCAGGGCTGCGGGCGCCGACTGGACCCATGACTACACCGGAGTAACGGAAGTTCTGCCCCTGCAGAACGCCACCTATTACATCAGGGCCAATAATGGCAGGCCGAACTCGCTTGTAAGGGAGCGCCTGTCAACAAACACCACTGACGCAACATGGGTCACCGAAGAGCTGGTAGATGGCATACAGGACATGCAGATCCTCTATGGTATAGCCGGAATCAACAGGCAAGTTACCGACTATGTCGCAGCCGACGCTGTCACCAACTGGGACAACGTTGTATCAGTCCGTATCAATCTGCTGGTGGTCAGCGCCGACACCAACGTTGTGACGGACAACCAGGTCATAGCCTTCAACGGCGCCAATGTCACCATCGACAACCGTCGCCTGGCTCAGGTGTTCTCCTCCACCATCGGCATTCGGAACCGCCTGCCATGAACTATTCATATACCTGCACATATCCAACTCAGCAACGCGGGGCAGTACTTATCGTTGCGTTAATCATGTTGCTTCTCTTGACCGTTATCGGACTGAGCAGCATGCGCGGCACCTCCCTGCAAGAAAACATGGCCGGCAACATGCGCGACAGCAGCCTCGCACTACAGGCTTCAGAGGCAGCCCTGCGCAAAGGCGAAGAAGACGTTACTGCGAGATTCATCGCCGGCACCTTGACCGCCTTAGAAACCGCTGATGTCACTGGCAGCTACGACGACTTTGTCGGTTCAAGCAAAGACCCCGAATACAAGATCACCCTACTCGCAAAAATCAGAACAAGCACCGAAGCTGGCGCACCTATCGATGATGAAGGTGCCCTAGTGCGCGTTGAATCCGATGGCTATGGACTCAACACCAATAGCGTTGACGCCCCCAGTTCCCACGCCCAACTCCGCTCCACCTTCCTGGTCGAGCAATGATCCTCTTTGCCTGACCAATTTTTCACGGAGTTTCTCTAATGAATTCTCGCCAAATAACATTGAACGCGTTGAAAACCAACGTCAGTTTCTTACTGACATTGTGCATTGCTGTAGCGGCAACACCTGCACAAGCGACAGTAGCGCAGGCCCCCCTCCTGCTCGGAGGTGGCAATGTACCCGGCAACTTGGCTCTAGTGCCATCCGTTGAATTCCCAACCGTCATCAGCGTGGCCAACGTCAGCAACACTTATAGTCATAGCGCCACCTACACCGGCTATTTCGACAGCGAAAAATGCTATGAATACAATCGCCAGCAAATAACACACATTTACTTTGGCACCATCAGTGGTAACGATGGCGGCGGCTACTTTACCCCTACGCGTTGGAGTCGCACCTGTAACGGCGCTCAGGAATGGAGTGGTAATTACCTGAACTGGGCTACCACCCAGACCATCGACCCATTTCGCATGGCCCTGACCGGCGGCTACAGAGCTGTAGACAGCGCGACTCAGACCATATTGGAAAAAGCGACCCGCGCAAACCGAACTGACTATTTCCCTAACAGATCGGTAACAGGGAACACCACGATCACTAACATTTCACCCTATACCAGCGGCACCTTGAGCAGCTCTGTTACCAGTGCCAACAGCAGCGCCAGCGCCGCCATTCAGAATTATCAGAGAAACAAGACTCTCAGAATCACCAACGGCACTAGCACCGCCTACTTCTCTGTGCGAGTAGAAGTCTGCAAGAGCCAGGCATTGCTGGAGGCCAACTGCGTTCGCTATGGCAATGTATGGAAGCCTGAAGGGCTTATCCAACGTTACGCCAATGATATTCGCTATAGTGCCTTCAGCTACTTGAACATTGATGGGAACACCAGAAACGGTGGCGTATTGCGTGCCCAGCAAAAATACGTGGGACAAAGCATGCGCGTACCCGGAGTCTCCGGGTCTTCGACCAACCCAGATGCGGAATGGAGCCCGACGACCGGCATCATCCACACCAACCCGCATAACGACGCAACAGGCAATAGTGGCGTAATCAACTATATAAATAAGTTTGGCGAACTAACCAACGTTCACAAGTCCAACGACCCTGCCAGCGAGCTTTATTATACAGCGCTTCGCTACTTCAAAAACCAGGGCAATATTGCCGCTTACTCCAATACAACGGATGAAGCGCAGAAAGATAAATTCCCTGTAATCACCAACTGGTCAGACCCCATTCAATATGCCTGCCAGAAGAATGTGATTCTGGGCATTGGTGACGTAAACACCCACGAAGACAGAAACCTGCCGCACACCGATGACACTCTGAATGTAAACGCCTATACGCAAAAAGTTTTCGACCTGGAAGGCATCAATAAAACAGCCAGTAATGTATTCACAGGACGTGGTAACTCTGCCTACATTGCCGGCCTGGCCTACTATGCCAATACCACGGATATTCGCAGTAACGTTTCGGGGAAACAAACCGTTTCCACCTACTGGGTTGACGTGCGTGAAAATCGACTCTTGGAGGGTAAGGCCAATAACCAGTACTGGCTGGCCGCGAAATATGGCGGTTTCAAAGCGCCTACCGATTTTGGTGCAGCCTTGTCGCGCACAGCAGCGCTGGATGAGGCCTGGTGGTACACCACCAACGATATGTTGGCATTGGGCACCGATGGCAACGGCGGCACCGAGAAGCGTCCTGACAACTTCTTTGTTGCCAGTGACGCAACCAACATGGTCGAAGGCCTGAGAAAGGCCTTCGCACAGATATCCAACGAGGTGCAAAGTACAACCGCCTCCCTGGCCACCAACTCTACCCGCCTGGAAACCGATACAGCCGTATTCCAGTCACGCTTGGATAGCCGTTTCTGGAGCGGCGACCTGCTCGCTCGACGCGTAGGCAGTAATGGCGCGGTAGAGGAAAATCCGGCCTGGAATGCTGCTCAGAATCTCGACAACTGGGCAAACGTAGCGACCCGTAAGATATTCACCATCACCCCCGATACAACAGCAGGTACAGATGGTGAGTTTATCGCCAACAACGGTGTCAACTTCATTTGGGGCAGTCTGGCTAGCAGCCAGCAAGCCTTGCTGACGCTACCAACGGACGCAGGCAATGTAACCGGCGCGAACAGGTTGGCGTACCTGCGCGGTGACCGCTCTCTCGAAATAACTACCGAAGATCGCACCAAGCCCTTCCGCCAACGCGGTAGCCGCCTCGGTGACATCGTCAACTCCGACCCGCAGTTCATCCACAACCAGGACTTCGGCTATTCACGCCTGAGCTGGGGCAGCAACGGCTCTGTAGGCTCCGCCTATACTGCTTTCCGTGCCAGCTCCGCCTACCAGAACCGCACCCCAATGGTGATAGTGGGGGCCAACGACGGCATGCTGCACGGTTTCGATGCCAGAGTAGGAACCGGTAGCAATAATGGAGGCAATGAGCTTTTCGCCTATGTGCCCAACAGCGTGTTCAGCAATCTGATCAACCTGACCGACCCGGCCTACTCCCATCGTTACTATGTCGACGGCACCCCGCGCGTCTCCGATGTATGGATTGGTAACTCCTGGAAAACCATGGTTGTCGGCACCACCGGCGCTGGCGGCAAAAGCGTTTTCGCGCTCGACGTAACCAACCCAAGCAACATGAGCAGCAACAGCGTCATGTGGGAGTTCAGCCACCCCTCTATGGGATACACCATGGGTCAACCGGCACTGGTTGCCCTGCCCAACGAGAAGTTCGGCGTAATCGTCAGCAGCGGCTACCATGACAGCCCACCAGCAAACGGCAAGGTCTGGATTCTGGATGCAGAAGACGGCAGCATCATCCGTGAAATAACCTTGCCCACCACCGGCAACCTGGGCTCTCCACTGGCATCTGATACCGATTACAACCAAGTGGCCGATCGTGTGTATGTAGCCGATACTCTCGGCAACCTATGGCGCATTGACCTGACCGGTAGCAATCCTTCGAGCTGGAGCATTCCCAGCAGCCTGGGCAGTGATCCACTGTTTATCGCCAAGAATGCCAGTAACCAGCGCCAGGCGATTACCGCCCCCCTCTCGTCAGCGTTCAATGACAAGAACGAGCACATGGTGTTCTTCGGTACCGGCAGCTTCTACCGTAACGGCGACAACGAAATCCCCCAAAATCCACCCGTCGATACCTTCTACGGAATCATTGACAGGGGCACAGCCATCGATGGCCGCGGAAACCTATTGAAACAAGCAGTCATTAAAGAAGATACGGTGAATGGCAATCAGGTCCGAGCCATTACCAACAACGCTATAACCACTCAGACCGGCTGGTATCTTGATCTTGGCTGGATTGAAGGTACCGGTGCGACCGGAACCAAGGGGGAGCGTGTTATCAGTAAAGCCACATTACGTACCGACCGAGTGATCTTCACCACCATGACTCCCTCGGCCGACCCCTGCGCCTTTGGTGGCACCAGTTTCATCATGGCCGTGGGTCTATCCAGCGGCTCGCGCCTGAACTATGCCTATTTCGACACCAGTGGCGATGGCAAACTGGATAACGACGACATAGCCCAAATAGGTGATGAAAATATCCCCTGGTCGGGTATTTCCGATACGGATGACGGCGTGATCAAGGGTGTAACCCCGCTGTACAAATGGCTGTGCTTTGCCGGCTCCAGCGGTGCAACCCCACAATGTATTCCTGTTGCTGGATCGCAACGTTTTGGCCGCCACTCCTGGCGCGAAGTGAGGAACAACTGATGTCTGGAAAACGTACAGACAGCGTGAGCCTGAGTCGCAAGACCTCAGGCTTCACCCTGATCGAAGTAATGATAGTGGTAGCGATAGTTGGCATTCTGGCTGCGGTTGCCTATCCGTCCTATCAGGAACATGTGCGCAAGACCAAACGTGCAGATGCGCAGGCCGCCCTGATGGAGCTTTCTCAGTTCATGGAGCGCTTTTACACCGCTAACGGTAGATACCTGACTAGCGCCAACGCAGCCCCTGCCCTCCCCTTCGACGCAGCCCCCAAGGACGGCGGCAGCAAGTCCTATGATTTGGCCTTTGCTGAATCTGAAGATCCAGATGCACCAAACCCATCAGCAAACAGCTACATACTTGAAGCTGTTCCAACAGGCAGCATGGCGGATGACAAGTGCGGCACCCTGACTCTGAGCAATACCGGGGCAAAAGGCCAAGCCGCCGGCGCAACGCTTGCCGACTGCTGGCGACGTTAAGTCATCGCAATGAAAAAGGTCGGCGAATGCCGACCTTTTTCCCGCGGCAAAGCATCTAATCACAATGCCTTGACCCTTAACTCCTTCGGCATCGAAAACGTAATGTTCTCCGGCCGTCCATCCAGCTCGGTCTCCCCCGCCGCACCCCACGCGCGCAATTGCTCTACCACGCCGCGCACCAGCACTTCAGGTGCCGAGGCACCGGCGGTGATGCCGATACCCTTCACGCCTTCGAACCACTCGTGCTTGAGATCTTCGGCGCCGTCGATCAGGTAGGCCGGGGTGCCCATGCGCTCGGCCAGCTCGCGCAGGCGGTTGGAGTTGGAGCTGTTGGGGCTGCCCACTACCAGCAGTACGTCGCACTCGGCGGCAAGCTGCTTGACCGCATCCTGGCGGTTTTGCGTGGCGTAGCAGATGTCATCCTTGCGCGGGCCGCCGATGGCCGGGAACTTGGCACGCAGGGCGTCGATCACCTTGCTGGTGTCGTCCATGGACAGGGTGGTCTGGGTCACGAACGCCAGGTTCTCGGGATTGCGCACCTGCAGTTCAGCAACGTCCGCCTCGTCTTCCACCAGGTAGATGGCGCCGCCGTTGCTGGCGTCGTACTGGCCCATGGTGCCTTCGACTTCCGGGTGGCCTTCGTGTCCGATGAGGATGCACTCGCGCCCTTCCCGGCTGTAACGCACCACTTCCATATGCACCTTGGTCACCAGCGGACAGGTGGCGTCGAATACCTTGAGGCCCCGCCGTGCCGCCTCGTCGCGCACGGCCTTGGACACGCCGTGGGCGCTGAAGATGACGATGACATCGTCCGGCACCTGATCCAGCTCTTCGACGAATACCGCGCCGCGGGCGCGCAGGTCCTCGACCACGAACTTGTTGTGCACCACTTCATGGCGCACGTAGATCGGCGGGCCGAACACTTCCAGAGCGCGGTTGACGATTTCGATGGCGCGATCGACGCCGGCGCAGAAGCCTCGGGGATTGGCGAGTTTGATATGCATGCTGGCTGTCTCGGTATTGATCGGGGATCGCACGACGCTACGGTTCGATCCCGGAAAGGTACAGCCTGTGCGGGATAAGCGCAGGCTGCAACAAGAGCTTCGCGGCTGAAGCCGCTCCCAGGGGAGCGGCGATACGGACTAGAGCGCTTTGACTTCGATGATTTCCACATCGAAGTCCAGCACCTTGCCGGCCAACGGATGGTTGAAGTCGATGGTGACCTGCTTGTCATCGAACGCCTTGACCACACCCGGCAACTCGGCGTTGGCGGCGTCGTTGAAGATCACCAGCAGACCTTCGGAGAGCTCCATACCCTCGAACTGACTGCGCGGCATGATCTGTACGTTCTGTGGGTTCGGTTGGCCGAAGCCCTGCTCCGGCTGCACCTGCACGCTGCGCTTGTCGCCGGCCTTGAAGCCGTAAAGCGCCTGTTCGAAACCGGGCAGCAGGTTGCCGTCGCCGACCTTGAAGGTCGCGGGTTGCTTGTCGAACGTGCTGTCGACCACATCGCCGTTTTCCAGCTTGAGGGCGAAATGCAGGGTCACTTCCCTGTCCGGACCGATGCGTACGTCTGTCATTGCGCAGCCTCCTTCGCGGACTTGTC
>Ga0209699_100900_pt1 | contig 10180 bp, 2 predicted proteins | sample SynthPrep_1_END__FD_187204 | JGI IMG/M metagenome (GOLD analysis project Ga0209699, IMG submission 187204) | Synthetic microbial communities from Ohio, USA - SynthPrep_1_END_DS7_MetaG (SPAdes) (version 2) | ecosystem: Engineered > Bioreactor > Aerobic > Activated sludge | place: USA: Ohio...
GGTGTTCTGACCCTTTCGGTAGGTACGTGTCGGCGGTGGTCGGCAGCCGTAGTGAGGATGGAATCATGGCTACTCTTATTGGTGTCGTCAGTCAGGTTGTCGGCGAAGTGTTCGCGGTAGCGAGCGACGGATCGCGCCGGCCGATCAGTGAAGGAGACCGGGTCTACGCGGGCGAGCAACTGGTAACCGGCGCCTCGGGCGCGGTGGCCATTGCCATGACCAACGGCCAGCAACTGACGCTCGGGCGCGACAGCAGCATGACGCTCGACGCGCAGATGCTTGCCTATCGCGGCGAATCGCAGCCCCCGGTCGCCGAAACACCTCCCGCCACCCCCAGCGATGCCGACCTCACCGATGTCGAGCGCTTGCAGGCCGCGATCGAAGCCGGTGTCGACCCGACTCTTGAGGGCGAAGCTACTGCTGCTGGGCCGGGTGCTGGCGCTGGTGGAGCAGGTGGCGTAGGGGGTGGGCATTCCTTCGTGCTGCTCGATGAGGTCGGTGGGGCGCTGGATCCGGTGATCGGTTTTCCCACTGAAGGCCTACCCGGTGGACCGGAGTTTCCGGAGGGTGAACCCATCGCTGCTGACGATGCGGTGCCTGCGGTAGATGGCATTCCCACGGGTGGCACCGCCTCCAATGCGGTGGACGAGGATGGCCTGCCTGACGGCATCGTTGGTGGAGTGAACGATCTGGATGGCGAGGCGACGCTGGTCACCGGGGTTCTGGGCTACAGCTTCGGGCCCGACGGTCCGGGTACCTTCACCTGGTCGACTGCCGGTCTGGCGGATCTGGGTATCTCTTCGGGTGGTGTACCGCTGACCTATCAGGTCAGCGCCGACGGCCTTCTCCTGACCGCTTTTGCCGGAGAGTCTGTGGTGTTCGAGGTGCAGGTCACCGACCTGCTGACCGGGGCTTATCAGTTCGAGCTTTTCGCTCCGCTGGACCATGCCGCGCCGCCCTTGGGTGAAAGCGACGAGAACGACATCCTCTATCTGTTCAACTACACCATCACCGACGGTAACGGCACCCCGGCAAGCGGCAGCTTGAGCATTCTGATCGACGACGACAGTCCTGAATTGGTCGAGGGTGAGCGTCCGGTCGTCGGAGGCCTGGTGCACGAGGATGCCCTGACGGATATCGGTAACGCCGAGCCCGGCAACCTGCCTGCGCAAACCCATCAGCTGATTGGCGACCCGGGGGCACTGGATGCGCTGGTCAACTTCGGGGCTGATGGGCGCGGTGGCTTCCAGCTGAGTACCAACCCTGAGGCACTGAGCGATCTGCAGGCATTGGCCCTGACTTCGGGTAAGGAGCCGTTGGTCTATTCCGTCGAGGTCTCGGACGATGGCAGCACGAGCACCATGATAGCGACAGCGGGTGGCGTGCCGGTATTCACGTTGGTGGTGACCAGCGATGGTGGGTATGTCTTCACCCTGTCGGGGCCGATCGATCATCCACGCAAGGATGGAGATGACAGCGAGCTGTTGGGCGACAAGGATCTCGCGCTGGACTTCTCCAAGCTGCTGATCGCCACCGACTACGATGGTGACGCGGTGCCAGGCGGCTTCAACCCTGGCAGCTTCGTGATCGACGTGGAAGACGATGTGCCCGTGTTGGTGGAAGACGGAGTCAAACACTGCCTGACCATCACGTATCAGGGCGGTGATGCCTCATACCTCAACAGTTACGGCTATTACATCAAAGGCCCGGATGGTGAGCCGATTAGCGGTCAGATCATCTGGGGCGACACCAGCGGCCTGGCTGAAGGAGACTCGATCACCCTTCATGGCCTCGACCCGAGCCAGGTTGGCTTCTTCATCATTCCCAATGGGGGTTTGAACGGTGCTGCCAGCAACACCGAGGTAACCTTCCAGATCGTGGAGGGACAGTGGAAGGCCTTCATCGGCGATATACCCATCGATGGGGCCGGTGGCGCTCACGTTCTGTTCAGCGACCCGACGCTGAATCCCGGTGGCAAGTCCCACGTTGACGACAATACCGCGCCGGGCAACCAGAACTGGGAGGATGTCAACGACGGCAACAGTGACAACGACTACAACGACGTCAATATCCAGGTGGCATGGACCACCAAGGCGCCCGTCGGCGGCACCGTGCACGAAGACCAACTGGACACGCCTTATCCCGGTAATCCTGAAGCTGGTCAGCGCCTGGTGATCAGCACGGAGGGGGGCGCTGGTAGTTTGATGGCGCTGGTGTCCTTCGGGGCTGACGGTCCTGGTGCATTCGGCCTGGTAGGCAGCGAAACGGTGGCAGAGGTCCTAGGTGCCCAGGGTCTGACTTCTGGCGGGGAGCCGCTGCTCTACAACGTCAGCACGGCCACCGATCCTGACGGCAACCTGATTAGCACATTAACCGCGACGGCTGCCGCAGAAGTTGGTGGCTATCCGGTATTCACCCTGGTGATCAACGCCGATGGCAGTTTCCACTTCGAACTGCAAGGACCCATCGATCATCCCCGCGGCGATGGTGACGATAATGAGCTGTGGTCGTCCGAAGGCGGTATCGGCCTCGACTTCACTCAGCTGTTCACCGCTACTGATGGCGACGGCGATCCGCTGCAGCTGCCCGAAGGCGCGAAAGGCCTGTTCGTCATCAATATTCAGGATGACGTGCCGTTGCCGGCCCAGCCCAATCCGCAGCAGCCAGTGGTCGGTGGGCTGGTGCATGAAGATGCCCTGGGTAACGGCAATGCCGAGCCCGGCAGCGAGCCTGAACAGACCCTCACGGTTGAGGGGGGGATCGGCACATTGGATGCACTGGTCAACTTCGGCGCCGATGGTCGTGGCGGTTTCCACCTGAGCCAGGAGCCCAGTGCGCTGTCTGGACTGCAGGCACTTGGCTTGAGCTCCGGCGGTGTTGCGCTGTTCTATGTCGTATCTACAGACGGCACTACGCTCACCGCGACAGCTGGTGAAGGTGGCAGCGAGGTCTTCCGCCTTGAGGTGAATAGCGATGGCAGCTACCTGTTTACGCTCAAGGGCGCGTTGGATCACAAGGAGGCGGACGGTATCGACTCCGAAACCCTTGGCGACAACAGCCTGGCGCTGGATTTCTCTGGCGTACTGATCGCCACTGATCGTGATGGTGATCCGATCACCGATGGTTTTGCCAGCGGTAGCTTCGTCATCGACGTTGAGGATGATGTGCCGATACTTGCCGGGGCGCCGGGTGAGCGGCCAACCGTGGGGGGCCTTGTGCATGAGGATGCGCTGGACAACGGCAATGCCGAGGGCGGTCAGACCCTGACCGTCGAGGGTGGCCCAGGCACCCTGGATGCACTGGTGCATTTTGGGGCCGATGGCCGTGGCGGCTTTCACCTGAGTAAAGAGCTCGGAGCGCTGGCGGATCTGGAGGCGCTGGGCCTGACATCGGGCGGCGTGCCCGTGACTTACGGCGTATCGGATGACGGCACCACCTTGGAGGCGATGGCGGGAACTACTCAGATCTTCACCCTGCAGGTCAACCTGGACGGCAGCTACCTGTTCACCTTGAAAGGTCCGATTGACCACCCGGAAGGTGATGGTAACGACTCGGAAACCCTGGGTGACAGCAGCCTGGCTCTGGATTTCTCCGGTGTGCTGGTGGCCACCGACGGTGACGGTGATCCGCTGGCCGATGGTTTCGATGCTGGCAGTTTCGTGATCGATATCGAAGATGATGTGCCGACGCTCAACGAACCCAATCCGCAGCTACCTGCTGTGGGGGGCACCGTGCACGAAGACCTGCTTGGCGGGCCGCATGCGGGTAACCCTGACGGTACGTTGCAGACACTGGTGATCAGCACGGCCACTGGTGGCGGAAGCCTTTCCGCCCTGGTGTCGTTCGGCGCCGATGGCCCCGGTGAGTTCAGCCTGGTGGATGCCGAGACGGCAGAGAGCTTGCTGTGGGCGCAAGGCCTTACCTCCGGCGGTGAGCCCCTGGAATACGTGGTGACCAAAGAGTGCGATGGCAGTGGCAATCTGCTCAGTACCACGCTCAAGGCCACTGCTGCAGGAGGCTATCCGGTATTTGAGCTGGTGGTGAAGGCCAACGGCGACTTCAGCTTCGAACTGCAGGGGCCCATCGATCATCCGGTTCAGGATGGTAACGACGATGAATTGTGGGCGTCGGAAGGCGGGGTTGGCATCGATTTCACCCAGCTGATCACCGCCACCGACGGCGATGGTGACCCGTTGGATATGCCGCTCGATGCTGCCGGACTGTTCGTCATCAACGTACAGGACGATGTGCCTGAGCTGGTGGATGGTGGCTCCAGTCACTGTCTGACCCTTACCTACAAGGGCGGTGATGCCGGCTACCTCAACAGCTACGGCTACTACATCAAGGGACCTGATGGCATACCGGTCAGTGGCGTGCTGGTCTGGGGTAATACCACTGCCATGCAGATCGGTGATTCCATCACGCTGCAGGGGCTTGATCCCGCGTCAGTGGGTTTCTTCATCATCCCCAATGGTGCCTCGAATGACGTACCCGACGGCACTGCGCTCACGTTCCAGTGGGTCGATGGCCAGTGGCAGGCCGTGGCTGATGGTCAGCCGCTAACCGGCAGTGGTGGCGCTGATGTGCTGTTCGACAACCCGGCGCTCAACCCCGCAGGCAAGACCCATGTGCAAGACAACGGTGCTCCCGGAAACCAGAACTGGGAGGATATCAACAGCGCCAGCGCCAGCGATAACGACTACAACGATGTCAATATCCAGGCCACCTGGACGGTCAAGACGCCTGCACCGGTAGGCGGTACGGTACATGAGGACAAGCTGACCGATCCCCATCAGGGCAACCCGGATGGTCCTGGCCAGACGTTGGTGATCAGCACTGCGACGGGAGCGGCCAGTTTGTTCTCGCTGGTGGCCTTCGGCGCCGATGGGCCCGGTGATTTCAGCCTGGTGGAGGAGGGTAGCGCCGCTGAGTTGCTGAACGCCCAGGGGCTGACGTCCGGCGGTGAGCCACTCGACTACAAGGTCACCCAGGAGCTCGATGACGATGGCAATCTGGTCAGCACCACGCTCACTGCGACGGCCACGGTTGCAGGCGGTTATCCGGTATTCACCCTGGTGGTGGAGGCTAACGGTGATTTCACCTTCACTCTGCAGGGGCCAATCGACCATCCGCTGAAAAATGGTGACGACAACGAGCTCTGGTCGTCGGACGGTGCCTTTGGCATCGACTTCACCCAGTTGCTGGCGATCACCGATGGCGATGGCGACCCGCTGCAGATACCGCAGGGGACTGGCGGTCTGTTCGTCATCAACGTGCAGGACGACGTGCCAACACTGGCCGAGAAGGACTGCGGCTGCGATCCCAAGAACATCGATCATGGCATTTCCCATGTGCTGTTCCTGGTCGACACCGGCGACGGCACCAAGGCAGTCAAGATCGAATATCCCGGCGGCAGTGACATCAAGGATCCGAGCCACCCGCAAGGCTATGTCGCGTGGGTTGAGCAGACCTATGGCGGCACGGTCGAGGCCTACTACATCAAGGCCGGTACCAAGTTCTACGACGGCGATGGTGACGTCATCAATCCCGTCGATCTAGGCCTGGGCAACTACCTGGTTGGAGGCAACAGCGCCTTCGGTGGGCCGGCGGTCATCGAGGCGACGAGGCCGCAGTATAAGGCCGTGGACGAGAATTGCGCGCCTACGTTCAATCACCTGGTGCACGAGGATCAGCTCGACTCGCCCTATCTGGGTAACCCCGAGGCTGGCCAGACACTGGTGGCCGAAGGTGGTGCTGGCACGTTGCATGCGCTGGTCAATTTCGGCGCCGATGGGCCGGGGAACTTTAGCCTGACCGGTGATGTGGCCTCGATGCTGGCGCAGCAGCTCAGCTCCGGTGGCGTCGAACTGAGCTACCGAGTCGAGTACGAATGGGATGGTGACCAGCTGGTCAATTCCACCCTGATCGGTGAGGTGGCGGGTGTCGACGGCTATCCGGTATTCAGCTTCGAGGTGGGGGCTGACGGCAGTTATCGCTTCGAGCTAAAAGGCCCGCTGGATCATCCGTTGGGCGATGGCAACGATGGTGAAACCCTGGGTACGGCAGGACAGCCTATCGATTTCTCCAAGATGCTGCAGGCGACCGATGGTGATGGCGACCCGTTACCCGCCGGCTTCCCGGCAGGGACGTTGGTGATCGACGTGCAGGATGACGTGCCCATTGCCGCCAGCGACAAGCCCGACTGCATCGTCCAGGCCGCGCCGCCGCTGGTGAACCTGACCCTGGTGCTGGATATCTCGTTGAGCATGGCCGGGGCCAAGCTGGCAGCGCTCAAGCAGGCGGTGATCGACCTGGCCCAGGGCTATGCCGGTCTCTCTGCTCCGGTGCACGTCAACCTGATCACCTTCAATTCCGGCGCCGCGGAAATTGGTGACTTCACCTTCAGCTCGGTGGGTGATCCGGGCTACACGGCTCTGCTCACGGCGGTCAACGGTCTTAGCGCCAGTGGTTTCACCAACTACGAGCAGGCCCTGAGCGCGGCCAAGACGCAAATCACCAGCGACATCATGGCTCCGGGCGCCGATCCGGCGCAGCAACACAAGCTGTACTTCATCTCCGATGGTGAGCCCACCGTCGGGGCGCAGGGCGCGACGCTGACCACCTGGATCGCCAACAACTGGACGAACTTCATTGGCAACGTCGATGGCGATGGCAACAGTGCCACCAACAGTTTCACGGCGCACTCGGTGGGCATCAGCTTCACGGGCTCCTTCATGGGGCAGATCGCCAGTGATGGTTCGGTGATCAGCGCCGAACCTGGCAGCCTATCCGCAACCCTGCTGGACCTGGCCGACCTGGGCGGCAGTGTCTCCGGCGACGTTCTGGCCAATGACAGCCTGGGCGCCGACGGTCTCGGGCGTATCGAGTCGGTCAGCGTCGATGGCCAGACCTTCAGCCTCAACGACGCCGGCAACGGCATTGAGGTGAGCGGAGCAGGTTCGACGACCTGGAGCTTCAATGCTGCAACGGCCGAGCTGACCCTCAACACCGCAACCGGGACGTTGAAGATTCACCTGGATGGCGACAATGTCGGGCAGTTCGACTTTGCCGCGAAGGGCAATCTGAGCTTCGGCCCCAGCGGGCAGTTGACGCAGAGCTTTACCTACGTGGTGAGCGACGGCGATGGCGACCGTGCCTCGGCCGATCTGGATATCTGCATCCGTGGCGACCAGTCGGTGCTGGTGGTCGGCAGCAATGCCGACGACACGCCTAACTCCAGCGTGCCTCACCATGTGCCCAGCCAATACGACGATGGCAAGGGGGCTATCGAAGGGACTTTCGGCAATGACGTTCTGATCGGCGATCTGGGTGGCGCCAAGCCGCCGGTGGTCAAACCGGCGGAGAACTACAACATTGCCTTGATCCTCGATCGTTCTGGCAGCATGGCGGACAATCCGGATGGCCCGGGGGGATACAGCAGCCGTCTGGCATTGCTCAAGGATGCGGTCAATGCCTTCATCGGCAAGCTGGGCACCCATACCGGGCAGATCAACATCGCGCTGATCTCCTTCTCGTCCAGCTCCAGCCTGTTGCTCAGCGGTACGCTGGCGCAGATCCAGTCGGCCCTGGCGGCACCAAACAACGTGCTGATGGCGCTGACTGCCTCGGGAGCGACCAACTACGAGGCGGCGATGCAGCAGGCCAATGCCTGGTTCGGTGGGGTGGAGGCCAACGGCTACAACAATCTCGCCTACTTCCTTACCGATGGTGACCCGACCACCTACAACGGCGACAACAGCAACAGCGGCAGCACGGTGAACTATCGCGACGTCAACCGGGCGCTGGACGATGCCACGACCTTGATGGCGCGCGCCGAGGTGCATGCCATTGGTATCGGTACCGGGGTCAACAGCAACGTGCTGCGTTTCTTCGACAATACCGATGTGACTGGGCAGGGGTCGCTGTCCTTTGGTGGTAACACCGTTAATGGTGCGGTAGGCGAGCCGCAGATCGTTACCACGCCGAGTGAGCTCTTCGCGGTGCTCGACCCTGGCAGCGTCACCGATGGTGGCTACGCCAGCCTGGGTGACGATCATCTGGTGGCCGGTGCAGGTGACGACTACCTGTTTGGTGACTCGCTCAATACTCTATGGATAGACGCCGGCAAGGCGCCTGGCTATCAGGTGCTGGTCGATCACCTGACGACCACTTTGGGCGCAGCTCCGACCCAGGCGCAGATCATGGACTTTATCCAACTGCACGCTGAGCAACTGGGGGCATCGGTACCGGGTGTCGGAGGCAATGACAGGATCGAAGGTGGTGCCGGCAACGACTGGCTGTTCGGCCAGGGCGGCGATGATATCCTGATCGGTGGCGCTGGCAACGATGTACTGGTCGGCGGTAGCGGCAACGATACCTTCGTCTGGAATGCGGGAGATCGTGGCGGCAACTACCACGATATCGTCAAGGACTTCGGTAATGGCGCGGACAAGCTGGACCTGTCGCAGCTTTTGGTGGGGGTCAGCGATCCAGCCAGTGCCGACGTGTTGACCCAATACCTGAGCTTCGACTTCGTCAGCGATCCGGGTAGTACGGTGATCAACATCGCCAGCGCTGGAGGTGGCGCGCCGGTGGATCAGACCATCACCCTGGAGAACACCATCCTCTCCGGTGGCAACACTGCAGATATCATCCAGGGCATGCTGGACCAGAATCAGTTGGTCGCCTGAGGTGTGAGGGGAGGCCGTCAGCGCTGCGCTGGTGGCCTCTCAGGCAAAGGGAAATGCTTATCAGAGTTTCCTTAGTTGGAGCACTCAACTAGAGTAAGCCCGCTACCCGTTCCGAGTAGCGGGCTTTTTTATGGCGTTTGCTGGAGGCAGCGATGGTTTACGTACAGCGCGACGCGGCCGGGCGTTTGTTGCGAGTCGAACATGAGCCCTTTGAGGGTATGACGGAAAACCTGGCTGTCGAGAGCGAGGAGCTACACAGCTGGCTTGAGGCCAAGGAAGAGGTCAAGGCGCGCCTGGACAGCCTGAAACAGTCTGACCTAGAGCTCGTGCGCGTGCTGGAAGACGTGGTCAGCGTGCTGGTCGAACGAGGCGTTATTCGTTACACCGACCTGCCCGAGGCCGCACGCCAGAAGCTCGATCAGCGTGCCATCGCCCGTGCCGAAATCGAGGGGCTCAGCGGCCTGCTTGGCGACGACGAGCACAATCTGGTTTAGAACCCCGCCTTTGTAGGAGCCGCGCCCCGCGGCGAAGCGGCCGGTGCGACACCCGTAATCTTCAGAAATTACCCCCGGCGGGGCTCCTGCAGTTATTGCTTGCCCCAGGGCGCCGGTGCGCCGATCAGACGGCCCATGGCACCGTGGATGCCCAGTTCGGTCAGCACTGTGAGCTCCTCTTCGGTTTCCACCATCTCGGCGATCAGCGGCAGGTCGATGCTGTTGGTGGCGCGGAAGATCGCTTCGATGAACAGCCGCTTGTCGCTCTCCTGGTCGATGGCCCGGATATAGGTGCCATCGATCTTCAGGTAGGCCAGGCCCAGGTGGGTGAGATTGCCAATCAGGCTGAAGCGCCCACCAAAATGCTGCAGGCCCAGGTTGAAACCGGCCTCACGAATCGCCTGGCTCAGTGCTTCCAGCTCGGCGGGTGGCGGCAGGTGGCGTTCGTCGATTTCCAGCGTCATCAGGTGCGCTACGTCTTTATGACTGTTCAGCGCATCGAGCAGGCGCGCTTTATCCTGGTCATTGCGCAGGGTCGCGGCAGACAGGCTCAGCGCCAGTGGGTAAGGATGTTGCGCCAGGTGCTCCAGGCTGTGTTCGAGCATCGCCAGATCGAAGCGCGCGGCCCAGCCCAGGCGCTCGATCCAGGGCAGGAAGCGCCCGGCCGTGATGGCTTCACCAGTTGGATCGAGCAGGCGCGCGAGGACCTTGTGCTGCATGAGCCTGCCCGTCGCGCATTCGCCTACAGGCTGGAAATACAACTGCAATTTGCCCTGGCTCAGCGCATCGTCGATCCAGCCGCGCCAGTCGTGCAGGCCCTGAGTGGTCTGGGCGGTGAAGTCGTCGAGGCGTTCCCAGCACCTGTCGGTGTTGCTCTGTGCCTGAGCCAGGGCCTGATCGGCGCGACTCAGCACTGCCGCGCTCTGTTCGCCGGGGCGAAAGGCGGCAATACCGATATGGGCAACGGGATCGCAGTCACTGGCACCGGTCTGCTTC
>Ga0209699_100906_pt1 | contig 10136 bp, 9 predicted proteins | sample SynthPrep_1_END__FD_187204 | JGI IMG/M metagenome (GOLD analysis project Ga0209699, IMG submission 187204) | Synthetic microbial communities from Ohio, USA - SynthPrep_1_END_DS7_MetaG (SPAdes) (version 2) | ecosystem: Engineered > Bioreactor > Aerobic > Activated sludge | place: USA: Ohio...
AGCGTGTCGCGCTGGCCCGGGCGCTGGTCAAGGAGCCGAATATCCTGCTTCTCGACGAGCCGCTCTCCAATCTTGACGCCACCCTGCGCATCGCCATGCGCGCCGAGCTGAAAAACATCCAGAAGCGTCTTGGCATCACGACGCTGATCGTCACCCATGACCAGATCGAAGCGATCACCATGGCGGACAGGATCATCTGCATGAACAACGGCTCTATCGCCCAGATCGGCACGCCCGATGATCTTTATCGCCGGCCCGACAATCTGTTCATCGCCGGTTTTATCGGTACTCCCCCGATGAATCTGCTGAAGGGGCAGGCGAAAGGCGAGCAGTTGCAGATTGGCGACGCCAGGTTCGACATCAATGCCCGTTGCGACGGCGAGATCACTTTCGGTTTGCGCCCGGAGGATATTACGCTCGTCAAATCCGCCGAAGCGCGGCTGGAAGGGCCGGTCACCACCGTCGAGCCGATGGGGCGTGAGGTGTTCTACACGATCGACACGTCCGCGGGCGTGATCCACGCGCTGGAATATGGCGAGACGATAAAGCACGCGCCGGGTGATCGGGTCGGCATCAGCTGCAGATCAGGCCTCACCCTCGTTTTTGATGCTACCGGCAATCGCATTGCCGGGCTGCACGCCGATCTTTCTCACAATTCGACCATTCCGGCGCGAGAGCCGGAGCCCGTAAATTGACAGGAAATTCCATGCCCAAAATCGTCTCCCATCGCGGCGCCAACAAGTTCGCGCCCGAAAATACCTTTGCCGCCGCCGATCTCGCCCTGCAGCAGGGCGCGGACTATATCGAGCTTGACGTGCGCGAGAGTGCGGATGGGGTGCTCTATGTCTTCCACGACGAAACGCTGGACCGTACCACCGATGGTAAGGGGCCGATCGGCCATGCCCTGTCGGGCGAGATCGATGCGCTGGATGCGGGCAGCTGGTTCGGGGAAGGTTTCAAAGGGGCGGTCGTGCCGCGTCTCGATGCCTATCTGCGCCATTTGCGAGGCCGCTGCGGTGTTTATGTCGAGCTGAAATATTGCGATCCCGTCAAGGTTGCCGCGCTGGTACGGGATCTCGGCATGGTGCGCGATACTTTCTTCTTTTCATTTTCGGAGGATATGCGCCGGGGCCTGCAGGCAGCCGCGCCTGAATTCCGCAAGATGATGTTGCTCGATATCGCCAAGTCCCCCTCGCTGGCGGCGGCCGTGCACCATGCCTCGATCATAGAGATCACGCCGGAGCAGATGCGGCGGCCGGGGCTTGTCGCGGCGTGCCGCAAGGCCGGTCTCGAAGTCATGGTTTATTATGGCGGGGATGACGTCGACCTTCATAATGAGATTGCATTGGCCGGGGTAGACTACGTCAATATCGACAGACCGGATTTGTTCGATACGGCGCGCCGCGCCCGTGCGGCGGCGTGAACTTGCATAATTTCTATCCTTGGAGATGATGACATGAGCAATCTTATTGGTACCGGTTTCAACGCCGGCTCCGACGACGGTGAACTGGCCACGCTTGAAAGTGATCTGCGCGCACTTGCGGATGTTGGCTGCGATACCGTTGAAATCGCCGTGACGAGCCTCGATCTGATTGCGGGCGGCCGCATCATCGAGGAGCGCGCCGACCGTTTCGTGGCGCTCGCAAAGCAGTTCGATTTTCGTTACACCGTGCATGGCCTGGTTTCGTCCAATTTCATGGACCCGGTGACGTGCCGTTACCAGATCGATGCCGCCAAGGCGCTCGCTGTCCTTTGTAACCGTATCGGCGCGGGCATCCTGGTTCAGCATGGTGGTGCGTTGCGTGCCGACCAGATTGCCGAGCGGGCCGATGCCGACAGCCGTGAGCGGGAAGCGCTTTTCGAACTTGCGGAATTCTGCAAGCCCAATGGCGTGCGCGTTGCACTGGAGAACATCTTCACCACCGAACCGGGGCAATATCGCCAGACGCCGGCCGAAGTGGCGGCGACCGTTAAGGCCGTGGGTCACGATAATCTCGTGGCGCTGATCGATTTCAGCCATGCCTATCTCGAATCCACCTATCGTGGTCTCGATTTCCGCGAGCAGCTTCGCGCCATGGCTCCGGTCGCCGGCCACCTGCATGTGCACGATTCCTTCGGCCGGCCGCAGGGCTTCTACGAGGCCTATTTCACACAGGAAAATACAGCGCTCGGTATCGGCGACCTCCACATGCCGCTCGGCTGGGGTGATATTGAGTGGGCGAGCATCTTCTCGGAGCTCACCTTCCTGCCGGGTACGGTGCTGATGATGGAAATCAGCCGCCGTTACCGGGCCGAGCAGCCCGCAAGCCTCAAAACGGCGCAGCATCTGATGTCGCTGAACGCTGTAGGCACGCAGCTTGCGGCTGAATAAAGAACCTGAAAAAGACGCAGCCTCTGCAGGCTGATGTCTAAACGCCGGCAGTTCTGGACGCGACTGCCGGCGTTTTTGTCAGGCGGCCCAGTCTGAAAGTGAATAGGCCCTGATATAATCGATCATCATCTGTGAGCCGTCGCTGAAATCATTGGCTGACGGCGTTCCCGCCATGCCGCCGACGGCAAGATTGACGACCATATACATGGGGTCGTGCATATCATCAGGCGTATCCGTCTGCGCCACCGCGACATCGTCGAAATACCAGGTGATATGTTCGGCATCCCACAACACGCCGTAGGTGTGAAACCCTTCCGTGCTCGGCACGCTGACATTGTTGACGACCGATGTCTGTTCACCGGTGGCGTTCGAATGGGTGGACATGATCAGCGTGTTGGGATTCTGGCCGCGCATTTCAATGACATCGAGTTCCGGCGGCCAGGATCCGTCTTCCGGCAGAAGCCAGAAGGCTGGCCATGCGCCGCGGTCGGTCGGCATATCGGCGCGGATTTCGAAATATCCATAGGTCTGGCTGAAGGAGGAATAGGTGTTCAGCATGCCGGAGGTATAATCATAACCCTCGACTTCATCGGCGACTGATTGTGCCGTTTCCGCAGCGGTGATGGTCAGCACGCCGTTTTCGACGCTGAACGGGTTGACCTCTGACGTGCCGGCATAAGCAGGGTTGATATACCATTGCGCCTCGCCATTCGTCGTCAGCGAACTTCCCTTTTCCGGAGCCCACCAATATTTGGCATCCCAGGTTCCCTGATCGCCGCTACGCAGTGACAGCGCATCGAATTCATCGGCAAAGGTCTGGGTCAGGGATGACCGGTCGAGACTGAGTTCGAACTGGTTCGCCTGAAGGTCGTCGATGGTCGTTCCGGCAAGAACGACGGCTTCGCCATTCGAAAAATTCAGCCACAGATCGCTGCCTTGCTGCGTGGCATTGTTGACGAGCTGATCGAAGGATGTGATGCCGTAACCGTTAAGCCGGATCGTATCGTTGGCGCTGAAATCCATGATGAGATCGGTGCCGTTGCCGCTTGTGAAGACGAAAGTGTCGGCTCCACCGCCGCCGATCAGAACATCATTGCCAGCTCCGCCATCGATCGTCTGGCTGCCCGATCCACCGGTGATGATGTTATCGAGCGCGTTTCCGAAAGCGTAACGGCCATCACCCGTCACCCTGAGATTCTCAAAATTGTCGGGCAGGGTGTAGCTCATCCAGGTATCGATCGTATCGATGCCTTCCCCGGCATTTTCCACAGCGCGGTTGATGCTGGAATAGAGATAATAGATATCATCGCCCGTGCCGCCCGCCATCGTCACATTGACGGAACTATCGCCCCACATGGAATCGTTACCGCCGGTGCCGGTGAGCAGTGGGCCGGAACCCGTGGCGGAGAAAAATCCGGTGGAACTGTCGCTATAATAGAGCGTATCCCCAAGCGCATTCACTACTGTCCGGGCCATTGCCGTCTCCTGTTCGTTAGCGTTGGTGTCCTCACTCCTCCTGCAAGACAACCTAGCAGGGCAAAAAGCCTCCCGTTAGAGCCAGAAATGAGGGGTATGTTCCCTCTATGCGGGTTTCTTACGGTTGCGCTCTTGCTCCGTCGCGGGGAGCAATGGCAAAACTGGACTGGAGAGAGATGTCCAAGCGGCATTTCAACGACATTGGAGTGCCAGGATTGAGTGTAGCCTTTACCAAGGAAGACAGTGCCGAAACAGCAGCCGAGACGGTTCTGCCCGATCGGGTGATTTCGCCACATCCCAATCTGGTGACCGAGGCCGGACTGAAAGCGCTGGAACTGCAACTGCACGCCGCGCGTGAAGCTTGCGAAGCGGCCAACGCCATTGAGGACGTCAATGAAAGAAGGCGGCTTGCCGCCAGCCCCCTGCGCGATATCAGGTATTTCGCGGAGCGTCTCCGCACCGCCCAACTCATGCCGTACCCGCCTGCGGACGGCATGGTCGCCTTTGGCAGCCTGGTAACCTTCAGCCGCGATGACGGACGGACGCAACAATTCCGGATTGTCGGTGAAGACGAGGCCGATCCCTCTGCGGGATCGATGTCTTATGTTTCCCCTGTCGCCCGGGCGTTGATGGGCAAAGCGGCCGGTTATCTGGTCAGTTTGGGTGGGAAGGAAATTGAAATCATCGACGTGGCATAGTGCTTTGTACCCGGAAACGTAGACACATAAACAGCTTAGAGCGCATCCAGTTACGGTGAAACGTCGGACGCGCTCCAGATTTGTTTCGCGTATTTTCTGGGCGTACAGCCGCTACGCACTCTTCCTGGAAATGCTCTAGCCAAGCAGTTTGGAAAGATAGCGACCGTAACTGCTCTTTCCGTAGCCCTCCGCGAGTTTTCGCGTTTGATCTTCAGTTATGAAGCCCATGCGATAGGCAATTTCTTCTGGGCAGCAGATTTTGAAGCCCTGACGGCGTTCGAGTGTCGCTACGAATTCACTGGCTTCCAGAAGACTATCGGGTGTTCCGGTATCGAGCCAGGCGTAACCGCGGCCCATAAGTTCGACATTGAGCTTTCCACGGTCAAGATATTCACGGTTCACGTCGGTGATCTCCAATTCGCCTCGCGCCGACGGCTTCAGGTTAGCCGCGATGTCGATGACGTCATTGTCGTAAAAGTAGAGCCCGGTTACCGCCCAGTTGGATTTCGGTACGGCAGGCTTTTCCTCGATCGAAATTGCCTTCATGGAGCTATCAAACTCAACGACGCCATATCGATCTGGATCGTTAACCTGGTAGGCGAACACTGTTGCTCCGTCCAGGCGATAGGCCGCATCCTTGATCACGTCGCTTATACCATGGCCGTAGAAGATGTTATCACCCAGAATGAGACATGAGGGCGAGGAGCCTATGAAATCGGCGCCGATAACGAAGGCTTGGGCAAGGCCGTCGGGCGTCGGCTGCGCGGCGTAGGTCAATGAAATCCCGAGGCGTGAACCGTCCCCCAGAAGCGCCTGGAAGTTGGGCAGGTCGCGGGGTGTCGAGATTATCAATATGTCCTGGATGCCGGCCAACATTAGCGTCGACAGCGGATAAAAAATCATCGGTTTATCGTAGATCGGCATGAGTTGCTTCGAGAGGACCGAAGTCATCGGATGCAATCGTGTTCCGCTTCCGCCCGCAAGTATGATGCCCTTCATGCCGTGCTTTCTCCGTTTGTCTTGATAAGGTGACTTATGCTCGCAATTCGGCGATCAACCGTTCGACAATCTGAGCGGTCGAACTTTGCCAATTGGGTAAAACGATGCCGTGCAGATCCCGCAATCGCGAGCAATCGAGCCGCGAGTTCGCCGGACGTTTTGCAGGCGTGGGATAGTCGCTTGTTGCGATCCTCGTCACTGTCGCAAACGGACCGTTTTGCAAGCGGGCGTGGGAAAAAATCTCTTCGGCAAAGTCAGCCCAGCTTGCTGCACCGGATCCACTCATGTGGAAAGTGCCGCGGAGCCTGCGTGATTGATCCGATAGAAGATTGGAGGCCACTGTGAGTATGCCATCGGCGATATCGAGAGCTGAGGTCGGATTACCGATCTGATCGTCGACAACTGAAAGGTTTTCGCGCGTTTCCGCCAGCCGTAACATCGTCTTCAGAAAATTTTTGCCGAATGGGCTGTAAACCCAGGCAGTGCGAAGGATCACATGCTCGTCTGTTGCGGCGCGAACCGCTATTTCTCCAGCAAGCTTGGAGCGTCCATAAACCCCGACTGGAGCGACGGGATCGTCTTCCAAATACGGCGTGCTCTTTTGGCCGTCAAAAACATAGTCGGTGGAAATCTGGATGACTGGCACGCCAAGCCGATGGGCGGCCTTTGCAATCTCTCCTGCTGAGAGACTGTTGATGCGTGTGGCAAGTTCCTCTTCCGATTCTGCCTGATCAACCGCAGTATGCGCTGCCGCCGATACGATAATGTCTGGCGATGCCATTTCGATCGCTGCACCCACCGTTGAAGGGTCGGCTAGGTCAAGTTGAGGGCGACCAAGGGCGACAATCTCGAAAGATCCGTTGAGCACAGCGCGTTCAGCCAGCGCCATTGCGATCTGTCCGTGTATTCCAGTCACAAGCAGCCGCTGGCTCATGACGCGACCTTGATCTGCTGTTCAATCAATCCGAGCCGTGTTCCGGAGTAATCTTGTCTCAGCGGCTCCCACCACCACTGATTGTCCAGGTACCATTTGACGGTCTTTTCGATGCCGGTGTCGAAATTCTCTTGCGCCGTCCATCCAAGCTCGACTTCGAGCTTGGTGGCGTCGATGGCATAACGAGCGTCGTGACCGGGGCGGTCGGTCACATAAGTTATCAGCCGTGCATGTGGCGCACCTGATGGATTAAACTCGTCCATCAACGCACAAATTCGCTCGACGACATCAATGTTGCGTCTCTCGTTTCGACCGCCCACATTATAGGTCTCGCCTATGCGGCCTTTCTCGGAGATGAGATCAAGCGCCCGGGCGTGGTCCTCGACATAGAGCCAGTCCCGAATATTGGCGCCAGTCCCGTATATTGGCAGCGCCTTTCCCGCCAGGGCGTTGAGGATCACGAGTGGGATGAGTTTTTCCGGGAAATGGTACGGGCCGTAGTTGTTGGAGCAGTTGGAGACGATGACCGGCAGACCATAGGTCCGGGCCCAGGCTTTCGCCAGATGATCGGAAGAGGCCTTGGATGCCGAGTAAGGCGAACTCGGATCGTAGGGGGTCTCCTCCGTGAAAAGACCTTCCTGTCCGAGCGAGCCGTAGACTTCGTCGGTGGAGACGTGCAGAAATCTGAATGGTTCTTTCTCGTCGGCCTTCAGGCTCGACCAAAAACGACGTGCATGCTCGAGCATATTGAATGTGCCCAACACATTGGTCTCGACAAAATCGCGCGCGCCGGTGATTGAGCGATCCACGTGGCTTTCAGCGGCAAGGTGCATGACACGCTGCGGACGGAAGCTTTCGAACGCATCAAGGATCGCCGAACTGTCGCATATATCCGCTTTCAAAAAATGGTGTCTGGGGTGATCGATAATCTTCTGAAGAGAGGCCAGTGTACCCGCATAGGTAAGCTTGTCGACCGTTAGAACCTCGTAGCCTTTGTCGAGCACCAGGTGACGAATAACAGCAGAACCTATGAAGCCGGCACCCCCGGTTACCAGAACACGCATATGGGCTACCCTTCCAATGAACCGATAGAACTCTGTGAATAGGTGAACACGGCGCCAAGCTCCGCCAGTGTAGGCTGGCGGCGGTCTTTGGCTGACAAGACCGCTTTGCCGCTGGCGATCGGCCAGTTTATGCCGATCTCGGGGTCGTCATATGCGAGACCGCGATCATGTTCGGGACTATAATATTCTGTGACCTTGTAACTGACTTTGGTATTCGCCTCGAGCGTGCAAAAGCCATGCGCGAAGCCTGCCGGAACCCAGAGCATTTGCCCATTGTCGGGGGTAAGTTCGGCCGTCACGTGGTGTCCGTAGGTAGGAGATCCGGTGCGGATATCGACCGCTACATCAAGGATGGCGCCAGTGACGCAGGAGACCAGTTTACCCTGCGCTTTGGGTTCCAGCTGGAAATGGAGTCCACGGATCGTACCTGCGTCCGCTGACAGGGATTGATTGTCCTGAACGAAGTCAAAATTTCCGACGGCTTCCTCGAACAGGCTCTTCCGGAAAGACTCCATAAAGTATCCGCGCTCATCCCCGAACTTCTTCGGCGTGATCAAAATCACGTCAGGTATATCCAGTCTTTCAAACTGCATTTTTCCATCTTCCGCTTGTTCTATCGACTTCAGAGATCAATAGACGTCGTTGTAAACACGTTAGTCGGCGGTTCTTCCGACCACCGTTTTTTGCGGCCGCTGCTGATGATGTTTGCAATTCCGGGAGAGCGAAACAGTGGCAAATGGAAGCGCCGCGCAAACAACAATAGGCTGCGGATATGTGCTCGGCCGGCGAAACTTAACGGGCTTGCTGCGCTTTGGCGCTGGTGATCATGGACAAGTGGAAGGCCTGGGAAATAGACCACACGACGGCCGCTCATCCAGGTGCGTGCGCACAGGTCTACGTCCTCCATATAGAGGAAGTAGTTTTCCTCCATGCCGCCGAGCCGATTAAACAGGTCGCGCCTTATGATGAAACCCGTACCCATCACCCATTCAGCATTGAATGGTTCGCCTCTATCGGTTTCGTCGAGCATGAGATGGCGATTTATACGGCTCTTCATCAATGGACGAAGTTGACCGAAGCGTCGGGTAGCGATGTCCAGTACCGAGTAGAAGCGTCGGGCGCCGTATTGCCGACTACCATCGGGATTGATCAAATCCAGACCCGCAATTCCGATGTCCGGCATGGCGTCCATGTGATCAAGTACAGGTGTTACGCTATCCATCTCGAAATAGGTGTCGGGATTGAGTATCAGCAAATAGTCCGCGTCTATTCCCGCAGCACCAAAATTAACACCGGCACCGAAACCGCCATTGACCAGTGATGCCTTGATCTCGATATCCGGCATGGCGGTTTGCATCAGGCGCATTGAATCGTCGCCCGAGCAATTCTCGACGACAGTAATATTTTCAGCCTTGGCGATACCCCGTTCCCGTATCGAACCGACGCTGCGGATCGTCAATTCTGGCGTACGGAAATTGACAAGGATGACGTGAAGTCTCTGTCGTTTGGCCATAATATTCACCATGTTTCCGAATTACCGCCTAGATGGCAGCCCCCTTCACTATTTCCCAAAGGTGTCGAGCCGATACGCCCCAATCGAAATCTTCCCGTCTCTTGCGGCCGCTCGTGATAAGGTGTTGCCGGAAGGCTTCGTCAGAGGTGATCCGATCAAGCCCTTCCCTGATCTCTTCCACGGACTGTGGATCCACCAGAAGCGCGCCCCCGCCTGCGACTTCCGGCATGGCCGAAACATCTGAGGTTATGACCGGTACCCCACACGCATATGCCTCGACGATTGGAAGTCCGAAGCCCTCGAACAGCGAGACATAGGCGACTGCGAGTGCCCCTCTGTAGAGTGAAGGGATCTGCTCGGATGGCAGTCGGCCCGTGAAAATCAAATTCCGGTCGATGCCAAGCTCGGTGGCCAGCGCCTGAAGCTCATTATTGGGGTTTCCGGTCAGAACCAGTCTTATTCCCCGGCCGGGCAGGCTGGAGGTTGCATAGGCTCGCACGAGCCTGTCCAGGTTCTTGTAGCTGCGGTGATTGCCGCCGTAGAAGATGTAAGGGTAGCCGGGGCTGTGTCTCAGCCCGTCTTCGCGGAACATCTGTTCAGTGCCATTATAGACAAGATGGACTTTGTCTGAAGGCATTCCAGACCAGTCCATGAACTCCTGTCTTGTATATTCTGAAACACAAATAACTGCCGCGCAGCGTCGGTACAGCGGCCTATAGATCAGGTCATAATAAGCGCGCTTGGTTTTGCCGTAGAAACGGCGATGGGTCAGATCGTGCACAACGACCACTGATGGAAGTTTAGTAACTAGCGGTGGTACGAAGCCCGCGCTGAAAAACACGCCTTTGCCGCCACGTCCGGCAAGCGAGTGACTGATAGAGAGCGGCGACAAGGGCGAACCTATCCGTCCTCGCACCTTAACATCAACTATGCGCAGGTCGGCCGGAAGCCGTGCTTCAATTTCGGTCTGCACCTTTCCGATGCCCGTTTCTTCAGGCCACCGCCGGTCTGCAAAAACAGTCGTGGTGGGCGCATATGTGTCACCACTTCTCAGACGCACGTTAAGGGTTCCTTGGTTGTT
>Ga0209699_100907_pt1 | contig 10136 bp, 8 predicted proteins | sample SynthPrep_1_END__FD_187204 | JGI IMG/M metagenome (GOLD analysis project Ga0209699, IMG submission 187204) | Synthetic microbial communities from Ohio, USA - SynthPrep_1_END_DS7_MetaG (SPAdes) (version 2) | ecosystem: Engineered > Bioreactor > Aerobic > Activated sludge | place: USA: Ohio...
GTAAACGGTGACGGATTAAGCCTGTTCCAGCCCGCTCTGAAGTCGCGCGCAACATAGTTTTAGGGGCTTCTCTAGTCAAGGCACTGAGGGCGCTTGTTTCAGCACAAATTAATCATTGAAAAACAATGACTTGATGCCAAATCGCCGTTTGACGGCGATGTTTCGCGAGGGAATCGGCATTTTTGACACGGAAAATGCGACAAATTGGCGGTGTGATCAGCTCCAGCCGCCACCATAGGTACGGTAAAAGACGTGCAGGCCAATCCTGCCGACCTTCTTCATGGTCTTGCCCCAGGCGGGACGCACATAAACGGCATGATAATGGGTGGCGGAACCCACTTCCTTCAGCCAGATCTTGCCGGCGGTGGTGGCCATGGCCACTTCACGCGCCATTTTCCAGTGGCGTTCGGAATTCACGCGGTCCTTGATATTGTCGCAGGCGAAGGAAAACTGGCAGCGGTTGCGCCAGTCCTTGTTCTGATAGACCACGCCGCAGATGGTTTTGGGATAAGCGGGGTTGCGGACGCGGTTGAGGATGACCTGCGCGACGGCCGCCTGCCCCTTCACCGATTCTCCGCGCGCCTCGAAATAGATGCCCGATGAGAGGCATTGCTGTTCGGCCGGCGAAAACACCACGGCCGGCAGCGGGGTCGCTGCCCAAGCGTGGTCCTCCTCGCTGATCTGCGGCACGAAACGTCCAGCCTCGGGCTTCCTGAGAATGGCGTCGAAAGGAGACTCGCGGGCAAAATCCGGTGCGGCGGGCGCGTAAGCCGTGGCGAGAATGTCCGGGGTCCTGTTGGTGATGAGTTCCGCCAGCATCGGCGAGACGCTCTTGTCCGCCTTCTTTTCATCACGGCGGAAATAGAAAGAGGCGAGTTCGACATCCTTGCCGCGCTTCGGCTTGACGAAAGCGGTGCGGTCCTTGCGCTTCAGCGGCTCTATATCCAGCATGCTGGTGCGCTGCAGAACGGAACCGGCAGTGAAGGCCTTCGGCGGCTGCATGATTTCGGTTGCGACGATGCGGCCCTTCTTGGCGGCGCGGTTGACGCGGTCGCTATCGGGTGTCGTCTCCTCACCCTTCTTGTTGGTCACGAAGGCCACCTTGCGGCCATCGGGCAGGGTCATGCCGCTGCCATGCAGCGCCGCCTCCCCTGCCGCATCGTTGAAAGTGAGCGAGGCGTTGTGGACGGAACCGGCCGGAGAGGCTGTCAGCACCATGCGCCATTGCTCACCGCCATTGTCCAGCCCGGCCAGCAGGGAGGCGAGATCAGCACGCGCAGCGAGGGAGGGAAAGACGAGCCAGGCGGCAAGGCCGAAGACGACCGGTGAGGCCCATCTGGACGTCCATGCCTGAAAGGACGCGGAGGACCGACGACGCATTACACTTTTCGAACGCAAAACCAGCACTCCGAACACCGACAACCAAATTTGCTACAGGTGTTCGAGAATCTCTTATTAACCTTGATGCTTGGTTAACGCCGCGCCCGGACGTGGCTTCACGTTAATGTGTAACCATCTTCCAGGGTGCGGGCTCACCAAAGCCGAGGCAGGCGTTTCAAGGGACGAGCCCGCGTGACTACGATATCGGAAGATTGTATGTTTGCGGCATGGGACTATTGACCTTCAGCATCAACGTGACCTTGGACGGCTGTGTCGACCACCAGGAAGGTATAGCCGACAACGAGACACACGCCTTCTTCACTCGGCTCATGGACGAGAGCGGGGCGATGTTGTGGGGCCGCGTCACCTACGAAATGATGGAAAGCTATTGGCCGGCAGTCGCCCGCGGCGAGGCGGAGGCATCTCCGCCGATGCGCGATTGGGCGATCAAGCTGAATGCCAAGCCGAAATACGTGGTGTCGTCAACGCGAACCGACTTCCCTTGGAACAATAGCCACCACATCGCCGGTGATCTGCGAACAGCCATACAGAATCTCAAGGATGCGACCCCGGCGGGCGTGCTCCTGGGCAGCGGCAAGCTTGCGGCCGAGCTGGATCGGCTGGATTTGATCGACGAGTACAAGTTCCTCGTTCACCCCAGGATCGCCGGCCACGGCCCCACTTTGTACGAGAACGGCTTGCCGGGCGCGCGACACCTCGAACTGATTTCTGTAAAACCGCTCCGCAACGGCGTTGTCGCCATGCATTACCGACGCTCCTTGACGAAGCCGTAGGGCAGATCTCCATAAGCTTCGACCAGATTTTCTCCGCGGTAGCCAACGAGCATGCGACCCAATGGTCAGACGACGACGTGGGAGCCCAGTTCCACCACGCGGTTGGCCGGAAGGCGGAAATAATCCGACGGGTCGGCTGCCGTTTCGGCGAGCGCGATGAACAGGCGGTTCTGCCAGCCCGGCATGCCCGACTTCGGATCCGGCACCAGCTTGCGACGGCCGAGATAAAACGAGGTGGACATGATGTCGAACTTGTAGCCGGTGCGCCTCAGGTAACCCAGCGCCTGGGTGACGTTCTGGGTTTCCATGAAGCCGAAATGCAGTTCGACCACCGCAAAGCGATCGCTCAGTTTCGTGAGAGTATAACGATCTTCCGGGCGGACGCGCGGCTGGTCCTCGGTGCGGATCGTCAGGATGACGTTCTTGTCGTGAAGGACGTGGTTATGCTTGAGATTGTGCAGCAATGCGGCCGGCGCGGCCTCCGGATCGCCAGTCAGGAAAATCGCGGTGCCGGGCACACGCACCGGCGCATGGGCGCTTTCCTTCTCGACCGAAGCGACGAAGGCCTTGAGCGGCACATCGCTGCGACGGGTCTTGGCGAAGAGGATTTTCGAGCCGCGCTGCCAGGTGGTCATGATGATGGTAAAGGCGATTGCCAGCATGACCGGCACGTAACCGCCATCGTGAATCTTGAGCAGGTTGGCGCCGAGGAACACCAGTTCCAGCAGCAAAAGCGGCGCCAGCACGGCAAGCGCCAGCCAGATGGACCATTGCCAGCGCTTGCGCACGAATTCGAAGAACATCAGGCTGGTGACGACCATCGCACCGGTGACCGAAATGCCATAGGCGGTGGCCAGCGCATCCGAACTCTTGAAGGTGAGCACCAGCGCGACCACGCCGAACAGCAGGATGGTGTTGACGGCGGGAAGATAGATCTGCCCCGTATTCGTTTCCGAGGTGAAGAGGATTTCCATACGCGGCAGGTAACCGAGGTGGATGGCCTGGCGCACCAGCGAAAACGCGCCTGTGATGACCGCCTGGCTGGCGATGATGGTGGCGGCGGTGGCCAGAATGACGGCCGGCAGGATCGCCCATTGCGGGAACATCAGGTAAAACGGATTGGACATTGCCGCCGGATCCTTGAGAACCAGCGCGCCCTGACCGAGATAATTCAGCGTCAGTGCCGGGAACACCAGACAGAACCATGCCCACTGGATGGGACGGCGGCCGAAATGGCCAAGATCGGCATAAAGCGCTTCAGCACCCGTGATCGTCAGGAAAACCGCGCCCAGCACGACGATGCCGTAAAAGCCTTCATTGGCCAGAAACTCGACCGCATGCCAGGGGTTGAACGCATAGAGAATGCCGAAATCATCGGCGATGTGAATGAGGCCGGCCACACCCATGACCAGGAACCAGACCGCGGTGATCGGTCCGAAGAATTTCGCCACCGTTCCCGTGCCGTGCGACTGGATCGCGAAGAGGCCGATGAGAATGCAGACGGAAATCGGTATAATAAAGTCATCCATCGCCGGAGTGACGAGTTTCAGACCCTCCACCGCCGAAAGCACCGAAAGTGCAGGCGTGATCATGGCATCGCCCAGGAAAAGGGCAGCGCCGATGAGGCCGAGCACGATGAGAATGCTGCGGTGGGTGCCGGCCGTCTTCATCAACAGCGCCAGAAGCGAGAGCGTGCCGCCTTCGCCGTCATTGTCGGCGCGCAGCAGAAGCGTGATATATTTGAACGTCACGATGATCGTCAAAGCCCAGATCATCAGCGATGTCAGACCGATGACTTCCTCCCGCGTCACGCCATCATAGGCGATCGGCCGCAGGGCTTCGCGGAAGGCATAAAGAGGGCTGGTACCGATATCGCCATAAACAACACCGATGGAACCAAGGATCGCGGCATAAAGCCCCTTGTTCTGATGTTTGTCGTCCGAATCCGGTTTCTCGGCAACGTCCTTGTCGACGATTTGAGACATGATGATCCTGGCTCCTCAGAGCCAGCCCTTCCAACGAAAAAAGAGAAACGGGATGATTGCGGACATCAGCATGACGACGAGCGCGAGTGGATAACCAAATGTCCAGTTCAACTCCGGCATGAGCTGAAAGTTCATTCCGTAAACCGAAGCCACAAGGGTCGGCGGCAAAAACACCACCGAGGCAATAGAGAAAATCTTGATGATGCCGTTCTGCTCGATGTTGATGATGCCGAGAGAAGCGTCGAGCAGGAATGTCAGATTGCCGGAAACGAAGGAGGCATGTTCGGTCAGCGACTGGATATCGCGCCCGATCGACTTGCCCTGCTCCCTCACCTCCTTGTCCTGCTGCACCTGCGTGCTTGTGTGCAGAAAACCCTGCACACGGGCAAGCGATGCGAGACTGTCGCGCACTTTTGAAATGAGGCGGTGATAGGCGGCGATATTCGTCAGGCGTTCCTCGAGATAGCGCGGTTGCTTGCGCTTGCTGCGCGCCTGGCTGCCGAGAATCTCGGCGGCGAGATTGTCGATGCCGGCCACCGAGTTTTCGAGGATTTCCGCCGTGCGGTCGACGATGGTTTCAAGCAGCTTCAAAAGCAGCACGGTGCCGCTGCGCATTTCATGCGGCGCGCGGGTGATGGCGGCGATGAAAAGGTTGAACGACTTCGGCTCGGCATAACGGATCGTCACGAGGCGTTTGCCGGCAAGAATGAAAGCGACGTCGGTCAGGCGCGGATCGTCGGAGTCCGCCTTCCACACCAGAGAAGCGGTCATGAAGACATTGCCGTCTTCCATGTAGAGGCGGCTGGAGGGCTCGATGTCCTTCAAATCCTCGCGGGTGGGCAGGTCAAGCCCCAGCAGCTTTTCCACATGATGCTCTTCAGCCCTGTCCGGATTGACGAGATCGATCCAGACGACGTCGTCGAGAATCTGTTCGGAGCCGTCGTCTGGCGACAGGCTGATCGCCTCGCAATTGGCGCGATAGGCTTTTATCAATCCGTTTCTCCGGTCCGCATCGCAGGCTTCAGCCGCAATGCTGCTTAACATATCCTGTTCAAGGTCGGCAAACCTTTGGACGACACTTCAGGGAACGCTGGAACGGGCGGGATTTTCACATCTCGCCAGCCCGACGGACCAAGAGCCAAACGGCGCAGGCGTATGCTCCCAAAGCGAGAAGCAATCAAGCAATATTTTTTCGCGACAGCCTTGCAGGCGAAGCATCTCTGGAGATTAAACCCGAAGACCCTCTCCGAATGCACCGATTAATCTACTGTATTTAAATGATATTCTTCCTATCCCACTATTGGGTCGGCTTGTTGAACGCTATTCGAAAACGATTTTCGGCGCCGGTTTTCTTTCGTCCGCGCCGATGCGTGCCCAGACTTTTTCCGCAATATCGCGGTAGATCGCAGCCTGCGGGCTGTCCGGTTCTGCGGCAACAACAGGCGTTCCGGCATCCGACATTTCACGGATGGAGATGGTGAGCGGCACCTCGCCGAGGAACGGTACGCCGATCCTCTCGGCCTCCGCCTTTGCCCCGCCATGGCCGAAAATATCGTAACGCGCTCCCGTATCCGGCGCGATGAAATAGCTCATATTCTCGATGACGCCGAGCAGCGGAACTTCCACCTTGCGGAACATGGTGATGCCCTTGCGCGCATCGATGAGCGCCAGATCCTGCGGCGTGGAAACGATGACCGCGCCGGCGAGCGGCACCTGCTGGGCGATGGTGAGCTGCGCATCACCCGTGCCGGGCGGCATGTCGAGCACCAGCACATCGAGCTCGCCCCATGCGACTTCGCGCAGCATCTGCATCAATGCCGACTGCACCATCGGCCCGCGCCAGATCATCGCCGCTTCCTCATCCACCAGGAAGCCCATGGACATGACCTTCAGCCCGTAATTCTCCATGGGAACGATGATGCGGTCTTCCTGCTGCTGCGGGCGACCGGAAATCTTAAGCAGCCTCGGCAGGGACGGACCGTAAATATCGGCGTCGAGCATGCCGACCCTGAGGCCGAGCGCCTGCAGACCGAGCGCCAGATTGACGGCGGTCGTAGACTTGCCGACCCCACCCTTGCCCGAGGCAACCGCTATGATGGCGCCGACGCCCGGGACCCCGACCTTGGAAGAGCGTGGCTGGGCGGCCGGGCGGCCGGGCGCGGCGGCGGGGCGCGGCGGCGGCTCTTTGCCCGGCTTTCGATCCGCGGTCAGCGCCACGACTGCGCCGACAATACCTTCAACACTATTGGCGGCCTTTTCCGCCGAAAGCCTCAACGGTTCCATATCGGCTGCCTTGTCGGCGGGAACGGTGATCGAGAAATAGGCTTTCGCGTCGGCAATGAAGATTTCAGAGACCATGCCGAGCGCCACGATGTTTTTATCGCTGCCGGGATAGATGACGGCCTCCAAAGCCTTCTCGACCTGGTTCTTGCTGACCTCTGCCATAATTTTACTCCGCTACATCATCCCGCCGGATAGGGGCTCAATTCCGCGCCATCCATAGACAAGCCAGAGCACTTAGCCAATGCTAAAGAAGATGGTGCGGACATTCGCGACGATTTAACACTCCGGTTTCAGATTTCGTCGTCCATATCGAGTGTTTCCGGGTCGAAAACGCGGCCATCGAAAAAACAATCTGGACCGAGCACGAGGCCGGTGCGCGAGGCACCGACATGCACCGGCTCCCTAAGCGTGCCTTCCAGCTTCAGGTTTGCGCCCGGCACGGGCACAAAAAGCGGCTTCATCGCCTTGCGGAAGATATCCGGCCGGTAGGCATTGCGCGCAGCCTCCACCACCACCGCGTCGAACCGGCGCTCGGCGGGAACCTCGCCCCAGCGCAACATCTGGCTGAAGAACCACAGGGCCTGACTCTGCCAGGGGAAATTGGCGGCCTTGGCACTCGTCACGAAAAATTCCGGATAGCGCTGCATGTCCCTCGGAGACGTGGAAATATATCCCGTCAGCGCCGGAAGCAGGAATTCGCCGTTTTCGTCAATATAATGGGGAGCGGCGAGAATGCCGGTGAGTTCTTCTATATTGGCGGGATTCGCGCACCATTCGCCGGCACGGTAAAGTGCGCGCAGCAGCCCTTCCAGCAGGGTGGCGTTCGCCTCCGCCCAGGGCCGCTTCGTGGCCAGCATCTTTTCCGGGGCATTGTGCCAGATCAGTGCTCCGGTGGTGACGATCCGCCCGGTACCACCCAGAACCACGGCGCTGCCTGCCGGCTCGGCGGTACAGAGCGCGTCGACCTTGCCGCTTTCCAGAAGTGCCGGCATCGCCTTCGGCAGGGCTTCGACAATTTCCATATCCCGCCCGAGCAGCACGCCACAGCTTCCGAGCAGATATCGCAGGGCATAAAACGGTGTGGAGACGATATCCTCGACCGCGAATACAGGCGGGTTCCCGCCCGCGGCCCGGCGCGCGGCGCAGACACGGGCCATGGCTCGCCCGAAGGCCGCCGGATCCGGCAGCTTCAAACCTTCACGGTAAAGCTCGTCGTAAAATCCATGAGAAACGGTCGTTGCCGATCCGCCAAGGGAGAGTGTGAAAACACCGATGATATCGGCGGGCAGATCGTCGAGGCCAACGGCGGAACCGACCGGAAGCGGCGCGGGCAGATGCGCGATCTGAACGTCATTCTCGTCAAGTGCGGCAAGCACGGCGCGCGCGGACTGCTTTCGGACGAGTTCCAGTTCTATGCCTTCATCGGCAGCAAAGCCTTTCTCGGCAGCGGCTACCAGCACGGCGCAGTCGACAGTCGGAGAAAATCCCGCTTTTACCTTATGCCGTTCCGGCAAACGATTTCTCCTTTCCGGTGATTCGAAAGAAGGATCGCCCAGGAACCCGTTTATCACAATGATAAAATTGCGATTTCGCTATTTAATCAGGCCGACGCGCAGAGCCTTGGCAACCGCCTGGGTGCGGTTGACCGTGTCGAGTTTTTTCGTCGCGCGGTTCAGGTAATGATTGATGGTATGCTCAGACAGCATCATGATTTCAGCGATTTCGGCGCTTGTCTTGCCGGCCGCCGTCCAGTTCAGACAGTCTATTTCCCGCTCGCTCAATGTTTCGGGCACGCGCAGGTCCAGTCGGCGGATTTCAGATAGCCGGGCAAAGATATGGCTGGAAATATAGAAAAGCTCCGCCAGCTGGCTGAGTGGCAGAACCGTCTTATTGCCGGAGAACGATACTGCGCCCCTCGTCGTGGTGATGTCGTGAACGGGAAACCAAACCGAATTGATCATTTCGAACCGCTCGAAGAGACCGATTACCGATTTCCTGGCGATATGTTCGTCACCCTTGGCCAGAAAATCCATGGAAACGGAAAAGGGTGCGGTCGATTTTTTCAACTGCGCCATCACCCGGCTGTTCTGCAGCATGCCCTCTTCATCGTAACGCTGCAAAAGTTCGGCCGGCCAGCTGGTGATGATGGTATATTGCGACAGCTCGCTCGCCATTTCGGACGACAGGTCGAGTACCATGAAGGCCTTGAATTCCCATGCCTCCGTCAGCCGTTTCAAAAAACGGAATATGTCGAATTGCGTGTTCAGATCGGCGATCTCGCGAACGCAATCCACACCAATCGACTGAACGGCGGCCGTCTCTGTTTTCTGCATGAAAGCTGTTCTTCGAGAATGAGAAAATGCCGCCGCAAAGACCCCCTTTGCCCGGAATTGCGGATGTTACTCACCAAATCGATTCATGCAAACAAAAGTTGAAAACTTAATTCAGAATAATCGAAAATACGATTTCACTTTCACAAACCCGTTCTCTGCCAGCGTTTCGCTAGCCCTGCTTTATTCAACCGCCCGCAACCGGGGATAATTTGAAAGCAAGTTCCGCCGCAATTTTATCCGCGGTTTCGCGCACCAGCGGTCCCCATTTGCGAAGCTGTTCCAGATCAACGCGATAGGCGGGACCGGTGACGGAAATCGCCGCATAAAAATTGCGCCCGGGCGCCCGCACCGGCGCTGCGACACAATGGATTCCGATCTCATGCTCCTGCAGGTCGAAGCCATAACCGTTTTTGCGGATAGCCGAGACATCCTCAATCAACGCCTCCGGGGTTACGAGCGTGTTTTGTGTGAAGCGGTGAAAGTCCAGCCCTGCGGCGATCCCCGCCAGATCCTTGATGGCAAGCAGCGAAAGCGCGGCCTTGCCCACCCCCGTGCAATAGGCCGGCGAGGTTTTGCCGACCTGCGAATGCATGCGCAGACTTTGCTTACCCTCCATCTTGTCGAGGTAGGTGACCTGGCCGCCGTTCAAAACGGCGAGATGCACGGATTCCTGCGTCGCCTCCTGCAGCGCTGCCAGGTGGGGGGCGGCAATGCTGCGCAGATCGTTGCCGCTCCAGGCTTTTGCCGCCAGTTGCAGCAGCCTCAAACCCACGGCATAGGTCTGGTCGGCGGCATGGTCGATCAGACCTTCGGCGACGAGATGGGAGAGCTGGCGATGAACGGTGCCGCGCGGCTGGCCGCAAGCCTCGACCACATCGGTAAAGCGCATCGGTTTCTCGGCAAAGGCAATGAGTTCCAGAAGCGAGACGGCCTTTCCGAGCGTGCCGGTCACGGTTTCCGTTTTTCGCGCGCGGCCCGGAACGGCGTCATGCTTTTGATCATCGGGCTTTTTAAGATTGGGCTTTTTAGGATCAGGCATGGCAACATCCACCGTCATCTGCCTTGACATAAGCGTGACGCCAAGAGAATAATTCCATTTAGTAAAATCTAGTTCCATATATTGGAACAATCAAGCCCTCAATGGATGAGACGATGCCGATGACGCAAGCCCATTTCCATGACCTCAATGACGCGGGCGTGCTCGTCACCGGCGGCGGCTCGGGCATCGGCGCATCGCTGGTGGAAGCCTTTGCCATGCAGGGGGCGAAGGTCGCCTTCATCGACATTGCGGAAGAGCCGAGCCTCGCGCTTGTCCGGCGGCTTTCGGCAATGGCGCCTCACCCGGTGCATTTTTTCAACAC
>Ga0209699_100908_pt1 | contig 10133 bp, 6 predicted proteins | sample SynthPrep_1_END__FD_187204 | JGI IMG/M metagenome (GOLD analysis project Ga0209699, IMG submission 187204) | Synthetic microbial communities from Ohio, USA - SynthPrep_1_END_DS7_MetaG (SPAdes) (version 2) | ecosystem: Engineered > Bioreactor > Aerobic > Activated sludge | place: USA: Ohio...
CGTGAGCTGGCCGGGATTGGTGCGACCAAGGCGCAGGCGATTGTGGCTTATCGGGAGGAGCACGGTAATTTCGCCTCGGTCGACGAGTTGTTGGAGGTGAAAGGTATCGGCGAGGCGACGCTGGAGAGGAATCGCGACAAGCTGAGTATTAACTGACGCCTGGCGGCGTTGTTGTCTGGGCCGGTCTTTTGACCGGCCTTTTCGTTTTTGTGGGGCGAAGGTTTTGTGTGAGGGTACTGGTTATCGGGGAATGGCCGCTATTCGCCGCGGGGCGCGGCTCCTACAGGTGCGGTGATCTCCCTCGGGGAGGTGAATAACCTGGATGTAGTCCCTAGTGAGAGTCCTGCAGGCACAAAAAAGCCCCGGATCAACCGAGGCTTTTGAATTTGGCTCCGCGACCTGGACTCGACAGCGCAGCTGAGCGCGCTTTAGCGCGGCCCCGAAGGGGTGAGCGAAGCGAATAACCTGGGACGCAGTCCCTGGTGAGAGGCCGCTGAAAACGAAAAAGCCCCGGTATGAACCGAGGCTTTTGAATTTGGCTCCGCGACCTGGACTCGAACCAGGGACCCAATGATTAACAGTCATTTGCTCTACCGACTGAGCTATCGCGGAACAACGGCGCGTATGTTACTGATTAAAAAAGAGAAGTCAACACTTTGCCGTGACTTCTGCTTGGCTAGGATTCGGTAAATTCGGCGGCGCTAGTGTGGGAGGGGCTTTAGCCGCGACGGCAGTGGTAGATCGCGGCTGAAACGGAATGTCGCCCAGTCGTTCCAGGTCGGCGGTGCCTGGGTATTGGTGTGGGAGCCCCGCCCCGGGGCGAAGCTTTGGCTTTTGCGGTGCTCTGTCGAACGATTCGCGGCGGGGCGCCGCTCCTACAGTCATTTGATGCATACAAAAACGCCGGCGTATGGGCCGGCGTTTTTGTTTATCACCAGGGCTTACAGCACAGCGTGTATCGCACGGGTAACGCTGTCCAGGTTGCCTTTGTTCAGTGCGGCGACGCAGATGCGGCCGGTGCCGACGGCGTAGATGCCGAACTCTTCCTTCAGGCGTTCCACTTGTTCCACGGTGAGGCCGGAGTAGGAGAACATGCCGCGCTGCTCGGCGACGAAGCCGAAGTCACGCTTGGCGCCCAGCGCGGCCAGTTGCTCGACCATGGCCAGGCGCATGCTGCGAATACGGTCGCGCATTTCGCCCAGTTCGGCTTCCCACATGGCGCGCAGTTCGGGGCTGTTGAGCACGCTGGCGACCACGGTGGCGCCATGGGTCGGCGGGTTTGAGTAGTTGGTACGGATCACGCGCTTGAGCTGCGACAGCACGCGAGCCGACTCTTCACGGCTGCTGGTGACCAGCGACAGGGCGCCGACGCGCTCGCCGTACAGCGAGAACGACTTGGAGAAGGAGCTGGAGACGAAGAACTCCAGGCCCGATTCGGCGAACAGGCGAACGGCTTCGGCGTCCTGCTCGATGCCGTCACCGAAGCCCTGGTAGGCGATGTCGAGGAAGGGCACGTGCTCGCGCTCGCGCAGCACGTCCAGCACGGCTTTCCAGTCTTCCAGTTGTAGGTCGACGCCAGTCGGGTTGTGGCAGCAGGCGTGCAGCACGACGATGGAACGCGCCGGCAGGTTGCGCAGGTCTTCGAGCATGCCGCCACGGTTCACGCCGTTGCTGAACGGATCGTAGTAGCGGTAGTTGTGCACCGGGAAGCCGGCGGATTCGAACAGGGCACGGTGGTTTTCCCAGCTCGGGTCGCTGATGGCCACGGTGGCGTCCGGCAGCAGGCGCTTGAGGAAGTCGGCGCCGATCTTCAAGGCGCCGGTGCCGCCCAGGGCCTGGGTGGTGATCACGCGGCCGGCTTCGATCAGGGCTGCGCCCTTGCCGAACAGCAGTTCCTGCACGGCCTTGTCGTAGGCGGCGATGCCTTCGATGGGCAGGTAGCCACGTGGCGCATGGGCCTCGATACGTGCCTTTTCGGCTTCTGCGACGGCGCGCAGCAGCGGAATTCGCCCCTCCTCGTTGTAGTAGACGCCCACGCCAAGGTTTACCTTGGTGGTGCGGGTGTCCGCGTTGAATGCTTCGTTGAGGCCCAGGATGGGATCGCGCGGAGCCATTTCGACGGCAGAGAAGAGACTCATGATGGGTGCGGCAACTCGAGTGAGGGGTGGGTGGCCAGGCGTCCCCGACAAAAGCGCTAGGGGGCGCGTAAACGGGGCGTTAGTATAACGACCCTGAATCCAGGGGGCGACAGCGCAAAGCCCTGAATTAAGGCCTTTTGCCAGGTAATTCGACTCTACCTGGACCTATCGCCGAATCGCCCCGCAATTCATGGCTTTTGACGCAGTCCGAAAGGATGCGTCACAGCCATTTGTCGAGGTGCTGCATGTCCGAGTTTCAGTTGGTGACCCGCTTCAAGCCTGCCGGCGATCAGCCCGAGGCGATCCGGCAGATGGTCGAGGGGCTGGAGGCCGGTCTTTCGCACCAGACCCTGCTGGGCGTGACCGGCTCAGGCAAGACCTTTTCCATCGCCAACGTGATCGCTCAGGTGCAGCGCCCGACCCTTGTGCTGGCACCGAACAAGACCTTGGCGGCGCAGCTCTATGGCGAGTTCAAGGCGTTCTTCCCGAACAACTCGGTGGAGTATTTCGTCTCCTACTACGACTACTACCAGCCGGAAGCCTATGTGCCATCGTCGGACACCTTCATCGAGAAGGATGCCTCGATCAACGATCACATTGAGCAGATGCGCCTGTCGGCAACCAAGGCGCTGATCGAGCGCAAGGACGTCATCGTGGTCTGCACCGTGTCCTCGATTTACGGCCTGGGCAGCCCCGAGGAGTACCTGAAAATGGTGCTGCACCTCGACCGTGGCGACAAGATGGATCAGCGCGCGCTACTGCGCCGGCTGGCCGAGTTGCAGTACACGCGCAACGACATGGACTTCGCCCGTGCCACCTTCCGTGTGCGTGGCGATGTGATCGACGTCTTTCCGGCGGAATCGGATCTCGAAGCCATTCGCGTCGAGCTGTTCGATGACGAAGTGGAGAGCATCAGCGCCTTCGACCCGCTGACCGGCGAGGTGATCCAGAAGCTGCCGCGCTTTACCTTCTACCCCAAGAGCCACTACGTCACGCCGCGTGAAACGCTGCTGGAGGCGGTCGAGCACATCAAGGTCGAGCTGCAGCAGCGTCTGGAGTACCTGCGCGGGGCGAACAAGCTGGTGGAGGCACAGCGGCTGGAGCAGCGCACTCGGTTCGACCTGGAGATGATCCTCGAGCTGGGCTATTGCAACGGCATTGAGAACTACTCGCGCTACCTGTCGGGTCGCCCATCCGGTGCGCCGCCGCCCACGCTCTATGACTATCTGCCGGACGAGGCACTGCTGGTAATCGACGAGTCTCATGTCTCGGTGCCGCAGGTCGGCGCCATGTACAAGGGCGACCGCTCACGCAAGGAAACGCTGGTGGAGTACGGCTTCCGCCTGCCTTCTGCACTGGATAACCGGCCGATGCGCTTCGAGGAGTGGGAGGCGGCCAGCCCGCAAACCATTTTCGTCTCCGCTACGCCTGGGCCTTACGAGGGCGAGCATGCCGGGCGCGTGGTGGAGCAGCTGGTGCGGCCGACAGGTTTGGTCGACCCGCAGATCGAGGTGCGCCCGGCGCGCACTCAGGTCGATGATCTGCTCTCGGAGATCCGTTTGCGTGTGGCAGTGGGCGACCGCGTGTTGGTCACCACCCTGACCAAGCGCATGGCCGAGGACTTGACCGATTACCTGGGTGACCATGACGTCAAGGTGCGTTACCTGCACTCGGATATCGATACCGTCGAGCGGGTGGAGATCATTCGCGATCTGCGCCTGGGCGCCTTCGACGTGCTGGTGGGCATCAACCTGCTGCGCGAGGGCCTGGACATGCCCGAAGTGTCGCTGGTGGCGATTCTCGATGCGGACAAGGAAGGCTTCCTGCGTAGTGAACGTTCGCTGATCCAGACCATCGGCCGCGCGGCACGTAACCTCAATGGTCGGGCGATTCTCTACGCCGACAACATGACCGGATCGATGCAGCGCGCCATCGGCGAAACCGAGCGGCGCCGCGCCAAGCAGATCGCCTTCAACGAGGCCAATGGCATCGTGCCCAAGGGCGTACAGAAGGACGTCAAGGACATCCTCGAAGGCGCCGTGGTGCCGGGGGCGCGCAGTAACAAGCGCAAGGGCATGGCCAAGGCGGCGGAGGAGAGTGCGCGTTACGAGAACGAGCTGCGTTCGCCGAGCGAGATCACCAAGTGTATTCGTCAGCTGGAAGAGAAGATGTATGCCCTGGCGCGCGACCTGGAGTTCGAGGCCGCAGCGCAGATGCGCGACGAGATTCAGAAGCTGCGGGATCGGTTGTTGCAGGTGTGATGTTGCCGCGTGGCGCGGGGGCGCCTCGCCTGTGTAGGAGCCCCGCCCCGGGGCGAAGCTTTTGTCTTTGCGGTGTGCTTGCGATTCGCCGCGAGGCGCGGCTCCTACAGGGTGGTGCGGTGTCTGCGGCATTTGTGTAGGAGCCCCGCCCCGGGGCGAAGCTTTTGGTTTTGCGGTGTTCTTGCGATTCGCCGCGGGGCGCGGCTCCTACAGGGTGGTGCGGTGTCTGCGGAATCTGTATAGGAGCCCCGCCCCGGGGCGAAGCTGTTGGCTTTGCGGTGCTTTGGCGAACGATTCGCGGCGGGGCGCCGCTCCTACGGATCGGGCGGTGTTGGCGTTAATGCGCGGCGCCACCGCCTGCCATGTTCTGCGGCAATTTCCGTGTCAACAGGATCGCCAGCATGCTCACGCCCAGGGCGATGCCGATGAAATGGAAGGCATCGTTGTAGGCCATGATGATCGCCTGTTCATGGACGATCTGGCTGAGCTTGGCCAGTGCCGCCTGTTCGCTACCCAGGGTTTGCGTCAGCAGATGCAGGCGCTCCTCCACCTGCGGGTTGGTCGGCACGATGGATTCGCGCAGGTAGTCGAAATAGACCTTGGCGCGGGCATCGAGCAGGGTGGCGAGCAGGGCGATGCCGATGGCGCCGCCGAGGTTGCGCAGGATGTTGAACAGGCTGGAGGCCGAGCCGGCGTCCTGCGGCAGGATGTAGGCCGTGGCAATCAGCGACACGGTGACCATCACCAGCGGCTGGCCCAGGGCGCGGATGATCTGGATGTGCTGGAACTGTTCGCCGGCGAAGTCCAGGTTGAGCATGCCGGAGAAGAAGCTCGCCGCGCCGAACAGGGCAAAGCCCAGGGCGCACAGCCATTTCGGCGAAATGATCTTCATCAGCTTGGGCACCAGCGGAATCAGGAACAGCTGCGGCACGCCCATCCACATGATCACTTCGCCGATCTGCATGGCGTTGTAGCCCTGGATCTGCGCCAGATACAGCGGCAGCACGTAGATCGAACCATACAGTCCGACACCGAGCCCCAGGCTGGAAATACTGGCCAGGCCGAAGTTGCGCTCGCGCAGTACGCCCAGGTTGATCAGCGGGTTGGGGCGGGAGATCTGCAGGATCACGAACAGGATCAGGCTGACCAGCGCGACGCTGCCGAGGCCAACGATCAGTTGCGATTCCAGCCAGTCCTTGCGGTGGCCTTCCTCGAGAAATACCTGCAGGCAGCCCAGGCCCATGCCCAGGGTGACGATGCCGGCGTAGTCGGTGGTCTTCAGCAGCTCCCAGTGCGGCGCCTTTTTCTCCAGGCCATAGAGCAGCCCTGCGATCATCAGCAGGCCGGGCGGCACGTTGATGTAGAAAATGTATTCCCAGCCCCAGTTCTCGGTCAGCCAGCCGCCGAGGGTCGGGCCGATGGAGGGGGCGAAGGTGGCGGTGATGGCGAACAGCGCCATGCCTTTGGCGCGGTGGTGCTCGGGTAGCTTGATCAGCGTCATGGTGAACGCCAGCGGGATCAGCGCGCCGCCGGTGAAGCCCTGCAGGGCGCGGAACACGATCATGCTCTCCAGGCTCCATGCCAGGGAGCACAGCAGCGAGGCGATCAGAAAGCCCACCGACACCCATACCGCCAGGCGCCGCGCCGAGAGCAACTGCACAAGCCAGGCGGTCAGCGGGATCATGATGATCTCGGCCACCAGGTAGGACGTGGAAATCCACGAACCTTCCTCCAGTGTGGCGGACAGTGCGCCCTGGATATCCTTCAACGAGGAGTTGGTGATCTGAATATCCAACACCGCCATGAAGGCGCCGAGCATCGCACTCATCACCGCAATCCAGTCGCGGCGGCTGGGCTCAGCCGTGGGGCGGATCAGCGCATCACCCGCCATGGCTTTCGTCGCTGCGCAGATCCACTGTGACCTCCACCGACATGCCGGGGCGGATCAGTCCATGCAGCGGGTTGTCGGCGGCTAAGGTCAGCTTGACCGGGATGCGCTGCACCACTTTGGTGAAGTTGCCGGTGGCGTTGTCTGGCGGCAGCAGGCTGAATTGCGCGCCGGAGGCGGCGAACAGGCTGTCGATGCGGCCTTCGATGGGGGTGTCGGGATAGCTGTCGAACAGCAGTTCGGCTTTCTGCCCAGGGTGCATCTGGCCGATCTGGGTTTCCTTGAAGTTGGCCTGGATCCAGATGTCCTGATCCGGTACCAGCGATAGCAGGTAGGCGCCGCTTTGCACCACCTGGCCTTCACGGGCCGAGCGCTGGCCGACCATGCCGCTGATCGGTGCATGGATCTGCGTACGCGAGAGGTTGAGGTCGGCCTGTTCCAGGTCGGCCTGCGCCGAGAGAATCAGCGCGTCCAGGCGCTTGAGCTCGGCTTCCAGGCTGGCGACCTGCTGACGCTGAGCCTGCAGATCGGCCTGGGCCTTGGCCACTTGCGAGCGGGCCACGCGGTTGTCGGCGGCCAGGGTGGTGACGCGTTCTTCGGAGACGTAACCCGGTTTGCGCAGGGTCTGTGCGCGGCCGAGATCGAGCTTGGAGCGGTCCAGTGTGGCTTGGCTGGCGGCGACGTCGGCCTGGCTGGCGGCAATCAGGCTGGCCTGCTGGTCGAGCTTGCTCTGCGCCTGGGCGCGCTCGGCCTGGTGAGTTTCCAGGGCGGCGAGGGCGCGCTGGCGAGCGAGGCGGAAGTCGGCGTCTTCCAGTACCGCTAGAAGTTGGCCGGCCTCCACGTGTTGATTGTCACGCACCAGGACCTTTTCGATGCGTGCATTCAACTGGCTGGAGACGCGGGTGATCTCGCCCTGCACGTAAGCGTTGTCCGTGCTCTCGTGGTAGCGACCGATCAGCAGCCACTGGGCGAGCAGGGCACCAGCGATCAACACCAGCAGGATCACGAATACGAGAAGGCGACGTTGCAGTTTGGCAGGCATGCTTGAGGCTCGGGGTGCGTCGGAGAAATGTAAGTAAATTTAACAGCGTTCCCTTTTCGCTAGTAGACTCTCGGCTTGGCATGCTTTGTTGCGTATGAGGAACAATCATGGGGCTGGATGATGCACTGATCTTTACCCGAGTGGTGGAATGCCACAGCTTCACCCAGGCTGCGACCAGCCTGGGCATGCAGAAATCGACGGTGAGCCGGCGTATCGCGTTGCTCGAAGAGCGCCTTGGTGTGCGTCTGCTCAACCGCACCACGCGCAAGTTGCGTCTGACCGAGGTGGGGCAGGCCTATTACGAGCGTTGCCGGCAGATCATGCTCGACTTCGCCGAGGCCGAGCAGGCGGTGATGCAGCTGCAGCGCGAACCCTCCGGATTGTTACGCATCACTTCACCGATAGAATTTGGCCAGTTGTTTCTCGGGCGAGTACTGGGCGAGTTCATGCGTCAGTACCCGCAGATCGACGCCGAGGTGGAACTGACCTCGCGATCCGTGGACCCGCTGGAGGAGGGCGTGGACATCGCCATCCAGGTCGGCCAGCCGCAGGATTCCACGCTGATCGCGCGCAAGTTGTTCGAAAGTGGCCGGCGTCTGTGCGCCAGTCCCGCTTACCTGGCGGCGCACGGCACGCCGCGCAGCGTTGCCGGGCTGGAGGGGCATCGGGCGATCCTGCTGCAGCATGACGCCCCGCGTTACTGGCCGCTATTGGGCGAACATCTGCCGTGCCAGCGGGTGATGACCTGCAACAACATCACCTTCGCCCGTGAGGCGACGCTGGCAGGAGCCGGGATTTGCGGGTTGCCGGTGATGATCAGTGAGGAGGCGGTGCGCAGCGGGCGTCTGATCGAGCTGCTGCCCGAGGCGCGCCTGCCGGTGGGGGAGGTGTACGCCATCTACCCTTCACGGCGCTTCCAGGCGATGAAGGTCAAGACCTTCCTCGACTTTCTAATCGCCAGCTTGCCGATCACCCGCGGCGGGTTGCTGGAGCCGGGGGCCGTCGGCCTGCTAACATCGCCCGCTTGATTCAAACCTCGTGTCTTCCTTCCGAGAGCATTCATGACCACCGTCCGTACCCGTATCGCGCCTTCGCCGACCGGCGACCCCCATGTCGGCACCGCCTACATCGCACTGTTCAACCTGTGCTTCGCCCGTCAGCACGGTGGCCAGTTCATCCTGCGTATCGAAGACACCGACCAGCTACGTTCGACCCGTGAGTCCGAGCAACAGATCTTCGACGCCCTGCGCTGGCTGGGTATCGAATGGGACGAAGGCCCGGACGTCGGCGGCCCGCATGGCCCGTACCGACAGAGCGAGCGTGGCGAGATTTACAAGAAGTATTCGGACGAGCTGGTCGCCAAGGGCCATGCCTTCCCATGCTTTTGCTCCGCCGAGCGCCTCGACGAAGTACGTGCGCAGCAGATGGCCAACAAGGAAACTCCGCGTTATGACGGCCACTGCATGCATCTGGAGCCGGCCGAGGCACAGCGCCGCATCGCCGCAGGCGAGTCGCACGTGGTACGGATGAAGGTGCCGAGCGAAGGCGTTTGCGTGGTGCCGGACATGCTGCGTGGCGATGTCGAGATCCCATGGGATCGCATGGACATGCAGGTGCTGATGAAGGCCGATGGCCTGCCGACCTACTTCCTGGCCAACGTGGTCGACGACCACCTGATGGGCATCACCCATGTGCTGCGTGGCGAGGAATGGCTGCCGTCGGCACCCAAGCTGATCAAGCTCTACGAGTACTTCGGCTGGGAACAGCCGGCGCTGTGCTATATGCCGCTGCTGCGCAATCCGGACAAGAGCAAGCTGTCCAAGCGCAAGAACCCCACCAGCATCACCTTCTACGAGCGCATGGGCTATCTGCCGCAGGCCATGCTCAACTACCTGGGACGCATGGGCTGGTCGATGCCGGACGAGCGCGAGAAGTTCTCCCTGGCCGAGATGATCGAGCACTTCGACATCAACCGCGTGTCGCTGGGCGGGCCGATCTTCGATCTGGAGAAGCTGTCCTGGCTCAACGGCCAGTGGCTGCGAGAGCTGCCGGTGGAAACCTTTGCCGCCGAAGTGCAGAAATGGGCGCTCAACCCCGAGTACCTGATGAAGATCGCGCCGCACGTGCAGGGCAGGGTGGAAACCTTCAGCCAGATCGCACCGCTGGCCGGCTTCTTCTTCTCTGGCGCGCTGAACCTGGACACCAAGCTGTTCGAGCACAAGAAGCTCTCGCCGGATCAGGTGCGCCAGCTGATGCAACTGATCCTGTGGAAGCTCGAGTCGCTGCGCCAGTGGGAAAAGGAGCGTATCACCGGCTGCATCCAGGCGGTGGTCGAGCATCTGGAGTTGAAGCTGCGTGATGCCATGCCGCTGATGTTCGCCGCCATCACCGGCCAGGCCAGCTCGGTATCGGTGCTCGATGCGATGGAGATCCTCGGCCCGGACCTGACTCGCTTCCGCCTGCGCCAGGCGCTGGAGCTGCTTGGCGGCACCTCGAAGAAAGAGGTCAAGGAGTGGGAGAAGCTGCTGGCGAGCATTGCCTGATGTAGGGTGCGCCGCGCGCACCGGGGTATCCTCGGTTGCGGCGATGCGCGTGGCGCACCCTACGGTTAGGCCGGCGTTTGATTGTCGGGTTGGCTCTAAGTAATTGTTCTAGTGGCAAAAACTTTTGGCTGGCAGGAAAAATGTTGTTGACAGCCAATCGGGGCGCTCTTAACATGCGCCCCGTCCTCGAGATGGGGCTATAGCTCAGCTGGGAGAGCGCTTGCATGGCATGCAAGAGGTCAACGGTTCGATCCCGTTTAG
>Ga0209699_100909_pt1 | contig 10120 bp, 8 predicted proteins | sample SynthPrep_1_END__FD_187204 | JGI IMG/M metagenome (GOLD analysis project Ga0209699, IMG submission 187204) | Synthetic microbial communities from Ohio, USA - SynthPrep_1_END_DS7_MetaG (SPAdes) (version 2) | ecosystem: Engineered > Bioreactor > Aerobic > Activated sludge | place: USA: Ohio...
GCTCACCTCCGACTTCCGTCCAGGCAAGACCGGTGACGACACCGACCTGATCCTCACGCTCGGCCTCGCCGTGGCGGAACCGCGGAACGCCCAGATAGTCAGGAACGTTGGCAGCGGTGACTTCCACGGACTTGACCTTGCCCTTGATGATCTCGGTGACAGCCTTGCGCGCCAGCTTCATCAGCTCGCGCTCGAAGCTGCGCACGCCCGCTTCGCGGGTGTACTGCTGGATGACGATCATCAGAGCGTCATCAGTAACCGAGAACTCTTCCGGACGCAGGGCATGTTCCTTGATCGCCTTCGGCAGCAGGTGACGCTTGGCGATTTCGCGCTTTTCGTCTTCCGTGTAACCGGCGATGCGGATCACTTCCATACGGTCCATCAGAGGGCCTGGAATGTTCAGCGTGTTGGCCGTGGTTACGAACATCACGTCGGACAGGTCGTATTCCACTTCAAGGTAATGGTCCATGAAGGTGGAGTTCTGTTCCGGATCGAGAACCTCCAGCAATGCGGATGACGGATCGCCACGGAAATCCATGCCCATCTTGTCGATTTCATCGAGCAGGAAGAGCGGGTTCGCCTTCTTGGCCTTCTTCATCGACTGGACGATCTTGCCCGGCATGGAGCCGATATAGGTGCGGCGATGACCGCGGATTTCCGCCTCGTCACGCACGCCGCCAAGCGCCATGCGCACATATTCGCGGCCGGTCGCCTTGGCGATCGACTTGGCGAGCGAGGTCTTGCCGACGCCGGGAGGGCCGACGAGGCACAGGATGGGTCCGCGAATCTTGGTGGCACGCGCCTGTACGGCCAGATATTCGACGATGCGTTCCTTGACCTTGTCCAGACCGAAATGATCCTGATCGAGGATCGTCTCCGCGCTGTTGAGGTCGGTCTTCACCTTCGACTTCTTGCCCCAGGGCAGGCTCAGCAGCCAATCCAGATAGTTGCGCACGACGGTCGCTTCCGCGGACATCGGGCTCATCTGGCGAAGCTTCTTCATTTCCGCCTCGGCCTTTTCCTTGGCTTCCTTGGAAAGCTTGGTCTTGGCGATGCGCTCTTCCAGCTCGGCCATCTCGTCACGGCCATCCTCGCCGTCACCGAGTTCCTTCTGGATCGCCTTCATCTGTTCATTCAGATAATATTCGCGCTGGGTCTTCTCCATCTGGCGCTTGACGCGCGAGCGGATGCGCTTTTCGACCTGAAGCACGGAAATCTCGCCTTCCATGAAGCCGAGGGCCTTTTCAAGCCGCTGCTTCACGCTGACGGTTTCCAGCATTTCCTGCTTTTCGGTGATCTTGATCGACAGGTGCGAAGCAACCGTATCGGCAAGCTTCGAATAATCGTCGATCTGACCGGCAGCGCCGACAACCTCAGGCGAAATCTTCTTGTTGAGCTTCACATAGCTCTCGAATTCCGAAACGACGGAGCGCGACAGCGCCTCGATCTCGACCGGGTCTTCCGCAGGCTCCTGCAACGGCGTCGCGGAGGCTTCGTAGAAATCCTCGCGGCCGGTGTATTCGTCGATCTGGGCGCGGCCCTTGCCTTCCACCAGCACCTTCACGGTACCGTCCGGCAGCTTCAGAAGCTGGAGAACGTTGGCGACGGTGCCCACCTTGTGGATGGCATCCGGGGTCGGATCGTCATCGCTGGCATTGATCTGGGTGACGAGCATGATCTGCTTGTCCGAACCCATGACCTCTTCGAGCGCACGAATGGATTTTTCCCGCCCGACGAACAGGGGAACGATCATATGCGGGAAAACGACAATGTCGCGCAGGGGAAGTACCGGATAGGTACCGCCAGATGCCGCAGACGTGATGTTCGTCATATCATTTCCTTTCCATGGTCCCTTTCGGGACACTTTGCCGGACGTCTTGGGGCGTCCGGCATATTCATTTCTCGAGACTGAAAGTGGAGTTTCGAAACACCGATTTCAAGTCGCCGGAAGAGACGGCCCCGCGCACCGGCAGAACCGTGAAATTCAACAAAACCCAGCGCCGGCTATTACTCCCGACATTTCCGGTTATCCCAAGGGATCAGGAACCGGGTCGCCGACGGCAATTCACATTTCCGTCACATCGCGCTGCAAATCAGTTGTAAGACTTTATCAGCAAAGCGCAATCCGCTCCAAACGCAAAATGGCAGACGAAGCTTTCCTCCACCTGATTGTCGGGATGCAACGCAGGGATGCCTCAAGCGGTGAGGAGCGTTATGGCGTATCCGCGGCCATGGGTCCGCGAACGCCGATACAGTTGCCCCAGGGGTCACGGAACTGGCACATCCAGAGTTCCTGATCGATTTTCATCGGGCCGCGATAAAGAACAGCGCCCGCGTCCCGCAGATGCGCGAGGGACCGGCCGAAATCCTCCGTCCACCAATAGACGACAGACCCTGCCGCCCCGCTTGAAACCTTCTCATCAGCGGGAACGATTTCCAGCTGGATATATCGCCGATCCGCAGGAACTCAAAACCGGAAGGAAGGCTGACCGATGCAACCGCCTCCGGAAATGCTTTCCCGTACCAAAGCAATCCTTCGGCGGGATCGGACACGTGAATGAGGATTGCGGTTACTGGATTCATCAGGATACCCAATATTTCAGGGGCATGTCCGCTTCTCCACGAAAAGCGAAAACGCGCCGCCTCCTAGTTTCTACGTATTATTCAGGCACAAGGCGCTTACGTCGTCCCCGGAAATTCCTCGAATGCCGGGCAGGCATCGCACAAAGAAAAGCCCCCCGCAGCCGTTGCTGCGAGGGGCTTTATTCTTCTGGAACCGATCAGGCCGAAACGTTGGTCTTTTCTTCCTGGCGATCCGCATAGATGTAGAGCGGACGGGCGACACCGCTGACAACGTCATTGGAGATCACCACTTCGCGCACGCCTTCCAGCGTCGGCAGTTCGAACATGGTATCCAGCAGGATCTTTTCCATGATCGAGCGCAGACCACGGGCGCCGGTCTTGCGGGTAATCGCCTTGCGGGCGATTTCGCGAAGTGCGTCCTCGTGGAAGGTCAGTTCCACATCTTCCATCTCGAACAGGCGCTGATACTGCTTGACCAGCGCGTTCTTCGGCTCGGACAGGATCTGGATCAGCGCATCTTCATCCAGGTCTTCCAGCGTCGCCAGAACCGGCAGACGGCCGATGAATTCCGGAATGAGGCCGAACTTCACCAGATCTTCCGGCTCCAGTTCGCGCAGCACCTCGCCCACACGGCGATCGTCTTCCGCCTTGACGGTCGCACCAAAGCCGATCGAGGTCTTTTCACCACGGGCCGAGATGATCTTGTCGAGGCCGGCAAAGGCGCCGCCGCAGATGAACAGGATGTTGGTCGTATCCACCTGCAGGAATTCCTGCTGCGGATGCTTGCGGCCACCCTGCGGCGGAACGGAAGCGACCGTGCCTTCCATGATCTTCAGAAGCGCCTGCTGGACGCCCTCGCCCGACACGTCACGCGTGATGGACGGGTTGTCCGACTTGCGGGAAATCTTGTCGACCTCGTCGATATAGACGATACCGCGCTGGGCGCGCTCGACATTGTAATCCGCAGCCTGCAACAGCTTCAGGATGATGTTTTCCACGTCCTCGCCGACATAACCGGCTTCGGTCAGCGTCGTTGCGTCCGCCATGGTGAAGGGAACGTCGATGATGCGGGCGAGCGTCTGGGCAAGATAGGTCTTGCCGCAACCCGTCGGACCGACGAGCATGATGTTCGACTTCGCCAGCTCGACATCGCCGTTCTTGGAGGCGTGCGCGAGGCGCTTGTAATGGTTGTGAACGGCCACCGACAGGATTTTCTTCGCCTGCTTCTGACCGATGACATATTCGTCGAGAATCTTGATGATATCCTGCGGGGTGGGAACACCCTCGCGCGACTTCACCATAGATGTCTTGTTCTCCTCGCGGATGATGTCCATGCACAATTCGACGCATTCATCGCAGATGAATACCGTCGGCCCGGCAATGAGTTTCCGGACTTCGTGCTGGCTCTTGCCGCAGAATGAACAATAGAGTGTATTCTTAGAGTCGCCGCCGTTGCTGCCGCTGACTTTGCTCATATCTCTTTCCTTCCAGCACGCCGCAGGTCCGCCAAACGGATCGCGGTCAACTTACCGCCCGCAGATACGGCTCGCCTTGGGGTGCATTGCCGTATCCGCCTCGTTTCCCGGGGTACTAGCCGTGTCAGATACAGGAGCTGACAACCGGCTGCAACGAATTCCCCATCAAACCAAAGGCCACGTCATAAAAATTCAACACAGCCTTAATATATACTAATATCGCTTTCTGTTGCGGTTGAAAGCCCCGAAATTACTTTTGCGGGATCAAACAAACGTCAAAAAGCGGCGCGCCTCAATTCGCGGCGGCGCCTTCCATTTCCTGGCGCGAGGTGAGGATCTTGTCGATCACACCCCAATTCTGCGCTTCGTCCGCATCCATGAAATGGTCGCGATCAAGGGTTTTTTCAACCTCTTCGAGCGTGCGGCCGGTATGCTTCACGTAGACTTCGTTCAGGCGACGCTTCATCTTGATGATGTCACGGGCGTGACGCTCGATATCCGATGCCTGTCCCTGGAAACCGCCGGAAGGCTGGTGCACCATGATGCGGGCGTTCGGGGTTGCAAAGCGCATTCCCTTTTCACCGGCAGCCAGAAGCAGCGAACCCATCGATGCGGCCTGACCAACGCAGAGCGTTGAGACAGCCGGGCGAATGAACTGCATCGTATCGTAGATCGCCATGCCGGCGGTCACGACGCCACCTGGCGAATTGATGTAAAGCGCGATTTCCTTCTTCGGGTTCTCAGCCTCGAGGAAAAGCAGCTGTGCGCAGACGAGCGAAGCCATCTGGTCTTCCACCGGACCGGTGAGGAAAATGATGCGTTCCTTGAGAAGACGGGAAAATATGTCATAGGAGCGTTCGCCGCGATTGGTCTGCTCTACGACCATCGGCACCAGAGCCATGGCGGTATCAACTGGATTTTTCATGTCCGTCCTTTGTCAACTCTGCCCTTCGCGGAAAACCGCTCCGGAATCACTTCTAACCTTCATACTCCCTACATAGAGTGTCCCTGCCCCGTACTTCAAGACACGAAGCCGCATATCCTTAACGGCTCAACAGCGATTGCAGGCGTTTGAAGCCTCTGCCGGCAATGGCTTCAGACCGTTGGCCGCATCTCGAACCACATGCCCTTGCCGGCGTTATTTTCCATCGAAGTGACCCGCAAATGCAAAAACCCGTGACCATGCACAGATATAACTTCTCACCGGCAAGAACTCGTTAGGGATTTACTGCTGATACTACGCGGCGAATTTCCGGTTTCCGTCAGGAAGCGGGCGGCCCATTCGGGTGAAATGGCATCTCAACAATTCCGGCGGGTATTGCGCACATGGTGCCGCAGGGCCCGCTTTCACGGCATGATAGCGCAGATAGGATCTTGCAATGCTGGATGCAAAAACGGGCATGCTGCTTTGGGCGTCGGAGACGTTCACCCTTGCCGTCCTTTTGGGAACCCTGTGGCTGCACCGCCCTGCCCGCCAGCACAATCTCTATTTCGCCGCCGGTTTCCTTTCGACCGGGATCGGCGCCATTCTTGTCGCCCTGCGCGGCGACATTCCCAATTACCTGTCGATCGAAGTCGGCAACACGCTGGCGCTTTCAGCTTTCGGTTTCTGGCTGGCCGGCCTTCTCTCCTTCGAACAGCGCAAGCTCGCAGGCTGGATCGCTATTCCCGCGCTCTTGTGGGTGGCTGGCATGCTCATCCCGCCGGTGCGGGAAAGCATGGTTTCGCGTATCCTGCTTTACCATGCCTGTGCCGCGGTCGCTTACTTCATGCTGGCCGGCGTCGTTCTGGCGAACAGGAGCCGGGCATCGCTGAGCCGCAAGGTTCTTGCCGCTATTTTCATTTTGCAGGCCTTTTTCGGCGCCATCATCGCATCCGTCGTCATTCCCGGCGACGTCACGTCTCCCGGTGCCGTCGCGCTGACGTCGCCGCTCGCCTTTTCAGGCATTCTCGGCTTCACCGTCATCATCATGATCAGCGCCAAGATCATCATGGAAGATTCGGAAGCCCGCCTGCACCGGCTTGCGATGACCGACCACCTTACCGGCGTTCTCAACCGGCGCGGTCTTCTGGAGGAGTTCGAGCGCATCAAGAAGCGGTCGCCGGCTTCCGACCGCTATGTGGCGCTGGTGCTGTTCGACATCGACCATTTCAAGAAGATAAACGACAAATACGGTCATCAGTCCGGCGATGCGGTGCTCGTGCATTTTTGCGACATGGCGCGGCGTGTCATTGGCGATCGCGGCCTGTTCGTCAGAATGGGCGGCGAGGAATTCGCGCTTGTCGCCGAAGTCGAAAGCCCATCCAGCACGGTAACGCTGGCGGAAGCAATCCGCAGCAATCTGCGTCTTTCCAAGATCAGTTCGCGCGGCGAAGGTATCGAAGTCACCACCAGCGTCGGCATATCCGAGGCCATGATCAAGGATGCCGACCTCAGCGTGATGATGACGGAAGCCGATCGTGCGCTCTATGCGGCGAAAAAGGCCGGCCGCAACAGGACCGTCATCCACGTGAATTCAGCCAATGTCGTTGTCCCTTCCCCGGACCGGGACGAAAATCCGATGGACAATAATGCCGACCGCCAGGTTGCGGCGCTGAACCGCATATCGGCCATCGCCAGCCGGTGACATGACGACCATGCGACGACAGGCGGAAAAACAGGGGGCGATTTTTCCCCACCCTTTCCAAAGCACAAGACGCGGAATAAACCTTGAGCATGACAGCGACATTTCCCTTCCTCACCATCGACCCCGCCACGCGCCGCGTTTCACTTGATGCCCGCGACCCGGCTTTCTACAACGATCCGAACCCGGTCTATGCGGCGCTTCACGCGCAATGTCCCACCTTTTACTGGGAAGAGCAGCGGCAGTGGTTCTTCACCGAATACGACCATGTCAGCGCGCTGCTGCGCGATCGCCGTTTCGGGAGACAGATCCTGCATGTGGCCAGCCGTGAGGAAATCGGCCTTGCGCAGCCGCTGGAGCATGTGAAGCACTTCGATGCTGCCGAGCAACATTCGCTGCTGGAACTGGAGCCGCCGGAACATACGCGGCTGCGCACGCTCATCAACCGCGCTTTTGTGTCCCGGCATGTCGATAAAATGAAGCCGGAAATCGAAGAGCTTGCCAACCGCCTGATCGACGCCTTCGAAGCCGATGGCAAGACGGAACTGCTCTCCACCTATGCCGATATCATTCCGGTGACGATGATTGCCCGCATGATCGGCATTCCCGAGGAAATGGGGCCGCAGCTTCTGAAATGGTCGCATGCCTATGTCGGCATGTACATGTTCAAACGCACTGCCGAGGACGAGCTTCTTGCCGACAAGGCAGCGAAGGAATTTTCGGACTATGTGCGCAGCGTGATCGCGGAACGGCGAGCGGAGCCGCAAGACGATCTCTTGAGCCACATGATCCACACGGAGCACAAGGGCCAGTATCTGACCGATGACGAGCTGATTTCCACCACCATCGTGCTTCTGAATGCCGGGCACGAGGCGACCGTGCACCAGATCGGCAATTCCGTCCGCATCATTCTGGAAAGCGGCATCTCGCCTGACACCTTGTTCAGCGACGAGACGACCACGGAGCGCACGATTGAAGAGACGCTGCGTATCTGCGCGCCGGTCCATATTTTCCAGCGCTGGGTTCTGGAACCCGTCGAGATAGACGGCGTGACGTTCAAACGCGGCGACAAGGTCAGCCTCATTCTGGCCGCGGCCAATCTCGACCCCGCAAAATTCTCCGACCCGCTGGCCTTCAAGCCGGACCGGAACGAGGGAGTCAATGTCTCCTTCGGCGCCGGCATCCATTTCTGCATCGGCGCACCGCTGGCAAGGCTTGAGCTTAATCTTGCCCTGCCGCTGCTGTTCAGACGCCTGCCAGGTCTCAGGATCGCCGAGTCGCCGAAGGTCAAGGACGTCTACCATTTCCATGGTCTGGAACGGCTTGATCTGGCGTGGTGAATAGGAGGGCGAGGTCGCCCTTAGATTTGAGCCAAACCACCATCAACGGAAAGTTCCACGCCGGTGATATAGCTGGCCTTGGCTGACGCCAAAAACAGTACTGCTTCGGCAATTTCGTCAGGGTCGGCCATACGGCCGATCGGCGCTGCGTCCTTCAGATAGGCTTCGAAACCGGCGATCTTTTCATCGTCCATCTTAAGACCATTTTCCATGATCGGCGTGCGGGTGACACCCGGGCTGACCGTATTGACACGGATTCCCCGCGCCTTCAGGTCATTGGCAAAGCTGCGCGCGAACGAGCGAACCGCCGCCTTTGAAGCATTGTAAGCGCTCAGTTTTTCCATACCCTTGTTACCGACGATCGAGCCCGTCAGCACAATCGAACCGCCGTCCCGTAGCACCGGCAACAACGTCTGCACCGTATAGAACACGCCCTTTACGTTAATGTCGAAAATCCGGTCATAGAGCGCTTCGTGAGTTGCGCCAAGATCGTTGTTTTCCGCAATGCCGGCATTGGCGACCAGAACATCCACTGTCCGCCCGTCAGCTTCGATACGGCTTTTGAGCTGTTCGAGTTCCGACAGCTTCGCAACATCGGAAACGACGCCGATTGCGCGCGCTCCAAGTCTGGCGACTGCGGCATCGAGATTGGCCGAACTACGGCCAGTTACATAAACAGCAGCTGCGCCACCTTCCAAAATCAGCTTCGCAACTGAAAAACCAATCCCCGTCGATCCGCCTGTGATGACGACGACCTGCCCGTTGAATATTCCAGACATTGCAATCTCCTGAAAATATCTAAATTTCCGAATTACCATAATTCGGTATTTCGGTTTTATTGAAATATTGAAGCCTGTCAAGCCTTATGCTAGAGCCGTTATATGGTTCAGTTTTTTCATCCCGCCCGCGAGGACATATCGCTCACCGCCATGCTGGCCGCACTCGGCGACCCCGCCCGCATGGGTATCGTTCGGAAATTATGGGAAGTGGAAGCCGGGCAGAATTGCGCTTGTGCAGCACCCTGCCCGGATATGCCACGGTCCACGCTTTCCAACCACCTGCGTATCCTGCGCGAAGCAGGAATAATACGCACACACAAACAGGGCGTCGAGAATATCAACGTCATGCGCCACGATGATCTGGAAGCACGTTTTCCGGGGCTTATGCGGTCGATTATATCCTTCGACCGGCTGTAAAGCGCGGCGGTAGCCCACTATCAAAGCCGGATGACGTAATCCTTCCTTGTCGTTTCCACGACCTCCCAGGTGCCTGTAAAGCCGGGCTGCAGGACGAGCCGGTCGCCCGGCTTCAGGTGGCGCGGCGCGCCACCATCTTCCGTCAGGATGGAATGGCCTTCAAGAATGTTGAAATATTCCCATTCATCATAGACCACCCGCCATTTGCCGGGCGTGCATTGCCAGATGCCCGCATAGATGCCGCCCGGCGCTTCCTCCAGATTCCAGGTGGTAAATCTGGGGTCACCGAAAATCAGCCGTTCCGGCGCAGGCGCGCCATGCTCCGCTTCGACCGAAACATCAAATGTCAGCAAGTTCGTCATGGCGGGCCGCCCTCTCAGATTTTCGCAAGCGATTGTTCGAGATCGGCGATGATGTCTTTGACATCCTCGATACCGATGGACAGGCGCACCACATCCGGCCCGGCGCCGGCCGCCGTCTGCTGTTCCGGCGTCAGCTGCGCATGGGTGGTGGAGGCCGGATGGATGACGAGCGAGCGCGTATCGCCGATATTGGCGAGATGCGAGAAAAGCTGCAGCCCTTCCACCAGCGCTTTGCCAGCGGCATAACCGCCCTTGACGCCGAAGGTGAAGACCGAACCCGCCCCCTTTGGCGAATAATGCTGCTGGATGGCGTAGTTGTCACTCTCCTCCAGCCCGGCATAATGCACCCAGCCAACTTTCGGATGCGCCTTCAGCCATTTGGCGACGGCGAGCGCATTGTCGGAATGGCGCTGAACGCGCAGTGGCAGGGTTTCTATGCCGGTGAGAATGAGGAAGGCGTTGAAGGGCGAGATGGCCGGGCCAAGGTCACGCAGACCAAGCACACGGCAGGCAATGGCAAAAGCGAAATTGCCGAAGGTC
>Ga0209699_100911_pt1 | contig 10104 bp, 9 predicted proteins | sample SynthPrep_1_END__FD_187204 | JGI IMG/M metagenome (GOLD analysis project Ga0209699, IMG submission 187204) | Synthetic microbial communities from Ohio, USA - SynthPrep_1_END_DS7_MetaG (SPAdes) (version 2) | ecosystem: Engineered > Bioreactor > Aerobic > Activated sludge | place: USA: Ohio...
GCCGAGCGCTTTGCAGGAAATCATAATGTCGAAAGTTCCGGATCTGGCGAAGGCGGTCAACTGACCGCCTCTGTCCACTATCGTTCACGAGGGGCAGGCAATGCGGTATGGCCGCGCCGGCGCTGACTTCCTGATTGTTGCCGTATTTTCGATCGTCGGCATCATCTTCTTCCAGCGGGTTTGGGTGATGTTGCTTCGATACCACGAGCGCCCGGATTGGATGGTCAACTCTCCGATCAGCGCTTTTGTAGCATGGATGATGGCGTGGTCCTGTACCCTGGCGCTTGTCGCGCCAGACATTGACAACGGCCACATTCCACCGCGGAGCCGTATTCTGATTGGCTTCGCGCTTTTTGTGGCCGGTATGGTCTCCGGCGGCAGCATCATGCTGGCGCTGAAACCCTGATCTTTTTCAATCGAAAGCTTGCAGAGGGCAAAATGACGAACACGTTTCGCGTGGCCGGCGCCACGAATTACCAGCTCGTTGCCGACGGCGCGAGCTATGGGCGCGTAGGCATACAGGTAGTCACGGTCTATCCTGTTTCGATTTTCATCGGCACGGCAGCACCTGCCAACGACACAGAAGACTTTGTTTCGATGACACCTGATGGGACGCGCGAAATCGTCGTCAATCTGGCGGCTGCGGATAAGGTATATGTTCGGACCGGCAAGGTGACTGACGTGGCCGTTCGGGGTTTTCGGGAGAGCCGCACATGAGTGGTTTTTCTCTCGGCATTGCAGGTTCTGGCGGATCGGCAGGTAACGGAGGTCCGTCTCTCCCTGTCAGCCTACCTGTAACGCCGATCCTATTTGCGGGGTCCGTGCGCTTGAATGGTTGGGCTGGAAATGCGGCCAAGGTGGCGCGGTCGGCCAATCCGACGACGCCGCAGGCATTCGGGTTTGACGCTGGCAACAGGTTGGATCTCGCGGCAATTGAAGCCTATGTGGGCGGGATCAATTTTCCTGCCCGTGTCGATACTATTTTCGACCAATCTGGCAACGGTTTTGATCTCGTTCAGGCAACACAGGGCGCACGTGCCTTTGTTCAGCGTTCGCAAATGGCTGGCGCGGCTCTGCCATTTACGGCCGGCCCGAACATTCAGTATCCTATCCCTTCCGGCCTGTCCGTCGATCGCGCCAACCATTCTGTGTTTCTGGTTCTGCGTCCTCACCTTGCCCGCGCTTCCTATTACTGGATCAGGCTCGGCACCACACTGTCTTACGGCACTACGACGCCAGACACAGCGACGGCCGGCGGCGGCGCTCGTATCCTCGATGCTGCAAACGGGAATGTGTCCAAGGTTCAAAGCCGCGCACCCAAGACGTCCGGCGTAGCCATCATGGGTTATTCCAGCGGCGCGGCGGATGTGAAATTTTACAATAACCGCGTCATCGAAACCGTTTCCGGTGGTTTGGCACCGGGTGTACTGAGCGGCGGCACTATTGAGAATGGTAACGGCTACAGCGAGATCATGGCGGTCGTGATCTTCCCTCGCACTTTGACGGAAGGGGAAATGGCTTCTGTCGGCAAAGCGCTTGAAGCCGTCGCGGCTATTCAGGTTGGTCAGACTAAGCTTGTGATAGGGGTTGGTGACAGCCTCACAGCGGGTCAGGGTAGCACTGCTGTATATGTTCCCACCCTTGGCATGACAGCATCAGAACTCGATCAGCTATATACGGCGCTTGGAAGCCCGCCGGACGTTTCGATACTCAATTGTGGTCAGCCGTCTATCCCTATGACGGCAATCAACGGAACCAACGGTCGCAACCGCATCAAGGAGTTGATGGATGCTTACCCGGAGGCGACGAGGAAAGTTGTCCGCCTTCATGCAGGCATCAATGACCTGCGGGCCGGATCGACCGACACGACGATTTACAATGCGATCGTGGCATACTGCACTTGGCTGCGAGGGCTTGGTGTCAAGGTCATAGTGTCGACCATCAACACTCAGGCTGTTGATGCGACCTACACGGCGCAGGCTGAAACCTACCGTCTCTCGATTAATTCGCAGATCCGCACCAACTCGCCTACGTTTGCGGATGGCTTTGCAGACTACGCTAACATTCCAGAATTGGCCGATCCGACCAACGGAACGTATTACGCATCTGACACGCTGCACCAGACGGCACGGACGTATCAGTTGAAAGCGGCACTCGATGCCTCGAAAGTTGCGCCCCTTCTTGTCTAAAGCTTTCCTCGGTCTTTGGCTGGGCTTTTCATTCACATAGGTCTCGCGGCATAGCCTTTAAGTCGCCTTTAAAAAAAAGTCGCTCGGTTTACTCCGGGCGGCTTTTTGTTTTTGTGGCGGTCGTTCTCTCTGCCAAAATCTTTTTTTCTGCGAGCGCGCTCGATATCGCGTTTTCATGCCGGGCGCTTTTGTGCTTCGGGTCAGCGACGATTGGAAAGCTTTCACAGGTCGCTATTGACGCGCAACTGCCGACCTTTTCCTATGACATTCCAGTGTTCCAACAAATCAGGATAAAGGAAGCCCCTACGTCCTCCAAAACTTTCCCTTCGAGAGAAGTATCCAAACATAGGCGTCCTTGACAAAAGTACCTCTCTGCTAAAATTAGTTTTTCGATGCATTTGAAGAGGGGGCCAATCTAGGCCCTTTAGCAAGGGACCACCGACCGTGACAGATAAAAAAATCCTGAAGCCTGATGGCGAGAGATTCCTACCTGAGTTCAATGGAACGATCGAGCTGGAGCATTATCACCGCTATTTCGTTGCGCTGGACTTGGTAAAAAACAAGGTCGTTCTCGACATAGCAAGCGGAGAAGGATTTGGGTCAGAGATTCTTTCTCGCCAGGCGCAAACTGTGACTGGCGTAGATATTTCGCAAGACGCGGTTGATTACGCGAATGAAAAGTACGCCAGAGACACGCTGAGTTTCGTTTGCGGCAGCGCGACTGATATACCTTTATCAGACAATTCGGTGGACGTGGTCGTTTCTTTTGAGACAATAGAGCATCTCAGCGACCATGCCATGATGTTGAGCGAAATAAAGCGCGTATTAAAAGACGACGGATTTCTGATAATCTCAAGCCCAAACAAGCTAGTATACTCTGATCAACCAAAATACGAAAATCCGTTTCATGTTAGGGAATTGTATACTGCCGATTTCAGCACGCTTGTCGCTCGCTATTTCCAAAACACTCGACATTTTGGCCAAAGAGTAGTGGCAGCTTCGATTATTGCGGGAAGCGACCACCTCTCCAAGTTCAAAAGCTACAACAGTTCAGGATATTTACCTGACTTATCCGGACAGATGTACGATATAATTTTGGCGTCTGATCAGCCTTTGCCAGACCTCCCCCATTCTTTGTATGAGGATCCGGAAGGAGCACTTCAGCCGCAGAAAGTTGAAGCGCTTCTAGCTGATTACAACCGCGTATCCCTCGAACTCAATCAACTTCGCGAAAAGGCCAGCGTGCTGGCCGATACGCAAGCTTCCAGTTTTGATCGCAGTGTGTCCGACAGAAAGCTTGCCGAACTCTCAGCGGAAAAGGCAGAACTCGAAGCCCGTCTTCAAAGGCAATTGCCGAAACAAGCCGAGGCCCTTGAAAGATTAAAGGCCCAGGAGGCCGCGATGGGGTCGCTTGTCGAGGATGCCAACAAGGTCTTGGATGATAAGTGGTGGCGCCGTACCCGCCCTTTTCGGCGCTGGTCAAACTCGATCAGAAAGTGGAAGGGTAAGCCGAAAAAGCATTTCCCAACCAGATTTGAGGCTGCCAGCTATTTTGTCAACTCCACACCGGTCCAAGAGAACCCCGCCATCCGGTCGCTCACTCCTGATCCTCAGATTCCATTGGTTGAATATTCGTCCATAGAAGAGGGATACGTAGCCTATGAGGAATTGCCAGAGATCGAAACCTCACCAAAATTGATCGCGTTTTACCTGCCGCAGTTTCACCCATTCAAGGAAAATGATGCTTGGTGGGGAAAAGGTTTTACAGAATGGACTAATGTCGGAAAAGCAAAACCCCTCTTTGGGGGACATCACCAGCCGCACTGTCCAATCCACCTGGGGTATTACGATCTGCGCATTCCAGAAATCATGGAAGAACAAGCCCGGTTGGCTCGATCTTACGGAGTATCGGGTTTTGCCTATTACTTCTATTGGTTCGCTGGGAAAGTCCTGATGGAAACTCCGATCCAGCAAATGCTGGACAATCCGCGCGTGGATATACCGTTTTGCATGATTTGGGCTAATGAGAATTGGACAAGGCGCTGGGATGGACAAGAGAACGATGTTCTCGTCGCTCAAGACCATTCGCTTGATGATTCTAGCGCTATGCTGGACTATCTTCGCCCCTTTATGGAAGATCCACGGTACATAAAAATCGACGGCAAACCCCTCTTTATAATTTACCGCGCTGCCATTATTCCGGATATGACTGAGACGCTTGAGGTTTGGAGACGTCAGGCAAGAGACTATGGCTTTCCGGGCCTCTATATTGTTTGTGCTCAAACGTTTGGACACAAAGATCCTCGCGAATTTGGCTTTGATGCAGCGATGGAGTTTCCTCCCCATACAGTGCGATCAGACGACATCGCACACCATAAAGACGGATTGGATCTCGATTTCGGGGGCAGCATCTTTGACTACGAACAAGTGGTTGCAAATGTCGTCCAAGAGCCTGAGGAAGAATACAAGGTATTCCCGACCGCTACCTTGTCGTGGGACAACACTGCCCGAAAAGGAAAAAAGGCCACGGTATTCTCGAACTTCTCGATGAAGAGATATAGTCAATGGCTATCGAGGAATGCGGAGCGAGTGGCTAAAGATAATCGTTTGTTCGCAGACGAAAAAATTATGTTTGTTAACGCATGGAACGAATGGGCGGAAGGCACTCATCTCGAGCCGGATCAGAGGCATGGATTTGGGTATCTGGCAGCGACCAGGTCAGTTATGGAAAACTACGGCGTCTACGGTTTAGAGTATCAAAATCCCGCCTATCCTGATGCCGCCAAATCAAAGTATGCCATTATTACGCATCTACACTATGAATCGACCTGGGGAGATGTAGTCCAAGCGATTTCAGAAGTGGATAAATATTCACCGGATATTTTTGTAACCGTCACGTCACTTCACCTGGCGCAAATCGTCAAGCGCGATCTACCAAACGCTGTCATCGAGCTCGTCGACAATAGAGGACGAGACATCAGACCATTCCTTCATGTGTTTCGAAAAATTGCGCCATTGGGATATTCTGCAATTTGTAAAGTGCATGGGAAGGCTTCGACTTATCGCAATGATGGTGAAGCCCTTCGTCTAAGCGCGCTTAAAGCTCTCCTGACCGAGCATTGTTTAGAGAAAATAACATCCGAGGGCGATCTCGGCTTGTTGGCCCCTTCGGGCTCACTTATCGAACACAACGACAAGAACATGTTTTGGAACGGCCCCCACACTAACGTTTTAGTGGAGGAGCTTGAGCTACGAGATTGGCATGGAAAGTTCCCTGCGGGCTCTATGTTTTGGTTCAAGCCTGAAGCTTTATCCCCTCTGTTGAAAATCAATGAGGATAGATTTGATGTTGAAAGAGGTTTGGCAGACGGGACGATGGCGCACGCAATAGAGCGACTTTTTGGTTCGATATGTGTTGCTCAGGGTTTCCGCATCAAGGGCGTGTAGTTACCCCATGCGTCTATCAACATTTAATCAACAAAAGGGAGAGAGGAATTGGACAGGCACGACATTTTCAGAAAGTTTAACGAAGTCGATGACGAGACCTGGCTCAACACGCTGAAAAATTCGGTGAAATCTCGGCTGTACGATGATGTCGTTCTTCCGGGATTTCCCTCGGAGGCGACTCAGACGCAATTCGTCGGATCATCAAACGAGCATGCCATGCATGAAGGGTTCAATTTTTTCCATTATGTCAAAGCGTACGCTTCAGCTCTAGGTTGGCCAGTGACCTGCAACTCCAAAATTCTAGATTTTGGGGTTGGCTGGGGCAGAATAATCAGAGTTTTCGCGAAAGAGGTCCCGCCTGAAAATCTTTACGGAGTTGATGTCGATCCGGACATTCTGAAACAATGTGAACTTAACGGTATTCCAGGTCGCCTCAGCGTCATCGATCCCGTCGGGCGGTTACCGTTTGAAGATGATGAACTGGATGTTGTCTACGCATACTCCGTCTTCAGCCATTTACCGGAAAACGTTCATCGTCATTGGATCAAGGAAATAAGCAGAGTTCTTAAGCCAGGTGGAGTCTTCGTGTCGACGGTGGAAAACCACAGATTTGTCGAGGGTCTCACTGATCCTGAACAAATCGCTAAAAGCGACTGGCTTCGGTACGTATCTGGTCTCGCCGGTGATGTAACTTCGTTGCTAGCGCGTTATCGCAATGGTGAATACATTTACATACCATCTGGCGGGGGTGACTACCGACCATCCGAAGTTTATGGCGATTCTATCGTCCCAGAAAAATATATTAACAGGGTTTGGAGCGACTATTTCCACGTTAGATCATATAGGGATGATGCCGATTTTTGGCAGTCGGTTGTCGTCTGTCAAGGTGATATTGTAGAAAACCTAGGTCAAACCTCCGGGACGGCCGGTGACCAGAACACCCGTAATTAGCCCCCGGTGCTTTGGTATTTAAAATATTCAGGCAAATCGGAAAGAAGCGGTTGTTTGGCGTCCTTGTCGGACATTACACAATCGCCAACCATCGGCCATTTGATGCCGATTGCAGGATCATCCCATTTAACTCCGCGATCATGAGCTGCGCTGTACGGGGCTGTCACTTTGTATGAGATGACAGTATCGGCAGCGAGCGTCATGAAGCCGTGCGCAAACCCTGCAGGCACCCAAAATTGCTCGCCATTGTCCGGCGAAAGCTCGACCGCAGCCCATTGTCCGAACGTAGGTGAACCAGTTCTTATGTCGACCGCCACGTCCAGCAATCGGCCACGAATGCAGCGGACCAGCTTGCCCTGCGCAAAGGGTTCTGACTGAAAATGAAGCCCCCGGATAGTTCCGGCTTGGGCGGACAGCGATTCATTGTCCTGTACGAACTCCACGTCTGCCACATTCTCGCGAAACCACTCACGCTTGAAAACTTCACTGAAGTAACCCCTCGTGTCGCCAAAACGAGCAGGGATTATTTTTTTCAAGCCTGATATCGAGATTGCTTCTACTTGCATTTTGTGGATCCTGTCTCGTCTGCCTACCGAAGGTGATATGGCGATCAGCCGGGACAGTCAATAACGCTTTATCGATCTCGATCTCCTAAGTGATCAGGTTCATGATTTGCAGAAAGAGAGGATCCGGAGGCGGGTAAAAGTGGCTGGACACTCCTTCGAAAAGCATAATGTTTTCGCATAATGCTTGAGTGTCCAGCGGATCGCCAAGTGACTGACTTTATAGAAAATCCACAGCCCGCCTCCGGGTGCCATCTTTTTAAGCCGCTCAGTTAGCGCTGGGCAGCTTTTGCCGTTGTTGTGCTAATCGAGCCGCGAGCACTTCTCTACGTCGCAGCCGTTCCAAATGCATTTGCTTTTGGGCGGGCGAGTCTCGCGGGGAATGATCAGGGCTTAAGTGAGCTTGTCCCAACTCGTGGCAATACTGGCAACGCCAACGCCTGTTGATGTAGCTTTGTTCGGGCGGCAGCTTTTCCAGATCGACTTCGACGGCGCGATTGCATGGGGTACAATAGGCTCTAACGGTGTAGCAATCGGCCCACAAATAACCGTAGGTACCGGGCTTTGGTTCATAAGTCATGGCCAGTCCCTTTTCGCACGCGCCAGCACAAAACTGTTTTTCTCGCTATTGCCGCAGCCAAGGCACCGCAAGAGCGGTTCCATGGATATGATCGGTCGGAATTTTCCATAACGACGCTGTAGTGCCCATCTGTCGAGCATGCCGGCGCGTTTGCAGCGCCAGCACCGCGCGCCGACGACGTACCATTGCGGCAAATCGGCCAAGGTTGCGGAATGGTCCCGCTCCGGCACAAATATGCCAGTTGGCTTTGGCGGCATATTGTCATTAATGCCGCCGGTCAGATCGATGCCGCGACGATGGCGCATGTCAATCCCGCTCGGCGCTCGGCTTCCATCCGCGTGTATATCCCCGGCCCATGGCTACGGTGGCGATGGACAGTTGGTTTTGCAGATGGTGGATTTCGTCCAGCAGCGTTTCCACGGCAGCAACAGCGTCGCCGTCATGGCACTGGATGACATAAGCCGCGATATCGTCCGGCATTTTGATCGTGTTTGGGCGCACGTTTCCAATCTCCTGTTTCAGAGCAGCAAAGAATTTCCCTGTCATGAGAAGGTGCGCCCCCGCACCTGAGTGAAATCAGTCTGGCATCAAGTCGGCAATCTGCCCGTGCGAGACCAGCAGGCGAGCGTTCGCCATGTTGCCGCTTTCCTCGTCCACGGTCACGGCATATGCAGCAACGCCGATGTGACGAAGTGCCATGGTGCCTGCCATTTTCTCGGCAGATGCCTGGCTGGTCGCGGGTCGCATGTCACCCGGAACTATGCCGCCGCGGCCCTTTTTAAACTGTACGACTATGATTTTTTCAGCGTCTGCCATGTCTCTCACTCTCTCGTTTGTTCTACAAATGTTCTCATTTTGAGAAAGAGTCAAGACAGGCATTCACGGGTCGACGGTTCGTATCCTTGTGCCGTGTCATGAATTAGAACATATGTCGCACGCGGACCGATTGCGGACCGTTTCACTTGAATTTGCCGGAACAGAAATGGAACAGATGTCCATGTCTGCCCCGGAAAAGGTGGGTTTTCAGGAAGCAATCGCCGTTCGGGACGTGGGGGTCGGAGGTTCGAATCCTCTCACTCCGACCAGCTAAAAGCCTCACATTCACGATGGCTTGCAACTGATCCCGATATTTCCTGAAAATCCCTGAATCTAAAGTCTCGTATCAAAGCCGGACCGTTTAAAACCCTGGCCGGTTAGAATGCGGTCGCCTACTGCGCGGGTTCGACGCCCAGTTGTGCCGTCCATAGTCTCCACATTAGCGACTATAAGAGTAGTGAGTTTCTCATTCTCGTCAGCGCGAGAATGAGAAAAGCAAACAACGGCCGCGCGCCGGACGTCTGTCAAACCATCCCATCACCAGTTCCAGAAATAATCGGCCTGATGTAGGTCCAGTCGACCATTATCAGCGGTAGCGGTGGTCACCACGCCAGTCCCGACGATCACGCCAATCCCTCCGGTCGCGCCAGTCGCGACGATCGTAGTCGCGGTAGTGGCGATCGCGGTCATAGGAGCGGTAGTATACGCCTGTCGTATAGTATCCGCCGCTACGGTATCCCCGATCGTCAACACAGCCGCTCAGGATGCCGACCGAAACAAGACAGATCGCTGCAGTCAAAATTTTCATGATCTTAATCTCCCAATGACGGACCCCAACGTGCGCTGGAGTACGTAGTTCCATTGTTGAGAGAGTGACGTGTCGGCCATTAACCGGGCCTGAACGCGGTTCCACGGGTTTCCCTGCGAACAGCGAACAGGTCGTGGTTGCGCGATGGGTGACGGCGCAGGCTTCAGCGCCAATGTGGCGGGGTGCAATGGCGCTTGCCGTCTTCCCGGTTCCGCCTGCCTTCACGTGCTTATTGACTGCGATGAAGCCATTGTCGGCTCAGCAGCAGGGAACGCAACCGCACTTCAGCCGTTATCCATTCACAATAACAATGGAGGATAATATGCTAAAGGGTATTGCACTGTGGGCTATGGGCGTTCCGGTTGTGGTGATCATTCTGCTTTATATGTTCGTGTTTTAAGCGGCGCCTCACAACCTGTGGCCCGCAACGAAAAAAGGCGACCGCACTACGGTCGCCTTTTTGTTTGTATCGGAAATTTTCTCAGTCCAGATCGCCGATCAGCCTTGAGGCGGTCGCCACATCGGTGCGGCGAATGTCGATCTCGTCGCGGTGTTTGGCCAGCAACTCGCTCGCCAGCAGCTTTTCGGCAAGATCGGCGGGCAGCGAGAGGATGACCCGGTCGCCCTTTTCCTCCGTCGCGCCAACGCTGCGTTTGCCGGCGATCATGCCGCCTGCAACCGTGTTGTTGGTGTCGGGGTCGATCAGGATGAAGGAGCCGGTTGCCCGGTTCTGTTCATAGGCATCGAAAA
>Ga0209699_100915_pt1 | contig 10022 bp, 9 predicted proteins | sample SynthPrep_1_END__FD_187204 | JGI IMG/M metagenome (GOLD analysis project Ga0209699, IMG submission 187204) | Synthetic microbial communities from Ohio, USA - SynthPrep_1_END_DS7_MetaG (SPAdes) (version 2) | ecosystem: Engineered > Bioreactor > Aerobic > Activated sludge | place: USA: Ohio...
AGCGGAATGCCCCAGAATGCGAGCTTCCTTACCAGTGCATTGCCTTCACTGTTCATTTTTTGCCCCCGTGCGGATGCGAACGAATTGCAGAACTGACTGCCAAAACGCACGAACCGCGCGCACGGGTTTCCCGTGCGCGCGGTTCGCTATTTGCGTTTTCTATCGTTCAAACCGCAGCCGAGGTCAAGACCCTCAAGGCCGCGCCAAGGCTGTCACGCCTCGCTTTTCTGTTCGCAGAAACGGATTCGATTGCCGAACGGGTCGATGACTTCCATCATCTCGCCCCAGGGCAATGCCTCAACCCCCGGCTTCAGGAAGCGATAATCCTTGCCGGCCAGTTCCTGCTGAAAGGCGTGGACGCCCCGCATCGTGACGAAGACGTTGGAGCCCGGCGTCGCATCGCCGTGATGACCGCTGAGGTGAAGCCCCATTCCGGCCCGGGAAACCTGCATATAGAGCGGAAAGTTTTCGCCAAAACGATGTTCCCAGTCGATCTGGAAGCCGAGAAAATCGACGTAGAATTCCCGCGCCTTGGCTTCATCGAAAATTCTGATGATCGGGAATATCTGGCGGAAGCCGATGTCCGGAAGGTCTTCCGCGCCTGCGGCGCTCACATCCGGGGCATTAAGGTCGTTGCCCATTCTGCATATCCTTTTCCAGGCAGTAGAAACGGTACCGGCCGCAACAGGTGCGGCCGGTACTTATCTCCTTATTCGGCTGCGACGATCTTGCCGTCCTGCCACTTGTAGAGCGAGAAGGCCTGCGACGACAGGTCGCCATTCTCGCCATAGGTGACCTTGCCGATTGCCGTTGCAAAAGCATCGCCGCTCTTCAGAGCCGTGGCGACCGCTTCAGAGTCCTTGGCGCTTCCAGCCTTTTCGATGCCGGCCTTCAGCACTTCGACGGCGGCGTAAGCGTTAAGGGTGAAGGCTTCAGCCGGAATGTTGGCAGCCTTCAGCGCCTCGGCGGCAGCCTTGGAATCGTCGTTCTTCAGGGCGTCGGAAGCATTGGTGAAGATCGTGCCTTCGCCAGCCTTCGAACCGATGTTCCAGAACTCGCTGTTCGAGAGGCCGTCACCGCCGATAACGGCAGCCTTGGCGCCGATATCGTTCAGCTGGCGCACCAGAAGACCGGCTTCCGGGTGGTAGCCGCCGAAATAGACGATGTCCACATTTTCGGATTTCAGACGGGCCGTCAGCGCGCCGAGATCCTTTTCACCGGGCGTCAGGGCATCGTAGAGAACTTCGGTAACGCCACCGGCATTCAGCGTCGTCTTGAAAGCATCCGCAAGACCCTTGCCGTAAGCGCCCTTGTCGTGAATGATGGCGATCTTCTTGTCCTTGAGGTTGCCAAGAACGTATTTTGCTGCAACTTCTGCCTGCTGGTCGTCACGGCCGCAGGTGCGGAAGACGTTGGCAAGGCCACGGCTCGTCAGGCCCGGCGCGGTCGCCGTCGGCGTGATCATCAGGACGCCGTTTTCAGCAAAGACATCCGATGCCGGAATGGCAACGCCTGACGTCACCGGACCGACGACGAAATGAATGCCTTCGGCGACGAGCTGGTTGGCAGCGGAAACGCCCTGCTTCGGCTCACCGCCGTCATCGGCAAGCTTCAGGACGACCTGTTCTCCGAGAATGCCGCCCTTCTTGTTGATTTCATTGACTGCCGTCTGAGCGCCGTTCTTGACCTGGTCGCCATAGGCAGCGACAGGACCGGTAAGAGGCGCAATCAGGCCGATGACGATTTCGGCATGGGCAAGTGGTGCGAATGCGAAGGACGCTGCGAGCGTCACGCTGGTCAATGTCTTCAGTTTCATCCTGGTGTCTCCTTGGATAGGGGGTCTCAGCCCCGATGAGCGCCTTGGGCGTCGACCGAGTGAAACTATCGGACGCCTCCCGGCGAAAACCCGTTCCATGTTTGAATTCCGAGCCTTCAACTCAACTCATACGGAAGGTTTGATGATTTATGCAAGTCACCTTTGCTGGATAAGGTCTATTCCCGGTAAATCAATCGCGAAGCCGGCCATGATCGCGTCGTTTGAACGGCGGATCGCCATAGCGTAAATGCGTTGCGTTTGGCCGCCGCTGGGAGATAATACGCCATGATCGCAGCAGACGACGAATTTCTGACGGGCCTGCCCGTCTTCCGGCATTTTGAAGATGTGGCCGACCCGGCGCATTATCGCGCCCTGCCGCCGGGATGGGCGCTGGCGATTGCCGACATCATCGATTCGACGTCGGCGATCAGCACCGGCAGATACAAGGCCGTCAACATGGCGGGCGCGGCCGTCATTTCAAGCATCTCCAACAGTCTTGGGCGCCATGACCTGCCCTTCGTCTTCGGCGGCGATGGCGCCGCCGTTGCGGTGCCGCCAGATGGGCTCCCGGTCGCAGGCGCCGCGCTTTCCAATGTGCAGCGCTGGGTGAAGGATGACCTCAGCCTTGCAATGCGGGTAGCGCTGGTTCCGATAGAGGACATCCGCAAGAACGGCTTCGATATTCGCGTCGCCCGCTTCCAGGCAAGCGAGGACGTCTCCTATGCGATGTTTTCGGGCGGCGGCAACAGCTGGGCGGAAGCGCGGATGAAGGAAGGGCAATACACCCTGCCCGCCGCTGCCGCGGGCGGGCGGCCGGACCTGACCGGCCTTTCCTGCCGTTGGAACCCCATTCCGGCGACCCATGGCAAGGTGGTGTCGGTCATTGCCGTGCCGGGCCCCTCACGGGATATGCCTGCATTCCGCCAGCTCGTCATCGATCTTGTCGATCTGGCTGAACAGGATGCAAGACATGGCCATCCCGTGCCGGAGGATGGGCCGAAACTCGGCTTCGTGCGGGAAGGGCTCGGTCTCGAAGCCCGGGCAGGTGCGGCTTATCACGATAGCTGGGGCAAGATGCGCCGTTCTCTCCGCATCCTCGGCGAAAGCTTTCTCGTCAATCTCCTCGGCTTGACGGGATTGTCGCTCGGGCGTTTCAACGCGGATCGCTACAGGCGCTCTGTGGCCAGCAACACCGATTTCAGGAAATTCGATGACGGCCTGAAGATGACGGTGGATATAGACGTCACCCGGCTCGAAAAAATCCGCGCGCGGCTGGAATTGGGCCGCCTCTCCGGAACCTGTTATTTTGGCTTGCACGAGCAGGACGCCGCATTGATGACATGCATCGTGCCCTCCCCGCTATCGAAGGACCACATGCATTTCGTGGACGGCGCGGACGGCGGTTATGCCGCAGCGGCGAGCCGGCTCAAGCAGCAGATGCTGGCCGCCTCACAACCCTGAAGACAGCGCCGGCCGAAGGCCCCATCTCTCTTTGTCGTTTGATCATTTTTCCCGGCCCAATGCGGACGGTGGGCCAGAAAACGAAAAACCGGCGTCGTGCGCCGGTTTCAACGGATTGAGGCCGCCGGGCCTTGAAATATGGCCGTGGGATCAGGCGGCGGTTTTGCTGCTCTTCTGCGCCTGGCAATAAATTTCCTCGAGGGAAGCGAGGATCTTTTTGACGGATTCGGAATTGCTGGAATAATAGATGGTCTGCGCATCCCGTCGTGTCTTCACCAGCCGCTGCGCACGCAATTTCGAAAGATGCTGCGAGAGAGCGGACTGGCTGAGACCAACCTGTGAGGCGAGAACACCGACCGGCACTTCCGTATCCACCAGCGTACATAAGATCATCAGGCGCTTGGGATTCGCCATCGCTGAGAGCAAGTCTGCAGCGGCGATGCTATGTTCCGACAGAGATTGGTTATCCATACGCTCAAGTCTCCTGATGACAGTCAAAAAGACGGTCATGGTGGCTATTATAGGTGTTCCAAAAGGTGTTTTTATAATTCGGTGGATACGTTGTATATACCTAAATCTTGCTTATATCGTGTCCCTTTCAAAGACTATTCTTCACTGGTTATTTACTTAAGACACTGTGACCAAATTATCAGCTTTTTGCCTGTTTTTTGTCAATCCAGCAATAAAGATATGTATTAGCGGCAGTATTTATAAGCAACAAACGATCAAAAGTTGAGCGTCGAAATCTTGATTCCCAATGCCGGATTTTAGGGCCGCAATCTTTTACCACCTTAAATTTAGCAGCGAGCAACAGAATCTAGATTAACTTTGCGCAATTTTCTCTAAGTTTGCAATATGATTTTTATTAGTAATTATTTTCATGCATAACTTATGATATCAAAAATATTCTTTGCTACCGTAGGAAGGTATAGCTTTTTACGGCAAGAAACACCTGAAACACAAAAAGGGCCCTCCATGCCGGAAGGCCCTTTCTCATTCCCAGACGGATACAATATTATTTTTTACGGTGGCGCGTCAGGCCGGCTACAACTTCATCCGCTGAAATCGTGCCGACGATCGCGCCATTGTCGACGACGCCGATCGCGCCGGAATGTTTCGCCAGCGCATCGAGGATGTCGATCAGCGGTGACGACGGGCGGGCGGTGGCGGCCACATTCAGGCGGCCGTTCCGCTCATCCACACCCGGCTTCATCACGTCGGCGGCGGTCAGCATCGAGATCGGGTTCATGTTCTGCACGAAATCCGCGACATATTGCGTGGCCGGCTGCTTGACGATCTGCTGCGGTGTGCCGCACTGGATGATGTGCCCGCCTTCCATCATGGCGATGCGGTTGCCGATGCGGAAGGCCTCGTCCAGATCGTGGCTGACGAAGAGGATGGTCTTCTTCAGCCGGCTTTGAAATTCCAGAAGCTCGTCCTGCAGGCGGCTTCGGATGAGCGGGTCGAGCGCCGAGAACGGTTCGTCCATCAGGAGAATGGGCGCGCCGGTGGCAAAGGCCCGCGCCAGCCCCACGCGCTGCTGCATGCCGCCCGAAAGCTCACCCACCTTCCGGTCGGCCCAGGCGGACAGGTTCACCAGTTCCAGCTGCTCGGCCACCATGCGCTTGCGCTCGGCTTCCGGCACGCCGGAAAGCTCAAGCCCGAAACCGACATTGTCGGCAACGTTGCGCCAGGGCAGAAGGCCGAATTGCTGGAACACCATGGAGACCGTGTGCATGCGCAGGTCGCGCAGCGCTTTTGCGGTCGAGCGATAGGGGTCGACATAGCCGGACTTGGTCTTCACGCCGACATTGCCGCGCACCACGGGTGCAAGACCGTTGACGGCCCTGAGCAGCGTCGATTTGCCGGAACCGGAAAGCCCCATGAGCACGAGGATTTCGCCCTCCTTCACCGAGAGCGAGGCATTGGCGACGCCGAGAACCAGCCCGGTCTCGGTGTTGATCTCGTCACGCGTGCTGCCCCGGTCGATCATGGGCAGCGCCGCATCGGGCCGGTCACCAAAGACGATATCGACATTTCCGAAGATGATGGCGTCGCTCATAGGTCATCCTCCGCGCCGGGCAGGCGGAACAGCCGGTCGAGAACGATCGCCAGTATGACGATGCACAACCCGGCTTCGAAGCCCATGGCAATGTTGACGGTGTTCAATGCACGCACCACCGGCACGCCAAGGCCATTGGCGCCGACGAGGGCGGAAATGACCACCATCGACAGCGACAGCATGATCGTCTGGGTAAGACCCGCCATGATCTGTGGCGCGGCGAAGGGAAGCTCCACTTTACGCAGCACCTGCGATGGTGTCGCGCCAAAGGCAACGGCCGCTTCCACCAGTGCCGGCGGCGTCGAGACGATGCCAAGACGGGTAAGGCGCACGGGTGCCGGTATGGCGAAGATAACGGTGGCGATCAGCCCCGGAACCATGCCGAGACCGAAAAGCACCAGCGCCGGGATGAGATAGACGAAGGTCGGAATGGTTTGCATCAGGTCCAGTACCGGGCGCATGCCGGCATAAATCCACTTGCGCCGCGCCGCCAATATGCCGAGCGGTATGCCGATGATCATGCACACGGCGCTCGCGGCAATGACCAGCGCCAGCGTTTCCGTCGTCGCTTTCCAGTAGCCGAGATTGATGATGAGCAGAAGGCCGAGCGCCGTGAAGACAGGCATGCCGACCGAGCGGCGCGTCCAGGCCGAAAGAGCCGTCAGGATCGCGACAATGACGAGCGGATGCGGCGCCTGCAAAACAAAAAGCAGGGCATTGATGACGCTTTGGAAAATGAAAGAAAGCCAATCGAAGAAAAAAGCGAGATTGCCGGTCAGCCAGTCAATGGCCTCCTTGGCATATCGGCCGACGGGCAGGCGGTTTTCAGGAGCGCTGAGCCATTCCACGGTAGGAAAATACCTTTCGTCAAACAAATGCAGAAACGACGGCCGGCAGCGTGGCTGCCGGGCGCGGTGCTGGCGCGTGACCTGCGATGCGACAAATTCGCCGGCTGAGATCACGCATGGGCATCGTTATTTCCAGCTGCAGTCCGGCCTGTCGCACAGGCCGGACGCAGTCATGCATAGTCTTGCGGCTTAAAGGCCCAGGGCCTTCTTGACGGCGGGCAAGGCATCAGCGCTGCCGTCCTTGGTCTTGACATTGGCGAGCCACGGCTCGATCGCGGCCGGATTTGCCTTCAGCCAGGCGGTTGCGGCAGCTTCGCCTTCCAGACCGTCATTCAGGATCTTGCCCATGATTTCGTTTTCCATGGGCAGGGAAAATTGCAGGTTTTTGAGAAGAACGCCGACATTCGGGCATTCCTCGACATAACCCTTGCGGACATTGGTGTAGATCGTCGCGCCGCCGAGATTGGGACCGAAGACTTCGTCGCCGCCGGTCAGATAGGTCAGCTTGAAATTCGCATTCATGGGATGCGGCTCCCAGCCGAGGAAGACGATCGGCTCCCCGGATTTTTCCGCACGCGCGACCTGCGACAGCATGCCCTGCTCGGACGATTCGACCACTTCGAAGGCCTTCAGCCCGAACGTGTCCTTGGCCACCATGTCGAGGATCAGGCGGTTGCCGTCATTGCCGGGCTCGATGCCATAGATCTTGCCGCCGAGATCGCCGCTATGGGCTGCGATGTCCTTGAAATCCTTGATGCCGAGTTCGGCGCCCTTGGCATTGGTCGCAAGCGTATATTTCGCACCCGTCAGGTTTTCACGCAGCGTCTCGACCGACTTGTCCGCACGATAAGGCGCGATATCGCCTTCCATGGTCGGCATCCAGTTGCCGAGGAAGACGTCGATATCCTTGTTCTTCAGCGATGTGTAGGTGACGGGCACCGAGAGAAGTTTGACGTCGGTTTCATAGCCCAGGCTTTTCAGGAGCACCGTGGCGGTTGCCGTCGTGGCGGTGATGTCGGTCCAGCCCACATCGGAGAAACGCACCGTGCCGCAACTTGCCGGCTCCGCGGCACCGGCCGCGCTGAACGTCATGACGGAGATTGCTGCGGCCAAAGCCAGACAGCGACTTCTATTTGCAAACATTCGCTTGCTCCCTGTTTTTTCGTTCCCTTGCCATTATCAATATCTGCCGGACACAATCAACTCGCGTGCATTTGCGTGCTTTGGCGCACCGTTTGCGACACAACGGTGAAAATAGGCGGTTTCAGCCGTGCAGCGCCGGAAATGACGGGTTGCGGAAATCTGTGTTTTTCCTGCTCCGGCACTTTTCAACCCGCTTCTTCGCCGTCAAAAGACGCACAATGCAGCATCCGCTCATAGACCGGAATCGATTCCGTGAGGCGCGATGTGCCGATTCAATAGGTTGGAGCATTGCTGCAAGGCGTCGAAAAGACGCGAAAGCGCTCCGGGAGTGGATAATGGCAAAACTCTATTTCAATTATGCGGCGATGAACGCCGGCAAATCGACCATGCTGCTGCAGGCTTCCTACAATTATCAGGAGCGCGGCATGCGCACGCTGATTTTCACGGCCGCCTTCGATGACCGGGCTGGCGTTGGCCGGGTCGCCTCGCGCATCGGCCTGTCTTCCGACGCGCGAACCTTCGATGACACCACCGATATTTTCGCCGAAGTATCGGCCCTGCACGCCGAAGCGCCGGTCGCCTGTGTTTTTGTCGATGAAGCCAACTTCCTGTCCGAACACCATGTCTGGCAGCTTGCCGGAATTGCCGACCGGTTGAACATTCCGGTCATGACCTACGGCCTGCGAACGGATTTTCAGGGCAAGCTCTTTCCGGCCTCCAGGGAACTGCTCGCCATTGCCGACGAGCTTCGCGAAATCCGCACCATCTGCCATTGCGGCCGCAAGGCGACGATGGTCGCCCGTTTCGACAACCAGGGCAATGTCGTCAGGGAAGGCGCGCAGATCGATGTCGGCGGCAATGAAAAATATGTGTCCTTCTGCCGCCGCCACTGGGTGGAAACCGTCAAGGGCGAATAGAGTATTTCCAGGAAGCCCCCGGTTCCGTCCGGAAGCACTCTAACCCTGCGTCCGGTTGCCGCATTTGATTTTTCGCAAGGATGGTCTCCTGGCTCCTGCGCTAAGACCGCGAAGACACATTCGCGTGGATGTGCTTTCTCCCAGGAGCAAAAGATATGCACAACAAAACTGCCAGAATTGCCAGCCTCGCCATAGCAGCCGGCCTCTTTGCCTTTCCCGCCTTGTCGGCGGACATCGAGGTGAAGATGCTCAACAAGGGCAGCGACGGCCAGGCGATGGTCTTTGAACCGGCAACCGTCAAGGCAGCCATCGGCGATGTCATCACCTTCGTCCCGGTGGACAAGGGCCATGATGCGGCAGCCGTCAAGGAAATGATCCCGGAGGGTGCCGCCGACTTCAAGGGCAAGATGAACGAGACGGTGAAGGTGACCGTCGACAAGGAAGGCGCCTACGTCATCAAATGCACGCCGCATCTCGGCATGGGCATGGTCGCGCTCGTCGTTGTCGGCGATGCCGCGCCGGCCAATCTGGACGCCGTCAGGAACGGCAAGCTGCCGAAAAAGGCGCGGGACCGGCTGAACGCAGAGATCGCCAAGCTCGGCCTCTAGCAACATCCTGAAGTGTCCGCGACCGGTGATGTTCGGTTAAGCCTGCTGCAAATACCGGAACGCCTGGCGCGGACCACAGGTTGAGAAAAGTTTCGCAATCATGTTGTATCCCGGGTAAGCGGGACATATCTGCAGGACAGTAGATGACCGCGGATTGATGAAGTGCCGGGGACGAGTGGCGCAGCCACGCGTTCCTTCCGGCATCCAGCCCCACGGGCAGAGGAGACCATGACGACATGATCGACCGGATCACCGCTTTGATTCAGGCAGCCTTCAGCGCCATCGGCAGGGCCGCCGGTCTCGTCGTCGCCTGGCTTTTGTGGCCTTTCATGGCCGCCCACGGCTGGTACAGCGGCCGCAACTGGATCATCAAGGGCCCGATCGCTCTGGTGCTCATTCTCCTTGCCGGCTTCTACGGATATTTCGTCTGGCAGACGCAGGTCTGGAGCAATTTCGACCCGGATTACATTTCCCGGTACAAGCTTGCCGAACGCACTGTGCCGCCCGGACAGGAATTACCGGCCGCGACCCCGGCTGCCGCCGCCGGGGCAACCGGTGCTGCCGCAAACACCTCCGCGCCGGTGTGCCAGCGCTCTGCCATCGTTGATGCCGCCGCCGATCTTACCGATTTCAACGTCAATCAGAACGCGTGGATTTCCTCCATGCTGCTCTATCGTCTCGGCCTCTTCGGCATGGACTGGGACAGCACGCCGTTTCTCGACAACAAGGCGTCCTTCCAGCGCGGCGTGAACCAGGCGGTGCGCCGTACCTCGGTGGAACTGGTGGATACGCTCGGCCGCGTTCGCGGAACCTCCGGCATCAACAACAATCTCCAGGAAGCGCGTGGCAACATGCAGTTCAGCGAATATTCCTGGTATTTCGGCCTTGATCCCTTCGGCCCGAAGACGCCGACACCCAGCTATTATCGCGCCGCCATTCGCAGCCTCCAGGCCTTCAACGGCGAACTTGTCGCCTGCAAGGCCGTCTTCGATACCCGTGCCGACAACCTCATCCAGTTCATCGACCGCATTGCCGGCGATATCGGTTCGACATCCGCCATCCTGCGCGAGCGTTCGGAAAACTATAATGGCGGCTGGTTCGATACCCGTGCTGACGACCGTTTCTGGTTCGCCTATGGCCAGCTCTATGGCTATTACGGCGTGCTTT
>Ga0209699_100926_pt1 | contig 9907 bp, 9 predicted proteins | sample SynthPrep_1_END__FD_187204 | JGI IMG/M metagenome (GOLD analysis project Ga0209699, IMG submission 187204) | Synthetic microbial communities from Ohio, USA - SynthPrep_1_END_DS7_MetaG (SPAdes) (version 2) | ecosystem: Engineered > Bioreactor > Aerobic > Activated sludge | place: USA: Ohio, Columbus...
GCCCTGAATAGGTGATTGGTTCTGCCGCCCTGTGCTATTATATTCCACTGATATCAGGGAATCGGCGGCAGAACGCATGAAACAATATCTCGATCTTCTTCGGCATGTGATGGAAACCGGCTCCGACCGTGGAGACCGCACCGGCACCGGCACGCGCTCGGTCTTCGGTTACCAGATGCGTTTTGACCTTTCCGAAGGTTTTCCGGTTCTGACCACCAAGAAACTGCATCTGCGCTCGATCATCCATGAACTGCTGTGGTTCCTGAAGGGCGACACCAATATCGCCTATCTCAAGGAAAACGGCGTTTCCATCTGGGACGAGTGGGCCGACGAGAACGGCGATCTCGGCCCCGTCTATGGCGCGCAATGGCGCTCCTGGCCGGCACCTGACGGCCGCCATATCGACCAGATCGCGCTTTTGATCGAGGCCCTTAAAACCAATCCCAATTCCCGCCGTCACATCGTTTCGGCGTGGAACCCGGCGCTGGTGGATGAGATGGCGCTGCCGCCCTGCCATTGCCTGTTCCAGTTCTACGTTTCTGACGGAAAGCTGTCCTGCCAGCTCTACCAGCGCTCGGCCGATATCTTCCTCGGCGTTCCCTTCAACATCGCATCCTATGCGCTTCTGACGCTGATGGTGGCGCAGGTCACGGGCCTGAAGCCGGGCGATTTCGTCCATACGCTCGGCGATGCGCATATCTACGCCAACCATTTCGAACAGGCGAAGCTGCAGATGACGCGCACGCCCAAGGCCCTGCCGACGATGCGTCTCAATCCTGACGTCAAGGACCTTTTCGCCTTTAAATTCGAAGACTTTACGCTTGAGAATTACGAGGCCGATTCAAGCATCAAGGCGCCGATCGCGGTATGAGCGAGCCGCGCGTCACCCTCATCGTCGCGGTCTCGGAAAACGGCGTTATCGGCCGCGACCTCGACATGCCGTGGAAGCTTTCCACCGACCTCAAGCGCTTCAAGGCGATGACGATGGGCAAGCCGCTCATCATGGGCCGCAAGACGTTTCTGTCCGTTGGCGAGCGCCCCCTGCCGGGTCGGCCGCACATCATCGTCAGCCGCAATGCAGACTACAGACCGGCGGGTGTGGATGTCGTTTCATCGCTGGAAGACGCCCTGAAGCTTGCCAAGACAAAGGCTGCGGAACTTGGGGTGGATGAGGTTTTCGTGGCCGGCGGCGGGGAAATTTACCGTCAGGCCATGCCGTTTGCCGATCAACTTTCCGTCACCCATGTGGCGGTAAAGCTCGATGGCGACACTTTTTTTCCGGAAATAGATCCGGCCGTGTTTGAAAAAGTCGAGGAAAATGCCGCTCCCGCAGGGGAAAGGGACAATTATCCCGTTCTGTTCACCACTTATTTGCGAAGAGCCGCGTCAAAGTGAACTATTTACCCTGATTGGGTATTTAGTTACCACCTCTGCGTTGAAACGGACGCTTCTCCTTCTTATAACGGGTCGATATTCCCGCCGCACGCGAGCAATCGCTTTCGAACGGAACCGGGAGAGGCTTTTATAAAGAGGTATTGATGCCCTGGAGCAATCAGAATGGCGGCGGCGGCCCTTGGGGCGGCGGCGGTGGAGGAAACAACCAGGGTGGCGGTGGCGGCCCGTGGGGACAGGGGCCTAACCGGCCTCGCGGCGGCGGTGGCGGCAACAATGGCGGCCCACCTGATCTGGAAGAGATCATCCGGCGCAGTCAGGACCGTTTCAAGAATGTCCTGCCGGGTGGCTTCAACGGTGGCGCGGTTGCGATTCTCGTTCTTGTCGTCCTCGTTTTCCTCGGCATCCAGTCCATCTATACCGTCCAGCCGGATGAGCGTGGCGTTGAGCTGCGTTTCGGACGTCCCAAGGACGAAATCTCGATGCCCGGCCTGCATTTCCATCTGTGGCCGATCGAGACGGTTGAGATCGTCAAGGTTACGGAACAGCAGCAGAATATCGGCTCGCGCGCCTCGTCGTCCTCATCGAGCGGCGTGATGCTGACCGGCGACCAGAACATCGTCAACGTGCAGTTCTCGGTGCTCTATACGGTCTCTGATCCGAAATCCTATCTCTTCAACGTCGACAGCCCAGCCGAGACGCTGCAGCAGGTTTCTGAAAGCGCCATGCGCGAAGTGGTCGGCCGTCGTCCGGCGCAGGATATTTTCCGCGATAACCGTCAGGCCATTGCGGGCGATGTACGCAGCATCATCCAGTCCACCATGGACGGTTATGGCGCCGGCATTTCCATCAATGCGGTCGCCATCGAAGATGCGGCGCCGCCGCGCGAAGTGGCCGATGCCTTTGACGAAGTGCAGCGCGCCGAGCAGGATGAAGATCGCTTCGTTCAGGAAGCCAACCAGTATGCCAACCAGAAATTGGGTGCGGCACGCGGTCAGGCGGCACAGATCGTTGAAGAGGCGAACGCTTACAAGTCGCGTGTCGTCAACGAGGCCGAGGGTGAGGCGCAGCGCTTCATCTCCATCTATGATCAGTATCGCACAGCGCCTGATGTGACCCGCCAGCGCATGTTCCTTGAAACCATGGAACAGGTCCTGAAGGGCTCCAACAAGGTCATCATCGACGAAAAGCAGGGCGTGGTGCCTTATCTGCCTCTGAATGAGATCATGCGCGGCAATACAGGCGCAGCACAGCAGGGAGGCAACTGATATGGGTAACCGTCTTACTGCCATTCTCGTCGGCCTCGCCGCCGTGCTTTTCCTTGGCTATTCATCGATCTTCGTCGTCAACGAGCGCCAGCAGGCCATCGTCGTGCGCTTCGGTCAGATCCAGGATGTGAAAACCGCGCCGGGCCTCTATTTCAAGCTGCCCTTCGCCTTCATGGATGCCGACCGGGTGCAATATGTCGAGAACCGGGCGCTGCGCTTCGATCACGACAATATCCGTGTTCAGGTTTCAGGCGGCAAGTTCTATGAAGTAGACGCCTTCGTCGTCTATCGTATCACGGACGCACGCCGTTTCCGCCAGACCGTTTCGGGTGACCAGATGTCGGCCGAATCGCGTCTTCGCACCCGTCTCGACGCATCTTTGCGCCGGGTCTACGGTCTTCGCGGCTTTGAATCGGCGCTTTCTGATGCACGCGCATCGATGATGCAGGAAGTGCGTGACGATCTGCGCCCTGATGCGGAATCGCTCGGCATCAGCATCGTGGATGTCCGCATCCGCCGTACTGATCTGACGCAGGAAGTGTCGCAGCAGACCTTCGAGCGCATGAAGTCGGAACGTCTGGCTGAAGCTGAACTCATCCGCGCCCGCGGTAATGAAGAAGCCCAGCGCCGCCGCGCTATCGCCGACCGTCAGGTCGTCGAGTTCGAGTCCGATGCGCGTCGTCAGTCTGAAGTGCTGCGCGGTGAAGGTGATGCCAACCGTAACCGCATATTCGGCGAAGCTTTCCAGCGCGATCCGAACTTCTTCGAGTTCTATCGCTCCATGGCGGCCTATTCCAATTCGCTGAACGGCACCGGTACGACGCTGGTCCTGTCCCCGGACTCGACCTTCTTCCGTTACTTCAACGACATCAACGGTGCTCCGTCTGCGGCTCCGGCCGCACCTGCAGCGCCTGCGCCGGCGAACTGATATCGGATCAAAAGAGTTTGAAAGGGCCGGTTTTACCGGCCCTTTCTTTTTGACAGGCCCCGCGCGACGTTATCCTCAGGCACGACCCGTGGATGACGAAAGAGAGGGCTGAGCAGCCGTTGTTGCTAATTTGAGGACTGGTTTTGGCCGGCCCTTTCTTTTCACTCCCGTTTCGTGCCAATGCTGTGGGCAGGGGCAAGGCATCAACTGCCTGTTCACGAAAAGGTATTTTTACACTTCATCATTCCGCCTTATGCTTTGTCGATATATGCAAGGCGAGACTATCTGAAACGCGAGGACGCTTATGGCCGTGACCCTTCTTTCGCCTTTTCGCAACAGCATTGCCGCAGTCGCGGGCATCGCGCTTGTGGCGGGTAGCCTTTCGGCACCGGTTGCTGCGAGAGCGCAGAGCCATGGGCCGGAATCGGTGGCCGATCTTGCCGAGCCGCTTCTGGATGCGGTGGTGAATATTTCGACGTCGCAGAACGTCAAGACCGAGGGCAAGGGACCTGTTCCGCCAAAGCTCCCGGAGGGGTCGCCCTTCCAGGAATTCTTCAAGGATTATTTCGACAGCCAGAAGCCGGAGGGCGGTGAAAAGGTCAATTCACTGGGTTCCGGTTTCGTCATTGATCCCGCCGGTTATGTCGTCACCAACAACCACGTCATCGAGGGTGCTGATGCCATCGAGGTGATTTTCCCGAATGGCTCGAAGCTAAAGGCAACGCTTGTTGGCACCGATACCAAGACCGACCTTTCGGTCTTGAAGGTAGAGCCGAAAACGCCGCTGAAGGCCGTCAAGTTCGGCGATTCGCGCAGCATGCGCATCGGCGACTGGGTAATGGCCATCGGCAACCCCTTCGGCCTTGGCGGTTCGCTGACTGTCGGCGTCATTTCCGCGCGTGGCCGCAATATCAATGCCGGCCCCTATGACAATTTCATCCAGACGGATGCGGCGATCAACAAGGGCAATTCGGGTGGTCCGCTCTTCAACATGAAGGGCGAGGTGATCGGCATCAACACCGCGATCATTTCCCCGAGTGGTGGTTCGATCGGTATCGGTTTCGCCGTTCCGACGGAACTTGCGCAGAATATCGTCCAGCAGCTGATCGAATTCGGCGAGACCCGTCGCGGCTGGCTCGGCGTTCGCGTTCAGCCCGTCACGGATGATGTGGCGGCAAGCCTTGGCATGGAAAGTGCCAAGGGTGCGCTTATCTCCGGCGTCGCCAAGGGCGGCCCGGTAGAGAACGGCCCTATCCAGGCCGGCGATGTCGTGCTGAAATTCGACGGCAAGGACATTCATGAAATGCGTGATCTCTTGCGGATCGTGGCGGAAAGCCCGGTTGGCAAGGAAGTCGATGTGGTGATCCTGCGCGACGGCAAGGAGGAGACCGTCAAGGTCAAGCTCGGCCAGTTGCAGGATACGACCGAAGAAAAGGCCGCGACCGAAGACCCGCAGGCCGAAGATGGCGATGGCGGCGTGGTTGCGCCTGATGATGATGGCGGCACCGACGATCAGGCGCAGGACCAGACGCCGGAAGTGCGTGAAGCGCCGCAGAGCGTGCTTGGCATGAACCTGGTCGTCCTCAGCAATGAGCTGCGCACGGAAAAGGGCATTGCCGAAAGCGTTGAAGGTGTGCTGGTCGCAAGCGTCGATACGGGTTCGCCGGCCGAACAGAAGGGCATGAAACCGGGCGACATCATCGTCGAAGTCGGGCAGGACTTCATGGAAGTTCCCGGTGACGTGCTGGTGCGGATCAACGGCCTGAAATCCGAAGGCCGCAAGAATGCGCATATGATGGTTGCAGATGCGCAGGGCAATCTGCGCGTGGTGGCGCTGCCGCTGGAGTAAAGCGCTTTCCACCGGTTCGGCAGGAATCGGGTGGTTGTGGTCCCGGCCTCTCTCTAATCCTTGGTCTCCATCAACGGAGGTCAAGGATATGAAATTACTCGAAAACAAGGTTGCCATCATCACTGGAGCGTCATCCGGCATCGGCCGGGCGACGGCGAGGCTGTTTGCCTCGCAAGGGGCAGCCGTCGTCATCAATGCGCGGGGTGCTGCTGCGCTGGAAGAGGTTGCCGCCGGGATTCGCGAGACCGGCGGCCGTGTCCATGCCGTTGTTGGCGATGTCAATCTTGAGGAAACCCATTCCCGGCTGGCGGATGCGGCCGTGAGCATTTTCGGCGGTCTCGATATCGCCGTCAACAATGCAGGCGCGGTCGGAGCCATGAAGCCGCTGGCGGAGATTTCCGCCGAGGAATGGGATTACGTGCTCACAGCCAATCTCACTTCCGCATATCTTGGGGCGCGTCACCAGATTCCGTTGATGCTGAAGCGGGGCGGTGGCTCGATCGTCTTTATCTCCAGCTTCGTTGGCACCAGTGCCGGCATACCGGGCATGACGGCCTATGGTGCGTCGAAGGCGGCGCTGATGGGGCTGGTGAAAGGCATTACCGCAGATTATGCCGTGCAGGGCATTCGCGCCAATGGGCTGCTTCCCGGCGGGGTCGACACACCCATGGCCGGAGATGCGGCCCAGAAGGAATGGGCTGCAGGCCTGCATGCGATGAAACGCATCGCCGAGCCGGAAGAACTGGCGCAGGCCGCACTTTTCCTGGCAAGCCCGATGTCGAGTTTTGTCGCCGGGGCGGCGCTGTTTGCCGATGGCGGCAATGCCGCGGTGAAGTAAAGTTCGAGGCTGGCGGGGAGGGCGTTATTGCGACTGCCGTTCCCGCCATTCCGCCAGCGTCAGCGCATAGGTCACATGCGGACGCAGATGCGGATGGGTGTCATCAGGCACGCGTGGATGATCGAAATCGCGTGACGGGTCACGCTTCAGGCCGATGCGCTCCATCACGCGGGTCGAGCGGTGGTTATCGTGGACGGCGAAGGAGACGATTTCCGGCGTCTCCTTTTCATCGAAGGCCATGACGAGCAGCGATTGTGCGGCTTCGGTGACATAGCCGTGGCCCCAATAACGGGTGGCCAGCCGCCAGCCGATCTCCATGGTACCAATCGGGAAGGGCGGATCGAGGTTCATGACGGGCGATATGCCGCAGAAACCCATGACTTCGCCGGTTTCGCGCAGCTCCATGGCGTAGAAGCCATAACCGCTGCCACGGATCATGCCGTTGATTGTTTCCAGAACCGCATCCGCTTCCGCATGGCTGCGGCGGAAGGGGAAGAACTCCATGACCTTTTCGTCGGCATTGATTTCCCGGAACAGGTCGCGGTCGCTCTCCTTCCACTCGCGCAGAATGAGCCTTGGTGTTTCGCGGATGATCATGGAGTGACAAAATCCGTCTTGCGGTAGCCCTGAATGTAAAGCAGCGCGGTGAGATCGCCGTGGTCGATGCGCATCTGCGCTTCAGCCGCGACGGCAGGCTTGGCGTGCAGGGCAACACCTGCACCGGCCAGATGCAGCATGCCGAGATCGTTGGCGCCATCGCCGACCGCCATTGCCTCTTCCGGCGAGATGCCGAGCTTTGCGGCAATGTCATTCAGTGCGTCCACCTTGGCCTGTTTGCCGAGGATGGGTTCGGCAACGGTGCCGTCAAGCTCGCCATTGGCTTCGCCGAGCAGATTGGCGCGGTTCTCATCGAAACCGAGCATGGCCGCGACCCGGCCGGTGAAGACCGTGAAGCCACCGGAAACGAGGGCAGTGTAGTAGCCCTTCGCCTTCATGGTGGCGATCAGTTCCTTGCCGCCTGATGTCAGCGTGATGCGCTTTTCGATGACGTCGTCGATCACTGAGACCGGCAAGCCCTTCAGCAGCGCCACGCGTTCCCGGAGTGCCGGCTCAAAAGCGATCTCGCCATTCATGGCGCGGGCGGTGATGGTGGAAACCTTGTCCTTCAGGCCGACTTCGGCCGCCAGCTCGTCGATGCATTCCTGGCCGATCATGGTCGAATCCATATCGGCGATCAGAAGTTTCTTGCGGCGCTGGTCCTGCTCCTGGATGACGATATCGATCGGCTGGCCAGTGAGCGCGCCGGCAATCGCGTTGCGGGCCTCTTCGGCATTGGTGCCGGAAGGCAAAGCGATATCGCAGGCGACACCATCCGCCAGCCAGTAAAGACCTGACGCATTGACGGCCTTAGCGGCGGTTTCGCCGAGGGCCGGTGTCAGAACAGGATTTGACGGATTGGCGATAAGCGTGGCAACGAGAGCCATGATGAAAAACCTTGATGAGAATTTTGATGCGATCCTGATAACCGGCCCGACGGCAAGCGGCAAGTCCGCGCTTGCGCTTCGTCTGGCGCGGGAGCGGAATGGCGTCGTCATCAATGCCGACAGCATGCAGGTTTATGACACGCTGCGGGTGCTGACCGCCCGGCCTTCAAAAGAAGAAATGCAGGGCGTGCCGCATCTGCTTTACGGCCATGTGCCGGCAAGCAGCCTCTATTCCACGGGTGAATGGCTGCGGGATCTTTCCGTCCTGCTTTCGGATCTGCGTGGGCAGGCGCGTTTTCCCGTCATCGTCGGCGGCACGGGGCTTTATTTCAAGGCGCTGACCGGGGGATTGTCGGACATGCCTGCCATCCCGGAGGAAATCCGCGACAGGCTGCGCGGTCGGCTGATTGAAGAGGGGCCGGCGGTTCTCCACACGGAATTGTCGCGACGCGATCCCGTGATGGCAGAGGCTCTGCAGCCGGGCGACGGCCAGCGTATCGTCCGGGCGCTGGAAGTGATCGAGGCGACCGGAAAATCGATCCGGGATTACCAGAAGGCCAACGGCCCGGTGATCGTCGATCCTGACCGGGCGCAGAAATTCGTCGTCTTGCCCGACAGGCCGGTGCTGCATGACCGCATTAACCGGCGTTTCGAGGCCATGATGGAAAGCGGCGCGGTGGAGGAGGTGGAGGCGCTTCTGGCTCTCAAGCTTGCGCCCGACGCGACGGCGATGAAGGCGATCGGCGTTTCTCAGATCGCCGATATGCTGGCCGGGCGCATGAGCGAAGCGGAGGTGATCGAAAAATCGGCCGCTGCGACCCGCCAATATGCCAAACGGCAGATGACCTGGTTCCGCAACCAGATGGGGGAGGACTGGACTCGCATCCAGCCCTGAAGGCTGGCGTCAATCCTTGCGATAAAGACTGCCGAGTGGCTTTTTCAGGAGGCTCTCGCGCAGCGACGGGCGCGTATCGGCCGGCGGGGGACCACTTTGCGTCTGCATCTGGAAACCGGCTCGGCGCAAGTCGTTGACGGCACCAGAGGCGCTGTCCATCCTCTCCGGGTTTTGTGGCGGTGGCGATGTGCGTCCGGGCAACATGTCCGGGCGGTAAGGCTCATAGCTCTCCGTTGCGGGTGTTCCCAATTCTCGCTTCCAGCGATCGATGTCGTCTGCTTCTCCGGGCGCCACCGGCGATTCCGGCAGATCGGAAAAGGCCGCTTCGACGCTTTGCTGGAAGCCGGTGATGACTGGCCTCGCTGTGGCCCGCATGCGGGTGACGATGCTGTTGAGGTCGACGGTGTCCGGTGTTTCGTGGGGGGCGTGGCTGACCGTGCCGCTTGCCTTCGGCAATTTGATTGCCGGCACACGGTCGAAACGCATGCGCATCGGCACACCCACCGCCTCGCCGAAGGCGATGGCTTCACCATTGCCGATGGAAGAAAGAAAGCTGGTGGTGGAGGCCGAGGCGTTGGGTACGGCCGACAGAATGATCTTCTGGTCAATCTCGTTTGACAGCCGCATGGCGAAAACGGTCGAGCATTGCGACAGGATGGTTTGATCCAGCTCGCTTGGCCGCTGGCTGATGACGCCGAGCGAAATGCCGTATTTGCGGCCTTCCTTGGCGATCTGGGCGATCGACTGTCGGGTTGGGAAAAAGCCGCGCTCGGGGTCAGCCGGAACATAACGGTGGGCTTCTTCGCAAACCACAAGCATATGCAGCGACCCGCGCGCCAGCACCGCCAGCTCGAACGACATGCGGCAGAGCACTGAGACCACCGAGTTCACCACTTCGGAGGGGATGCCGGAGAGCTGGAACACTGAAATCGGCTTGCCTTCGCCGGGAATACGGAAGATATGCGCCACCGTCTCCAGGATGGTGTCGCTGATCGTATTGCTGGAGAACATGAAATTGTAGCGCGGATCGTTGATGGCCGAGAGGATACGGCCTTTCAGGGAGCGGAGCGCCGGCTTTTCGCCGCGCCCTTCCAGCCGTCCGATACGCTCATCGATAGAAGCCAGAAGATCGGCCATGCGATAGGGCACCGGCGAATCCGGTGTGATCGCGCTCTTGTCGGAGGTGCGGCGGACGGCGGAACCATCCGTACCGCGAAATGCCTTTTTTGCCTCGGGTATGACGTCACGCAGAA
>Ga0209699_100929_pt1 | contig 9880 bp, 12 predicted proteins | sample SynthPrep_1_END__FD_187204 | JGI IMG/M metagenome (GOLD analysis project Ga0209699, IMG submission 187204) | Synthetic microbial communities from Ohio, USA - SynthPrep_1_END_DS7_MetaG (SPAdes) (version 2) | ecosystem: Engineered > Bioreactor > Aerobic > Activated sludge | place: USA: Ohio...
AGCTGGCATTGTCCTCGATCTCGCCGGAGAGACGCTTGCCTTCGATCAGATCCTTGATCTGCACCACACCTTCGGCGCGCTCATCACCGCCCTGAATGATGGCGATGGGGGAACCGAGGCGGTCGGCATATTTCAGCTGGTTGCCGAATTTCTTCCAGTTGCCCTGATACATTTCAGCGCGGATGCCCTCATTGCGCAGCGCCTGCGTGAATGTCTGGTAACGGCCCATGCTCTGCACATCGCCATCCATGACCGTGATCAGAACGGGGGCAAGCGGCTTGACCTGACCGAGCTTGCCGAGGTTCTTCAGCGCCGTCATCAGGCGCGAAACGCCGATGGAGAAACCCGTGGCCGGAACCGGCTGGCCCATGAAGCGCGAGACGAGGCCGTCATAACGACCGCCGCCGCCGACCGAACCGAACACGACCTTTTCGCCCTTTTCATTAGTAACATCGAAAGTCAGTTCGGCCTCGTAGACGGGGCCGGTGTAGTATTCGAGGCCACGCACGACGGAGGGGTCTATCTTGATGCGATCGGAGCCGTAACCAGCAGAGTGAATTATACTCCGGATCGTGGACAACTCCGCGATTCCCTCAGAAAAGCGTTCATTCGAAATCAAGCGGTTGCCGTCGTATGGAAACATCGCGTGAGGCATCAGCTTTGTATCAACGCTCTGATCGCTATTCTCGTACGCTATCTGATGACTTCCAATGCTTACTGTGGACTGAAGGAAACCAATCAGAAGTGTGATGTCTTCGGCATCCAGCCCCGCGCCCTTGGTGAAATCACCGGACTCGTCCTTGCGGCCGGGACCAAGCAACAGCTTCACGCCTTCAGGACCGAACTTGTCGAGCTTATCGATGGCGCGCAAAACATTGAGGCGACGACCGACATTGTCCTCACCGCCGAGGCCGATGGCTTCCATCACGCCATCAAGCACCTTGCGGTTGTTGACGCGGACGACGTAATCGCCACGCTGAATGCCGAGCGCTTCCAGTGTATCGGCCATCATCATGCACATTTCGGCATCGGCCTGCACGCCGGCGGCGCCCACCGTATCGGCATCGAACTGCATGAACTGCCGGAAGCGGCCGGGGCCGGGCTTTTCATTGCGGAAGACATAACCGGCGCGATAGGTGCGGTATGGCAGCTGGATTTCGTTAAAGTTTTCCGCGACATGGCGGGCGAGCGGCGCGGTGAGATCGTAGCGCAGGCTCATCCATTGGTCGTCATCGTCCTGCAGCGAAAACACGCCTTCGTTCGGACGGTCGCTATCGGGCAGGAATTTGCCGAGCGCATCGGTATATTCGAACAGTGGGGTTTCCACCGGATCGAAGCCGTAAAGCTCGTAGACCCTGCGGATCTTCTCGATCATCTCATTGGTGGCATGAATATCGGCAACCGAGCGATCCACGAAGCCGCGCGGCAGGCGGGCTTTCAGTTTCTGAGGCTTTTTTGCTTTTTCGCTCATGATGCCGATCCGATATTTTCCTGAAATTATGCCGGTGTATTAGAGGATGAAGCCCTGTGCGGCAAGCTGCAAAGGCTCAGTTCTGCTGGCCGGCGCAGCCAAGCGGTGCTATATGGGATACATGTATCCCAATTCGGATCGGGAAGGACGCGACCCATGAGCAAACAGACGGCCATTCGCCTGCCTGATGAGACCTATGAACGGCTGAAAGCGCTGTCCGCGCGCACCGGCCGCACATCCGCTTTTTACATCCGCGAGGCGATCGAGAAACATATCGAGGATATGGAAGATCTCTATCTCGCCGAAGAGGCAGTGCGACAAATCCAGCGTGGCGAAGCAAAGGTGATAAGCGCCGAGGAGTTCTGGCGTGATCTGGACAATTGAGTACCACACACTTGTCCAGAAAGAGATGCGCAAGTTAAATCCGGAAATACGCCGGAGAATCCGCGCCTTTCTCCACGAAAGATTGGCGGTGCTCGACGATCCCCGTCAGACAGGTTCCGCCCTGCAAGGCTCCGAACTCGGAAATTTCTGGCGCTACCGGGTGGGCGATTACCGCATCATCTGCGATATACAGGATCACAAGCTTGTCGTGCTGGTGGTCGAAATCGGCCATCGCCGCGAAATTTACCGTTAGGCATTCATGATCCTCGAAGCCCTGCAATATGCCGCCACGCGCGCGGTCACGCCGAAAGAATTTCGGCCGCATATCCGCTATTCCGTCAACCTCTGGGCGCGCGCCAATCGCTGTGCCAGGGCATGGGCGGAGCATGAAAACAACAGCCGGCAATTCGTGCTGCAATCGGCGAGAAAGCTGAAACAGAGGCGAACGGCCGTGGTGCTCGGCTCGGGCCTGCTGCGCGACGTGCCCTATGATGCGCTGGTGGCAATGTTCGACACCGTCGTCCTGGTCGATCTGGTACATCTCGCCAGCGTGCAGGCGAAGCTGCGCCTCAATGCCAAAAAGAATGTCCGCATCGCCAACCGCGATCTTTCCGGTTTTGACGATGTTCTTGCCGGCCGGCCGGCCGAACCGCTCGATTTCCTGCGGCGCGTGCCCTATCTCGATTTCGTCGTATCGGCCAATCTCCTGTCGCAGATCGGCACCGGCGCGCGCCATCGGCTGGAGCAGGAAAAGATCGCAAATGCCCCGGACGGTCTTCTGCCGAAGCTCATTCACACCCATCTGGAAGCGCTGGCTGGCCTGCCCTGCAAGGCCTGCCTGATAGCGGACACCTCCTTCGATATCATCAGCAAAGACGGCAACCTGCACCAGCACGAAGACCTGCTGCATGGCATCGCTCCTCCTGCCCCCGCCGCCGCATGGGAATGGCCGCTCGCCCCGTTTGGCGAGGAAAGCAGGGATTACCGCATCGTGCATCACGTCATCGCGCGTGAACTGACCTGATGGCCATGCTTATTCCATAATTCCAGCGGTAAATTCACGCCATGTCCCAGGTGGTCCGTACATTGATGTTTCTTGCCTGCCTGCTATACGGCGCAATGCCGGTGCAGATGGCGATGAGCATGCCGATGGCCACGGGCATGGCATCGTCCTCACAGGTGCCGATCAAACATGACGATGCCCATTCGCATCGAATCGCGGATCGGGACCAAGGGTCTCCCGCGCACGCGGAGAATGGGGCTCATGGAGCGGGAGCGGGCGGTTGCTGCCCGCATGGTGACGATGCCGCACATCCCGGTTCCTGCGCCGCCTGCCTGATCGTGGTTCCGCGAACGATCTTCGCCGATGCAGGCAGGATGACATTCGCCTATCCGAAGCCACAACGCGGTACTCTCTTCAACGGCGAGGCTTTCGCGCCGCCCCTGCCGCCTCCCCGCGCCTGACGCCATATTTTTCCAGACAATCCATCGAAAAATACGTCGGACACAGGAAGGATAATTCATGTCTATCAAGACCATCACGCTCGCCGCCGCTTTCACCACCGTCTTCGCCATGCCCCTTTTCGCACAGGAAGCGGGCGGCCATGCCGGACACGACATGTCAAAGAGCGCAGCAGGCGAAACCGCGTCCACCAAGGCCTTCATGGAAGCAAGCAAGAAGATGCATGGCGATATGGCGATCGACTATAGCGGCGATGCCGATGTCGATTTCGTGCGCGGCATGATCCCGCATCATCAGGGCGCAATCGATATGGCAAAGGTTCAGCTGGAATACGGCAAGGACCCGGAAATCCGCAAACTGGCCGAAGAGGTGATCAAGGCGCAGGAGGGCGAAATCGCCATGATGAAGGCCTGGCTGAAATCCAAGGGCAAGTGATTGCTGTTGCTGAAGGAGGGGCGCTGGCGACGGCGCTCCTGACGTTATTTATCAGGGACTTCAACCCTCTCGTCCAGCCATCCTCGGGCTTGACCCGGGGATACACAAGCCGCGACGCCATGGGATCCTCGCCTCAAGGGCGAGGATGACGCTGAAGAGGGGGGAAGCTTGCCCAACACGCTCGCAAAGGCCAATGGTGCCGCCCCCCTTCGCACCGCTATACCCCGGCGAGACCAGCCTTGTAGTCCTCCGACGCCGCACGGCTCAGTCGTTCCAGTTCCATTGCCGCACGGCTGGTGTGGCGTTCCTTGTGGCGTAACAGGGCGAAGTTGCGGGCGGGCAGATCGATGCCCGAACGGACCAGCAATCCCTGCCGCAGGAAAAGGGAAGCGACGGATGCGGAAACCGCCGTCGCCGCGCCGCCGGAGCGCGCTGCCATCACCACCGCCTCGTTGGACGGCAGTTCGAGCATGACAGACAGTTCAGCCGGGTCCACGCCCATCTGCCGCACCGCCGCCTCAAAGGCGGAGCGGGTTCCGGAGCCCTGCTCGCGCAGCACCCAGGATGTTCCGTAGAGCATATCGAGAGCGGTGAGATACCGACCGTCAGCGAAGGGATGGGCCGAGCCGGTCACCACCAGAAGCTTGTCGGATACCACTGGCTGCACCATCAATGCGGGCTCGTCGATCCTGCCCTCGATGAAACCGACCTCCGCCAGACCGTCGAGCACGGCCTGCGTCACCGTTTTCGTATTGCCGATATCGAGTTTCAACGTGACACCCGGATAAAGCTTCTTAAACTGCATGAGGATTGGCGGCAGCCAGTAGCTTGCAATCGTCTGGCTGGCGCAAACGGTGATTTCGCCGCGTGTCAGGCCGCCCATTTCGGAGAGGATCAGTTCGGCGTTGCGGACGCGCGCCAGCGTCGCCCTGGCCTCACCCAGAAACACCCGGCCGCTTTCGGTCAGCTCGATATTGCGGCCGACGCGATGAAACAGTTCGACATTATAAAAGGCTTCCAGATTCTTGATGGAGGAACTGACGGCGGAGGCGGTCAAACCGATGGCTTCGGCAGCCCTTGTCAGGTGCTCGCGCTCAGCGACGGCGATGAAAATGCGGAGTTGCTCGAAGGTCATGGCTCTTCATTCGATTTTACCGAATAATATATGCCATATTATTTGATAGAATAAAACAGGCCGCTGCGGCATTGTCTGGCCATGGCACAGCATCGCACCCTCACTCATCCCTTTCAGTTCTCCCTTCGCTGGTTGACCCCGCTTCTGCCGGGAATTCTGCTCTGCGCGGCAGTCAGCTGCGCGGCTATTCTCGCGGAGCGTTTTCAGGTGCGCCTTGCCGGTCATGCATGGCTGGGCGATCTTGTGCTTGCCATTCTGATCGGCACGCTTTTACGCTCGCTGGTGTCGCTGCCGGCGGTTGCTGCGGCCGGGATCAAGTTCAGCGCCAAGACCCTGCTCGAAATCGCCGTGGCGCTTCTTGGCGCGTCGCTCAGCCTCGCCATTCTCAAGGGCGCCGGCGGCCTGCTGATTGGCGGTATTGCGCTGATTGTCGCCCTGTCACTGGTCGTCAGCTATGCCGCCGGGCGAATGCTGGGGCTGCCGCCGAAACTGGCGACACTGATTGCCTGCGGCAACTCCATCTGCGGCAATTCCGCCATCGCGGCGGCCGCACCCGCCATTGGCGCGAAGCCGGAAGATGTTGCTGCCTCGATTGCCTTCACCGCGGTCCTCGGTGTCGCCGCCGTTCTGCTGATGCCGTTCCTGCCGCAGCTTCTCGGTCTCGACGCCACCCAATACGGTATCTTTGCGGGCCTGACGGTCTATGCCGTGCCACAGGTTCTGGCGGCCACCGCACCGCTCGGCGCCGTCGCCGTGCAGACAGGCACCATCGTCAAGCTCATCCGGGTGCTGATGCTGGGACCGGTCATCGCCGCCCTTTCCGTCATCCACGGCCAGTCCGGCACGGGACGGCTGAAATTGCAGCAGATGGTTCCGTGGTTCATCATCTGCTTCGTGCTGATGATCATGGCCAGATCCTTCGGCCTTATTCCCGAGGGTCTGCTCGGTCCCCTCGCCTCGCTTTCCAACATCCTCACCATCATGTCGATGGCGGCACTGGGCCTGTCCGTCGATATTCGCAGCCTTCGCCATGCCGGCGGCAAGGTCATCGTCGCCGCCAGCCTCTCGCTCGTCCTGCTTGGAATTCTGAGTTTCGGCCTGATCATGCTGACGCAAGCGGGCTGAAGGGCACCACCGTTACTTTTCGGTACTGACCGTCAGCGTATAATGTGCGCCGAGACCGCGGCGCGGTAACCCCAGGATTAGCGTCGGGCGGATCAGCCATTCCGTATCCGCCTTCGGCGTCAGCGTCGCCGTTTTACCTTCGGAATCGCTGAAGAAGATCGCATCCTCGTCCGGCGTCGAAAAATCGAAGATCGCCATCAGGACGAATTCGCTGGAGGAGGCAAGCTCCACCTTCACCGTCTGCCCGGCCTTGACTTTCAAACGGTAGACATCGCCGCGCCCGCGCCGCGTCCAGCCATCGAGCTTCAGCGGCCCGGTCGGCGGCATGGCCACTTCCTTCAGCCTTTCGCCATCATCCAACCAGATGCCATCGACATTGCGGCTTTCAGCGAAGGACTGATGCGGCACGGCCGCCATCGCCATGGTAAGCGCCAGAAGAAGGGAGGTTACCTTCATGGACGTACAAACTCCCGCCGCATGACCTCGATCGGCTCGCGGCAATGACAACCTTCGATATGATCGTTGACCATACCCATGGCCTGCATGAATGCATAGACTGTCGTCGGACCGACGAAACTCCAGCCGCGTTTCTTCAAGTCCTTGGAAAGACGAATGGACGCGGCACTGGTGGGATTGGCCCTTAACGTCGCATAGTCCAGCTTTTGCGGCCTTTCTGCGGCGGCGGGCTCGAAACTCCAGAAATAACGGGCAAGAGAACCGAATTCGTCACGCAATTCCAGGGCGCGGCGGGCATTGTTGATCGTTGAGACGATCTTGCCGCGATGGCGGATAATGCCCTTGTCCGCAAGGCAGCGCTCTATCTCGGCTTCACCGAATTCCGCCACTTTTTCGAACTCGAAATTGGCGAAGGCAAGACGGAAAGCCTCGCGCTTGCGCAGAACCGTCAGCCAGGAAAGCCCGGACTGAAATCCTTCCAGGCAGATCTTCTCGAACAGGCGACGGTCATCGGTAACGGGGTAACCCCATTCCTCATCGTGGTAACGGCTGTAATCCTCCAGCCCCTGCTGCCAGAAACACCGCACACGGCCATCCGCACCGGTTTCAAGTCCCGCCTCATCCATTCCGCAACAACCCTTTTCCGCTCCCGCAAATCACCGGCGGGACATGCGCACTTACCACTCATTCACCACGTTTCAAAACCCGGTGCTAACCCTAAATACAGGTTGCACTAATGAAGCGCTTTTTAATGAACAGCCATTTACGATTCACTTGCGTCAAGGTGCGAACGTGTCCGGCAATGCGGGCGAATAAACCCGCGATTTCCATTGTTGCGACATCCCGCAGAGAGAGTCCACCCGATGACGATGAAGTCCGTTTTTCTGGCGCTGAGCCTCGTTTCCACCTTCACGGCGCCTGCCGCCATGGCCAATGAGCGTTATCGCGAGCGGCCGCCCGTCATCGTCAGCCCGGACCTTTCCGCGCCCTGGGTAACGCAGCTCGGGCGTGGCAATGTGCGCCCCGTGGTTTATCCGCGCGCACCGGCCGCACGCCAGCCGCTCTTCCAGCAGCGTCAGGCCGCAGCCATGCCCCAGCGCCCAAGCTCGGGCGTCACATCACAACGCCCGGCACGGGTGCAGAACGCCGCCGTGCGCCCGAACGCGCCGGTGCGCACGCAGATCGCCCCGCAGTTCCTGCCGCAGATCGTGAGCTACCAGACCACTCAGAAGCCCGGCACGATCGTCATCGATACGCCGAACCGCTTCCTCTATCTCGTCATGGCCGATGGCAAGGCGCGCCGCTACGGCGTCGGCGTCGGCAAGCCCGGTTTTGAATGGGCCGGAACGCACAAGGTGACCCGCAAGGCGGAATGGCCGAGCTGGACCCCGCCGAAGGAGATGATTACCCGCGAAGCGGCGAAGGGACACTACCTGCCGGCCTTCATGGAAGGTGGCCCGGCCAATCCGATGGGCGCGCGCGCCATGTATCTCGGCTCAACCCTTTACCGGATCCACGGCACCAACCAGCCCTGGACGATCGGCAGCAACAATTCGTCCGGCTGCATCCGCATGCGCAACGAGGATGTCACCGATCTTTATGAACGCGTCAACGTCGGAACCACCGTCATTGTGATATGACGGCAACGGGTTCCCCTATTCCGGGTGATATCGGACCACATCGCGGCGTATGCGCTTGTATTGCCGCCTTGCGGCGGTACACTCCGGGCAAATCTGATTGATCGAGACTTGGCGGGGGACGCCAGGCGCCGGACCTCTCTCAGGGGGATGATGGAACGGCCTTAAAACGGGTGGTCAGCTGACCGCCCGTTTTTCGTTTCTGTCATTTAAATGTTACGAAAAAACGCTTTGGTGCATTTCTGATATCAATCTGGATTCTCTTCATGCCGCGCCACGCTTCTTTTGTCTGCGCCCTGTTGTTCAGCGGCGTTTCCTTCTCCGCAGCCATGGCGGGGGAATTTGAAATTTCCGGTTACGGCGGCTGGCAGAGCGCCCCGCATAGCGACGTGAAAGTGTCCGACGGACCGGACTTCCGGGCCGGATGGGAAGGCAAGTCGTTTTCCAGCCCACCCTATTGGGGCGTGCGCGGCACCTACTGGTTCGACGAGGGCCGGCTCAACAATTTCGGTATCTCGCTCGATTTCACCCATGACAAGGTCTATGCCGACGACCAGACCCTTGCCCGCTCCGGCTGGTCGCATTTCGAATTCACCGACGGCCTGAACCTGTTGACGCTGAATGCGCTCTACCGCTTTCCGCTGGAGAACCTGCCGCTGACACCCTATGTCGGCGCGGGCGTCGGCATCAACGTGCCGCATGTGGAGGTCACACGCGGTTCCGGTCGCACCTTCGAATACCAGTTCGGCGGCGCAACCCTGCAGGCACAGGCCGGTCTCAGCTACCGCATCACCGACAACTGGTCGACCTTCGTGGAATATAAAGGCACCTATTCCTTTATCGACGTGGATATCGACAATGGCGGCAAGCTCAAGACCGATATCATGACCAATGCGGTGAACTTCGGCGTCGCCTACAAGTTCTAGCGTTGGGCTGGAAAATCGGGCGACAGGGCACCCCCTGAACCTCATTCCCGTGCTTGTCACAGGAATCCAGTCGACGCGCGTCTGCGCGGCGGGAGGAGCCCTTTCAGCCCAAGGACTTGGGCTGGCTGGATTCCTGTGACAAGCACAGGAATGAGGGACGAGTGCGCACCACAGGCATTGCGCTCTAAGCGGAAAGCCTCGCCGGTTTCGGCCCGCCATAGGCCCAGTCCAGCAGCTCGACCGTGTGCAGGATCGGCATTTGCGTGCCGGTGGCGATCTGCGTGATGCAGCCGATATTGCCGGTGGCGATGACATCCGCCTTCGTTGCCTCGATGTTCTTCACCTTGCGTGCCTTCAGCTTTCCGGAAATCTCCGGCTGCATGATGTTGTAGGTTCCGGCCGAGCCGCAGCAGAGGTGCCCTTCCGCCGGATCGCGGACGGTGAAGCCCGCCGCTTTCAGCAATTGTTTCGGCGCCATGGTGATCTTCTGGCCATGCTGCATGGAGCAAGCCGAATGATAAGCGACCGTCAGTCCCTGGCTCTCCTTTTGCGGTAGGTCGAGGGTGGCAAGATATTCGGTAATGTCCTTCGCGAGCGCCGATACCCGCGCGGCCTTGTCCGCATAAGCCGGATCGAGCCGCAGCATATGGCCGTAATCCTTGATGGTGGTGCCGCAGCCGGATGCGGTGATGATGACGGCGTCGAGGCCGCCATTCTCCATCTCCCGCATCCAGACATCGACATTGCGGCGGGCGGCGGCCAGCGCCTCGGCCTCTCGCCCCATGTGGTGCACCAGCGAACCGCAGCAGCCCTCTCCCCTGGAAACCACGACCTCGACGCCGAGCCGCG